>Ga0126371_10000854_pt1 | contig 25541 bp, 25 predicted proteins | sample PanSoiMetaPlot_4_FD_110145 | JGI IMG/M metagenome (GOLD analysis project Ga0126371, IMG submission 110145) | Tropical forest soil microbial communities from Panama - MetaG Plot_4 | ecosystem: Environmental > Terrestrial > Soil > Tropical forest > Bulk soil | place: Panama | collected 2016-02-17 | reverse complement strand
TCCTTGTCGTGAATCTCGGCACCCAGCCGCGCCGCCGATGCCACCGGGCCGAGGCTAGTCGCTCCGCCGTCGATGATCGCCGCTACAACAGCGAGGCGCGGGGGGCAGTCCGTATTCGTCATGGTGCCTTCCCTCGATTGCTCACCTCGTCGCTCTCCCGGCGCCCATCAACCTAAACGCGGCTTTACCGCCGAGTCTCGGCCAGCCGTTCCCGATCAGCAGCAGCGTCAGGCGGCCTCTGGCCTGATCCATATTCCGAAGCTACGGCCGTCGGCGGTGGCCGGGAAGGTACCGATCTGGTGAAAGCCCAGAGCCGCGATCACACGCTGCGCCCGCACGTTGAAGGTGGCGATCGTGACGCGGAAGGCTCGCGGGTGAAACCGTTGCTGGCCGAACTCAAGGCCTGTCCTGATGGCCTCCCGTCCGATGCCCTTGCCGGTGAGGTCCGGGCGCAGGCCGCCGCCGGTGTCGAGCGCCGAGTCGTCATAATCGCCGCCGGGAACCTGGCCGTCGGCACCGAACAAGCGAAAGCCGATCAGCCCGGTCTCGTCGGTGAGGGCGAAGTAACCGTTCTCTGGGTTGGTAAGGAAGCCGGGATCACCGTCGGTCATGTCATAGATGTCGTACGGCGGCGGGTAGCGCCAGCCGACGATCTCGACTGCGTAGGCCGACGTCATGGGCACGATCAGCACGTCGAGCATTAAACGCTAGCCGCAGGCAAGACGACAACGAAATAACAGTGCTGCCTGCGATATAACAGCGCTGCCTGCGATCCGATGAGGTCAAGAAGATAGCCGGCCCAGGCCAGGGTCAGGGGCTGGCTGAGCATGTCGTGCAGCCGCTTGGCAGAGCGGGTTTTGTTCTCGGCCGACTCGCCGGCATCGAGCGCCCGTCGGCTGTAGAACTGCAGTAGGTGGCCCTGGGCCGCGGCGGCCATCGCGAAGTCGCCAACAGAGTCCAGGCGCTCCGGACCCTCTGAGGCCAGGTAGGCCGCGTAGCCGGCCTGGGCGGCGTCCGGGCTTAGCTCTGTGGCCAGGTCGCAGATAACCGTGGCCAGTTCTCGCGCGGGCTCGGCCGGCCCGCAGTTCTCCCAGTCAAGGACGACAACGCCGCCGTCGGCCGAGCACCGGATGTTCTCGATGTTGATGTCGCGGTGACAGGTCATGGTTCGCGCCGGATCTGGCGGGCTTACCGCACCGTCCAGTGCGATCAGGTCGGGCAGCCATCGACCCAGCGCCGCCTCCCAGGGGGCACCGCCGCGGCGGGCGTCATCGAGAAGGTCTGCCCAGGCCGACTCGCCGAGCGGCTCGCTGAACCAGGCCTCCACGGGCCCGGGTTCCGCCTCACGCTCGAGCAGGTGCAGGCTGGCCGTCACGGCGCCGACCTCAGCCGGGGTGACGACCTGGTCAGGCGCCAGGTCCGCCCACTGATACACGCGGATAGCCCGCGCGGCCGCTGCCCGGTCGGCAGGCAGAACTACCTGCCCATCACGGGTTCGCCGTGGCATCGGCAGCGGTATCCCGGCCGACCTGGCCGCGAGCTGGAATTCCACGTCCCTGGCGGCCTGCGCCTCCTCCACGGGAAACAGCAGTTCCTTCACCGCCCACGAGCCGCGGCTGGTCTGCAGCCGCCAGATCCGTCCCTGCTCGCCCCTGGCAGCAAGCACCAGGTCACCGGCCAAAGCGCCGAGGTCATACCACCACGTGATCGCGGCCGCGGTCTCAGCCGACATGGGCTCCACGCGCGACAGCATCCCACGCTTCGGTGAAAGGTGCCGGTGCCGCCATCCAAGCCGACTCGGCGCTCAGAACCCGCCAGAGACCGTGATGTCGCTGCCCGTGACGTACGAAGCCTCCGGCGAGATCAGCCACGACACGGTCGCGGCGATCTCGTCAGGCTGGCCCATCCTGCCCATCGGAGTCTGCTTGGCCAGATCCCGCACGTCCGGAGGCACCAATGCCGTCTCGATGACTCCAGGCGAGACGCTGTTCGATCGGATGCCCTCGGGCGCCACCTCGTTGGACAGGCTGCGCGCGAACGTCACCAGGGCGCCCTTCGTGGCCTCGTACGGCACCAGCCCCGTGGGACCGTGAGGAGCCTGCGCGGCGACCGACGCGATCGTCACGATCGACCCGCCTTTGCCGCCATGCGCGGTCGACATAGCCCGCACCGCGTGCTTGGCACACAGAATCGGCCCCACGACGTTGACGTGCATCAGCCGGTTCAGCTCAGTTTCGTGCTGCTCGTCGACACGCGCCCGCTCGCCGGCCCCGCCGGCGTTATTGACCAGTGCGGTCAGCGGCCCCATTTCTTCCATGGCCCGGCTGAACATCGCCTCGACATCGGTTTCTGAGGCGACATCGGCGTGCACCGCCACGGCTCGGCCGCCCTTGCCGGTTATAGCCGACACAACCGACTCCGCCCCGTCCGCGTCGGCCGCGTAGTTCACGACCACGCCAAACCCTTCACCGGCCAGCCGCTGAGCGATCGCGGCTCCGATGCCCCGACTGGCGCCGGTGACGATCACCGCGCCCTTCTCCCGTACAGCCGTAGTCACGTAACCACCCCCCATGGTTACCGACGTTTCTGCCCTCGTTGCGATGCTAACCCGAGGGTCACGGCCCGGTCACACGGGGTTACGCGTGGACGAGTGGCGTGTCAACCAGGTGCTCGGCGAGGAACCAGGCTTCCATCTCGCCGGTACGTATCACGTCGGAGACCAGCAAGTCGTTGGTTCCGTCGTCGCCCATCTCCGCGGTTCTGGCTGCCGCGTCGTGCGCGTCAATCAGGATCGTCTCGTGCGCCTCAAGCAGCCGGGACAGCATCGCGGGAACCTCCTCGGCCCCGTTCGGCGGCCGCGGGATCGTGGTGATCTCCGCGACGTGCCTCGGGTCGCCCACCGCTACGCCGCCGAGTGTCTGGACGCGCTCGGCGATCATGTCGACGAGCTCCAGTTGCTCGCCCGCGTGCTTGTCAAGCAGCAGGTGCAGCTGATAGAAGGTCGGGCCGCGCATCAGCCAGTGATGCTTCTTATACAAGGCGTGCAGGATCTGCGTATTCGCGAGAATCATGTTGAGGCGCTCGCACGAATACAGCCGCGAGTCATATGACAGCCCAAGCGGGAACTGCCTGACGGAGCCGAACCGTTGTACCTCGGCCCCGCGTTGGTGCAGCCACGGCTGGCTGGAGACCCGCTTCGCGCTACCCTCTCCGTTCGCGGATCTCTTAGTTGTGGTGCGCGACGTCCTCGATGGCACTGGTTTCTCCCTTTGTCCCCCGGCAAATTGCGGTACCAGCACTGCCGAGAATAACTCTGTTGCCGTTTTCCTCCGGTGATGAAAGCGTTCCTGAAAGGCAAAACATCGCAGGGGTGGGTGAGGCCGAGCCTGTTTTGTGACACAGATCGGAGGTGCGGAATGACTTGTCATCTCTTCGCGCTCAGCTTCGATGCGAGCGACCCGCCCCGTCTCGCGAGGTTCTGGGCCGGCGTCCTTGGCTGGGAGATGGCCGGCGACACCGAAGACGGCCCTGCGCTCCTGCCGAACGATGACACCGGGTTCAGGATCCGGCTTCTGCCAAGTCAGGAGCAGAAGATCGAGCAGAACCAGATGCACTTCGATCTGACGAGCACGTCCCTTGATGGCCAGCAGCAGACGGTGGCAAGGTCGCTCGGGCTCGGCGCCCGGCACATCGATATCGGTCAGCGTCCCGAGGAGGGTCACATCGTGCTCGCAGACCCAGAGGGCAACGAGTTCTGCGTGATCGAGCCGGGCAACTCGTTCCTCGCCGACTGCGGCTTCATCGGAGCGCTTGCGTGCAGCGGTTCTCAGGAAGTCGGCTACTTCTGGAGCGCAGCGCTCGGCTGGCCGTTGGTCTGGGATCAGGACCAGGAGACCGCCATTCGCTCGCCGCACGGCGGTCCGAAGATCAGCTGGGGCGGGCCGCCGCTGATGCCGAAGAGCGGCAAGGGCCGGCTGCATTTCGACCTCGCTCCACCTGTAGGTGGCGATCAGCGAGCGGAGGTCGATCGTCTGATCTCGCTCGGGGCGACTCGCATCGACATCGGTCAGGGCGAGGTCAGCTGGGTCGTCATGGCTGATCCCGATGGCAACGAGTTTTGCGTGCTCACGCCCCGATCGCCCGAGGCGCCGCGCTAGGCCCGCTCGCCTGTGCCCTCCGCGCCCTCCCGCCAGTTCCTGGCGAGAGCGACAAGGCCGCGAACCACGTCGGGTGGCAGCCCGGGAGTGCTCGCGATGTGCCACAGCGTCGGGTCTTCGTACTCGGCATGCCCTGGGTCAGGCGACCGCATACTCGGTTCCCCGCCTGCCAGGATCCGCCGGCACGATCCTGGGGCCCAGCCGAGCCGATTCTCCACCATGGCAAGAGTGCTGGGAGATATGCGCTGACCGTTCTCGAGCTTTCCCAGCGTCCGCTCGGTCACGCCGGTCGCCTCGGCCAGTGCCCGCCTGTCCCGCATGCCTAGCTCGACCCGGCGTGCGACAACATAATCGGCGAGCCGCAGCCAGTCCTCACCGGCCATTTCGACATGTCCTTCCCGCGAGCCGCCGGTCCCCACCGGCCAGACACCATCCTTACCCGAAGAAGGTAGAAGAGTCTAGACGCTCCTGCAGCAGCCCGCGGGAAGGACCTGTCCCCCCCTTCTCGGTTCATCTTATTCCTACTCTTTACTTCCTGTCTATGTAGATCCAGTCACCAATATAGAAGAGGAACTTCTTATATGTTCCGGAACGTTCCTGCGCTGAGACGAGCGGCTAGCGAAGCCAGCTAGGCGCGCCGTACCCGATCCGCAGCACGGACTCGCCGTTGGGCAGCGTAATTAGCTGCACCCAGTCCGGGCGGTTCGGAGTTCGCTGGGCGTCGACGAACGCCCGCATCCAGCGCACATATGCCGCAGGCGTGAGGTGTGCAGCGCGGACGGACGTCGCCAGGTCCACCCACCGCAAGAGGCTGGCGAGTCCGCCGCCGGGCGACTGGCGGGAGAAGTCCACGATGCGAAGCGGGTGGCCAGCGGCCATGGGGACGATCAGCGGCGGCAGCCGCGCGTCGACCGCGCCGCTGAGTAGCTGCGCCCTGGCCGTGGCTGAAAGCCTGATGTTGCTGTTGGTCAGCAACTGGGCGTCGGCGGCTTTCCTTGAGCGCAGCGCCGTCCGCTGAATGGCGCGATAACGGGCGGCGCCAGAAGGAAAGACCAGCCTGATGTCGATCCTGGCGCTTCCCGATCCGAAGCTCGCGACGATAGCCGGAGCGTAGACGGAGGCCAGCCGGCGGCCGAACTTGGCTCGGATGTCGGCAGTGGCCACCAACAGATCAGAGCCAACGGGGTCGTATGAGCTTTGTCCGAGCGGCATCAGGTTCGCGGACGGGAATCCGGCGGTGACCAGATCCGCGCATACCCGATAATCGCAAGAGACGACTGCCGCGCGGCTGACCTGGTGCAGTATCCAGCTCAGGGCGTGCCTTCTAGCCGCGGCCTCGGCGGCGAGTTTCTGGCTGATCCCAGCACGGCCCGGCGACCCCTCGGAGGGCGCACCCCGCCCGAACAGGGTGAACGCGAGCCCGCCCGCACCGGCCACGAGCAGAGCCAAGGCCGCAATCACGGCCGCCCGCCGCCCCCATTGTGCCTGGCCACTCCCCCGCCCCCCCGACCGCAGCCTGGAAACCAAGCCGCCACCTGTCGGGCCATGGCCGCTGTCGCGCCGCGGCGCGGTAGCGACGTCAGCCGCGCGATCTGAGCTGCCTGTGCTCTCGTCCGCGGCGCTAGCGACGGCCATTGGCGGCATCGGGCCGACGAGCCGCGCCCCGGCTGCGACGAGCTCGTTGAGCGCCTCGCGGGCCGTCGGCCGCAAAGCAGGGTCCTTGTGGAGGCAGCGAAGAACGAGCGATCCAAGCGGCTCTGGGAGCCTCCCCACATTTGGATCGGAATGAAGTATGGCGAATGCTGTGGCCGTCAGCGACTCGCCCCTGAAGGGCAGCTCACCGGTGCCGGCGAACGCGATCGTCACGCCCCACGACCACATGTCGGCGGCCGCGGTCACCCGCTCAGCGGCCAGCTGCTCGGGAGCCATGAACGCGGGAGTTCCGATGGCGGCCTGGCCGGCCAGCCCAGTGGTGGTCATGCCGGGAACAGTCGCCAGTCCGAAGTCGATCACCACTGGCCCGTCAGGCCCGAGCAGGACGTTGGCGGGCTTGAAGTCGCGGTGCACCATGCCGACGGCATGCACGGCGCCGAGCGCGGTCAGCGTGGCGACGGCGATGCGCTCGAGCACCGCGCCGCTGCGAGGCCCGAGTTGCTCCACGACCTCTATCAGCGATGGCCCGTCGACGTACTCGCTGACAATGAACGGCCGCCGTTCGAAGATTCCCGCGTCAAGAACTTGCGCGGTACAGAACCGGGCGACGCGCTGCGCGGCGGCAACCTCCTTCAGAAAGCGGCTCCGAACCTGCGGGTCCGTGGTTGGCGGCAGGAGCTTGACCGCCGCCCGGCCTCCATCAGGAGTATCGGCCAGGAACACGACGCCCTGCCCGCCTTCGCCAAGGCGGCCGAGCAGCCGGTATGCACCCACCTCGCGCGGATCGGTTTCGCGCAGCGGAAGCATTCCGGACATCGTGAACCGAGCGGATGCCACCTGGCCATTTTGCCCTGATAGCTCAGCGCACGCCACGATCTCGTCTCGCCTAGTGACCGTTCAGTTGTCCCGAGTGACTGGTCGTTCGGCATTTGCCCGGAACAATTCGGCGTAATCGTAAGCGGCTTCTGGCTTGTCGCGCAGGGCCGCGTCGATCCTCTTGGCGTCCTCGCCGACGAGGATGCGCCACGCTCCGCGTCGTACCCCGTCGAGAATGACGGTCGCCGCGTCGGCGGCGCTGAGTGGTGCCGCGTCCCGGAAGTCGGTCGCGACCCTGGCGAGGGCATGGCGCAGGTCATCGGCGGAGGCGTCCTTGGTGAGCAGGCCGACCTGGATCAGGCCGGCCCGCGCGGCCGGAGGGAGCAGCTCCTCGACCTGGGCGTCGCTCATCTGCTCGGGCTCGGGCAGGCCGCGGGCGCGCATGCTGTTCGCGACGATGTCGGTGCCCACGTGGCCGGGCATCACGACGGCGACCCTGACCTGGGGCGCGTTGGACCTCAGGTCTTCGATGAGCGCCTCGGTGAAGCCCCGAACGGCGAACTTGGCCGCGGCGTAGGCGGTGTTTGGCCTGCCAGGGCCCAAGCTCGCCCACAAGCCGTTAACGCTGCTGGTATTGACCAGCACGCCGTCGCCACTGGCGATCAGCAACGGCAAGAACGCCCGGGCGCAGTGGTATACCCCCCACCAGTCGATGGCGAATGTCCGTTCCCAATCCTCCCGGCTGTCGCGGACGAAGCTGCCGCCGCCACCGATGCCAGCGTTGGCGAAGACCAGGTCGACATGGTCGCTGCCGTGCTGCTCGAGCAGCTCGTCGCGGAACCGCAGCACCTGCGCTTCGTCGGCGACATCGCAGCTATGGCTGGTGACCAGGACGCCGGCCGCCGCGCCCGCACGCGCCGTCGCCGCGGTCCGCGCGACGGATTCCGGATGCCAGTCGCAAGCCGCCACGGAGCAACCCTGCGCGGCAAGCTGGCCGACCAGCTCCCGGCCCATGCCCGAGCCACCGCCGGTGACCACAGCGAGCTTGCCAGCGAACGACTCCATGACCCCGCCACCTCCCACATCGACTGGTTCGGATCATAAGCCGGCAGGCAAACCGTACGCAGTGGTCACCAGGGCTAGGAGTTAGCTTGCTCGAAATCGGCGAGAACCTCGGCCACCGCGTGCCGACCAATGTCGCCAATCACGCGATTGTCGGCCGAATATGCCGCAGCCCTCAACCCGAACTCCAACCCCCAGCCGCGTCCCCGAGACCAGGTCACATCGTCAACGGCCAGGGCGGTGCGGAAGGCTTTCCTAGCGTCTTTCGATAGATACGTCCAAGCGACCATCAGATCGCAGGCAGGGTCGCCCACGCCGAGCAGGCCGAAGTCGATCACAGCGCTCAGCTCACCGCGCTCAACCAGCAAGTTGGCCGGATGAAGATCACCGTGCATCCAGGTCGGCTTGCCGGTCCACGCCGGCACCGCCAGAGCCGCCTCCCACACTCTGAGCGCTGGGCCGACATCGTAACTGTCCCGCAGAACCGCGGCCGCAGCCCTGATGTTGCGATCACGGGCCACGAGAGAAACACCGCGGAACTCATGGACCGGGCCCCCGGTCGAGTCAATCGCCTGCAAAGCCGCTATGAACCGAGCCAGGCTCATTGCCGTCCGGCCCATATCGGCGACTCGCGTCAGGGCCGCAAGCTCGCCATTCAGCCAAGGGCACACCGTCCAGTGCCACGGATACCCCTCACCTGGCACGCCGCGGCCGAGCGGAACCGGGACCGCCAGCGGCAGATGCGGGGCGACAATCGGGAGCCACTGCTGCTCCTTGCCGACCTGCTCAGCGCCAATGCGACGGCGCGGAAGCCGGACCGCCAGGTCGGATCCCAGCCGGAAGATCGTGTTATCCCAGCCAGCAGACTCGACCGGCTCTACAGCCAAACTCGCCCACCGCGGAAACTGCACCGCCACCAGGCGGCGGACGAGTTGAACGTCGATCCGCACTTCGGCGGCAGGCCTGGTACCTGGCACGGAGGCCGAGCCTAACTGATGAGCCGTCCGGGCCGCGAGTGTCGCGGCCCGGCAGCGTTCTGGCGGACCTGGACTAGCCGCCGATCTTGCTGAGGACGAAGCTGGCCGCCGCATTCTGGTACCGGTTGAGGTAGGTCAGGTGGACGTTGAGGCTGAAGCCGGAGGCGCAGTACGGGTCGCCTGAGTCGCACCAGGAAGCGATCTTGCCGCTGCCGAACGCCGACAGGCTCTGGATCTGAGAAGCGCCGCGCGGGAACAGCCCGTTGCGCATTGCCGTGCCAAGGTCCCAGGGTTCGCTCACGACGTGGCCTGGATCGCCGAAGTTGGCGACCGCGACGACGTGACTGCTGACCGACGTGCTGACCGGCGCCACGGTGCCGCCGACCTCGGAATTCCCGGCGATGACGTCCATGGAGACTTCCGCGCCCTGGGAGTATCCGAGCAGGACCTCCTTCTGGTTCGGGCAGTTCTGGACGGCCGTGGTGAGTTCCTGTTCGGCGTTGGTCACGCCCTGGCTCTCGCTGTTGGCGTAATTCGTCAGCGTCGCCGGGTAGACGACCGCTTCGCGGCTAACCGTCTGCTTGCTGCTGTTGACGATCTGAGTGACCAGGCTGCCGGTGATGCCTTCGCCTGGTGACTCGGTTGAAGCGCGCGCCGTGATGATATTCACCGCGGCGCATCCGCTGGACGGTGCGGTGACGGCTCTGGCCATGGGCACGGCCGACGCGGTCAGCGCCAGGCACGACACGGCGAGCAATAAGACCATGGCGGCGCGCTGGTGCGGGCGGCGGAGTTTGGGTTCGGTGGCGGACGGCATGGATAGCTCCTTCTCGGGCGAGGGACGCGCTGACCTCACTTACTAAGCGCTTGCTTAGGAAGTTACGCCGGATGCCGCCTGCCGGCTAGAGCCCAATTTGGGCGTCAGGTACCGTTCGGAGCGAGAAAGGAAGCCACGCCGTGATCAACGAGGCAGCACCGCAAGCCGAGACCGGTGCTGATGTCGCCTCCCCCGCCACCGACGGCACGGCCGCGGCCCTTGAGCGCCTGTTCGGGCGCTACCACTTCCCCGCGGGTCCCCGGCGCATCCTGCTCGCCGCGGCTACGGCGTTCGCCGAACGCGGCTTCCACGCCACCACCACCCGGGACATCGCGGCCCAAGCCGGGCTGAGCCCGGCCGCGCTCTACGTCTACTTCCGCTCCAAGGAAGAAGTCCTGCACCAGATCGTCACATCGACCCTCGACTTCACCGTCGAGGTCGTCTCCACCGAAGCGAGTCGCCCCGGCTCACCGGCAGACCGGCTCGCGCGCCTGGTCTACGTCCTGACCCTCTGGACCACCTACAACAGCCAGGTCGCCCACGTCGTCCTTTACCAGACCGGCGCGCTCAGCCCAGCCCACATGGCCGACATCACCACGAAGCAGCGAGAGGTCGGCCAGATCGTCAGGCAAGTCATCGCGGACGGCATAAGTTCGGGCGACTTCGACATCCCGGACGCCGGCGCCGCTGCCATCGCCGTACTCTCCCTCTGCCTCGATGTCGCCCGCTGGTACCGCCCCGGCCACCGGCTCACCCCACAGGAAATAGGCGACTTCAACGCGGTCGCCGCCCTCCGCATCGCCGGGGCCCATCGAGATAGCTGAAATAAGTCGCCGCGGCAGCACAACCCGGCTGGCATCACGCAGGCCATTTTTACGCCATCTCGAAGGGTTTGTGAGTAGCCGAGCTCAGCTGGGTTGAGTTGTCGCGCCCTGCCGAGCCGGCATCGACGGCAGCACGATGAATATGAGGCCGGCGATCTTGACGGCACGAAGAGTTGGAGAGGGTGACAGCCATGTCCGAATGCGCGCCGCGGTTGCGCGACCAACTGGACCAGTGGACAGCAGCGGGGATCATTGACGCGGGCCAGGCCGCGAGGATGGAGTCGGCCGAGCAAACGCAGACGGGAGTGGTCGGTGCGAGCTCTCCTGGGCGTCGCTCGGTCCCGCTCGTTGTGGAGGTGCTCGGCTACATGGGTGCCGCGATCGCCATCTCGGCCGGCTTCATCGCGGTCAGGCAGTTGTGGCCAAGGATGCCTTCGAGCGCGACGATGTGGTTCACCGCGGGCGGGGCGGTCTTGCTGATCGTGATCGGCGCGATCCTGCGAACAGGCGGCCAGCCCGCCTACCGGCGGCTGAGGAGCGTGCTGTGGCTGCTGGCCACGGCGGCCGGCACGGACAGCGCCGCGATCCTGGCGAACCAGGTCCTGCGCCTGGGTGACCACGGCCAGCTGCTGACATCCGCTGCGGCGTGGGCTGGCCTGGCGGTCCCGCTGTGGTGGGTTGGCAAGTCCGCGCTGCAGCACGTAATCATGTTCGGCGGGCTGGTCGCGCTGCTGTCCGCAGGGCTCTACCAGGTGGCACCGAACCTGACCGTGACCGGCTACGGCACCGCCATCTGGATCCTGTCGGCGCTGTGGGGCGTCGCGGCCTACCGCCGCTACATCGCTCCGACGGCGGCCGGGCTCGCGGTGGCGTGCGGCGGCGTCCTCGCCGGGGCCACCATGACGATGGCCAGCCCGGCCGGCCAAGCGCTGGCCATGCTGACTGTGGCCGGGCTGCTCGCCGTCGGCGTCGCGGCGCACAGGGTCATGTTTGTCGCCTTCGGCGCCGCTGGCACGCTATGGGTGGTGCCCGAGATCGCGAACCGTTACCTGCCAGGCACAGTCGCCGCGCCAATGGCCGCGGCGGTCGCGGGCCTCGTCCTCATCGCGATCGCGCTGTGGCTGGCCAGGGCCCGCAGGCAAACCCCATAACAGGGTCGCCGAGCGTTTCCTGACCAATAGCCTGACGTTCCATGACGGGTATCCAGCCAGAACTGTGGATCGAGCGTGCCGCGGCCGCTGTCGTGTTCTATGAGGAAGCCTTCGGCGCGGCAGTCATGCACCGGGTTGGTGAGGGTGATGAGATCGTCGCCCAGCTGGCTGTCGGGGATGTCGCGTTCTGGGTATCCACGGGAGGATCGCGCGGGCCACGGTTCAGCCCGCTCGCGATTGGCGGGACTACCGGCCGGACCTTGCTGGTGGTCGATGACCCCGATGCGCTGTTCGCCCGGGCGGTCGGGGCTGGTGCTACGGCGACGTCACCGGTGGCAGACGAGCACGGCTGGCGGGTGGGGCGGATCGTCGACCCGTTCGGTCATGAGTGGGAAATCGGCAGGCCGACCGGCCAGTGGCCACCGGAAGATGAGTAATCACTACTCATGCAGCAGCGGCTCGTCCGCACATAGAACTTGTGCGACGCCGGGCACCGGGCCCGTCATGAACGAATGGCACTGTCATGCAGCTCATCAAGGTGGCCGGAAAGTCCGGCCCCGCAAGGGTTCCAAGCTCTGGCTGGCAAAAAGACGTGGTAATCGGTCATCGGTTCGCTGGCGGCCACTTGGTTGTGCATTCACCGGATCAGTCGTGCTCTTGGTGCGCCCTGGTGCCCGACGCGGTATCGCCCTTGGCTGACGCGGTCAAGGGCGATCGCACGATCCTCATGGCTGAGCATTAAGGGAGAAAAGTCATGTTCGCGCGCATCAGCCCGGCGGCGGTGGCTGTCGCACTGTCGCTGCTGATCGGCGGGGCAGGGTTCGCGGACGCGGCCACCGGCGGCACGTTCATCTTGGGCAAGGTCAACAAGGAGACCTCGACCGCGTCGCTGGCCGATTCCAAGGGCATCCCGCTAGCACTGTCCGCCCCAGCCGGGAAGGCACCGCTAGCGGTGAACCGGGACACGATGGTCAAGAACCTCAACTCCCAGTACCTGGGTGGCCTGACCGCGACCGCGCTGGCGGAGACCGGCGGCGAAGGATTCACCAGGCCGACCGGCCAGGACACCCCGATCGGCACCGTACCGGCAGCTGTCGCCAGTACCGGGAAGCTGCCCGCCGGAACCTACTACGTATCAGCGACCGCATACTTGTCCGTCCCGACCCATGACGTGACCGCGGCTTGCTGGATCGCGAAGGCCTCGGCGCCGAGCAATCGGTTCAACCTGGGCGCAGGTCTGGTGGGCGACTACACGGTAGCTGAAACCGCGGCGGTGAACGTGAGCTCCGGAGACGCGCTGCAGGAGATGTGCGACACGGGAGGCACTGGCTCAATCGCGGTCGACGCCGGCATAGTCGCCATCCGGGTCCTTTCCTCAAGCCACAAGTGAGGAACGAGCCGGAAGCCGGACCGGCTGTCAAGCGCTTGGCTGAGGGTGCTGAGCTTGCCTGGCCCAGTCGCTACGGGTCAGCTCGTAGACGTAGTCGCCGTGCTCGGCACCGGGCATCAGGTCAGGGTCGTCGTAGTAGAAGGTCCTGACCCGCCGCAGCCCGCACTTCTCCAGCACCCGCCAGGAGCCGATGTTGTCGGCCATTGTGGTTGCGACGACCCGGTCGAGCTGCAGTCGCTCGAATGCTGACCTGATTAGCGCGCGTGCTCCTTCGCTGGCGAGCCCGAGCCCCCAGAATGCCGGATACAGCCGATAGCCGAGCTCGGTGCCGCCGGTCAGGCCGTAGCTATGGGCGGGCTTTAGGGAAAACCGGCCAGCCATCTGCCCTGTCCTCTTCTCGATGGCCGCGAAGGAGCCAAGGCCGTCGGCTAGCTCGCTGTACTCGAGCAGGTACTCCGGCAGGAGCTTTGACTCCACCTCCACCAGCGAGGGTGGCTGCGGCGTGATGAATCGCATGACACGCGGGTCGCCGTACAAGGCGGCCAGTGCCCCGGTGTCCTCCTCGGTGAAACGCCGCAGGAGCATCCGCTCGGTTTCGAGAACGATGTGCACACACCCGATACAACTGCTACCAGGCCGGTCAGCGCCAGCGAGTTTCCAGGCAGTCTCTGCCTGGAACACCGGCGTAAGTGAGCAACGCAATGGATCGTGACGCCAGGATCCGGGCCCGGCTTGAGCAGCACTGGAGGGCATCCGAGCGCGGGGACATCGACACCGAGCACGCGATCTACGCCGAAGACGCGATCCTTGACTACCCGCAATCCGGGGAGCGCTTCCTGGGCCGGTCAAGGATCCAGGCGCAGCGGGGAGGGCACCCGGCTGAACGCCACTTCACCGTTCTGCGGATCATGGGCGGCGGCGATCTGTGGGTGAGCGAATGCGTGATTACCTATGACGGCGTGCCAACCTACTCGGTGAGCGTCATGGAACTCACCGGCGACCTGGTCGCGCACGAGACCCAGTACTTCGCTGACCCCTTCCCCGCGCCCGCTTCGCGGGCAGCCCTAGCTGAGCCGATCCCTGGCCACGACCGTCGGTGATCCGCCGTGCGCGGCGCTGGCGGAGCATGCCGACAGCCGCACGCGCCAGCGAGCCGGCTTGAGCGTCACCGGTTAGTCCGCGGCGCGACCGGTTCTGCGCAGCCTGGCCCGCAGCGCCCGGCGCGCTACCGGGCCGAGGTCGTCGAGCAGTTCGGCCAACGCGGAGAGCGCTTCCAGGGTGTCCAGCGCGCTTGCGGCCGCTTCCGGGTCGACGCCGCCGTATAGCTCTATGCCGATGAAAGACGCGGCGATTGCCGGCGCGAATCTCGCCGGGTCCGCCAGCTCGGAAACAGGGCTGTCGGCCAGAATGCGCCGCAAGACGCTCTCTATCTCGGTGGTCCACAGCGCCAGCGCGAAACGCGCGGCCTCAGCCAAGCGCGGGTCTTGCTGCGCGCCAGCGAGCACCTGCGCGAGCACGGCGACGTTCCCGGCCTGGCGCTCGACCGCGCTCAGGTCACGGCCGAGCGCGAGCAGCTCGCGCAGCGACGCCACGGCCTGGAAGCGCTCGCGATACTCCGCCACCCGCTCGGCGGTTGCTTCCCGGCAGGCGGCGCCGACCAGCTGGTCCACGCTGTCGAAGTGATAGAACACGAGCGCCTGATTGACGCCGGCCGCGGCAGCGATCGACCGCGCCGACGTGCCGGCGATGCCCCTGGTCCGCAGCGTCTGGATCGCGCCCTCGATCAGCCTGCGCCGGGTGTCGCTCACCCGGCCGCCGCCTGGCCGGCGGGCCCGTCGCCATTGGAGTCGCCATCGTTACGAGCCGACCTCGCCCGGACCCGGCGACCGTACAGGACGCGAGGCCCGAGCGTCATTCCCCCGGCCGCCGCCATCGCCGTGACGCAAAGCAGCAGGCCCGCCGAGGCTTGGTCTCCCCTGGCTGCCGCCCATATCGCGAGCACTGCGGGCAACAGGGCGGCGCCACCACCACCGGCCAGCGACGCCCGCTTGCGGCGGAAGCGCCTCGAGCGGCTCGGGTTCCGGCGATCGGTGTCTCCGGCCAGCAGCAGCGGTATGCAAGCCAGAATGCCGCATGCCGTCCCGATCACGCTCCCGATGAAGGCCGCCCACGGGCTAAAGAAGAAGATCGCGGCCAGAAAGCCTGCTTGCCGACTCGCCAGGCCGAGGACGGAGACGATGACCGCCAGCGTGAGGATCCCGAATAGCGCGCCGCAACCCGCGCCGTACCCCAGGCTCCTCCCTACGACCCTGCCCGGCCAGCATCCACGATCTGCCGTGGTCATGGGGCTCCTCCTTCCAACCGGCCCGGAGACCTCCCGTGCGCATTTGAGCAGTCGCTCAAAACTAAGGATAGCCCGAATTGAGCGATCGCTCAAACGCCTGGTGCCGCCCACTTGCTGTTGCCAGGCGGCAATGCAGGTCCACCGGCGGCGCGATCAGTTCTCCGAAGGGCCGGTTCCCGGCAGGAGCCCCATCGTCGGTCCGACGATGGGGTTATTGGCTCGCGGGGAACCCCAGCGTCGGTCCGACGAGGGGGCAATAGCACCAGCAACGGACCGACGATGGGCCTGCCCGCCGGAGCCCCACCAGACGGCTGGGGGGCGGCGCGCGGCCTGCCTTGCAGAAGGCCGGTCGCTCGCTGGCAGAATCTGCCGCCATGAGCGTGACTCTGAACCGCAGTAGCCGCCTGTTCCCTGGCACCCCGTACGCCTACTCTGCCGTCGCCGATCCGCCAGGCCTTATCTTCACCGCCGGAGCATGCCCACTCGATGAGCGCGGACAGGTCACCGCGCCCGGCGACATCCCAGCCCAGGCGCGGCAGGCACTGGCGAACTTGCGGACCGTGCTGGACGAGTCGGGTGCCACGATCCAGGATGTCGTCAAGACGACGATCTATGTCGCCAGCAGCGACCGCGAAGACCTAGTCGCTGCCTGGAACGAGGTGGCCAGCGTCTTCGCCAGCCACGATGTGCCGAGCACGCTGCTCGGTGTCACCGTCCTTGGCTACCCAGACCAGCTCGTCGAGATCGAGGCGATCGCCATCGCGCACGCAGCCGCCAGCGGCCGTTAGTCCCAGCACAGGCAGAACGGCTTGCCGGCCAGGTCGGCGTAGACCCGCCAGTTCTCCCCGGCCGAGGACAGCGAGGTGGCACCGAGCTTCAGCACCGCCGCCTCGGCCGCGTCTACGTCGTCGACCGTGACGTCGAGATGGAACTGCTGCGGATGCGCGGGGTCGGGCCACCGAGGCGCGTGGTAGTCGGTGATCTGCTGGAACATCACCGGCTGCGCCCCATCCTCGCCGATCATCGCCACGCCATCGCCTTCGTAGGTGACGGGCTTGCCAAGCAGTTCGGCGTAGAACGTGCTCAGCTCGCTGGCGTCCGGGCAGTCGAGCATCACGCCCATGAGCGTGGTCTCCTGCTTCGCCGGGAACAGGCACAAGTCGAACGGGTGCCCGGCCGGATCGGCCAGCGTGTACCAGTTCTCGTTCTTCCGCAGCACCTCGGCACCCAGCTCGACCGCCTTCGCCGAGCCGACGTCAAGGTCGGGCACCCGAAGGTCGAGGTGCGCCTGCTGCGGGTACGCCGGATCTGGCCACCGCGGCGGTACGTGGTCGGGGCTGGCCTGGGCGGCGATACGCCACCCGTCCCCAGCCTGGATCGTGATCCAGTCGTCGTCGGCGAACTGCTCGGTCCACCCGCCCATGGCGGTGTAGAACGCGGCGAGCCGCCGGACGTCGGGTGCGTCGAGCACCACCGTGCGCAACGTGCCGATCATCGGAAACTCCCTCCTGAGTCACCGCTCATCATGCCTGGGACGACACGTTTGGCTTCCGCGGGGTGGGTAGCGAGCCCGATGGCCTGAAGATCACGACAGAACGCGGAGGAAACGATGCGCACCACCATCAACAGGCAGTACAGCACCGCAGCGAGCCGGGCCGGCGACGCGGTCGAGAAGGCCGTCAGCCTGTGGACCAGGCGTGTCCGGCAGGTTACGGCTCGCGCTCGCGTGCGTCCGAAGCTGCCGCAGGTCGACCTCGTGGCGCCGGTTGAGCGTTACTTCGACCTCGTTGAGAGAACGGTCGAAACCAATCGCGGGCGCACGGTCCGTTGGGCGAAGTCGGCAACCACGCTGTCGGATACCGTGCGGAAGCGGGCCGAGTCAGCCGGCGATGTCATGCGGAGCCGCGCTGAGTCGGTCGGGGCACTCGCGCGCGGCAAGGCGGGCGCGGTCGAGCAGGCCGCCCGCGAGGAATCCGCCCGCGCCGCGAAGGTCGCCCGCCAGCTGGCCGAGGAGACCAAGCGGGCCGACCAGGAACGGGCTCACGAGGCGCGCGTGACCGAACGCGAGCGGAGCAGGCAAGTGAGCCAGCGGGCGCGCCAGCGTTACCAGGGCATGACCAAGGCCCAGCTGAGCGACCTGCTAGAGAAGCGGGACCTGCCCAAGACCGGCAGCCACGACGAACTCGTCGACCGGCTGGTTGAGGCCGACGCCAGGTAGTACCTGAATCGCGGGCCGGGCGGGGCGAGAAGTGCGGGCAGCCGCGCAGCCTGAGCCCGGCCCTACCCGCGCAGGTGATCAGCGAGGATCTTCTCGATTACCTGCGTGGTATGGGCGGCGTCTTCCTTGTCACCTGATTCGAGGGCGCTGACCAGGACGATCATCGCCTTCCAGATCGCCCAGCCGCGCCCGCGCACCCAAGTGGCCGAATCGACCGGCAGCCGGTCCTTGAACACGTCGGCGCTCTCGCCGGACAGGAACGTCCAGGCGATCGTCGTGTCGCACGACGGATCGCCGACCCCGGACGTACCGAAGTCGAGGACGGCGCTGAGCCTGCCGTGGTGAAGCAGCAGGTTGCCGGGCTGGGCGTCACCGTGGAACCACAACGGGGGCCCATCCCATGCCGCCGCAAGCGCTGCTCGCCAGACCTCCGCTGCCAACTTGGTGTCGATGCGGCGCTCGAGCGCGGTCAGGGCTTGCTGGGTCTGGCCGTCATAAACGGTCAGCGGGCCGCCGCGGAAGAAGTTGTGCTGCCCTGGCCCTGGCCCGCCAGTCGCGTCGATCTGGTACAAGGCGGCCAGGAAGTCCGCCAGGTCGGACGCGAACTGCGCCATGTCAGCAACCGGTTCCCCGTATCGCACGGGATCGCCGTCGATCCACTGGTGCACCGACCACGGCCGCGGGAAACCGCACCCAGGTTCGCCCGCAGCCAGCAGCACAGGGATGGGCAGCGGCAGTTGCCCGGCCAGCACTGGCAGCCAGCGCTGCTCCTTCTTGATCGATTCGACGTAGTCCTCAGAACTAGGCAGCCTGACGGCCATCGTGTCACCAAGCCGGAACGAGGCATTGTCCCAGCCGTCGACGTCAACCGGGCGGACGGGCAGGCCAGCCCACGCCGGGAACTGGCTCGCCACCAGCCGCGCAACCAGGCCAGCTGTGATATCCGACTTACGCACCGCGGAATTGTCGCACCGCCCGCAGTCATCGAGCCACGCAATAACGACCGCGACAGCGGGGGGCCGGTTGAGCGCAAGGCACGGCACAGATACCGTCGAGGCGTGACACGGCGGGGCTGGAGCGTCGACCAGGACGTGGGCCACCGCCGCTTCCTTGACCACGCGCCGGATCTTCGTCCGCTCCCGGATGGCACGCTGTTCGACCGCATTGGCGGTCAGGCCACAGTCGACCGGCTCGTGGACTCCCTCTACGACCGCTTCGAGGCCGACGCCGTGCTCCGGCCGTTCTTCGGCAGGCACCTGGTGAACGGCCGTGACAGGCAGAAACGATTCTTTGCCGAATGGCTCGGCGGACCACCTCGCTACAGCGAATCGGCCTGGGGCTCGCTGTATCGGCACCACGAGGACCTGCCTATCACCGGGGCGGTCGCGGAGCGCTGGCTCGGCTATCTCCGCGGTGCGCTGAGCGACGCGGTGCCCGCCGGCAGCGACGCCGCGGACATCCTCGAACGAGCCCGCGCGATAGCTCTCGCACTCGTCAACTCCGAAGAGGAGCCTGCTGGACGGACGCCGGGGGCGTCGAGACACCGCTCGCAGCGGATAGCCTCCTGCGGCGTCGGCGCCCGGACGGTGAAGCAGGCCGCCCTCCTGGCTGAGCGCGGCAAAGTCGACGAGCTCGCCACGCTCGTCGCCGAGATTCCCGACGCCGTGGAACGCGCCCCGTTCGCCGCACGGCTGCTGCAGAGCGCGACGCTGGCGGGCCGGGTCGAGGTCGTCGAGTGGCTGCTCGACCATGGCGCCGACGCCAACAGTCCGGCGCCTTTGCCGGTCCGCGTAATTGGCGGCGCGCTTGAGCTCGTGTTCTTCGTCACGCCGCTGTGCGCAACCCGGATGACGCGCCGCCAGGAGATCAGCGCGCTTCTGCTTCGCCGGGGCGCCAAAGAGGACGTGTTCACCGCCGCCTTCCTCGGTGACCTGCCGCTGGTGCGCCGGCTGCTCTCGGAACGCGCGTCGCTGGCTCAAATCCCTGATCCAGCGACTGACGTACTCACGATCACGCCGATCCACCACGCGGTGGCCGGTAGCCAATTGCCCATCTTGCGCACCCTGCTCGATCACACCGACGAGCCCGTTCAGACGGGTTCCCGCGCCCTGCGCGCCGCAGCAGAACGCGGCAGCGCAGAGATGATCGAGCTTCTGCTTGAGCACGGAGCCGACGCGCGTGCCGTCGGCGCCGGCTGGTGGGTGCTTGATCGCCAGATCGCGCCGCTGCTGGCGAACGCTGGCGCCTCTGCCGGTGTCGGAATCGATGGCGAGGATTCCGGCGACTGGGTGAGGATCAGCTGCACCGGCAATAAGGCGCGCAAGGACAATCCCGCGTACGTCGCCGCTCTCCTCCGCCACGGGGCGCGCGTCGACCAGCGCTACAACGGCGCAACCCCGTTGCACTACGTAGTGAAGGCCGGATTCGTCCACACGATCCGGGTCTTGCTCGAACACGGCGCCGACGCCGATGCGCTTGACGACCGCGGCCGCACTCCACTCGACTGGCTAGGCCAGGCAGCGAAGACCGTGGACCGAGATACGGTTCGCGACGCGCTGAGGGCAGCTTCCCGTGGGTAGCGCCCGCACGCTCGCTCAGGTGTACCGGCACTTCGGTGAGGTCGACGCCGCCGGAACGTCGCCGTTGTACGAGCGCGTCGCCGTCACGCTGAGCGAGTCCGACGAGGCGCTGCGCGCCATCGAGGCGGCGCCGGCGCGCAAGCGGCACCCCACGCTTATCCTCGCCGCGCTGCACGATCTCGCCCTCGCCGGACGCGCCCCGGCGCTAGCTGCGGCTTATGCCACCGGGGACGGCGACGCTGCCGCTGCAGCGGCGATCGACACGCTGCTGAGCATGACCGACTCGGTCGTGGCCATCGCCGTGCGCCGGCAGACGCGGACCAGCGAGACCGGACGCTGCGCCGTGCTGTATCCGGCCATTGCCGAGGCAGCGCGCCGGGTCGGCGCGAATGCGGTTGGGCTGATCGACGTTGGTTATTCGGCTGGGCTCAATCTCCATGTCGATCGCGTTGCCATCACCTACAGCAACGGACAATCGCTGGGTGACCCGTCATCTCCGGTGCGGCTGTCGTCTTCGGTCGCGGGAGACCGACCCATCCCGACGCTGGCGATGCCCGAGGTAGTCGCCCGGGTCGGCGTCGACCGCGATCCGGTCGACGTGACTGACGCGGATGAGGCTCGATGGCTGCGCGCCTGCGCGTGGCCGGATCAGCCGGAGCGGATCGCCAGGCTCGAATCGGAGATGGCGTTGGCGGCGGCGGATCCTCCGCTGCTGCTGCGAGGTGACGCCGTCGACGTGCTGCCCGACGCCTTCGCCCGTTTTCCCGCAGGCGCGCTGCCTGTCGTCACGACGACGTGGGCGCTTTCGCGTTTCCCGCTGGAGCGCCGCCTGCGCTTCCTTCACCGGCTCGACGAAGCGGCAACCGACCGGGCGGTGGCGTGGGTGTCATTGGAGGGGGTCGGAGTCGCGCCGGCCATACCGACACTTGGCGATCGCCGCGCCTCGGGTCACAGCATCATCGGCCTCGCGATGTTCGACAGCTCGGCTCTGCAGGCCGAGGCCGTTGGCCGCTGCTGGTCGCGCGGCCGCTTCCTGGCGTGGCTGGCAGACTCCTAAGGTCCGCATGAGGCAGGGACCCGGTTGACAAGCCGGCAATGAGGCTGACCACTGCCGGCGAGCGGTGGCGAGAAACGCCGCCGCGATGCGAGGCTATTGACAGTGAGAACGGCGCTGACCGGTGACATCCCCTTGATGTCGCGCGAGGCAGAGATGGGCCGGATTCTGGAGAGCCTGAAGGGCCCCAGACCGGCCGCCTTCGTATTGGCCGGGGCGGCTGGCGTGGGCAAGACCAGGTTGGCCGCTGAGGTCGCGAGGTTGGTGGCAGGCCAGGGGTTCGCCACGGTTCAGACCGTCGCATCACGCAACGCGACGCCGATACCGTTTGGCCCGTTCGCACGCTATCTTCCTGAGGCCGGGCGTGCACCAGGAGACCTGCTCGGGCTCCTTCATCAGGCCGGGCAGGCCATCATCGCCAGGGCCGGCCCGAACGGGAAGCTGCTGCTCGTCGTCGACGACGCCCAGTTCCTCGACGAAGGATCGGCCTCGCTGGTTCACCAGCTCACGCACGGACGGGCCTGCAGCGTGCTGGCCACCGTCCGCACACCGGGCCCGGCCCCTGATCCGGTGATCGCGCTGTGGAAGGACGGCCTGGCCGACCGGATCGAGCTGGCGGCGTGGGGTGAGGCCCAGACCAAAGCGGCGGTCGAGGGTTTCCTTGGCGGTCAGGTGGCAGGGTCCGCGGCGCGCCGGCTGTGGGAAGTGAGCCAAGGCAACGCGCTGTACTTGCGCGAATTGCTGATCGGCGCGATCGGCTCGGGTGCGCTGACCGAATCGGACGGCATCTGGACGCTGCGTCGGCCGCTCTCCGCTCCCGACCGGCTGGTCGAGCTGGTGGCCGCGCGGCTGGCCCTGCTGGCCAGCGAAACGGTCGCGGTGATCGAAACGCTGGCCGCCGGTGAGCCATTGGCCGTCCTGGTGCTGGAGCAGATCACCAGTCAGGCTGGCCTGGACGACGCCGAAACGCAGGGACTGGTGCGGATAGAGCAGGACGGTCGGCGGACGATAGCCCGGCTCGCGCACCCTGTCTACGGAGAGGTCCTGCGGCAGGCCTTGCCGCGATCCAGGCTGCGGCGGATCTCGGCGATGCTCGCCCAAGCGGTCGACGCGGCCGGAGCGAGACGGCGGGAGGATCTGCTGCGGTTGGGTCGCTGGCAGCTTGATAGCGGCCAGCCGGGAGAGCCCTCGCTGCTCAGCCGGGCTGCCCGGCGAGCCATCGAGGTGTTCGATCTTGAGCTGGCCGGCCGGCTCGCTCAGGCCGCGCTCGATGCTGGCGGCGGCGCCGAGGCAGGCCTGGTTCTTGGCGAGGGCAAGTTCCGCTCCGGCCTTCATGCCGAGGCTGAGTCTGTGCTCGCGGACACCGTGGCCCGATGCCGTAGCGACAGTGAACGGGCACGAGTCGCCAACGCCAGGGCCTACAACCTCTACTACAGCCTGCGAGATCCCGTCGCTGCCGCTGCTGTGCTCGACCACGCGCTGGCGGTGGTCATCGACCGGAAGCCCCGCCTCCAGCTGCTGGCCGGACGGGCGCTGACGAAACTTTTCGACCTGGACCTTGAGGGAGCGCTCGCCGACGCCCGCCCGGTACTCGAAGGCGACGACGGCGTGGCCGTTACTAGCGCATACTTCACAGCGTCCCATGCGCTGGCACTCCTCGGCCGCTGCGATGAAGCCGTCGCCGTCGCATACGCAGGCTTGGAGGCTCACCGCCGGGCCACAGGTAGTCCTCAGCTGCCCGAATTCCAGCTGGACGGCGCGGTCTGCGGGCACATCGGAGCGGGCCGGCTTTCTGAGGCTGAAGAGGACGCCACGAAGGGTCACCGCGCGTGCCTTGCCGCTGGCGATTATGACGGGGCCGCTACCCACTTGCTGCAGATCGCGAGGTCGGCGATCGAGCAAGGCCGGGTCGCCAGGGCTCGGACGGCGTTCCTTGACGCGGCATCGGTCAAACGGCAGAACAACGATCTCATCGAGCTGCGCTGGTGCCTGGCCGGACTGGCGTTGGCCGAGGCGATGACGGGACACGCCGAAGCTGCCCTGGCGGCCGCCGCCGAGCGGGATGCGTTGCCGGCGACGAATACGATGCTCGTCTACGAGGCCGAGCTGATCGAGCGGAGCCGGGCCTGGGTCAGCGTCGCGACCGGCGAGCGGTCGAAGGCCACCGAGATTCTGGCAGCCGCGGCGGACCGGGCGGCGGCCGTCAGTATGCGCGTCGCCGAGGCGCGTCTTCGGCATGACATAGCCCGCCTTGGGCAACCGGGCCTGGTCGCAGCGCGCCTGGCCGAGCTGGCGGAAGTGGTCGAAGGGCAATTCGTGCCGGCGATGGCTGCTCACGCCGCCGCCATGGTCAGCGGCAAGGCCGCCGGCATCGAGGCGGCCGGCCGCGCCTTCGAAGCGCTCGGCGCGTCGCTGCTCGCCGCTGAGGCGTACCTGGCCGCGGCGGCGAGCTACCGGTCGGCCGGATACGCCCGGCCGACCAACGCAATGACCAGGCGAGCCGCTGAGCTCATCGCGCTGTGTGGTGACGTCAAGACCCCCGGCCTGTCGGCCGGTACCGTCGCCGACACGCTAACCCGGCGCGAACTCGAAGTCGCCACGATGGCCGCCGCGGGCGCGGCGAGCCGCGACATCGCCGCAAGGCTCGTACTGTCGGTACGGACCGTCGACAACCACCTTCGGAGCGCGTACCTCAAACTCGGCGTGACCAGCCGCGAGGAACTAGCCCAGGCGCTGCGCTCATAGCAGCCGCCGCGGCCGCGGGGAACTTGGGTAGCCACTACTCAGGCGCCTACCGGAACGCCCGGCTTATACAGAAGGCAGAACGGGCTAGCGAGCCGAGGAACGGGCTGGCGCGCAGCCCTGTAGCGCAGTAGGTGAGGAAGATGGTCATACCGCAGAGTCCGAACGACCAGCCGCCAGCGGCCAGGCGCCCGCGCGGCCCTTCCGCCGTTGTCGGCGGCATGGCGCTGATGTTGCTAGGCGTGGCGCTCATGGGTTACGGGGCGCACTACCTGGCGAAGACCGGCACATGCTCAGGTACTGGATACGTCGAATACGGGCCGGTACCCAAGTGCAGTGGGAGCGAGGCGCTCTACATCATGTCGGCCTTCTTCGTCGGCCCCTTGCTGGCGGTGACGGGCTGGCTGATCGCGAAGGCGTGGGGATGGCTGTGGCCCACGTTCTGCGTTGGGATTGGGGCGGGCTTGATCACGCTCCGCAACGAGGTCACAGTTACGTCAGGTGCCAAGGCGTTCGCCGAGCTCTGCGGCGTCTGCCTGTTCGCGCTCGCGGCGGTCTCCGTCATCGTCAGCCTGCGCAAGCGCAGTAAGCGGCGTAACGGCTGGACCGCGCCGGCCAGTATGACCCCACAGCTCTGACCGGATCTCTTGACAGTCTCAGGTATATTGCTGATAGTACTACTCTTATGGAAAGAGCGTGGCTATCACGAAAGTCTGCGACCGCCGTGGCCGGCCGTGATACCGGTCGGCCTGTGATCATTCGCGCGGCGGCCTTGTTCGATGGCATCAGCCCGGCGCTCTTGACCAGGCCGTCGGTCGAGGTGGCCAACGGCGTGATCACCGCCGTGCACGACCAGGCCGGGTCGGTCCCCACCGACGCCCATATTGTGGACCTGCCCGGGCTCACGTTGCTGCCTGGCCTGGTAGACGCGCACCTGCACCTGTGCCTTGACGCCACCAGCGACCCAGTCGGCCACCTGGCCGAGACGGATGACAACCTGCTCCGCGAGCAGATGGCCGAGGCGGCCCGGCGTGCACTGCGCGCGGGCGTGACCACGGTGCGCGATCTCGGCGACCGCGGGTACCTGGCCCTGGACCTGCGCGCCAGCGCTCCGGCGAGCGGAGCCGGGCCGCTGCCGGCGATCGTCGCGGCCGGGCCTCCTATCACCACGCCTGGCGGGCACTGTCACTTCCTCGGCGGAGCGGCCGGCGGGGAACGCGCCCTGCGTGCGGCCGTGCGGGAGCGAGCCGAGCGAGGCGTGGACGTAGTCAAGGTCATGGCCAGCGGGGGCAACCTGACCCCCGGCTCCCTGCCGTACGAACCGCAGTTCGACGCCGGGTCGTTGCGGGTCATCGTGAAGGAGGCTCACCGCCACGGGCTGCCCGTCACAGCGCACGCGCACAGTGCCAGATCCATCGCTGACGCGATGACCGCCGGCGTCGACGGGATCGAGCATGCGACGTTCATGTCGGCCGGCGGCGTCGACGCCCCCGAGGCCGTCATCCGGGCTATCGCCGCCCAGCGGATCGCCGTCGGCTGGACTGTCGGCCGCGACCCGGACCATGCCGATGTCGTGATGCCGCAGATCGCCAGCCGGATGGCCGACCTGAGAGCCACCCGGCGGCGGCTGTATGAGTCCGGTGCGGTGCTAGTCCCCGGCAGCGATGCCGGAGTCTCGCGCGCCAAGCCACACGACGTGCTGCGCTTCGCCCCCGAAGACATGGCCGCGGCTGGCCTCCGCCCAGCCGAGATCCTGC
>Ga0126371_10000852_pt1 | contig 25545 bp, 23 predicted proteins | sample PanSoiMetaPlot_4_FD_110145 | JGI IMG/M metagenome (GOLD analysis project Ga0126371, IMG submission 110145) | Tropical forest soil microbial communities from Panama - MetaG Plot_4 | ecosystem: Environmental > Terrestrial > Soil > Tropical forest > Bulk soil | place: Panama | collected 2016-02-17 | reverse complement strand
TCCAGCATTACATCGGTCAACGCCTGTGTTCGAAAGTTGCCACTGGTCGTGATGTAAAAGTTCTCTCGGAGATACTGCGACATGGATCGCTTCGCTTTCGTCGCGAGCTTGCGCTTTATTATGCGATTATCGACACGCCATTTGCCGAAGGGCAGCCCCTCACCTAGGTGGCCAAGGATGATTTGGAGTTTAGGAAATTCATCAAACAGCCCGCTGCCCATCAGGCGCAGAGCGTGTATCGAAGTCTCGACTGCAAATCCCCAAGGCGAGCGGGCGATCCATTCATGGCCTTCATATGCCTGCTGTCGCGTGGCTAGTAGCGAGCGTGGATGCAGATAGAACGGCACGTCGAGTTCGTGAACGGTTGCCCAGAAATGTCGGGATTGCGGCAAATCATAGAACACAGCCGAATCCGACGTACCGACCTGGGAGAAGCCATTGACCAACGCTCCGCAGAAGCTCAGTTCTTTCACACAACTTGTCAATTCACGAGCAGCGGCTTCAGGGTCTTGCATCGGCAATGCCGCGAAGCCTTTCAGCCGTTTCGGATATCGCGCGATTTGTTGCACGAGATAATCGTTCCATCTTCGCGCGGCGGCAATGGCCTCTGAAACATGAGGAATTCCCTGAACCCCGGGAGCTGTGTGCGAGAGGATGCAGACTTCCACGCCACCTCGATCCATCTCGGCGATTCGCCTGTCGCCAATGTCAAGCATTTGAAGACGGAAGTCGGGCGTCGGCTGATCGTTATACGCTGCATCGGCGGCGTCGGGCAAAGCGAAATGTTCTTCCAGCGCGATTTTCCCAGTCAGGGATGCCGTCGTCCTAGGCACATCAACTCTTGTGTCGAGTGTTTCCTTTGCTTCGCTGACACCGGCAAGTATTTCTGCGCTTGTCAGAAGTCCTACACCACGTGCAAAAAACCACGTCGCGTGATCCCACTCTTCGGAGTGACTGTCGCCATTTGGGCTTCCTTTGCGAGCTTCCAAAACGCCGGGAATTTTATACTAAATTCATCTCGCTTGGCCGCTGCATCGGGTCAATCGTGTTGGCGAGCTATCGAATGGTCACAGGCAAACCGGAGTCAGTCGTTGATCTCAATTTTCGAAGACAGGCGCTTGCACAAGTCTGCGCTTTTCCCTCGCCTTTTCTGTATCAACGAGTGAGGTCGGGATTTGTGAACTAGAGAAGACAGGGGCCACCGACTGAGCGGCGGCCCCGCCGAGAATAGAGGAGGCTTGGCGGCGTTAGGCTGCTGCCGTCACTCCCTGAGCGGCTTTCACCGCTTTTCGGATCACGTCGATTACGGCTTGCGGTTGCGACAGCATCACCACGTGGCTGCTCGCGACCTCGGTTGTCGTGGCGCCCATGCGCTTCGCGAGGAAGCGCTCACAGTCAGGCTGTATGGTGCGGTCGTTCTTGGCGACAATGTACCAGCTTGGCTTCGACTTCCACGCGGTTCCACCCGCTTTCGCCGCGAACAGGTCGGGGGCCGGCACGCACTGGGTCGCCCAGACCAGCTTCTTCTCCTCGTCGGACAAGTCGCCTGCGAAGGAATCCATGCCATCCTGAAGCAGCCAGATACGTCCATCCGCAACTTCGACGTGCGAGAGGACGTCTGTCTTCGGGAACTTGGACGGTTGCGTGTCGGACGCCTCATCGGCATCCGGTGCAAATGCGGCGAGGTAGACCAGCCCGGCAACGCGATCGTCGGTTCCGGCGCCGGTGATCACGCTTCCCCCATACGAGTGACCGACGAGAATGGCTGGACTGCTGACTCGCGAGAGCGTACGTTTCACGGTGGCTACGTCGTCCGCGGTTGTGTTGAGCGCGTATTGAGCGGCAATACACTGGTGCCCTTCGGCCTGAAGAGCGGGCATCACCTTGCTGAAGCATGAGCCGTCGGCCCAGATGCCATGGCAGAACACGATGCTGGGTTTGGTGCCTTTCATTTTGCTCTCCTCTTTGTATGGTTGCGGTGAAGTGAACTTGTTTATCAACCGGCCGCTGTGTGCGATCACACCGGCAGCAAACGTGCCGCCGCTGGCCAAAAGAAATTGACGGCGATTGGGGCGTTGGGATTCAGGGGAGCGAAAGTGATCTTCCATGGTGGTCTATCTCATTGACAGCCCAAAAGTGACGCGTTGTTCAGCCAGGTGGAGGTTAGCGAGTTCGGCCAGCCGCAGGCAAAAGAACGGAAAATCGTCAGCTTCTGTAAAACGAAATTCGAACCTGGTGCCGCTATCCAGCGATGCCGATTTGACCTTCCCTTGAGTGCAATCGCCCTACGCTACCGATTGCGCGCTCATGACATCACACGCATAGGTGCGAGGCAATTGGACGATGGTATTAACGATACTTTCGTATTGGTTCGAGGGATGCGGTCGGGTCATCGGAGGCGATTGAGCGAAGTGCAGCGGCGCGCTCCAAGAAATGCGGAGATTTTCGGACTCGCCGGTCTGCCCACGTGCTTGACGAATACACGAAATCCCGTATGGAAGGTGCACTACCGGGTCGCCGTAGAATCATCCTTGGGTCATGGGCGCGCTCGCTGTCCCCGGCTGACAGGTCGCCACGAAGGAAGGATGTTAATCCTTGGGGTCTGAACAAGCACAAATCGACAAACAGAACGAAGTCCGCCTCCGAGACGGCGACGATCTCTTTCGCCAACTGGTCGAATCGGTCAAGGACTACGCGATTTTTCTGCTGGATCGCGAAGGGAAAGTCCTGACCTGGAATGAAGGCGCTGAGAGAATCAAAGGATATAAGGCTCGAGAAATCATCGGTCAACATTTCTCTTGCTTTTACCCGAAGGAGGCCCAAGAAACCGGATGGCCAAACCACGAACTCGAGATTGCCAGCAAGGAGGGACGGTTCACGGATGAAGGCACGCGCGTGCGCAAGGACGGGTCTACCTTTTGGGCGTCTGTGGTGATTACTGCTCTGCGCGATCGTGCGGGTGAACTGCGAGGATTTTCCAAAGTCACGCGAGACTTGACGGAACGTAAGAATCTGGAAGAGCGCACACGCAGGCTCAATCAGGAATTGCGTCTCCGCGTTGCAGAGCTTCTTGAATCGCAACAGCAAGTGGAGTTGAAAACGTTGGAATTGCAAAAACTGTCAGGGAAGTTGTTGCAAGTCCAGGATGAAGAGAGGCGCAGATTAGCTCGCACGCTCCACGATGATCTGGGACAGGAGCTTACTGCCCTCAAACTCGAGGTGGATCTTCTAGATGAGTCCGACACCAAGAAAGGAGCCCTGACCCATGCCCGCGAATTGATCGGGAGCGTACTGGCCAAAGTCCGCAACTTGTCCTATCTCCTGCATCCTCCATTGCTCGAGGAATCGGGATTGTTGCCTGCCTTGCATTGGTATTTCGAAGGGGTGGAAACCAGGGGTAAGCTCCGCGTGGCCTTTGACTACAAGCCGGTTTTATTTTCGCGTCTTCCACAAGAAGTTGAGATTGCGATTTTCCGCGTCATTCAAGAGGCGCTTACCAACGTTTCGCGGCATTCCGGAAGTCAGGAAGCACGCATCGATCTCACGCAAGAAGACGAGAGTGTAACGTTGCGCATTCGCGATTTTGGCAAGGGCATTCCCGATGCCCGGATCAGAGGCGTGACCACCGTTGGCATCAGCGGGATGAGAGAACGCGTCCAAAAACTCAACGGGGAGTTTCGAATCTCGAGAGCGGAACCGGGTACTCTGGTGGTAGCGACAATACCGATTGTTGTATGACGAGGGTTGCATAGGCGGCGTTAGTTAGTTTTCTGTTCCCGCCGAAGCCGTCGTCCTTGCCAGATAAAAAAGGCTGTTGTCAGTTAGTTCCTTGATTATTCGCGACACCAATAAATTTCAACAATATAAGCAAGTCCGGGATGGTCACTGTCACATTCAGCCGTTTGCTACTGTGCCTGTGCGCAACTTTTGGTGCTTCTTTGAAGTGAATCACTTCCGTGACATACGTCTCGTCTGTTGTCCCGACACGACTTGTGCCGACCTCGGAAATGTTGGCGCCGACAATCGTAAAGTTATATGGCTTCTTGGTCCGGCCTTCCTCTACGAATTGAAATGAATTGCCTGCAAGCGTGATGGTGGCAGGGCCATGTTCAAACCAGGTCACGTTTAGTTGAATGGGATCAGAGAAATTCAACGCTTCATCGGTTCGTGCAACCCGTGAGAGTCGTGCTACCAACTCCGAGTCAGGAAACTCTTCAAGGCTTTTCACCCGCTCATCATTATCGAATTCAACAATCACATTACGCCGGTTCCAAACGCGACCTCCTGCTCCGGCGCAGTTCGTGTATCCGCAGGCAAACGCCCACGCAGCCCACGTCGAAACCGACCACCGGGCGACGAGAAAATGAGTGCTATGCAAGCCGACATCGAAGGACTTCAGTTTGGATTCGATTTCCGCTCGCTGTGTCTGGCCGACAAGGACGGAATTGAGGGTGAAATTCTGCTCGACACCCTGAGAACTGCGTGTCCGCCGACGAACAGGAGTGGCTCCGATACATCCGGCAAGGTTGACGCACAGCAAAATCAACGAAAGTTTGTATGCAGCAAATTTCTTTAGTCGAAATAGATGGCCAACCGCCTGCATACGTCAGCCCACCGTGAACGCGATTGCCACAACAAGCGACGATACTTGCGCTAACAGTCTAGATTTTCGCTAACTCACCTGCAGTGATCGCAAGCGCGATGATTCGCTAACTGTCCGATTTTGGAACTAACGATGTTCCTCATCCCGGTTTGGGAAGAGTCAGCCCTCTGCTCCTCGCAAATTCGCTTCGCGCCCGAGAGGTGAGATTGAGAATTGTTAGGTCGAGTCTCTCGCCTCAACGGTGAACACTTACGATTTGTTCAGCGCATACTCACTGAGGCGAGGGTCCCGAATTGTGTGTTAAATCAGGAGGCATCCTCGTATGCTCCGAATATTTGCTTTGATAGCGGTAATCTGCGCCGCCACTATTGTGGTGGCATCGCCCATCGTCGTGAATTGCGATCAAGGTCAATCGCTGAATCGCACGTTATCTATGCTGAACAAAGATGTGCCAGCAACAGTAGTGGTCAAAGGGACGTGCACTGAATACGTTCGACTCTCCGGGTTCGAAGGGCTCACGCTCAAGGGTTTGCCTGGTGCTAACTTGCGCCAGCCGAGCACGGATACGGGCACCGGCCTCGATATTTTCGTGTTGTCAATTGAGGCTTCACGAAGCGTCACCGTGGACGGGATTGACGTGCACTCCAGGTCGTCCGCAACTGCAGGTATTGGCATCGGAAGGGGCAGTTCAGATGTGCGACTCCGCAATCTGACGGTAGACGGATCCGGCATGTTTGGGGTCAACGTTTACGAAACAAGCGAAGCGTCGCTCGCGAAGGTGACACTCGTGATCCCGGATATTGCACGGTGGGTGCCTTCGGCACTTCGCACGTGCACATTGAGGACTCCTTGCTCGAAAATTCGACTGGAGCCGAGTGGCACACGGGACTACAGGTCGGGCCAGGTGACGTGAATATACACGGGACTACGATTCGCAACATGACGGTCGGTCTTTTCGTGACCGGAGGGAGCGTGAGCATTAATGAGGACACCTCTTACTACCCCTTGGGCGGCGGAGTCAAGGACTTGACAATTGAAAATCCGGCCGGCAGCAACTGGTTTGGTGTTTGGATTCTAAACGGCGGGTTGGTCAACGTGGGCAACGCTAATTTGCGCATTACGAAGGCCGGTCAGAGCTGGGGATATTTCACGGGGGCAGTGTCGGTTTCCGGTGGCAGCACCCTGAAAGCTGATAACAACCTCGGCGGCAACCTCGTTGTATCGGGGAGCCAAGGTCAAGGCGTCTTTGTGAGCGACAACTCTCACGCAAGCTTGAACGGCGCAAGCATTACAGGCAGCGGCCACGGAGGCTTGGTGGCGCTCAACCTGTCCACGATCGCCGTGGCGGGGGACGTTGGGAACGTGATCAGCGGGAACGCGGTAGACCTGTTTTGCGATTCGAAATCGCTGATCAGCGGCCGCACAAACGTCGCTTATGCCAGCGCGCAGTGCGCCAACCTGCTCGATGGCTCGTTCGAGGCCGTGCCTTAAGAGAGAACACGAGCAACACTGGGGGAAATCTATCAATGGCCGCTCGATCCCTTCGGGCGGCTATTCTTTTTTCTCTTGCATCAGCGGCTGCGCAGCAACTGATGGGAGCAGCCGACTCATTGACGGGGAGTGGCAGCGAAGCGAGATTCAAACGCGAGAATGCGCCCCGCATTCAGTTGGCTTGCTGAGCGCATTCAAGAGCGGCTCCTTCCCCCGAAAACCGCTCAGCTGGAAACCTACGCTCGTCCCCACATCGAGTGAATGGCCCAACTGTGATAGGCGCACAGGCCCGAAAGGGGTAAGGTGCGAGTTCGAAACGAACGCACGATTTCCCTCATAGCGGTTTCTGGCTTTGGCGCAAGAAGGCAGCGACCTCTGGGCGTAAGCAGGCTGTGTTCCGTTCGATATCCTGGTACCGAGGATCTCACTAAGGCTCAATCATCGGGAGTGAGGCGGCCAGTTGAAGGTCGATCATCAACTGAACACGGCGATCCAATTGGTAGAAGAGTGCAGTGTTTTTCGAAGACAAGACTTTGCGGAAGATCGGAATGTACTTCTTGCGTAGTTCGGCGACCGACTGATCGATGCCCACCCACTGGTCGACTGAGGTTTCAGCTTCAGCGTCGCTTAGGACGCCGCGCGTTTCGACATACTGCTTGATCAACGAGTACTTCGTGCCATTGATCTTGACGAGGTCGGAAACATATTGCTCGTAGACTGGCCAGAACTTCTCCGCCTCTGCGTCGCTAAGTTTCATGTTGGCGGCGATGATTTGTTTCCTTTGCGAACGAATATCCTTGCGCATCATCTGGATGTCTTCGTCAGTGATGGGCTGGAAGTCGTCGTTGACAGGGGTGCGGGTGATCCGGGGAGTGGCGTTTTGAGCGTGCGCCACTGGAGGGATGAGGATAAACGCCGCTATTACAACAGCGAGAGTAAGTGCGGTGTGTTTCGTCATGCGGACCCTCCTGCGAACCTCGCTCGAACGCTAGTTATGGATGGCGGCGCACACTACTGGTAAAACGACCAGTCGAGCGAGTGGATGAATTTCACGCGCACGACGGTCGTTTCGGATATGTGGTCGGCTGGGCGAGCACAATCGTTGAGTCAAATCAGTGCAAAAAATCACGAGTCACTGATACCCGGAGCGATACGTGTTTACGGGACCAGAGGAATCGCGGCCGCCAGCTGAAGGTTGATCATCATACTCAGCCGGTTGTCTACTTGATAAAACTTCGCCGCTCGCCTTGCACCTAACGCCTTCTCGAACTTGGGCCAGTAATCGCGACGCAGGTTTACGACCTTTGCATCGATATTCATCAGCCGCTCAGACAATTCTTTGGCCTTGGCATCATCGATCTTGTCATAGTGCTGAGCGTAGTCTTTGATCAGCTGCACGCGTTCGTCGCCGATGGCCTGCTGGTCGTGGGAGTAATCTCGATAGACTGGCCAGAACGCGCTTGATTCCGGCTCCGTGAACGACATCGTGTCGGCGATGATCTTGTTCTTGTCAGCCTGTACGTCGGAACGCAAGAGTTGTATATCGGTGTCGGTAATTGGCGTGGCCGAGACCGTTGATGTCTGAGCAAACATGGCTGGGAGCATTAGGGCGGACAGAGCGCAAAACACACAGAAAGCCTTCGACATTTTCATATTTGGTTCTCCTCATCGGTTGCAAATCTGACTCACATCTCCTGGAATCTGAAAAGCGAGGGCCTCTTATTGGACGGAATATCCGCGCGCATCCATGCACGCCGAGAAGGCTCTCTTGAAGGTGTCGAGTTGCGCCTGGTGCTGGGCGGTCGCCTGGCCCTGTGCTTGTTGCTGGGCCTGCGCGGTCTGCTGAGCGGCTTGCTGCTGTGCAGACTTCTGGGCTTTCTTCTGCTGACGCCTGCCCGCCATCGCACCGGCCGTGGCGCCGATCGCAGCGCCTGTGCCTGCATCGCCAGCAATTGCACCGATGGCAGCGCCTCCGGCGGCGCCTTTCGCGGAACCCTTCACCGTTCCACCCTTCGGAACGTTGCCTCCGGCTTGTTGGGCGGCTTCTTTTTGCGCTGCCTGTTGCTGATCAGCGCTTGGAGCTGCGGGGGCTGGCGCCTGTGGATCAACTCCCGAGTTTTGTTTCGCGGATGCGTAGCATTCGTTCTCATCCTTGGATTGCAGGTCAGGAGTTTGCTTGTTCTTCGGATAGGCAAACATGCCAATACTCTTTGCGGGAGATGTCGCCGCTGCTTGAGCAGGAGCACTCGCCGACGTATCCTGCGCCGAAGCACTGACTAGAAACAAAGCAAGGCACGCGAAGCCCGTTGCGAGCGTCAGCCTGAATCGCGGCGATCTGTTGTTCGAATTCATGGATGTGTTTCCTTCGTCAGGTTTCGGCCGCTTTGACACCGCGTTTCGCTTTCTCGCCGATCAGACAGGCACGGCCGTTCATTTTCCACGTTAAGGAGAGCGGGATACGAAGGGACCTGTCAGTTTTGACATACCACGCTACAAGCAGAGAAGTTTCGAGGTACCGTGTCGCAGCATCGCTATCGGCCAGATTTCAACAGCGACGACTCAAGTTGCGACGCAACCGAAGACTAGGCGTGGCCTAACGCATTGCATCGGCTACGCGCATCTGACAGATCGAGACGCATTACCAATATTGTTTCATTCTCATAAATGAGACGAGTATATGCAGAAAACCTAGGTGCTTTCGATTGTCTTCGGGATGAAAAGGGAGTAGTGTATGCGGAAATTCTTACCGTTTACGACTCCTGTGCAACGTCTCTCACATTGAGATCGCAAACAGCTCGGGGAATTATGAGTGAACCCGCCGGCTATGCACCGTTCAACAGACTTACGGAGATAGATGGGTCTTGGGAGCCTGCCAACAGGCGTCTGGTGCGTCCAACTTTACTGCTGCTCGCTAAGTGCTGTGGTGTTGCTGTTCTGTACTACTTCATGGTTGCGATCAGCATGAAGCTTCGTGTTTCTACGTCAACACTGGCGCTGATCTGGCCATCCAATGCTCTGCTGGTAGCGGCGCTCTTGTTGAGTTCTAGACGGCACTGGTGGATCTACTTGCTTGCTGTAATTCCAGCACATGTTGCAGCAATGCATGTCTACAACGTTGGGCCGTGGTGGCTGGGCTATCAGTTAGTGGCCAACTCGGCTTTGGCGATAGTGTCTGCAGCAATACTCCGGAGGTTCAAGCCCGAGGTACTTTATTTCGAGACGCTAAATGAAGTTTTTGCATTTCTTATCGTATCGATCGCCGTTCCCGGGATTGTTTCGTTCGTCCTTATCTATCCGACTCTAACGCTCTCGCCACAAGGTTTACTTCTCGCGCACGGGTGGTCAAAAGACTTCGGCACAGTTTGGACCAGCCGTTGGATTGCAAATAGCGCATCGGTCATGGTTTTTGTACCGGCGATGCTTGTCGGTTACACGCGCGGCGCAACTTGGTTTCGCGGGTTGTCGCTACTGAGGATTGTTGAAGCAGTGTTCCTGACCATTCTGCTGGTGGCACTAACTTTCCAGGTGTACGGACATGTGTACGTGGCGGGCACGGTGCCAGCGACGGTTTACCTGCTTCCGATACCGTTTCTGCTATGGGCAGCGATTCGATTCGGCTCCGTCGGCACGTGCTTTTCGATCACTGCGCTGGTTTGCATTTCCGCCTGGTGTGCCTACTTGGGTCAAGGCCCGTCGCTGACTTTCGTCTCTATCGATCGAGTCACGATGCTGCAAATATGCTGGATGATGGTGGCGGCTCCTATGCTTGTTTTGGCTGTCGTTATCAGCGAACGCAAAGCCGCGACATTGGCCTCTCGCGAGAGCGAAGAGAGATTCCGTTACCTCTTCAACGCGGCACCGATCGGAATCGCTCTTGAAGACCTGGCCGGGAATCTCTTGTTCGCAAATCCGGCATTGGGTTCGATGCTCGGCTATTCGCAACAAGAACTGACGGACATGAACTGTTCACAGTTCGCTGACCCTCAAGACGAGAAGGAGGACTGGGAAGAATTCCAAGCGTTGCGTGCCGGCATCAAGCAGAGCTATCAGATTGAGAAGCGGTATTTGCGCAAGGATGGCGGACGGATATGGGGACGATTAAACGTCTCCATCCTAAATTCCGGGGAAGCACAGCCGATTGTGGTGGCTACGGTTGAAGACATTACGGAAAAGAAAGAGGCCAGGGAGGAGCTAGAGCGTGCCCACACAGAACTCCAAAGCCTGACACCACGGTTGCTCTCGGCACAGGAAGACGAAAGGCGAAGGGTTGCTCGCGAACTGCACGACGACATTGGGCAGAGGCTCTCGCTGTGGATGATGAAACTGGATGTCCTGGGAATCAAGGTACCGCCGGAAAGAGTTGCCGAGCGTGCGGAGATTCGCAAAGTACTTGCCGGGCTCAGTGAGCTTATTACCGATGTTCACAATATGTCGCATCAACTGCACTCCTCTAAACTCGAGCATCTTGGTCTACGCGTCGCGCTGAATGACGTTTGTCAACAACTCGCCGAGCAGCATCAAATCGTCATCAATTTGAGCGCCAACGATGTTCCAGATCATTTAGCGGAAGACGTTTCGTTATCTTTTTACCGTGTTGCTCAGGAGGCGCTGAGGAATGCAGTAAAGCATAGCCGTTCTCCAAGAATCGACGTGAGCTTGACGTCCAAAGGTGACGTGCTGTGCATGAAAGTCAAAGATTTCGGAGTTGGTTTCGATACGGAGGCGCAGACGAACGGGCTCGGCTTAATCACGATGCAAGAGCGCGTGAAAATGATTGGCGGGACGATTCGCCTCAATTCAATTCCCGGAGCTGGGACGGAGTTGGAGGCCCAGGCGCATATCGATTGCAAAGATCGCAGGGCGAGAGCCGCTTAAAGCGATTGGCGGTGGCGTGAAATAAAACGGCTAACGTTCGTGGAATGGCTAGCAGGGAAGGGCTGTTGGATGGAAACTGGATTGAAAGCGGAGGCCGCCACGGAGTCGCGAACAGACTACTCTGCGGTGCTCCGCGATTTCTATGAGAGGATGCCTTACCCTGCGCCGCTCGCTAGTCTGGACGAGCACCGCGAACTGTACCGCAATCCGGAACGGCGTCGGGCGTTATTCCATCTGCTCTTTCCAACTGAACGTCCGCGTGCGGGGCTGGAGATTCTTGTCGCCGGCTGCGGCACGTCGCAGGCAGCGAGATATGCGCTTCGCGAACCAGACGCTCGTGTCACTGGAATCGACATCAGCGAGACGAGCCTCACTCACACGCGGAACTTCAGGAAAAATACACCCTCGAGAACCTGACGCTCCATCGACTCTCGATCCTCGATCTTCCATCGCTGGGAAAAACATTCGATCACATTGTCTGGTGTCCTGCATCATTTGCTCGATCCGGATGAGGGATTGCTGGCCTTACGCAGTGTGCTGAAACGCGACGGAGCCATGCAGATCATGGTCTACGGCAGCTACGGGCGAACCGGAATCTACATGATTCGAGGATATTGCCACGTGCTCGGGATTGCTACTTCCAGTAAGGAATTACTTGATCTTCGTGCTACGCTTCAGGCCCTACCAGCAAATCATCCCATGGCGCATCTGCTGGGTAAGAACAAAGACTACGAACATCCCGACGCGTTGGCAGATGCCATCCTTCACCCCAAAGATCGTGCGTTCAGTGTGCCCCAGATTTACACATGGCTCGACCGATGCGGGATGTCGTTCGGACGCTGGATTGAGCAAGCCCCATTCTTCCACAATGCGGGGTATTGGCACGGACGCCGCATTCGGCGGTGCTCAACGAGCTGCCTGAAAGCGCGCAGCATGCGGCCGTCGAACTCTTTCGAGGAACGATTACGCAACACAAGTTTGTTGCTTATCGCAGTGATCGAACACAAGGCAAACACCCCATTCAATTCAGTGGCGAGCAGTGGCCTACTTGTGTTCCCATTCGCCTGCCGTGGACCGTGTGTGATCGAGACGGCGTTCCCGCTGGCGCTGTGGCGGTCTTGCTGAACCAGGCGCACAAGCATCCTGATCTTGTGCTGAAGATCAATGCGGCGCAGTTGCGCCTGTTCAATGAGATCGACGGACGCTCGGCGAGATTGCGTTGCATTCAGGGACGGATGAGGCTCGGCTGCTGGAGTTCTTCCATCGGCTCTGGCAGTACGATCAGATTGTGTTCGATGCGTCGGGCGGGGGAAAACCATAGCGTTGTTTGCGGAACACTCCCGTACAAATGGCGCACACTTCCAAACGTGGCCACTTGCAGTCAACAACCTGATTTCGGACCACGAGGCGATTTCACGCCGAGTTAGCGATCAGGTCCTCGGGCATCTCTGATGCCACAAACTTGTAGCCGATGCCGGGAACAGTGACGATCAGCTCAGGCTGCCTGGCATCGCGTTCAAGCTTCTGCCGAAGATGATGGATGTGGACCTCTACGGTATGCGTCCACATGTTGGTGTCGTAGCCCCAGACTGATCGCAGAAGTTCGTCGCGCGTCACTGGACTTCCGGCCCGCTCGATAAAATAGCGAAGAAGCTGAAATTCCCGACGCGTTAGACAAACGGGCTGGTCGTTTCTCGTTACTTTTCCTTCCACGACGTCGACCCACAGCGGGCCGAGCCGATAGGCACTTTCACGTACGAGGCTTGCAAGTTCCGCGACGACTGCCATTCGCTGTTCAGGGGCGACCTGGCTGGCCTTGATGCAGAGTTCTCGCCACCTCCGTGTCCGTGTACCACGCATAAACATTCTCCTCAAGTCCACTGCAAACAACGAACCGGAGTCTGTCCCCCACGGATCGAAAGTTTGACGCATCCCTTTCGACGCTTGGCGCGCTGAGCCAGCGTCGAGCTTTGCTGTCTGTGAAACGGAGTCTTGATGATTCGCTCATGAGTTTCACAGCCCTTTAGAGAGAGGTGCAGAGTATGCACCCGAGGGAAGGTCAAAATTTTACCTCGAATTATCGCGGTCATGCGGTGCTGGAATTGTAAATTTCAATTATTAAGTGACTCGTGACTGTAGCGGACTGGACAGGCTTGCGAGCTCGTACAGCGTCTAAGTGTTTTTCCTCAGGTAGAGAAATACAGGTCTGAGCAAAGCGCGTTGAGATGAGCAACGAGCCCGTCTTGCTCTGTTACGTGTCCCTTCGATGCGCGCCCTGTCGCGGTGCAGTTTTTTCTAAACAGGCACAAGGCTGTCAAAAGGAGAAAGCTCAAGAATCGACAAGCGATTGCAAAAACCTGTCGAAAAGCTAGCTTCCAAAATACAGACCCGACTGTATGGCACGATCTGGCCGTTGTCGTGTACGCTGCCGATCTGTTAAAGACTAAGAGCATGAAACGAGACAATCCCCTCCGTATTCTGGTCGCCGACGATTTTGCCGAGTGGCGAGTGCGTGTGCGAACCATGTTGCAGGCGCGTCCGGAGTGGGAGGTGATCGGCGAGGCGTGCGATGGAGTCGAGGCAGTCCAGCGAACGACAGAACTCCACCCAGACATCGTTCTTCTCGATATCGGAATGCCAATGCTGAACGGGATTGAAGCGGCGAAACGGATTCGCCAGCATTCTCCCAGTTCACGAATTATCTTTGTGACTCAGGAAAGTGACGCCGATATTCGAACCGCCGCGCTTGCGACGGGTGCGGAAGGATATCTATTGAAGGCAAACGCAATGAATGAACTTCTTCCTGCCGTAGAGGCTTCGTCGCCGCGTGGTTACGATGCCCGTGCGCTCTCCTGCGACTGAGCCGGAAGATCATCACGGTTCAGCTGCGCCAGTTTTTCCGGCGGCAACTCGAACTCCACGAGGCCGCAGCCGAGGCAAACCATCAACTTGGGAAATGCCCAAACCACCGGCTTTTCCAGACTGTCCCAACCGGGAAAGTGAATGGCGAGTTCCGCACTGAATTCGTTGACTGTATGCGAGGCGCACCGCTGACAACGCATAAGCTACTCCCGCCCGTTCGGGCAAATGATAGTGAAGCTCCCGAAAAAACCAGGACAAGCCCACGAGGTCAATTGCAAAGGGATCGAACGTCGAGTGGAATCTTAAAGGCGCCAACCACGCCAAATTGCAAAATCATTTTTTACACGCGTTCGTTGATGTTATATTGGCACGTCAAGACAGCGATTGAAGAGGCATTTCGAAAGAATTACCAGGTGCGCTTTGGTCGGGGCAGAAGAACGGGCGGCGCGCACGCACAGGCTTCCCGAGCTGCGCAGCGGAGCTTCCCCCGTCTCCACCTCGCGCACCGCACCGTTTCGCGCGCTGGCACAGTAGACCCCCTCAGAAGCTATGTCAACTACTAACCAAGGCGTGGCGAATTCCCACCTAAGCGTGCCGACCCCTGGGGCGGGCCTGTTACGCGACTAAATGCCGGTGTCCGGCTTGTTAACTCTGACAGTCTCTCGATCGCATGCGGCGGCTTAGGTTGATAGGGCTAGGTTGGCCGAGATACTGAACTCGTCGGAGGATGATTGCACGAACTCCGACCTGTGGTCGTTGATCATCTTCGGAAAAGTGCACACTGTGAAAACTGACAGTGTCTCGCGGGATCGATAAGCTGCGAGTATGAGGTGCCCGTTCTTAGGAGACGACTCACGAGAGAGCAAATACCCGGCTTCCCCGTCGTGCCTCGGGCATTTCTGCGCACCCAGACTTAACTCTCTTCCAGTCGAGGGACGAAGAAACGAGAACCCAAAAGGACATCGGTCCACCGCTGAGGGGCAGAAACTCGAGTGGCCCGGGTGCACGGATTCCAGGAGGGACAGGATGACCCGCCCCAAGATCCTACTGGCGGACGACCACACGTTGGTGCTGGAGGCCTTCAAGAAGCACGTCGAGACCGAGTTCGACGTTGTGGGCACCGTGTCGGACGGCCGTGCGCTCTTGCAGCTGGCGCCGGCATTGAAGCCTGACGTCATCGTTCTCGATATGGGGATGCCTGACTTGAGCGGATTCGACGCGGGCGTTGAGCTCAAGAAATTATTGCCGTGCACCAAACTCATTGTTCTGACGATGAATGAGGATTCAAGTGTGGCGCATGAAGCGATGCGCTTGTGGGCGTCTGGTTATTTGCTGAAGAAGTCGGCTGGTTCTGAACTCATTCAGGCCATTCGTGAGGTCTTGCGGGGCAAGTCATACGTCACTCCCATCATTGCGGAGCGGCTGAAGCAGGAGTTTATCCGGGATCCACGGCCGGAGCGAAAGAGGGAGTTGACGCCACGAGAGCGTGAAGTCCTGATCCTGCTGGCAGAGGGCCGCTCGATGCGCGAGGCGGCCAAGGTGCTTAACGTGACGCCGCGTACGGTCGCTTTTCACAAGTACCGCATTATGGGAGATTTTGGCCTGAAGAGTATCTACGACCTGGTCATGTTCGCTATCCACGAAGGAGTAGTGCCTCCACCCTGACTAACCGCGAAGCCCTCCACACTCTATGTGGCTTGGTTTGCGATGACTGCGATGTCAATTGGGACGCAGTGGCAGACTTATTTACCCATGAAGTTCTCCTTGGTCGTCCGCTTGACTCTAGTTAGTTGTGACGTCGCGATGCTATCGTCGCTGATGCCAATGAGCTGATGCCAATGATGATTTCTTTTACTGTGCCTGCCGGGCGCAGCAATGCACCTGTCAATGTGTGATACGCAATTCTTCCGCGGGTGCGTTAATGCAGAACGCTACTGACGTACCCCATTTTTGAAGTGACTTGTTTTCAAGGGTGAGTGGAATCTGAAATCGTGGGCACTTCTAGGCGGATTCGCGAAGCGGGACCTGTGCGGTAATTTCGGTACCTGATCCTGCCGCGGATTTTACAATTACATCTCCGCCCACGAACCGCAGACGCTCGCGCATGCTGATCAAGCCCAGGCCATTCGAGACACGCACGGGATCGAAGCCAACGCCTTCATCTTTTACCTTCATGGACAGCAACTGCGCGCTCTTGCGGAGAGAGACCTCAATCTGCTTGGCCGCCCCATGCCTTACCGCATTATTCAACGCTTCCTGGGCAACGCGGAACAAGCAAAGGTCCACATCACGATGAAGCCCTGTGATGCCGTTCGAGTGGAAGTCAACGACGATCTGATGTTGACGCGCGATCGTTGTGCAGAGCCCCTTCAGCGCCACCTCCAATCCCATGTGCTGGAGAGCCGTGGAGTGCAACTGGTGCGATATCGTGTGGATGTCGCTATTCAAGGTTTGCACATCGACGATAAGGTTCTTTGCTAGCGCGCGTTCTTTCTCCATCAGTGGTGAGAAACCGTGGCAGAGTTTCGTGGTCATGACGGCCAGAAGTGCAAGACGCTGGCCGATGTCGTCGTGAAGTTCGCGCGCGATTCTGCGCCTCTCATCCTCCTGTGCGTGCAGAAGTTTGCCGGCAAGATCGTGGATGCGCTCATAATTCTGTCTCAGGATCGCACGACTTCTCTTCAGGTCGCGTTCAACGGCCCGCCGCTCCTCGATGAGAACAGCGACAAAGAGCATAGGCGGGGCTGTAACGATAAGGAACAGCTGCATCGACAACACGCTGTGATGCAGGTAGCTGGTGGCGAATGGCCCTCGGCCGATTACGGTGCTCAGCATCGACATAAGTGCGACCAGCGATATCGCCGTCGACGCTCCGATTGGCTTGCAGGTCGTTGCGGCAAGGATCAAAAACGGTACAGGTGCGTACAAGAGGACAGGAACATCCGCGGGGTGAGGGACGAAAAACGCAAACGTCAATACAGCCGCGAGTCCCAGAATCAAAATCAGAAACGGTAACTTGCGGATCTTTAGTTGTCTCCAATCTCCCATGCACCAATACAGCAGGGTGGGAGTCAAGACCAGGGCTGCTGTCGCGTCTCCCATAAACCACTGGTACAAAGACTTCCAGAATGGAGTGCCGAGAGCGAGGCGTGCTGCTGCACCCCAAATCGCAGAAAGTGTGGGGGTAACTGCAGCTGCGATTCCGATATAAATGCCCAACTGTCGCAAGGTGTTCAGGCGGAGTGATCCGGGAAGCAATCGGCGCAAGAGATACGCAGAGAGCATCGCTTTGAGGCAGTCATTGGCATAGGTCGTCAAGAGGAACCAAGCGGGCGCGTCCGGCAGCATGAAACGAATTGGCAATGCGACGAGTGCATACCATGCCCAGCGTTTTCTGGGGACAAGTAGAAATGCGCAGAGGAGAACAGAATCGGGGAACCAGAGAGGAGCAGGCGAGCTGGAAGAGAAAAACTTTACGTACTTGTATGCAAGGGCATAACCGACAGTAAAAAAGATGAGCCTCAGTAGTTCGGAAAGGATGCGAAGAAGAAGTGAGGGTTGAGAGGTGAGCTCGGCGGAAAGCCCGGCAGGCGTTCCGGCGATATCAGAAATCGACGGTGATTGCCCACGCGGACGCACGACCAAAGATGACCTCACGATCTTTGGGTTGTTGGCCCCGAACAGTTGTTGCTACATGAGAAAGCGGTCTAAAGTGTATGGTTCTAACCACTTGAAAAACAACTCAACCTCCCACCGCGGTTTCGAACCGAAATATCTTCAATCTGACTATTGGCCGAGCGATTCGCTGGCGCCGAGACTCCCCAATTTTTATGCTAATCGACTCGCCTCACGCAGGGGCGCTGTCCAAATTGACAGTACAAGCCGGCGCCCCCTTTTCTTTAGCGTGGTGGTAGCAAGCGGCGATGTCTCAATCGCCGACCTCAACTTTGGGGCGCCAAAGCCCGAAAGCGAGGAGCTTCTATGCAGAACGCTGCCAAAGCATCATTAGTCGGTCTGTTATGCGCATTTCTTGTAGTGGCGGTCGCTTGTTCCAAGCGCCCGGACGATGAGGTTATCGCGAAAGACATCCAAAACAAAATTGCAGCCGACCCTGCGACGAATGATTCCCAGGTCCAAGTAGTCGCGAAAGATGGCAAGGTCACACTGAGTGGAACGGCGAAGAATCCGGCGGCACAGCAACGAGCGGAGCAGATCGCGCATGAAGAACCTGGGACTACTGGTGTCGATGATCAGACATCAGTCGCGTCCGCGGCGATGGCACAGGAGCAACCTCCGATGCCCGCGGCCGCTCCTCCGCCAGAGGAGAAACCCAAACCGCAGCCGATCGTTGTGCCCGCGGGCACGAGTCTTACCGTGAGACTTGGGCAGGGCTTGAGTTCCAAGGACAGTCAGGAAGGGCAGACTTTCCTGGCAACGGTTGCGCAACCGGTAAGCGTTGCTGGCCGAACGGCGATCCCTGCCGGTTCCACTGCCTCGGGAACGGTGGTCGCAGCCAAGAAGAAAGGGAAGGTTAAAGGGGAAGGTCAATTGACGCTCGCCCTGACGAGCATCACTGTGCGCGGCCAAACCCACGCGATCCAAACGGGGGTGTTCGACAGCACTATCAAAGGTAAGGGTAAACGGACGGCAGCCACGACAGGCGGCGGCGCTGCGGGCGGCGCCTTGATCGGAGGAATCGCGGGAGGAGGTAAGGGTGCAGCGATCGGCGCGGCCGTGGGTGCGGGAGCAGGATTGGTGGGAGGCGCGCTGACCGGAAACAAACAGGTTGAACTTCCGGCCGAGTCGGCGCTCACATTCAAGTTGTCTGCTCCTCTAACTCTTCCGCCTCTCGCCGACTGACGAACAGCCTTGCAAGTGTGCCGGGATCGGCGCCGCAATCAAGTCACACGGCGCCGGTTTCCTGGAGTCTTGACTACTGCGGTGTTCATCGCGGGTGAGGAATCCCCCAGCATTCCCAACGAGAAGGCGCGTTCGTCTTTTCAGTGGATCGACAAGTCCGAGACGAACCGCCGGCCGGCCACCGCCTCCCTTATCGCAAACATTAAGTCAGAGGCCATGCGGCACTTGAGCACATAGCTTGCGCCCAGATCGGAAGCCGCCGCTTCGTGGTCCGTATCCTCCAGCCCCGTCAGGAAAACAAGTTTCGGTGCCAGCCCCAAATTCCGGAATTCATGGGCAGCTTCTATCCCCTTCGTACCCGGCATAGCGATGTCGAGCACGAGGACATCGGGCTTTAGAACGGCTACGGCCCGCACAGCGCCACTCCCATCGTGAGCGGTGCCCACAATATCGAATTCCTCCTCCAGCAGACTAGACACTTCCTCCAATACACGCGCGTAGTCGTCCGCCAGTACAACTGTCGGCTTATGCACAATGGTTGTCATTGGATTGTGCGCCTCTGCGTCGCGCAAACGTGAAAAGCGCATCTCCCTCATCGCGCACATTAGTGATCTGGCGGAAACGGGCCAACTGTTAAGAAAGCACAGATTCCGGGTCGCGAGAGCAGAGCTTGATATCCGCTAGTTGACCGTGTGGGGAGGATTGATTGCGCAGTTGGCGTACAGACAACGAATCAAGGAGCGAGATCCAAGTTGGGGCAGGGTGAGGCCTTTCCTTATGCGTGAGGCTGTTTTCCCTAACATCGAACGGCGAGGATCCGACCGGACGAAATCGGATCGCTAGTGCACCAGATGCAGGTGCAGCCAATGGAACAGCCTTCTGAGATCACGACAAACCAGAATGATCTCGGGAGTACGACCATGAATCCTGAGTTTCGTCATTTCAAAGCTTGCCATGGTCCGCATCCTGCACCTCCATTTTTGGCGGCGAGCCCCGCGGTCCCCGATCACTTCGCGGTAAATCGTACTGACCGCGTTTCCTCAGGAGAACAGTACGTGCGACTTCAGAGCATACTGCACGACATCAGCATCGCTTCTAAGATCCAATCTCTTCATGAGCCGATATTTGTGATAGGCCACGGTGCGCGGCGTCAGCTTGAGTACCCACGCCGCTTCCTTCATCGAGCGCCCTTCCGCGAGCAACTGCAACACTTCGAGTTGCCGATCCGTCAGAGGTCCATGCGCCTGGTCTATTCCAGGTGTTGGCGCGTCAGCGTTCGGCTGGCCGGCGATGGAGCCCTGTGATGTACCGTAGGTTCCTCCAGCGAGAACCCGATTGATGGCGGTAATAAGTTCGTCGGCGGCCGATGTTTTTAGCAAGTATCCTGAAGCACCCCGTCGGAATGCCTCCGCCTCAAGGACCGGGTCGCAGCTCACTGTTACGAGGACGACCTTAACCTCCGGCTTCAGTTTTTTGATCCGCTCAGCAGCCTCAAGCCCATTAAGCAAAGGCATACCGATGTCAACGACTACTACATCGGGCGATAAGGCCAAGGCAGTCTCAACTAGGGAGCGCCCATCGTAAACAGTGGCGACAACCTCAAAATGTGATTCGAGAAGAGTCTTGAAAGCGTCAGCTACCAGCATATGATCGTCGGCGATGAGAATGCGTGCACGTCGAGTATCAGACATGATGACCTCACAAACAAAGAACGGCTAGCGCTTGGATTAATCGCGAATCGACTGATTTCCCCGACGAAGGGCGACCTCGGTGAAGAGAGACCATGTTACGCCTTAGATGCAACTCGCAATACTGGCATCTTTTACAGGGTTGTGCGAGCCACAAATCACTCCAAAATTGACTGATAAATTGACGTCGCGCGAAAGCAACGCTTCGATTTCGAGTATTGATCTCGGGTCGATTTGACGCTGTGATCGAAGCGAGTCACGCAACGACCACCAAACAAGTATCGTGAGTCACGGCGCGAATCGTGCGAGCCCGTTCCTGGCAAGGGAAACGTTGGACAAGCGCGATGTTCGCCGAGTTGCCGCTCACACAAGTGAGAAGACCTCATGTTCGCGGAAGATTACACCCTTGTTACATGTAACAGGTTTTAGATCATGTGGCCGTGAAACAAAATTACGGATCGGAGCGAAATCGCAGGCAGGGGATTGTCGGATGCGGTTCTCAGCGCGCAGCTCGAAACAGATAGTGCCTGGCGATTGACGCTATGAGCAGCGTAGGAACCAAACCCGACAGTTTCGCGCTGGCGATGGATCGTACGTGGCTGGCTCACGAGCGGACGCTAATGGCTTGGGTACGGACCGCCGCGTCGATGATCAGTTTCGGCTTTACGATTTACAAGTTCTTTCAGTTTGAGGAAGGTCGCGGTTCGCCCGCGACACACCGGCTGCTGACGCCGCGTGATTTTGCATTGATCATGGTGAGTATCGGTCTAGTGTCGTTGCTTCTAGCAACGATCGGTCATCGACGGGATATTCGAGACTTGGGCCTCGGTGGCGCGGTAAAGCGTTACTCACAGGCCGAGCTTGTAGCGGGCATCGTCAGCGTCTTCGGACTCTTGGTGCTGGTCTCCACAATTTTCCGGGGATAGTCGGCAACCACGAAACGATAGGGATCAGGTTATTTTCGAGCGTTGCAAGGAGCTTTGATAGAACGGCACACGCGGTGCAGACGGAGGTACACAAAAATGTCGCGAGCGCGAATTCTTTTGGCGGATGACCACAGCATGGTGGTGGACGCTTTCAGGAAACTTCTTGAGCCTGAATTTGAGATCGTAGGTACTGCATCGGATGGTCGAGAACTTGTGACCAGCGCACTTGAGCTGAGGCCCGACGTGATTGTGGTCGATATCGGCATGCCTTTGTTCAGCGCCATTGACGTGCGTAGGGACTTGAAGCTTTTGCTGCCGTTCACCAAGTTCATTGCCCTGGCGATGAACGAGGATTGGGAGGTCACTGCCAAGGCCGTGAAACCTTGGGCCACCGCGTATCTGCTGAAGAAGTCCGCCGGTTTGGAACTCGTGAGAGCGATTCGCGAATCGCTCAAAGGAAAAACATATGTTACGCGGCTAGGTCGAGACCCACGGGAGTCAACCATCCGTGAACCACGACCAGTCCAGGATAAGGGACTGACTGCACGCCAACGCGAGGTGCTCCAATTGCTTAGCGAAGGCAGGACGATGAAAGAGACTGCAGCGTTTTTGCACGTGACTCCCCGGACCGTTGCATTTCATAAGTATCGAATCATGGAGGAGTTCGGACTGAAGACGAATGCGGACTTAGTACGATTTGCAATTCGCGAGGGTGTGGTTTCCGCGTTTTGAGTCTTCCCGATATCAACGATGCCTCGCCAAACCGTGCCTCGCCCAACCAAGGGCGCATGCCTGATTTGAGCTCCAACCCCTGCAAGATCTAACAGTGTTGTCTACTTATGCGGAAAACATAAGTTTGGACACCGACGAACGCCTCTCAGATAGATCCAACGAAGGAAGGTCCCCAATTGTGCTGACAACATCCTATGTGAAACAAACCGCTGAGCAGCAACGACTCGCAGATTGTCGAAATCATGGAATCCCTTGGCGGAAGTGGGGCCCATACCTGAGCGAGCGCCAGTGGGGCACGGTTCGTGAAGACTACAGCAGCGATGGGCAGGCTTGGGACTACTTTAGTCATGATCAGGCACGGTCACGCGCATATCACTGGGGCGAAGACGGCCTGGCCGGGTTGAGCGACGAAACAGGGCGGCTTTGCTTCGCCGTCGCTCTGTGGAACGGTTCCGATCCGATTCTGAAGGAGCGATTGTTTGGCCTAACCAACCGTGAGGGAAATCATGGCGAAGATGTAAAAGAGTACTACTTTTATCTCGACAATACTCCCAGTCACTCGTACATGAAGTATCTCTACAAATATCCGCAGCGCGCGTATCCCTACGTGGAGATTATTGAGCAGAACCAGCGTCGCTCCCGGCTGGAACCCGAATATGAACTACTGGATACGGGGATCTTTGACGACGATCGATATTTTGATGTTTTCGTCGAGTATGCCAAGAAAGATCCAGAGGATGTACTCATTCAGATCACTGTGTGGAACCGCGGACCTGAACTTGCGAGTGTGGATGTCCTCCCGACTTTATGGTTTCGCAACACGTGGTCCTGGCGTAAAGGGAGTAATAAACCGTCGCTCGAAGAGACGCTCTCGAAAGACGGGACTCCTTACGTGGCAGTGAGCCATCCCAATCTTGGTCCTCTCGCGTTATATGTTGATCGGCCAGTTCCACTCTTATTTACCGAGAACGAAACGAACAGTGAGCGGCTCTTTCACCAGCCGAACTCGGCGCCTTTTGTAAAGGATGGAATAAACGAATTCATCGTCAACGGGCAACAGCATGCCGTGAATCCAGAAGGACGCGGCACGAAGTGCGCGGCCCACTACAGGCTCGACGTACCGCCACGGCAGTGCGATACGGTTCGGCTCCGACTTTGTCCCCCGATCGCATCAGAGAAAACACTGCCGACCGCATTTTTCTCAGCGACGTTTGCAAAAGTTGTTGACCAGCGCAAATCTGAGGCGGATGAGTTCTATGAGTCAATTACGCCATCCCAGTTGGGTGATGATGCCCGTTCCGTGATGCGCCAAGCCTTCGCTGGAATGTTGTGGAGCAAGCAGCACTACTTTTTCGATCTACAGGTTTGGCTGCGGGAGCACAATGTCAGTCCCGGTAAAAACGGAAGCGTGAGAAACCAGCAGTGGTTTCACATGCTCAACGACAACGTGATCTCCATGCCTGACAAGTGGGAGTATCCGTGGTACGCCGCATGGGATTTGGCGTTCCATACCGTCACGCTCGCGGTCGTGGACCCGGATTTCGCCAAGCATCAACTCGAGATGATGTTCGACACCCTTTACCTTCACCCGAGCGGACAGATTCCTGCATACGAGTGGAATTTCAGTGACGTCAATCCCCCGGTCCATGCCTGGGCAACGTTGACACTTTACAACCACGAGAAAGAACGTACCGGCAAGGGAGATACGGCTTTCCTCAAACGGTCGTTTGATCGCTTGATGTTCAATTTTTCGTGGTGGGTCAACCGAGAAGATCCAACCGGGCGTAATGTGTTCGAAGGAGGTTTTCTCGGGCTCGATAACATCGGCGTCTTCGACCGCAGCGCGAAATTACCTACCGGGGGAAGCTTGGAGCAAGCTGACGGCACCGCGTGGATGGCTTTGTTCTCCCAAAATATGTTGGAGATCGCATTGGAACTTGCTCGCACCGATCCCAGTTACCAGCCGGTTGCGACTAAATTCTGCGAACATTTCTTGTGGATTGCCAGTGCGATGGATCGTATCGGCGAGAATGCTGATGAACTCTGGGACGAGCAAGACGGGTTTTTCTATGACGTCTTGATGCTGCCCGACGGAAGCGCCACCCGCTTGAAAGTCCGGTCAATGGTTGGTTTGTTGCCTCTGTGTGCAGCGACAATCCTGCATCGCGAGGCGCCTGCCAAGTTTCCGGAATTCGTCGAGTGCATTCAGAGCTTTCTCGAACGCAACTCTCATCTCACCATCAACATCGCTCCGCCGGACAAAGCGGGCATCGACGGGCGTCATTTGCTTGCGATTTTGAACGAGCAGAAACTCAGGCGGATCCTCCGCTATGTTCTCGATGAAAAAGAATTTCTGAGCGACTACGGAATTCGTTCGGTATCGCGCTTTCACCTCGACCATCCGTACACTTTCGTCACGGGAGGGCACGACTTCCGCGTTGACTACGAGCCGGCGGAATCGCATTCAGGGCTATTTGGCGGAAATTCAAACTGGCGCGGTCCGATCTGGTTCCCGGTCAACATGCTCATCATTCGGGGCCTTTTGACGTACTACCTCTTCTACGGTGATGACTTTAAGGTCGAGTGCCCAACCGGATCGGGCCGGGAGATGACACTCTTTCAGGTGGCGCAGGAGATCAGTCGACGACTTTGCAGCATCTTCCTGCGCGATGAGGCTCACGATGAACGGCGTCCCGTGTTCGGCTCTACCGAAAAGTTTCAGCATGATCCGCTCTGGCGCGACAACATTCTGTTCTATGAATATTTCCACGGGGACACGGGTGCGGGGTTGGGCGCAAGTCATCAGACGGGTTGGACTGGCCTGGTCGGACGCCTACTGCAGTTGTCCGTGGGAGTCGACTCGAAAAGCGTCCTCGCCGGTCAACAACGTCCGATGCTAACCGTCGGGCCTCCTCCTGTGCAGGCGATGGCCAGTGATTAGCACACGCCGGTTCCCAGCATTGTCAAATCTGACAGTGTGACCGGAGTTCTTTCCCCGCTGTAATCAGCGCCACGGGTGCTTCTCGATGATCCAGCCACAGCTCACCACAACTCCTCGACTCGACCTTCCACCGGCGCGCGAGAACATGTCGTGGGTCCCTGGGGGCAGATACCTCATGGGCTCTGATTTACCACTACCCCGAAGAAGCACCCGCGCACGCCGCCATCGTCGAGGGCTTTTGGATAGACCACTATGCCGTGACTAACGAGCGGTTCGCCCGATTCGTAAACGCAACGGGCTACGTAACTCTAGCCGAGATTCCGCCACGCCCTGAAGACTACCCAGGTGCAGCACTCCGTGTGTACTCCGTTTGCGCTACGCGTCGAGGACTCGCAAAGAACGCCGCCGAAGCTGCCTATGCCTCGCACTCCTCCAAAAAATCGCTTGCAGCACAGTGAGCGGAGTGTCCGCGCATTCTTAAAACGACCACCCCAAACTGCTGCTTATGCCAAGGTCGTTCTTTTTGGCGTTCACTGGGCGGACGGCTATCATAGTTATCCCAGAACG
>Ga0126371_10000851_pt1 | contig 25560 bp, 26 predicted proteins | sample PanSoiMetaPlot_4_FD_110145 | JGI IMG/M metagenome (GOLD analysis project Ga0126371, IMG submission 110145) | Tropical forest soil microbial communities from Panama - MetaG Plot_4 | ecosystem: Environmental > Terrestrial > Soil > Tropical forest > Bulk soil | place: Panama | collected 2016-02-17 | reverse complement strand
TTTCGGCAATGGCGCGATAGGCGCCGTCTCCGTGACGACGCGAGGGTCGTATCGGTCGCTCATCGAGATCACTGGCGAGAGTGGCGTCATTCTCTGCGAAAACGGAATGACTGTTGACCATCCTGTCGAGGTCATCCTATATCGGCAGGACAAAGTCGCGGCGCACCAGCGCGTCTCTAATGCTGACGCTTACACCTGTATGATCGACGGCTTTTCCGCCGCGATTGAAGGTCGCGGTGCATATCTCGCGACCGGCGAAGACGGCCTTCATAACCAGCGCGTGCTCGACGCCGCATACAAAAGCTGGCGCACTGGCGAGAAGCAGGCCGTGGAATAGGAACTGCTCCTCAGAACGAGAACGTAATCTGTCCCGTGATCGTCCGCGGCGTCACATAATGCGTTCCGCTGAAGGTTGAGAGGAAGTTGTAGAGCGCATATTTGTCCGTCACATTGACGGCCGTAATACGCGCTCCCCAGCGATATCGGTCGCCGCCAAAGATATTATTTTCACCGGCGGCCAGATCGATTAGGCTGCGCGGCTGAACTCGCGGGGGGTTTTTGTCGTCATTCTCTGTTCCGGGCGCCGGGATTTTCACCAAGTTCGAAGACAATCCGTTCGCGTCGCATTGCGGGAAGCCGAACGTGGGAGTGGCCCGCACGCCATCGCAGGTCAGTCCAGCCTGAAATTGCTGGTCGGGAGTGAAGCCGCTCAACTTGATCCCTGGCTGCCCATTCGGCAGCGTGATCGAAGTCGGGCCGCATCCGCTGTTTGGGTCGGTCACGCCGTAGCACGGCACCGATCCCGCAACTTCTCCGCTATCAAAGCGCCAGTTAAAACCAAACCAGGTGCTGTTGCGCCACGGCAACTGATATTGAATATGCGTGGTCTCATTGAACCGTTCATCATGATCAATCCTGAAGGGGAAACCGCTCTGGCCAACGGTTGCGCCCGCGCCGCCAATCTGCGGCGGGAAGAAGCGCGCCGCTACGGAGGACATAACCACAAACGCGCTGATGTTATGGTAGTTCGGCACTTCTGCGCGCAACGCGAAACCTGGAATTTTTGAATTATGCCAGTTGATGGGGAAAGTAATGGGCGTGTCGCCGAGCACACTGAAATCATAGGCGTTGTGCGTATATTTCCAGATATATTCCCCGCTCAGGACGAGGTTCCTGCCAAATCCTTGCTGCAGTCCGGCATGGAACTCATTGCGGAAGCCTGGCTCCAACCGCGACGAAACTCCCGGCGTGCAATTCAACAGCGGAGAAAGCACGACATCGGAGCAGCCGAGGCTTGATAGGACGAGGTTTTCGTCGAAAGGCGTCTCCAGCGAGCGGCCATAGGACGCGCGCAGCACCGTGTTCGTCTTCTTGATGTTGTACGAAACTCCTACCCGTGGCTGCGCTTCGTGTGCAATCGTAAGCCCGTTGTACAAATCGCCACGAATGCCTGCATCGAAGAGCCAGTTGCCGGCGGTAATCTGGTCCTCGGCATACATGGCCAACTGCTTCACGTCGGTGTGTCCGTAGAATCCAAAGAGGCCACCGCTTCGAGTCAGATCGTAAGGCAGCAAGCTGGCATTTGAAATTGGGATTCGGCTCGTCGTCGGCCGCAGTGCATTGTGCGGGATCGGTAAACCCAATCACAGAATTGCCTTCTGCATCGAGGCAAGGCGAGTTCAGAGTCGGATTGACAATGCCCAGCACATCGTTCTCACGGAGGATGGTGTGCTCATAGATGGCGCCTGCTTTGAAGTTATGAATGCCTCGCACATACGAAATGTCAGAATGCAGGCCCGTATTCAACAGCGTTCGGCGCTGGCCGACGGACTCTGATTGAATAGGCCCAAGATCGGCGAACAGGTTCTCGCTCGGGAAGTAGTTGAAGGCGTCCTTCCTGACGAATGCACCGAGATTGAAGACCGAAGTCTGGCTTAGAAGCCGTGTGTAGGTTGGCGAGATGTTGAATGTCTCAATCCGCGACTTCTGGTCGGTTTCGCCGACGCTGTTTCCAAACTGGTCGAGAACGTTCAGATTGTCATAGGCGTTCGGGGTCTGGAACCACGAACGCGTGTAGTTCAGATTTAAATGGATTGAGTCATTCTCAGTGAACTGGTCGTCAATGCGATCAAAGATGTTCTGCCCGTTGCCCTTCGCATGAAAGACCTTGAACTCGGGCGGATCAAGAAAGCGTCCGGTACTCAGCCCGTCCGCGGTGATGAAGTTGCCCCGGTTCGCCTTGCCGTATCCGAGATCGAAGCCGCCGGTCGCAGTGCCGAATGCGCCGTAAGAAGTATGGATGCTGCCTGTGGGCCTGGTCATCCCCTGACCTGAGCGTGTCGTCACCTTGATGACGAGGCTCGTCTTGTCGCCGTATTCAGCTGGCGGCGCGCCGTCAATCACTTCCATGGACTGAATCGAATTAGAAGGAATCTGATTGGAGAAGACCTTGCTCTGCTGGTCGGTGATCGGCTGGCCATCCACTGAGAATGAGTTCTCCGCATGGTCGCCCATGCCGTGGAACATCCCGTTTGAGTCGGCAGTGACACCGGGCGATGCGAGAGTTACCAGTGAACTTACTGAAGAAGATGCGCTTTCGAGCGGCAGCCTCTCGATCAAGCCGCGGTCAATATTCGTGTGCATGGTCGAATCGTTCTCGACTAGGTCTTCGACGCCTGTCACCACTACCGTATTTGTCGCCGCACCCAGCGCGAGAGCGATGTTTGCAGTCACGGGACAACTGAAGCAACTTTTACTTCTTGCGATGCACTGCTGAATCCGGTCATCGTGACCGTCAGCTGATAAGAATTAAATGGGACGTTGGTGAATTGAAAAAAACCCGCCTGGTTAGTCGCAGTCGTGCGCTCATATTGACTGACTGCATTGCGAATCGAGATTGTTGCTGCGGGAACCACTGCGCCAGTTGGATCCGTAACCGTCCCGCTGACCGTGCCAGAATTGCTAGTAGACTGCGCCTGGAGGGGCAGAGCCACGACGATAAGACCGCAAATGCGAAGAAAAGCGGAAACGATGCCACGTAAAAACGCGCGCATATAGAAACCTCCTAAAAACCTGTTGTATGCCCTGGTGAAAGCGGGTTTAAGCAGCTATCAGGGATACAGGCGGAGGCCGATTGGCGAGTTTATGGATGAATTTTTGACGAGGCCGCTCGGATGGTTTTTCTGTTGCGGCACGCCATACTGGCTGGACTGAAACGGCTACGGTGACAAGGGCGACTGACTGCGCAACCTGGTGCGCTGTGTTGCAGAGCGAGCAGCCTTCGTGATCAACCTGTCCAAGAGGATGCGTATGCGCGACCTGAATGAACCCGACCAGCAGAACTAGCGCAATGCAGAAGACACCAAGCCATCTGGCCCAGGACCATTGAAGGCGCTTCATGTCCGCAAAAACGCGCATATGTTTTCTAAATATAGAACACATCCTGTCGCACCGCAAAAACAAAGGCGAGCGGAAGCATAGCGGAATGTCGGCAATCGCGATCTTTTCCGTGAGATCAAAAAGGCTGAAAACCTACTCGACGACCACCAGCACATCACCTGCAGCGACTGTGCTACCCGGCTCAGCGCGCATCTGAACCACTTTGCCTGCTTTTGGCGATTTCAATTCGTTCTGCATCTTCATGGCTTCAATCACGACGACGCCCTGATGCGCTTTAACCATGTCGCCCACTTTGGCTAGTACGCGAACAACGCGGCCAGGCATGGGAGCGGTCACCGGCTTCGGGCCGTCATCGCCTGCATGCCGCCGGAGGCGCGATTTCAGAGAGCGAGGATCATCGACACGATAAAGCGAACGCTTTCCACCTAGATGGATTGCGACACCTTCGGCGCTTTCTTCGAGCACACAGCGGTACGCGCGGCCACCGGTGTTGAGAGACAGCACGCCGGGACGAAGAACCTGGGCCTCGACATCGAATGCGGGAGCGCCATCAACACTCGCTTGATACCTGCCGCCTTCGTTTTGCGTTAACTCGACCTGCCGCAGCTCGCCTTCTATCTCAATCTGGAGCTTCATGCGCCCAGGCCCTCGCGCCGCCCTGCCTGTTTCCAACCGCTGAAATCGGCATTCGCTTCAACTGCGCTTCCGTTACCGTTCTTCGGCCTTGAGCTTTCAAAGATTGCGGCCGCTATCAGCGCGATGTCTCCGCAACTGGGTGTTTCAGCTAAAGGTGTATTCGCAGAAAGCAATCGGTCAAGATAGCCTGTATCGATACGCGCCGCTCTGAAGTCATCTTCGTCCAGGATGCGGCGGAATAGGCCCAGGTTCGAGCGGATGCCGCCAATGACATACTCATCAAGAGCACGCCGAAGACGCGCAATCGCGGCCTCACGAGTGGGTGCAAAGGCAATCAGCTTTGACAGCATCGGGTCGTAGTCGAGCGGCACCACCCAGCCCTCATAGATGCCGGAGTCCTCGCGTATACCCGGGCCTCCCGGCTGCAGCAGCCGCGTAATTTTTCCCGGCGAGGGAAAGAAGCCGTTGTCGGGGTCTTCGGCGTAGACGCGGCACTCGATTGCGTGGCCGCGCAGGCGAATGTCTTCCTGTGCGAAGGACAGCGGCTCACCTTGAGCGATGCGAATCTGCAAATGGACGAGATCGAGGCCAGTCACCAACTCCGTGACCGGATGCTCTACCTGCAGGCGCGTGTTCATCTCGAGGAAATAGAAATTACGGGCATCGTCGACCAGAAATTCCACTGTACCGGCGTTGGTGTATCCAGCCGATTTCGCCAGGCGCACTGCAGCTTCACCCATGTGGCGGCGCATCTCCTCGTCAACAATTGCGGAAGGTGCTTCTTCGATGACCTTTTGATGACGCCGCTGTACCGAGCACTCACGCTCCCCAAGCGAAACGCAGTTGCCGTGCTCGTCGGCAAGAACCTGGATTTCGATGTGCCGCGGTCGCTCGATCAGCTTTTCGAGATAGACTTCGCTAGACCCGAAGGCCCGCTCTGCTTCGCTGGCTGCAGCTGCGAAAGCAGCGCATAATTCATCCTTAGAAAAGACGGCTCGCATTCCTTTACCGCCGCCGCCAGCTGCCGCCTTAAGCATCACGGGATAACCGATTTCGGCGGCAACGGAGTAGCCTTCGTCGAGAGAGGCAAGTCCCTTTACCGATCCCGGCGTGCGCGGCATGTTCGCGGCGTCCGCAGCCTGGCGGGCACGTGTCTTTGAGCCGAGAGCACGCATTGCGCTCGCCGGGGGACCGATGAATTTAATCTCCGCGTGCTCGCAGGCTTCGGCGAAGCCGGCATTTTCCGACAGAAAGCCGTAGCCGGGATGGATCGCTTGCGCGCCTGAGCGTCGCGCGATATCGAGGATCAAATCGCCGCACAGATATGACTCAGTGGCTGGCGCCGGTCCCAGGCGATATGCCTCGTCCGCCTCTAAAACATGCAGGGCGGCGCGGTCGGCGTCGGAATAGACAGCAACTGTAACGATTCCAAGCTCGCGGCACGCGCGCAGGATGCGGAGCGCGATCTCGCCGCGATTGGCGATCAGAATTTTTCGGATAGATCTCAGAGTCTTCGGCACGGCAAGAAAGGATACCCCGGTTGACCGGAGGCCTTTCAGTTGCACACTATCAGATGGCTACTTTGAATTGTCCAGTACTACGCCTCCGGGTACCTGGGCATTCTTCTTCTCCTCATTGGCCTTGCGAGTGCCCATGGCCTTGTGGCTCCAGTCAAGCGCCTGATCCACATCGTCCTTGCGGGCCTGGTCATTGCCGCATTCGAGATTGGCCTTCTGGCGGTACATTAGGTTCATGTAGGACATGGCATCATCATATGTGGGCCGAATATCGAGAGCCTTCTGCAGATATTGCATGCCCTCATTGACGAGCTGCGTGTTCTGATCCACCAGCTTCTTGCAGGCTTCCTTCGGCATCTTCGGGTTGCCATCGCCAGAGTCCTGCATGCCGACCGCGCTCAGGGCAGCGACCTGATTCTTGTGTGCAACGCCCCAGTCAATCACACCAATGGTGTATGCGGCTTCAGCGTCCTGCGGATCAACGGCAAGCACCTTCTGCTGCCATTCCTTGGCTTTGTCGAACTGGTCGATCTGGAAATACAATCCGGCAATGCCCTTGAGGCTGCCCATATCTTTGGGGTCTTTATCCAGCACTTCCTGATACCCATCAATCGCAAGCTTCGCATTCTTCAGGTTGTCCGGCGTAGTCAGATCGGGAACAACCTGCTGGGCATACGCGGTCGCGAGGTAAAGCCGCGCCATGGGCAGCGAGGGATCGAGATTCACCGCATTCTGGAAATGGCCGATTGCCTCTTCATACTTGGCATTCTTGTAGGCGGCCACACCCTTGTTCAGTTGGTCGCGGGCCTTGAGGCGGTTGCACCCGGTCGTCATGGCCAACATCGCCAGGAACGCGGCAGACAATACCGGAAAACGTGCGATTCGATTCATTATGTCTATATCTCCTTTGATCGCCTGATCGCCAGCATACGCCTGACATCTACCGCGTATCGCAATGGGGCACATCAAAAAATCTCTGCGCTGTGATTGTAATTGGTTTCAGCCGTAAGGCAAGCCCACATGCGGGGGACCGGCAGGAAGGGCCTTTATCCAGACGGAAAAGCGGGCCTATTGGCCCGCTTCAATCTTAGGGGTAATCAGGCCGATATGGTCCACGCCAACACCATGCGCCATATCCACGACTTCCGCGACACTGGTGAAGTTCAGGTCGGGATCGCCCTTAATGAACATCACTTTCTCGGCGCGCGCCGCGTAGATGGCCTCAAGGCGGTTGCGAAGGTCATTCTTCGCCACATCGTCCTGGTTGATCTTGTAGGACGGAGTGCCGCCGGGGCTGGACAGTATCTGCACGACGATCGTACGGTCATTCGGCTGTTCCTGCTGCGGGTTCTTCGGAGGCTGGGGAACCAGCGCATCCAGGCCCTTCGGCGTGACCGGCACGATGACCATGAAGATGATCAGCAGCACCAGCATGACGTCGATCAAAGGGGTAATGTTGATATCGGCATTCAGGCCGCCCGAACCTGAGCCACTTGACATTGCCATAAGTCAGTTCCTCGTTTCTCTGGCGTGCGTTATTCTCCGCCAGCCGTGGGCGGCGGGTTGGGATGCGTGCCCTCACGCTGTTCCGTGAGCAGGCCAATTTCCTCAACGCCTGTTGTACGCACGGCGTCGATGGCATCCATCAGCGTGCCATAGTGCGCGCGCGCATCGGCGCGGAAATACACCATCTTGTTGGTCTTGTTTTGCAGCATGTCACCGACTTTCGACCCCAAGTCCCCGAGAGAAACCTGGTCCTGCCCGAGGAAGACTTTCCCGTCGCGGGTGACTGCCACCACAACAGCATCTTCGTGGTCGGCGTCGGGCATTGCCGTCGGGTTGTCGGTCTGCGCCAGTGTTATGTCCACCTTGTTCTGGAGCATGGGTGTGATGACCATAAAGATGATCAGGAGCACCAGCATGACGTCACACATCGGGGTGACATTAATGTTTGCGTTGACCTTCTTGCCTTCGTCTCGTTTTACGATTCCCATTCCTGTGCTCCGTGATTCGAGTCCGGATCCATTTCCGACCGGCCCTCAGATCGGACTTCCTTTCAGGCGACGTGGCATCTTGAAAACCGCCCGGAGCGAGCGCCTCTTCATCGGCCTCGCTCCAGTGCGCAAGATTCCCGCTACCGAGTGCGTTCTGCCGTTTAGCGGCGGCCGCCCTGCTTGAGGAAGTAATCGATCAGTTCGCTCGAGGAGTTGTCCATCTCGACGTCAAACGCTTCCACCTTGTTGGTGAAGTAATTGAACGTCATAACGGCCGGGATGGCGACCAGCAGCCCCATGGCGGTGGTGACCAGCGCTTCGGAAATACCGCCAGCGACAGCACCGATGCCAGAAGTCTTCTGCGTAGCGATCTGACGGAATGCGTTCAAAATACCGACGACGGTCCCGAACAGTCCGATAAACGGGGCCGTCGAGCCGATGGTGGCCAGACCGCCCAGGCCGCGTTTCAGCTTCGCGTGAACGATGGCTTCCGCCCGCTCCAGAGCGCGCTTCGAGGACTCAATCTGGTCCTCGGTCACCGAGCCGCCGCTGCCGTAGTTGCGGAACTCCTGCAGGCCGGCGGTTACCACTTCGGCCAGGTGCGACTTCTTGTTGCGGTCAGCAACCTTCACCGCCTCGTCCAGCTTGCCCTCCTTCAGGGCGCCGGCAACGCGAGGAGCGAACTCGCGCGACTGTTTGCGGGCTGCGCTGAAATAGAGCCAGCGGTCGATCATGACGGCTAGAGACCAGATCGACATGATGAACAGGATGATGACGACCGCCTTGGCGAGCCAGCCCATATTGTTCCAGAGGTCGAGAGGGCTGAAACCCACCGTCTGCTCCTGGAAAAAGGCGAGCGTAGCCGGGTGAAATGCGTGTGTTAATTGAGCGAGAATCACTTGAATCTTTCCTCCTGAGGAGTTTTCTTCGTTAGGAAAAACCTGCGCGAATTAGAACTGCGTGGCTGCCTGCGGTTTTACCACTCCGCCGCTGCCGCGGCGGAAAGGCCGGATGATGAAAACGCGCCGTCAACCGCCGAGGCTGAAGACCACGTTGACCTGGGTTTCTACCTCGACCGGCTCATCATTGAGCAGGTACGGCTTATAGCGCCAGGATCTCACTGCGTCCATGGCCGCCTGCTGCAACATCGGCGGGCCGCTGACTACGTGAAGATTGGTGATGGTGCCAGACTTGGAAATAGTTGCCTGCAGGACCACAGTTCCCTGAATACGGGCTGCTTTGGCGATGGCCGGATACTGTGGCATCGTCTTGACCAGCAGGTTGCCCTGCATCACGCCTGACGACACGGCTATCTTTTTGGGGGCAGCGGCCTTCACGACCGGAGCGGGGCCGTTGCCCACGCCGCCGAGCACTCCTCCGAGCACTCCTCCACCAGAGCCGCCCATACCTTCCATTCCGGCAACGCCGGTCGCTCCTGGGGGGGCTTCTTCCTTGACCATCTTGATTTCTTTCGGGATCTTGGTCGGCGCGGTCAGCTGGTTGTTAAGCAACTCGGAAACGACCTTTTGGACATGTACCACTTGTGGCGGTGGCGGCGGTGGCGGTGGCGGTGGCGGTGGCGGGGCAACCAGCAGGGTCGCCATCATCGCCTTTGGCAGCGCCTCCGGATAAATTAGCGGAAACAGGATCATTGCAGCAAGGATCGACCCATTTAGCACGAAACCGATAATCGTGAAGTACTTGCTCTTGGTCTTGATCCTTCCGCCCGATTCCATCAAGGCATCTTCAAACATGGGCCTACCTCTTCCAAGAAGAACTTGTTACCACCTATTGACACCGAAAGGGTGCTCAATTGTTCCCGGTTGCCCGGCTTTTTCAGCAGCAGGGTCAGAGAATTTGTAAAAAGCCGAGTGAAGAAGCTATATCACACTCGGCATACGACTGGAAACGTTACCCGGCCCTAAACGCGAGCTTTTTTTGCCGACGGCAAAGCGGCAGACTTGCCGCGCCGCTGCCGCCATTCCTGATAGGCCACCAGCATCGGCGAAGCCACCGCAATCGACGAGTAGGTGCCGATGAGAATGCCCACCACCAGCGCAAAAGAAAAGCCATGAAGCACTTCGCCGCCGAACACATAAAGAGAAAGCACTGTAAGAAACGTAAGACCCGAGGTCAGCACCGTCCGGCTCAACGTCTGGTTGATGCTGCGATTGACGATATCAGCCAGCGGCTCGCGTCGCGTGAGCCGCAGGTTTTCACGGATGCGGTCGAAGACTACAATCGTGTCGTTCATCGAATAGCCGACGAGCGTCAGGATGGCAGCGATGACAGTCAGCGATACTTCCTGGTTCGTGAGGCTGAACGCACCGACCGTGATCAGCGTGTCGTGGAAGACGGCAACTACCGCGGCCACGCCGTAAATCAGCTCAAAGCGGAACCAGAGATAGACCAGCATCCCGGCCAGCGAATACAAAGTCGCCAGCAATGCCTGCTTCTTCAATTGCGCGCCCACCTGCGGGCCGACGATTTCGGCGTTCCGGACAGCGAAACCGGAAAGATAGGCGTCCTGTTTTAACTCTGCGAGAACAGCCGGAGTGGTCACGCCGGAAAGATTGTCAATCGAGTCGATGAGGCCGCTGCGCTGGTCGCGATACGCCAGAATCGCCCTGGCCTGATCGTCATAGTGGGCCTGAGCGGCATCATTCGCGCCGAGATGCTCAGGGTCCTTTTGAGCTAGCCAGCTTGCCAGCGTGCCCCGTCCGGCATTGTCGAGATCGAGCTTGCCCGGGTTGGCCGCCGCGTTATGCGCGTAGTTGGTTTCAAGAGTCTGGACAATCGTGGCCCGTCCCTGGTCCAGCGCGGATTCATTCGCCTGGGTCGCGAGCGAGATGATGACCTCGTTGTTCACCGACTGGCTGCCGGTGATGGGCTGGATGCGAATGTCCTTGAGCCCGGCCTTGTCCGCCGCGGCGCGGATCCTGTCGGCGTCCGGAGGCGCGTCAAACTTTACGCGCACCACCGTGCCGCCGCGAAAATCCACGTCCTCGGGAATTGGGGTTCCAGTATGTGCCCAATGCAGGCCCATCGAAATGAGGCCGGCCACGCTGAAGATCAGTGAAAAGGCAAGGAAATACCACTTTTTTCCCAGCCAGTCGATTTTTACGTCATGAAACAGTTCCACGGAATTCCGCCTGCTCCTGAATTTCTTTTTCCCCACCCCTCGAGGATTGTCATCCCGAGCGGAGCGAAGGACCTGTTTTAGTCCTTCGGCGGCTAAAGCCGCGTCTTTCCTGCGATTGTTACGGCACGACTAAAGTCGTTCCTCTTCAAAACATTCAAGCCGAAAATCTTTGGGTGCCCCATTCTTTGCGAAGCAAAGGGTGGATACCTAAATTGAAATCGGTTCGCCGCGCTGCTTCTTGGCCAGATGCGAGTCAAAGATCACGCGCGACACAAACACAGCCGTAAACAGGTTCGCCAGCAGACCAAAGGTAAGCGTTACGGCAAAGCCACGCACCGGCCCGGTGCCGAAGATAAACAAAATTGCCGCCGACACAATCGTAGTGACGTGCGTGTCGATGATCGTCGTCCACGCATGAGCGAAGCCCTGATCGACTGCCGCCGCCGGCGATTTGCCTGCCCGTAATTCTTCACGGATGCGCTCGAAAATCAGTACGTTCGAATCGACGCCCATACCTATGGTCAGAATCACGCCGGCAATTCCGGGCAGCGTGAGCACCGACTGGGTATAGCCCATGAAACCGAGCAGGATCACAAGGTTGAGAATGAGCGCCAGATCGGCATTGATGCCCGCTCCGCGGTAGTAGATCAGCATGAAGATCAGGACTGCCAACATGCCGACAATCGAAGCCAGTACGCCCTGGCGGATGGAATCGGCGCCCAGCGACGGCCCTACGGTGCTTTCCTGCAGGTAATGAATTGACGCGGGGAGAGCGCCGGTGCGCAACAGCATGGACAGATCCTTCGCCTGCTGCGCATTCATGCTGCCGCCTGAGATCGTCCCGGTATCGCGGATCTGATCGTGGATGGTGGCCACTTCCTGAATCTTGTTGTCGAGCACGATGCAGAGCGATTTGCCCTTGTTTGCGCCGGTGAAGTCGGCAAAGTGGTTGCCCGCCGCCGATGTCAGATAGAAGATTACCTCAGGCTCTCCGGTGTTCTGGTTCTGGCTGGCCTGCGCATCGCGGATGTCAGTTCCGGCCACTTCCGCCGCGCGCTTGATCTGGTAGACCTCATTACCGCCACCTGCCCCGGACGCGCCCGGAGCCGCGTGCAGCAGCAAGGAATCATAAGGTACAGATCCGCCAAGCGCCTGCAAAGCCGCCTGCTCATCTGACCACGGACCGCCCTGAACTTCGTGAATTTCAAGTCGCGCAGTGGACTGAATCACGTTCCTTACGCGCGCCGGATCGTCCACGCCCGGCAACTCTACCAGAATCTGGTCTGTGCCCAGGTTATACGGCGCGATAATCGGCTCGCTGACGCCGAGCGAATCGACGCGCTGGCGGATGACCTCGATGGAGTGTTCCATCGTGTTCTTTTTGAGGTCAGCAACCGCCGTCGGCTTCATCGTCAGTGTGAAAGTGTTGTTCTCGCCCGAGGTGATGTCGTACTGGTTGCTGTACCGCTGCTCGAGCACGCTCCGAATATCGCCAATGCGGTCCGGCGGCGCACCATTAATCAGGATCGCCTCCGGGTGCGCTGTATCCGGGACCACCGAACCGACGGTGATGCCGTTCTGCTGCAGCTCGGTCTGGATGTGCGCGGCGTCGTTGGTCGTGGTAAAGCTTACCGCCTCGTTCGTCATCACCTGCAGGATCAGGTGGGTGCCGCCCTTCAGATCCAGACCCAGGTGGATGCGTTCAAGAATCGAATCTTTCAGCGCGGTTCCACTTATGCCTTTGGGAATGCCGAGGATGCCGAGGATAAAGACGATCAGCACCGCGAAAATCAGAATGGTTTTTTGCTTAAGGTTCTTCTGCATGGGAGTTCAAAAATCGGGCGCAGCCGCTACTTTGCGGCCTCTTCAGTGGTTACGGAAGCGATCGCGCTCTTCACTACTTCCATCTTGATATTGTCCGGCGGCACGCGCAACTGAATGGCGTCTTCCTTAATGGACATGATGACGCCGCGAATTCCGCCCGTGGTTGTCACTTTGTCGCCCGGCTTCAGGTTTTGGAGCATCTGCTGCCATTGCTTCTGCTTGTTCTGGTTGGGACGGATAAGCAGCAGGTAAAAAACCGCGATGATGACCACGAAGGGCAGAAATGAAACTAGGCCCGGGGGAAGTGCGCCGGCAAGCAGAAATGTTGCGTTCAACGTGCAATCCTTTTCCCCGCGCCGCTTTGCGCTTCGCACAGGGAGCTAATAATTTGTATCCGCGGAAGGGATTGGACAGCGCCAAAGGCTCTGATTTCCTTCAGGAACACAGGCCCTTGAAATCCGCCCTCAGCCTGCGGCGCGCAACCATATTTCAGGCGCATGAATACAAGCCAGAGGTGCCGGGAAGGGTCCTAGCTAACTAGCTTTTCAGCATGGGGTGGATTATGTCAAGGTTGGGCCATTCGACGCAGCGGACTCCGAGCCCAGTTAGACTCAAAATTTGCGTTCTTTTCGGAATCGCCAGCAATAGATTCCAAGATTGAAGGCGCAAACGGCGACACCTGCGCTCATTACGACCCAGCCAGGGAGATTGGGATAGACGATCGCATCCAGATAGTGCAGCAGAAAACTGCCTTCAAATGAAGGTGTACCAGCTCTGGCCTCAAAGAACTGTTCGGCAAGAGTGAGTGGGCATGGCCATGGGCCGACTTCCACGGCAATTCCCCAGCTCAGCGCCAGGATATGCAGCGCGCTCCACACAGGCCTGCCGCGCGTCCAAAGTGCTCCGAAAATTACCAGAGCAAGCCATATCAGATGAGCCGCTAATATCAGGACAGCAATAAGGGCCATAACTCTCATGGCATGGGCTTCATCCTGTCATCCACCGAACTCATTGGATGATAAGCTACTGATTTTTCATCTGGACACCGCGTTATCCGGTGCTATTCTTCCGCGCATGGCAGAATTTCCAGTAAACCCGACGCGCTTCGACCCTTATAAGAATTTCAAGTTTCGTGTGAAGTGGGACAACAAGTATGTCGCGGCTGTTTCCAAGGTCAGCGGGCTTGTTCGTACGACTGAAGTGGTGGAACATCGCGAGGGTGGCGATCCCAGCACCAGCAGGAAGTCACCCGGCCTCACACAGTTTGCTCCCATTGTGCTCGAGCGCGGGCTCACCCAGGACCATGCCTTCGAGCAATGGGCCAATCTTGTCTGGCAATTCGGAGCAGGACTGGGTTCAGAGGTCGCACTCAAAGAGTTCCGCAAGGACATCGTGATTGAGCTTTATAACGAGGCAGGCCAACTGGTGTACGCATTCAGGGTTTTCCGCTGCTGGCCGTCAGAATTCCAAGGACTGCCGGACCTGGATGCGGACGCAAATGCCGTGGCCATCGAACACCTGAAGCTTGAAAACGAAGGATGGGAGCGCGATACCGCTGTCACCGAACCGGTAGAGCCATAGGTCTCACTGCCGCACCGCGTGCGCGCTGTCTTTCTTCCCCCGGCCTACGCGAATGAAGCACTGCACCAGCCACACCAGCACGATGGCAATGCCTGCCAGCAGGATCGTCATGGCCTCCGAGGGCGAACCCGGAGTCAAGTAATCCGCAACCTCATAGAGGATGAGAGTGAGAGCGGCGCTGCAAATGAGAAAGATGACGGCCTTTTTCATGGTCCGTTGCGCATTAAATCAGGACTAAATTTAGTAGACGGAAGAATACGCCGCCGAGTCGCTTCCTGAAAAGCATTCCTCTTAAATACGACCAAAAATTGTCTATCTTTAATTACTCCAGAGTTAAATCAGGGCCGCCCGTCGTATGACTCGGCATAAGGCCGCAACTGCTCGACTACGCCTTCGAGGGGGGTTGCCTCGCCTGCCGGAGCCTTAAGCCTTGGATTGTTGGCGATTGGCGCCAGCACGACGCGCGAGTTCATGCGCCGTCCCAGAAAATACAAGTTGAATGCGGGAATATGGACAGCGAAATCCTCGGGACCCAGCCGGTATGCAACCAGACGCTTCACAATGTCCGCATTGCCAAAGCTAGACGACTCGTACCCCTGCTCCTTGTGAACAATCGTCACTCCGGTGCGGACGTTACCGCCGACCGTCACTGGATAAATCGTCTCCGCACTCGGCGTAAGGAGGCTGCTTGGATCCTGGCTTGCCTGATAGCCCTTCAGCCTCTCCAAGCCGATGATGTAGACCTCCATCGGCTGGCCAAGCTCCGCCAGCTTCACTTCACCCACTGACTGAAAACCCAGGCCCTTGTAGTTCTGCTCGTTAACCAGGTTCCGCAACATGCCGAGGGCGTTGGTTGCCGCTTCGCGCGGCTGCTGCGCCAGAGGCTGTGGTTCTTGTTTTGGCCGCGAACACCCGGCCGTCAGAAGGACGCACCAAGTCAGGACAAGATATGGCGTACCACGTCGCATGTCCCTGAAAACTCTCCTCTGAGTGGTTTTACCCGCCCCAAGCAACTTTTGTTGACCATGTAGTGAGGGGGCAGGCAACGGCGTTTCATAAGAGGAGCAGGATGCTTTCATCTTGTCATTGGAGACGGAAGCGGCGTATCGCCCTCGGCATTTTCAATCACCAGTGCCCAATCGGGCCTGTAAGGTTGTGAGCGGAACTCCTTCACCGTAAGAAGATCGATTTTAATGGGCCGGGACCTTGCCGCGTCAGGAAACACAGCTATTCTATTGGGCGATGTCCTTTCTGAGATCAGCGCGGCGGCTATGGCGGCGGAGGCGCTGGCAGAAACGCGCCATCTTCACCAAAGCTGAGATTGGCCTGCGTGAATATACAGAGGCATTCGCCGACGCAACTACCCTGAATGCGCGCACTCGGCGCGCCGCTGTTCTCTTTGGCTATATCTGGACGCGACCCAGTGACCGCGGCCTCATAACGTCGCTTCTTCGCTGGATCCGCCTTCTTGAGCAGGACAAAAAGCTGCGCGCTCGCTTTGACGCCTCATGGCTAGCCATGCTCGCCGAATTGGATTCCGTTTCTCTCTTCGCCGACGCCGGACTGCCTACCCACAATGCGCTTCTGCCTGAAGCCTTCCGCCGTCTCTTTCAGCGTCTTTTGCCCTCCGCGCGTGAAGAATCCGATACCGCCCGCCTATTTACTGCCGTCTTCGCCACACCCAAAGCGGTCGCGCGTTTTCTCGGCCTCAGCAACGCCACCTTCGCGCGTCTCGTCCGCATCGTATGGCCACAATCCGGATTCGACGCTGTCCCGCATGTAGCGGACGACATCCGCCAGTCGTTGAGCCTGCTGGCAACGCGCGTCGCCGGGCGCGGCGTGACCGCGGCCGTTAGGCAGCGCGGATCGACCCGCAATGTGGAAGCCTCGCCCTTCTACCAGCTCGTCTTCGCGACCCAGACCTTTCTCCAATCAACGGAACAGGCAGGCGGAAATTCCGCAGCCTTACAGCGCTGGTTTGACTCCGTTCACGCCTGCCGCAGTGAGATGATCCAGGTTAGCGAGCACATGGAAGAGGCTGGCGTGAGCACCGGCCTCGTCTTCGACCTCAGCAGCATGGACGCCGCACTCGATCGCATGCAGTTGCTGGCGTCAACCATTGCCGGAGACACGCAGCAATCTCTTCAGCCAGCGCGGCAACTCCTGAACACCCTTGTAGCCGGACGGCTCGAAGATACGCAACTGGGTCCTCTCATCCGCCAAAACCTCAATCTGCTTGCGCGGAAGACAGTCGAGCGTACTGGGCACAGCGGCGAACATTACATAGCCAACAATCGCCGCGAATACTGGCAGATGTGGCTCGCGGCGCTCGGTGGCGGCCTGCTCACAGTCTTCACCGCAGCCATCAAGTTGAGAATCATGGAAGCCTCTTTGCCGCTGTTCATCACGGGCTTTCTCATCGGCACTGATTACGCCATCAGCTTTTTGTTGCTGCAAATTTTCGGCCTTGCGCTTGCCACCAAGCAACCTTCCGTGACTGGGGCCACGCTGGCCGGCATCGTACGTGAAAACCGCGGCGTCTCCCGCTGGAGCAAGATCTCCGACTTCGCTGCCTGTATCAGCCGCACGCAGCTTGCCGCCGCGCTGGGCAACGTAATCGCCGTCTGCCTCGGCGCCATTGCCTTCAACCAGCTCTGGCACAAAATCTTCCTTCACCCCTACCTGCCGCCAGCCGCGGCGAAGCGCGTCTACGAAACGCTCCACCCCTTCGCCTCAGGCACTGGCATCGACGCCGCCATTACCGGCGTCATTTTATGGGCTGCCGCCGTCATCGGCGGATGGTGCGAGAACTTTGCCGTCTACAACCGCATTCCCGCCGCCATCGCACAGCATCCCCTGGGGCAAAAAATCGGCGCGCGACGCATGCAGCGCCTTGCTAACTGGTTCGAGAACAACATCGCATCCTGGAGCACCAGCATCGTTCTCGGCTATATGATGGGCTTCTTTCCTGAGATCTGCCACTTCTTCGGCCTGCCGCTCGATGTCCGCCATGTGACGCTGAACACCGGAATGCTGGCATTGTCTGCGGCGCGCTACGGTGTTGATTCTTTCGGACATCATTGGTTCTACTTCGCCGTAGCCGGAATCGGTATCACTTTCGTACTCAACCTGGGAGTAAGTTTTGCTATCGCCTCAGTGACAGCGCTGCGCGCTTACAACGTTCGCCATGATGAACGCGTAAAGATACTGAAATTCCTGATGAAGCAGGTAGTTCACTCGCCACTACGATTTGTACTGCCTCTGGAGCGACTGAAAGAAGTCGAAGAAGCGGTGACCATGGATCAAGCGACTGTCGATGCAGAGCGAAATTGAGGATATCCTGCCTCTACGCCGCTCCTCGTCTTAACCTTTGACTTCGGATCGGCGGATCAAAGTTGGTCTCCCGTTTCTGCCGTCTTGCCTTAAGAAAGCACGCGCAATAAGGCAGCATTTTGTCGCGTCGTAGCTGCGCAGGAGCTCTAGTATCCTGGTCGCTAGAATTACTTTCGTCTGCTGCGCCTGGCCCATTCGCTGCTCAAGCGCAGTTAGTCCGTTCAGTACCGAACTGGGCCCATTTCCGAGCAGAATCTGCGCGTTGATCCACATCTCCCGGAAATCGATATCGAACATGATTTTGCTTAGATTGTCGTTCGCGGTCATCGCCGCACTGAGATCCGCGAGAATCTCGAATCTTTCCAACGCCATTGCTCTCCCCCTTCGAGCAACAGACATAGATATGGGTGCAGCTATTTTTGGTCCTTGTTCGCTGATAAGCTGAAGCCGCCGTGTCGATCGTCTACGTGGTGGAAACTGAAGCCCTTGTGGATGCCGTCCGTAGGCTGAAAGCTGCCAGCACGAGTGCGAGGATCAGGTTGATCAGCGGCCGGAAATCCAGCACGTCTCTGATCAACCTTCCAAACGCCACGGCAGCGGCCCCCCACGCAAGACATCCGAAAAAGCTTACCCAGGCCAGCGGACGGTCCTCCGGCCTGCTTGCTCGCAACAGGTTCAGGGCGGCCAGCAGCCATACCGCCAGTGTCGCGCATTCGGCCCACAATAAAAGTTCAGGGCTATGGCTGTAGGCCTTGAGACTTCCAAGGCCATGACCTATACCACCCAAAAACAGGAGCCATCCGAAAATCCAGTCGGCAATCTTCACAGGCCTTCCCCGGCATGCTCGTTGGCAAATTTCCCATACGACTCGACGATTTGTCCCCAGCCGCCATCCACACTTCCGCGCAGCCTGGCTCCGGCATCGCCATGCCGTTCAAGGTTGCGATGCTCAAGTTCCACCAGCGTCGAGTTTCCCGACTGAGCAATGAACCGCACCTCCACCTCACTCGCCGTCGCCGGATTGGGATCATATCCCCAGTCTGGCTGCAGATGCCACGACATCACCACCTTCGACGGCGGGTCCCAGGCAATCACGCGTCCCCACTCGCATTCCGAGCCATCGGTCATACGCTCATACCAGCGCCCGCCCACCTTGCCTTCGAGAACCGCCGTCTCGAACGGCTGTTTGCCGATGTGGTGCGTCGACGGCCACCAACCGCCGAAAAATTCGGTGAATATCCTGAACGCTTTCTCACGCGGCGCGTTCACCACGACGCTTTTCAAAACAGGCGCCAAAGTCTCAAACGGCATGTGGTTCCTCCCATTTCTCGACGGCTTCCTTGAAAGCCAGCAGAGCGTTATTCCAAAGTTGATCGAGCTCCCGCCGGAAGCGGGTCATCCCCTCCGGATCGACAGCATAGATACGCCGTGTGCCCACCTTACGATCCCGCACCAACCCGGCTTGCTTCAGCACGCGCAGATGCTGCGACACCGCCGGACGGCTCACCGGAAATAACTCCGCCAGTTCGCCCACCGCCTGCGGCTGCTCTACCAGCGCGCTAAAGATAGCAAACCGCGTCGTATCGCCCAGCGCCTCACATCCGGATTGAAGGTAATCATTCACTTACCGTAAGTAGATGCTTACATATACAGGAAAGTCAAGAAAAATTTCACGGGTCGAACCAGAAGGCCACCTCAGTGCAGATGTGACAAGAAAATAAGGCTGTTAGGCGATAATCTACCCCTATGCCAGAAACCATCGGATTCGTAGGACTCGGAATCATGGGCGCGGGAATGGTGAAGAACCTCGCCACCAAAGGCCACGCCGTCAGCGTCTGGAACCGTACTGAAAGCAAAGCGGAAGAACTCGCAAAGTCTCTGAAGATTAAGCAGACGAAGACGCTCAGAGACCTCGCCGCATCCTCGTCCGTGCTGATGCTATGCGTCACAAATACCGGCGATGTCGAACAGGTCGTAGATGAAGCCGCGTCCAGCCTGAAGAAAGACAGCCTGGTTATCGATTGCAGCACCATCAGCCCGAAAGCGACGGAAGACATCGCTGCGAAGCTCCGCAAAATAGGCATTGGCTATGTTGACGCGCCTGTCTCCGGCGGCAGTGAAGGCGCAGCGCTGGGCACTCTGGCCGTCATGGCAGGAGGAATGGAAGAAGACTTCAACCGCGCCAAGCCCATTCTTGAAGCCATCGGAACACGCATCACTCACATGGGGCCGGCGGGCAAGGGACAGGTTACCAAGCTGTTGAACCAGATTCTGGTTGTCGTCAACATGCTTGCTGTCAGCGAAGCGTTGCTCTTCGGCCGCGCGGCTGAGCTGGATCTGAAGAAGGCCGTCGCCGCCGTCGAATCCGGGGCCGCGGGGAGCTGGATGCTCTCAAAACGCGCTCCGCAGGTGCTCGACAATTACTGGAAGCCTGGATTCACCGTCGATCTGCAGCAGAAGGACGTCGACCTCGTGCTCGAATACGCGGGCGAACTTGGCCTGCCCCTTCTGGCTACGGGAATGATTCGCCAGCTCTACGCCCGTTTACAGAAAGAAGGCAAGGGCGGTCTCGGCAACCACGCGCTCATCCAGGCATTGGAGCCGCTCATGCCCGCTGTTCCTGCGTCTCGACAAAAGTAGGCTTTGGGAAGATGTGAATTCGACCAGGGCGGTTCGATGCGGCAATTTATTCTCCAATAAGTTGCCGAACCACTTTGGGAACACTTTCCAAAGCGGCATCCAACTGACCCGCATCCTTGCCGCCTGCCTCGGCCATGTCTGGACGGCCGCCGCCGGAACCGCCGACGAGCTTCGCAATCTGCCCGACAATCTTTCCCGCTTGCACTTTTCCAGTGAGGTCTTTGGTGACGCCGACGATGAGCGCGACCTTGCCGTCCTCCTGCGAGGAGCCGAGGACGACCACGCCGGAGCCAAGCTTGTTCCGCAGATTATCGACAAGGGTGCGCATTTGTCCGCGGTCAAGTGAATCCACGCGCTGGGACAAGACTTTAATTCCCTTCACCTCAACGGCCTGATCGGCGGCGCTTGAAACTGCCGAAGCAGCGGACTTCATGCGAATCTGCTCCAGTTCGCGGCGGAGCTTCTTTAGCTCCTCGTCCTGTGCGCTGAGTTTGTGCTTGAGCGCGTCGACGGGTGAGAGGTCTGCGCTTGACGAAAGCTGTGAGGCAAGTTGCGCCACCTCGAAGCCGCGGCGAAACTCGTTCAGAGCGCCAAGTCCGGTGACAGCTTCCACGCGCCGCACTCCTGAAGACACGCTGCCTTCGCCCAGCAGCTTCACGACTCCGATCTCGCCCGTCGCTCCGGTGTGCGTGCCGCCGCAAAGCTCGGTCGAGAAGTCGCCGATCTTAACGACACGGACTTTTTCTCCATACTTCTCGCCGAAGAGCGCCATCGCGTGATACTCATTGATGGCCACGTCGATTGGAACGTCTTCCAGCGTCACGACGCGTGTGTTCCCGAGCACTTCCTTATTGATGAGGTCTTCGATGTCCTGCAACTCTTCATCGGCAATCGCGGTGAAGTGCGAGAAGTCGAAGCGCAGGCGGTTTGGTTCCACCAGCGACCCGGCCTGCTTGACGTGCTTGCCCAGCACCTCGCGCAACGCGGCGTGCAGCAGGTGCGTCCCGGTATGGTTGCGCCTCGTGGCGTTGCGGGAATTGCCATCGACCACCGTGTCCACCTTGTCACCAATCTTGAGCGCCTGGCGCAAAATCGCTTTGTGCGCGAAGACGCCCTGAACCGGCTTGGTGCATCCGCTCACATCGGCGACGACGGAGTTGTGGTCGTCGGAATAGAGCCAGCCCGTATCGCCAATCTGACCACCGGAATCGGCGTAGAAGCTCGTGTGATCGAGCACGATTTCGACCGCATCGCCGGGATTCGCCGCCTGCACACCTTGGCCATCCTTGATGATGGCCAGCACTTCGGCTCCGGTGGATATGAGCTGACGATAGCCCTCGAAGACAGTCTTCGGAAGCTCCCGGAATACCGGGCTCGCCGACTGCTTCGTTCCGCCCTTCCATGAGGCGCGCGCACGGGCCTGCTCTTCAGCACGGGCTTTTTCAAAGCCTGTTAGGTCGAAATCTATACCTGCATCGTGGCAGGCATCTTGAATGAAATCAAGTGGCAGGCCGTAGGTTTCATAAAGGTGGAAAGCTTTATCACCAAGTAGAGTTTGGTTTGAATTTACTTCTCGATGCGCTGCCTCAAGAAGGATTTCGCGTCCTCCCGCGAAGAAGTTCAAAGACGCGCCGCCTTCTGCCAACCAATCGTTCAATGCTCCAGATTCATTTCCCAGAAGAATCTCTTCCGCCTCTTCTCTCTTATCTTTAATTCGTTGGATTTCTCTCTCTAGTTCGCGCGAACCTAATTCAATCACCCGAGCAAACTGCCGCTCCTCGGCCTCTACAACCTTCGCAACACGGTCTGCACTTTCCTTCAATTCCGGATAAGCATCCTGCATCTCATCGCGAACGGCAAAGACCATATCGCGCATGAAGGGTTTTTCCTGCCCAAGCAAGCGGCCATGCCGAATGCCACGACGCAGTATCTTGCGCAGCACGTAGCCGCGTCCTTCATTTGCAGGCAGCACCCCATCTGAAATCAAAAACGTAGCAGCGCGGGCGTGGTCGGCAATGATGCGCAATGAAGGATTTTCGACAAGATTCTTATCGATCGTTTCTTGTAGCCGCTGTTCTTCAAGTTCAGATCTTGCGGGAGGCAGAGGGTTGGTTGGGCCCTGCGCCATCCATAAATGTTGAGATCTGTACTGTTGATCCGTCAGTTTACCCGCAGTCCGTATCAGCGGCATGAACAAATCCGTCTCGAAATTCGAAACCTTCCTCTGCAGCACGGCAGCAGTGCGTTCAAGCCCCATGCCTGTATCAATTGAAGGCTTGGGCAGCAGGTTCAGCTCGCCGTGGGCGTTGCGATCGAATTGCATGAAGACCAAGTTCCATATTTCGACGTAGCGGGCGTCATCGCGGCCGAAGGGCTTGTCTTCTCCAGTCTCCGAAGCATCAATGCCCATGTCATAGAAAATCTCCGAGCAGGGGCCGCAGGGGCCGGTGTCGCCCATCTGCCAGAAGTTGTCCTTGCTGCCGCATTCGTGGATGCGGTCGGCGGGAACTCCCTGCGCGAGCCACAGGTTGTAGGCCTCCTCATCGCGGGGCACGCCGTTTTCACCCTTGAAGATGGTGACGTAGAGGCGGTCTTTCGGAATTCCGAACCATTCGGGCGACGTGACCAGTTCCCAGGCGTAGGCGATGGCGTCCTTCTTGAAGTAGTCGCCGAAGCTGAAGTTGCCCAGCATCTCGAAGAAAGTATGGTGGCGGCGGGTGAAGCCGACATTTTCAAGGTCGTTGTGCTTGCCGCCGGCGCGGACGCATTTCTGCGAAGTGGTGGCGCGGTTGTAATCGCGGTGTTCGAGGCCGAGAAACACGTCTTTGAACTGGTTCATGCCTGCATTGGTAAAGAGCAGCGTGGGGTCGTTGGCAGGAACCAGAGAAGACGAGTGCACGCGGCGGTGCCCTTTCGTCTCAAAAAACTTCAGGAACATCTCACGTATTTCAGAGCCGTAACGGTATTGCATCTTTCAAGTCTAGCAGTCGGCAGGCTATGATTTTCCCCACGATGGCATTGCGCGCTGCTTCGATATTTTTGGTCATATCCGCTCTCGCAGCCTCTTGCATGGCACAGAAATGCAAGGGGATGGAAGTCAAGTACGAGAACGACATCCAGTACCCGAACGAAGCCCGCGCCTCGCACTTGCAGGGCGAGGTTGTACTGCAGCTTCACATTGCCGCAGACGGCTCACTGACGGCGGATATCGTCTCCGGGCCGCCTGCTCTTGCTGAGTCCGCCAAACGCTTTGCCGAGAGCTGGAGCATCACCTGGCCTTCATCAAATACAGCGGCGGCGGCGTGCGCTCCGGTCCTGCGGGTGACCTACAAGCTGAAGGCGGACGGCTTCAAGGTGAAGGAGAAGCTGCCAACGCACATTATGGTGGAAGCGCCTCCGATTGAGACGAATGAGCCTGCACCGCACTAATGGCCGATGGCTCGTAAGTATCGAGAATCAAGCTATTTCATCGTCCTTATAAAACCCTTTTATCGGGCTTAGGCTCTCCTTACCTCATCCTTCCTAATCTGAAGTGTTCGCTTTGAGCGACCGGGACTGACAAACTCTGCCCGGTCTCGAACGCACACAGATAAGGGAGAATGATGAGGGCCAAATGGAAGTCAGCACTTTGCGCGGCAACTGCCGCGATTTGTTTTCTAGTAGGGTTAAGTGGATCGGCACAATCAGTCACAGAGACGGTTACAGATGAACCATCTTCTTCGCCTGGAATTCCGGACGCCCCCAGCACAAAACAGCGGAATTTTGCTGAGCGCTGGGCGAAGTTCTACACCGACGATTGGAGTGGACAGAGCACCGGCAGCAGCGATTCCGCTCCACAGAAGCGCGGCCTACCCGCTCCGCTTGATTCGCCGCCTTTTCCCAACAGTGACTGGAGTTACGGTGGATCGCAGGACATCGGCGCGCCGGATGGCAATGTCTATCCACTCATGAAAGCCCTCAATCACGAGAAGAGCCGCACAAAAGTCTACGGGTGGATCGAGCCAGGATTGAACTTCAGCACATCCAGCAAGAACAACTTCCCCGACTCCTACACGGTCTTCCCCAATCGCCTCGAACTCGATCAAGCCGTGATCTATATTGAGCGGCTCGCAGATACGGTGCAGACGAAGCACTTCGACTGGGGTTACCACATCACAGCCTTCTACGGAACTGACTACCGATTCACGACAGCCAAAGGCTATTTCAGCCAGCAGTTGTTACTATTCAACCGCCAATATGGCTTCGATCCGGTGATGGAATATGTGGACCTCTACTTTCCGCGCGTAGCGCAAGGCATGGATGTGCGCATGGGGCGCTTTATTTCCGTGCCCGGCATTGAAGCGCAACTCGCACCGAACAACTACATGTTTACGCATTCTCTTCTCTACACCATCGATCCGTTTACCGATACCGGAATCATGAGCACTATCAAGCTCAACAAGCGTTGGCTCGTGCAGGCAGGCTTCTCTGCTGGGCACGATGTTGCGCCCTGGACGCCGGATCGCAAGCCCACCGTTCATTTCTGCCTGAATTACACGACTGCAAGTGGTAACGACAACCTGTATGGCTGCGCCAACGGCATCAATGACGGCAAGTATGCCTATAACAACCTGCAGCACTACGATCTGACCTGGTACCACAAGTTCAATAAAAGCTGGCACACTGCCACGGAGGCCTGGTACATGTACGAGCGCGATGTTCCAAACGTAGCGGGCAATGTCGAGAACCCCGTTCCGACAGAGATCGGGGCAAACGGCGCCTTCTGTCAACCAGGGCAGTTGCGCTGCACCGCTCCGGAATATGCCATCGTGAACTACCTGCAAAAGGAATTCAATCCGCGCCTGTTCCTGTCATTCCGGTCAGATTTTCTGGATGACAAAAAAGGTCAGCGCACCGGCTACGCGACTAAATACAGTGAGAACACTCTGATGTTCGGCAAATGGATGGGCAATACCATTCTTATCCGACCCGAGATTCGCTTTGACCGCTCATGGGATCTGAAGGCATATAACAACGGTAAGAATAACAACCAATTCACCTTTGCTGCTGACCTGATCTACAAGTTCTGATCGTACGAGGCAGCCCTCGGCTCAATCAGAGTCGGGGCTGTCTTCGGGATCGATGGATTCGAGCGCGGAGAGGGTTTCTTCGTCTATGTCCCAGTTTTTGAGGATTTTGAAGATCAGTCCCGTTGAGAAGCCGGCGCGGACGAGCATCCGCATGATGTGTGCGGTTTCTTTGTCATTTGTGGGCTTTTGGATGCGTTTTCGTGTCAAAAAACGGCGAATAAGCTGTTCTTCGTTGACATTTTCGTAGGCAGCGTCAAGGGTCTTCGCGATGACGTTGGCGTGCACCCCTTTCTGGACCAGGCCTTGGCGGACACGCCGCTTGCCGAAGCTGGAGTTCTCCTGCCTGAGACGCGCATAGTCAGTCGCGTAGTTGGTGTCGTTGAGATAGCGCTGGGCTTTCAGGCGGGCTATGACGTGGTCTATTT
>Ga0126371_10000850_pt1 | contig 25563 bp, 26 predicted proteins | sample PanSoiMetaPlot_4_FD_110145 | JGI IMG/M metagenome (GOLD analysis project Ga0126371, IMG submission 110145) | Tropical forest soil microbial communities from Panama - MetaG Plot_4 | ecosystem: Environmental > Terrestrial > Soil > Tropical forest > Bulk soil | place: Panama | collected 2016-02-17 | reverse complement strand
ATCCGTGAAGTTGAGGACATCTACATCCACATGAACGGCGAGCGGCCCGGACGGCAAAGCGTCGAGAGCCCTGACGGTGGCGCCATAGGGGTCGGATGAGAATTCCTCGCTGGAGGTCACGCGCAGTTCCAGGAGCGCCGCCTGCTCTCGTTCCCACTCAGTGGCCCAGTTCGCGTCCACTGCTAGCCACGCCACCTGCTGCGGCACCATCAGCGGCCGGTGCCCAAAGGCGCTGGCAACGACGTCGACGCTTCCTGGAAGCGCCAGGGCGTGCGCTAGACCCATCCAGTCCAGCGCGCCGTCAGTGGTGCTATCGGGAGTGTTGAGATCAAAATGACGATCAATGTACAGCAAGCCCGGCATTCCGGCCTGCAGGCGGTCAAGCGCGGCCATCACGCCCACGGCGATGGTGCAGTTGCCGCCGACGACCAGCACGGTGTCACCCTCTGCTAGCCGAGGACCAAGGCGGTCGGCAAGTTCCTGCAGGCACGCCGCCACCTCGTCGGCGTTTTGCGCGAATGGATGCTCCCGGTCAGGGCGCCAGACACGCCGTGGCAAATCGCCGTCATCGCTGACCATGAGCCCTGCGTCCGCCAGGGCCTCGAGGAGTCCAGCATTGCGCAGCGCTGACGGAGCCTGGTCCTGTCCGGCGGCATAGCTGCCTGCGCTGTTCGGCACTCCTACGACCGACAGTCGCCGCATTTCCCTATCATCGCTTACTCGAACTGGAGGGCCTACCTGCCCGGCTCCCTGGGTACAAGCCTCGCGTTACAGCCCGGCCCGGTTCAAAGCCAAGGGGGGATTTTCGTGAACGCTATGGCACCAACCACGAACGTAGTCCTGGTTCACGGCGGTTTCGTGGACGGATCTGGCTGGCAAGGGGTTTACAGCGTTCTGACGAGAGATGGTTACAACGTCAGCGTCGTGCAGAATCCCACGCTCTCGCTGGAAGGCGACGTGGCTGCCACCCGCCATATCATCGACGAGCAGCCCGGCCCCGTCGTACTGGCCGGTCACTCCTACGGCGGCGCTGTCATCGCTGAGGCTGGCCTGCACGACAAGGTGGCCGCCCTGGCCTACATCAGCGCGTTCATGCCAGATGCCGGCGAGTCGGTGAACACGCTGATCTCCGGTTTCCCGAAAGACGGACCGCAGCCGCCGATCATGCCGCCAACCGACGGATTCCTGTTCCTCGACCGCGACAAGTTCCACGATTCTTTCGCCGGCGACCTGCCTGCCGATAAGGCGGCGTTCATGGCTGACTCGCAGGTCCCGTGGGGCGTAGACGCGCTCGCCGGGACAGTCAGCCAACCTGCCTGGCGGACCAAGCCGACCTGGTACCTCATCACCACGGAGGACAAGATGATCCCGCCGTCCGCCCAGCAGGCCATGTCCCAGCGGGCCGGCGCCACCGTCACCGAGGTGGCGGCAAGTCACTCCGTCTACGTGTCACAGCCTGCCGTGGTGGCGAACCTCATTGAGCAAGCTGCCGCCGAGTAAATAGCGCACGTCGGCCCATGTGGCCGCTCGAGGCCCGGACTCAAATGTCCGGGGCCGCCGATTAGTTGGGCTAGATCCGCTCGCGCGGGCAGCCTTCGTACGCAGCTGCTATCACAGCTGTGAACTCGTCGTCACACCGAATCTGCATCTCGTCTACCCGGCCCACTCGTGCCCAGCCGTGCGAGTTGCAGAGGATCATGCCATGGGTAGAGGCAAGATCCTGAATGTGCACCGGTGCCTCGACCTGAGCGACGCCGGCTGCCTTGAGCTCGCTTTGCAACACGAGCATGGTGATGCCATCGAGTTTGGGAGCATCGGGCCAGATGACGCTGCCGTCGCGCCAGAAGCCGACATTGGTGATGTTGCCCTCGGAGATCCTGCCGGTCTCGTCCACCAAAAGACCATCGTCGAAGCCTGCGGCTGTCGCGAGTTCGTGAAATCTGCCCTGCGACCAGCTGCCTACGTGCTTGAGGCGAGCAAGCGGGCGCTGGAAATGCTGAGCCGTCATGGCGTACTCGCGATCTTCCATCTGCTGTGGTCCGCGAACCGTCACGATCAGCCCGGCCCAGTAGCCGTACACTCGGACGCTCGCATCGGGCCTACCAGCTAGCGCGTGACGTATGCGCTGGCGGACGACGTCGCCTTCGAGCGGCTTTCCGTAGATCTCCCGGTGCGCGCTCTCCAGCCGCGCGAGATGAAATCCGAGTCCGCGCGTGCAGCCCTCGCGCACCTGCATCGCCGTGAAGTGACCCCAGCCCTCGTGCTCAAGCAGGGCTAGCGTCTCGCCGTCGGCTGCCTCTCCGTTGATCTCTACGCGTCGTGTGTCGTCTTGCATCCGCCCCAGTGTGTCATGACCTTCAGCTGCCGGGGCTCGGCATGGGCGGCAGGTGGAATCGCAGGGCCGCAGCCACCGCGCTCCCGTTCAGTGGTGTGTCGGCTTCGATGTGCCTGATTGACCCGCCTTCGTCGATCACGACCTGGACGAGTTCATCGATGACGTCCGGAGTGCGCCGCGTAGGCTTTCCGCACAATGGACACGTGTCACCCGCCGCTGCCAGCCAGCCCGAGTCGTCGCACACCACTCCGGGTGCTGTGGCGCCCTCTTGTACGAGGAGCTGCTGTATCGCCGCGACGCTGCCCGCCCAGCAGCAGCTGGAAACGCCAACGGCAGCGAGGCCGCCCGCAGCAGACTTGTCCTGAATCTCGGCGACCAGGTGCAGTTGCTCGTCCTGCTCGTAGCGCTTGATGACAGCGTCGGCGCGTGATCGTATCTCCGCGAGTTGTGCAGTGTTTGGATCGATGCTGAAGGATCCGGCGACACGGCCACGCAGGTCGCGGGTGAGGAACTCAAGGAATGCGGGGACCTCGTACTCGTGGCCTCCGATGATGAGCAGGTCGTACTGGCCGGTCCGGAATAGCTCATCGAGAATTTCCACGGCGCGCCGGTAGTGCCGCTTGCTGAGCTCATCCGACTTGTTACGGACGTGGTACTCGACCCGGCCTGCAGCGTAGTTGGGCTTGCGCAGCACCCTGTCCCTGATGCTCGTCAGCTCCCGCATGTCGTCCTGGTACAGCTCCCATGCGCGCGCCGTTTCCTTGTCGATAATCAGCACCAGACTGCGGTGAAATTCATCGAGCTCGGCGAGCATAGGGCGCACGAAGGCACTCTCGTCTACCACGATCGCGTCACGGACCCGGCGGGGTAGCGGTACCTCCTCATACAGGCCGCGTCCGCTGCAGGAGAAAACGGCCATGGCGCTCGGTTGCCAGACCTCCTCGGCGAGCCTTTCCTTGATGCGCTCGATGTCCGCGCGCAAAGAGAGGCGTCGCTCATGATCGACAGAGTGGTCTTTGGCCAGCGAGTCGATCTGGTCAACCATGCTCGTGACCCGCGAACGAACTTCGCCCTGCGAAATTCCTGGCTCTATAGATGTGTACAGGGACACTACTGGCAGGCCGTCTCCCTGGAACTGGATGATGCGACTGACCGTCTCTGGTGTGATCATCGGCTCCCCTTTGCCGCTCAGATTGACATTGTCCGGCGGCAGCGGTCCGCCGGGTCGGCGGGGGTCACCAGAGCACAAAAATGGCCCTGGCAGGGGATGGTGCCGAAATCGCCTGGATGTCCAGGTCGGCTATAGCGGGCCGACCTGGACATCGCCACTCAGACGAGATCGAATCGGTCGAGGTTCATTACCTTGTGCCACGCTGCGGCGAAGTCCTTCGCGAACTTCTCTTTCGCGTCATCGCTCGCGTAGACCTCCGCAACCGCACGGAGCTCCGAGTTCGACCCGAATACCAGGTCGGCGCGGCTGGCGGTCCACTTGAGCTGGCCGGTCGCGGCGTCACGGCCCTCAAAGGTGTTCGCGTCCTCCGACGTCGCCGTCCATGTCGTGCCCATGTCGAGCAGGTTGGCGAAGAAGTCGTTGGTAAGCGACCCTGGGCTGGCCGTGAACACGCCAAGCGGCGACTGCTGATAGTTCGCACCGAGAACCCGGAGTCCACCGACAAGAACCGTCATTTCGGGGGCGCTCAGCGTGAGCAGATTTGCCTTATCGACCAGCAAGTACTCAGCTGGCAGTCGGCTGGCCTTCCCGAGGTAGTTGCGGAACCCGTCGGCGGCCGGCTCGAGGACGGCAAACGACTCGACGTCGGTCTGCTCCTGTGACGCGTCAGTTCGGCCTGGTGTGACAGGCACCTCGATGTCGAAGCCCGCGTTCCTGGCGGCCTGCTCGACACCGGCGGCCCCGGCGACGACGATCAGGTCGGCGAGCGAGACCCGCTTGCCCGTCATCTGAGCGGCGTTGAAGTCCCGCTGAATCCCTTCTAGGGTCCTGAGCACCATCGCGAGCTGGTCGGGGTCGTTTACCTCCCACCCGATCTGCGGCTCGAGGCGGATGCGGCCACCGTTGGCACCGCCCCGCTTGTCGCTACCACGGAACGACGAGGCTGACGCCCACGCGGTGGAAACCAGCTGGGACACCGACAGGCCGGTGGCTAGGACCTGGCCCTTAAGCGCAGTGATGTCCGCAGCGTCGATGAGCTCGTGGTCCACTGCCGGAACGGGGTCCTGCCAGATCAGTGCCTCAGATGGGACCTCTGGCCCGAGGTAGCGCGCGATCGGGCCCATATCACGGTGGGTCAGCTTGAACCACGCCCTGGCGAAGGCGTCTGCGAACTCGGCGGGATTGGCGAGGAAACGCCGGGTGATCTGCTCATAGACCGGGTCCATCCGTAGTGAGAGATCCGTCGTGAGCATCGTCGGGGGGTGACGCTTGGACGGGTCGTGGGCGTCAGGTACGGTTCCCGCCCCGCCGCCGTCCTTCGGCTGCCACTGGTACGCACCCGCCGGGCTGCGGGTCAGTTCCCACTCGTAGCCGTACAGGGTCGCCAGGAAGCTGTTGTCCCACTTCACCGGCGTTGCGGTCCAGATCACCTCGATGCCGCTGGTGATCGCGTCGCCACCCTTGCCGGTGCCGTAGCTGCTCTTCCAGCCGAGTCCCTGCTGCTCGATCGGGGCGGCCTCGGGATCGGGGCCGACGGCATCCTCCGGGCCGGCACCGTGTGTCTTGCCGAACGTGTGACCACCTGCGATCAGGGCAACAGTCTCCTCGTCGTTCATCGCCATCCGGCGGAACGTCTCACGGATGTCCCGTGCGGCGGCGAGCGGATCTGGGTTGCCATTGGGGCCCTGCGGGTTGACGTAGATGAGCCCCATCTGGACCGCGCCAAAGGGCTCAGCGAGTTGCCGGTCACCTGAGTAGCGCTCGTCGCCGAGCCACGTAGTCTCTGGACCCCAGTAGACGTCCGCGTCGGGCTCCCAGACGTCGGCGCGGCCGCCGCCGAAGCCAAAGGTCTTGAAGCCCATCGACTCCAGCGCGACGTTGCCAGCGAGGATCATGAGGTCGGCCCACGAGATCTTCTGGCCGTACTTCTTCTTGATCGGCCATAGCAGCCGACGGGCTTTGTCGAGGCTGGCGTTGTCCGGCCAGCTGTTGATCGGTGCGAAGCGCTGCTGGCCGCTGCCAGCGCCACCGCGGCCGTCGTTGATGCGGTAAGTGCCAGCGCCGTGCCACGCCATTCGGATAATGAGCGGGCCGTAGTGGCCGAAGTCGGCCGGCCACCAGTCCTGCGAGGTCGTCAGCACCTCTGCGATGTCCCGTTTGACGGCCGCGAGGTCGAGGGTCTTGAACGCCTCGGCGTAGTTGAACCCCCCGCCGAGGGGATTGGCCACGGCAGGATTCTTGGCGAGGATTTTCAGATTGAGCCGGTTCGGCCACCACTCACGGTTGGCGTCGCCCATCGTCGGATGCGTGAGTCCAGGAGCGATCGGACATCCCCCGCTCTCCTGCGTCGCACCCTCGGCTACTACTGGATCATGGTTCTCAGTCATGGGAATCCTTCCGGACTAGGAGTATCGCGGGCTCAGGAACTCCGGGTGGTGGAACAGCTGGGGCACAGGCCCCAGTAGATGACTTCGGCCTCACCGATCGAGTAACCGTGATCGTCGGAGGCGGTGAGACATGGCGCTTGGCCGACCGCGCAGTCAACGTCGGCGACAGCGCCGCATGACCGGCAGACGACGTGGTGGTGATTGTCCCCGACGCGTCCCTCGAACCTGGCCGGGCTATCCGCCGGTTCTATCCGGCGAATGAGCCCAGCCGTCGTGAACGCGTGAAGCGCCTCATATACGGCTTGAAGGGAGACATGACCAATGCGATTGCGCACGCCGGAGGCGATCGCTTCAACGTCTAGGTGGTCACCCTCGCGGACGGTCTCGAGCAGAGCGACACGAGCGGCGGTCACCCGAAGGCCGACGCCACGCAGTTCTTCGACGGTGGTGGGAATCTCGGCGCCGGTCATTGCCCCTAACCTACACGCCTAGATCAGAGCAGTTCAATGTAGCGAATAGTTCAAGTCTGGCCCTTCCCGGATCACGCCTGAGGTGCCCGGTAAACAGGTGGCCGCCATTGCGTGTTATGTCTAGCCTGAGCCGTCGTGAGAGACAGGCCGGTCGGGATCGGAGAGCGCGAGCTGACGCTCGCCCTGGCCGATAGGTGGCAGATTAACGCCGTCGACACGAAGTACTTTCCGGTGGGTGGCGGGAGCTACCACTGGATGGTCCGAGACGGGCGGGCGAGGCAGTGGTTCGCTACCGCCGATGATCTGGATGACAAGCACTGGCTCGGCCATGATCGGCCGACCGTGGCGACAGGCCTGCGAGCCGCGATGCAGACCGCGTTCGCGCTGCGTCATGACGCTGGGCTGCGATTCGTAGTATCTCCGGTGCCATCGGTGGGCGGTGAGTTGCTCGTACCGCTCAGCCCGAGGTACGTGCTGGCTGTCTTCCCGTTTCTGCACGGCGTCAGCGGGCGCTTTGACGAGCAACCATCCGCAGAAGATCGATGGCAACTGATAGAGATGCTGGTCAGGCTGCACGCAGTCCCGCCAGCAGTTGCTCCGGTGCGACACATCGCGATCACGGTGCCCCGTCGCCCCGTTCTGGAAGCAGCTCTGCGTGAGCACGGCGAGCCGTGGCCCGGGGGGCCGTTCTCAGAGCCAGCTCGCGCGTTGATCAGGTCGACGGGGGAGAAGATCCGGCGCCTCATGGGTTCCTTCGAGCAGCTAGCTCAGCGCGTGACAGCCCTGGACTCAGTCATAACGCACGGTGAACCACACCCAGCGAACTTCATCTGGACAGTCACCGACACGATGCTGATCGATTGGGACACCGTCGGCCTCGCCCCGCCAGAACGTGACCTGTGGATGGTCGCGACCGACAGCGGCGAGGAACTTCGGCGCTACGGCCAGGCGACCGGTCGAGAGGTAGACCCTGACGCGCTGGCGCTCTACCGGATCCGCTGGACGCTCGATGACATCTCCGCCGCCGTGAAGCTACTCCGGGCCGCTCACCAGCGCACCGCGACCACCGAGCGCGCGTGGCTGAGCCTGAATAACATCCTGGGGCGTCTCGTCTAAATCGCCGCCCCGGCCGCTAGATGCGCTCGTTGGACCGCTCTGGCCTAGCCTGGCTTGCCCGGCTCAAGCAGCACCTTGACGGCGCCCGTGTGTCGCGAGTCTTTCAGCGCGAGCACCGCCTCGCCCCACCGCTCGAGCGGGAACCGGTGCGTGATGACCGGGGTCAGATCGAGGCCCGCCGCGACGAAATCGAAATAGTGCTCCATGGCGTGCTTCGACACGCCGTCGATCTCTTCGATCCCGAAGCCGTTCGAGCCGATGACCCGCAACTCCTTGAAATACAGCGGTGTCCATTCGAAACGCTTGGGCGGCTCAACGCCGGAGACCACCAGCGTGCCGCCGGTTGCGAGCAGGCGCAAAGACGTCTCAACCGTCTGGACCGAGCCAATAGTGTCGTAGACGATCGCTGGCCCGTCCTGCAGCCAATCCCGTTTGCTCCAAGGCTGGAGCGGCGTGGTGCCAACACGTCGCGCGACCTGTGCGACGAGGTCGTCAGGCGAAGTTGGCAACACGGCGTGCGCGCCGAGCCGGGTCGCCAGCGCGGACCGTTGCCCAGATCGCGTCGCCGCCCACACCTCGCTTCCTGGGTAGAGGTGGCGGATCAGGACGATCACTGCGAAGGCCAGCGTGCCTGAGCCGTAGACCAGGACGGGCTGGCCTTCTGCAGGCGGTGCGAGCAGGATCGAACGCAGCGAGACGCTGACCGGATCTGCCAGCACCGCTGCTTCGTCAGACACGTGGTCCGGAATCGTGAATAGCTGGGAGACATGCGCCGCAAATCGCTCAGCGTGTGCTCCGCCGGCCGCCGAGCAGTTGCCGAGGTGGATCGAAACTGGGAGAGTGCCCGAGCGGAAATTTCGGCACCAGGGATACCGGCCCGCTCGGCAGGCGTCGCACGGCGGCTCGATCCCTCGCGGGCCGCACGATAGCCACGGATTGAGCACCACCCGCTCGCCAGTATCGAGGCGGCGCCCGACCACCTCATGGCCCAGCACATGGGGGAAGGACACCAGCGCAGTCAGCGGGTTGTCGCGTGCGCCGTTGAGGAGGATTTGCTTCACGTCAGAGCCGCATAGCCCGGAGAACGTAGTCGCAACACGCACCCAGTCCTCGGCCGGCAGGGGCGGCTCCTCAATGTCTTCGATCCGGACGGGCGAAAGGCGGGACACGAAGGCGCGCCGGTCTAGGCGGCCGCCGATGGTCGAGGCCGCCTCGCGGGCCAGGTTGTGCCGGAAGACGAGCGCCTTCATGCTGACCTCCCTTCTCCGAGCAGCCAAAGCTACCAACATGGTTGGCGAGGTTGATGGCACTCGTAGAAGGCAGGTCGAATCGGAAGAAGCTCGACCCTGATAAGTGAGGGGTGAGCCGAGGGCCAGACGTCAGCCTGGCGCCTTCCGGCTGCGCGCCATCGGGGGACCCGACGGCGGTTGCGCGAGGACCGATATCTAAGACGGCGGCCGCTAACTTGCGGGCAGCGGCCCGTCCGCAATGAGTCGATGTCGGCTTGAACCGAATTGTCAGCTGTTCGGCCAGCCCACGGCGTCCTTTATTTTCGCTCTGGCGCATTTGCCTACGGTTTCCTGAGCCAGAACCAGATCGCCAGGACGGCGAGCGCCACTAGCAGGTCCACCTGGGTTCCTCCCCCGTGTACCGATTTGTCCCCTACGCAGAGCCCTGAAGGGCATCTGATCTGTGTCTTGTACCCGCCTGGAGGTTAGTCAGCCATCGCCGGTCAGCTCGAGCCGGTTAGGCGGCAGTCCATGGCGCGACCCACTGGGTATCGAGCAAGTCGGGCCGGCGCAGCGAGCTGATCATCAGGCGTACTGAGTCACGCGCGTCCTGGGTCAGGTCAAAGCACTGGCCAGCGGACGTGCACTTATCGGGTCCGTATTGCCTCGCGAACGCGGCGACTGTGGAAGCCATGCCACGCAGAGCGTGCGCGTCTGGCGAAGCTAGCTGCCATGGCTCGCCGTTACCCGCCCCGCCGAGATGGGCAAATTGCTCCTCCAGCCAGCGCCAGGGGCTGGCGGTTAGCTTCGAGTCCCATACGCGCGGGCAAGGCTCATTGCCGACGAAATGTGGATGGAAGTGCGCCACGCCGAAGGTCCCTGGCTCGTCAGTCAGGCGATCAAACAGGTCAGCCCGCCACAACGGCCGGTCCAGGGTGAGCAACTGGGCGGCTGACTCGCTGCCCCGCCGCGGCTGGGAGGCAAGTTCTCGCAGCTCGACCCGAGCGCCGTGTTCCATCGATGAGTCCTCAAGATCAATCTCGAACCAGTGCCGAACCACGACGGCGACGCTCGTGAGAGCGACTATCTGCTGCACGCTTCCTCCGCCAGTCCTAGCGGCTAACCGCTATAGGTGCCATTCTGGCCCAATCCGGAGCCGTCGCCAGTCAGTGATCCTGCGATCCTCATGTCCGGCTCGTCCTAGAATCACATCCATGACTGCGCACGCCGCTGATGCCGTCAAGGAGCACTACGATCCTGATCGCCTGGATCAGTACCGGCGGGAGTTGACCGGCTACTGCTACCGGATGCTCGGATCTGGCTATGAGGCGGAAGACGCCGTCCAGGAGGTCATGCTCCGCGCGCTGCGCGCTGGCGAGAGCTTTGAAGGCCGGTCAACTGTCCGATCGTGGCTGTACCGTATCGCGACAAATGTCTGCCTGGACCAGCTTCGCGGCCGTAATCGCCGTGCCTGGCCAGTCGGCCTGGGTCCGTCGTCTGCTCCGCACGAGGACTCCCTCGGCCCCCTACTGCCCGAGCACGCCTGGGTTTCTCCAGTTGCCGATGATCGCGTGCTACCGGAGAGCGGTGATCCAGCTGAGATAGCCGCAGCGCGAGAGACGATCAGGCTCGCGTTCGTGACTGCCCTGCAGCACTTGCCGCCGCGGCAGCGGGCCATCTTGGTGCTCTGTCAGGTCCTCCGGTTTGAGGCTGCAGAGGTGGCCGAGCAGCTCGGCACCACTGTCGCGGCGGTGAACAGTGCTCTGCAGCGAGCCCGCGCGACGCTTGGTGCGCTGACCGAAGAAGAGCGCCCCACAGAGGTCAGCGCCGACCACGCAGACCTGCTCGGTCGCTACATGGACGCGTTCGAGCGGTACGACATGGAAGCCTTCGTACATCTGCTGCACGACGACGCGATCCAGTGCATGCCGCCGTTCGCGATGTGGCTCCAGGGAGCCTCGGACATCGTGACCTGGATGCTAGGTCCCGGTGCGAGCTGCCGTGGCTCCCGGCTGATCTCGACGGTGGCGAACGGCTGCCCGGCCTTCGCGCAGTACCGGATCGACCCGGCTGGCGGGTTCGCGCCCTGGGCTCTGCATGTGCTGGAGATCTCCGGCGGACGCGTACAGAGCATCAGCGCCTTCCTGGACACCGAGCGTGTATTCCCGTCGTTCGGCCTTCCGGCTCACCTCCCCGCCTGATCTGACGAGTCTGGCTGCTCACCCAGTGGGTGCTCGCGGCGCTCCCGCCAGACCGCCCCGAGTACTGCGCCCAGCAGGATCACAACTCCGATCGCAATCAGCACGGGCATGAGCGCGAACACAACACCGGCAGGCCCGTACTTCCTGTAGTCGGACACGATCGTGCTGGACAGGGTCAACCGGAAGACGATCACCATTCCCAGCCAGCAGATGCCAGTTGCCAGGGCTGAGGGAAACAACTCCCGCCAGCCCACCTTCCCCGCGAGCAAGAGCCGCATTGAGAACCACCAGAACGCCGTGGCTGCGGGTAGTGCTGCGATCGCGACCAGACCAGGCCCGCCGGTGCGGTCGAGCCATGGTTGCGTCCACGCCCCCACGAAGCATGCGCCAAGCGCGGCCGCCAGCCAGACGGCTCGTCGCGGCGTATCCCTGAGCCTGTGCCCCTTGATCTCGAAGACCCGCCCGTAGAGTTCCTGGATTGCTCCGGCCGCCGCAAGGCCAAAGAGGACGAACAAGACCCAGCTCAGTCCGCTAAACGCTACCGATGGCGTCGCCGGCGAGGTAAAAGCGTGCCGGACGGCTTGTGCGGCCTCGCCAGTGAGACCGAATCGCCTGATGAACTCCGATGCGTTATTCCGGCCGCCGAGAGACTCAATAACGAGCACGAAGGGCAGGAAGCACAGCAACAGCACAGCAGCCACCAACAGGCCCTGATTGATCAGATCCGCAGCCTGCAGGCGACGCACCAGGCGTGAGTGCTGCCAGTACTTGACTCGGCGCAGGACCGATGCCTCGGCGCGGCGCACCAAGCTGTGCTGCGGCGGTTGCCGATCGCGGTCTGGCCCGCCGCTCACGCATCCTCCGCTGGTTAACTGGCGTGCCCACCGGCCTTCCGAGGGGGAATTACCCAGCCCCGGGCCATGCCTCACTGGGTATCCGATGATAAATACGGCCACGGGTGACGACCTCGAAGCCAGCTGCGAGGTACGCAGCGGCCGGCGCCGGGTACTCCGGCCGTGGACCGACATTAATGAACACTTGTGTCCCGCCGAGCGCCGCCACCCTTGAGACCGCCTCAAGACACATGGCTCCGGCCAGTCCCTTCCGGCGGTGCCGCGGCACGACACCGAGCGGCTCGATCTCCGCGCACTTCAGTGCCGGATCCCACCAGACGATGCAGGAACCAGCCAGTGTGCCGTCCGGTGCCTCTACTACGAGGTCCAGATCGGGATCGTAGAGCCAGGTAGCACGTACCCGGGCATGCAACGCGGCCGTCATCCTGCTTTCCGAATTGGCAGTGACGCCGGGCGGCATCTCACCTGGCCACGGCAGGTCTGCCGGCCGCCAGGCAGCACGGTGGACCGCGACCCGAGCGTCGAGCTCGTCTTTGGTGACGCTGCGCACCCGATATCCGCCTGGTAGGGCCGGCCTGACTGCACGAGCCGCCATGAACATTCCCGTGACGGCGCTGGCCCCTGGGTCGGGCGTGAACCCAGCCTGGGTAACTGCCTCGCGGACTGCATTGTCACCGTCATAGACGGCAACTCTCAGGTCCATAGCCCCGGCGGTGTCCGTTGCCCATTGGATCAGCAGGCGGGCGGCCTCCGGAACATCTGGGTCTGCCTGGAGTACGAGCTCGCCGTCAGCCAGGCCGGCCCACCCAGCGATACCGTTACCGCCGTCGTCCGCGACCGTCCTCGGGTCCGGTAGCTGATCCGTCGCCGATTCCCAGCCCAGGCCGCCAGGGTGAAGCGGGCCTCGCGGCCACATCCTTCTGGCCAGCAGCTGAGCTGCCTTCGTGTCTGCCGGTTCTATCCACGTTCTCAGTCGCATCGCACTCTAAGCCCTTCAGCGGAGCAGGATCAGCGTCGGCTACTTTGGCTGCGCGTCTGTCTTTGCCGCAACGTATTTTGGCTCGGCCGACACCGGGGAGGCGCCTATGACCGAGAGCAAGTGGCCGGTCGCAGTCGACGACGCTGACTTCGACCCGTATCTGGAGGCTCGGCCGGAGTCCAGCCGCGACCTGTTCTGGCGTTTCGTTGCCCTGGCCCGCGCCTGCGGACCGGTCATCTTCGAACTGCAGAAGGGCCCGATCGTGCTGCGCGGTACCCGCCGCATTTTCGCCGGCGTGAAGGTGACTGCTGATGGGCTGCACGGACATATCAACCTGGCGAGGGAACTTAGCGACAGGCGCATCCTGAAGGCCGAGGCGTTCACCAAGCGGCTGTACTTTCACTGCTACCGGGTGACTTCCTTGGATGACCTCGATGAGGAGTTCGCGCACTGGCTATGCGAGGCCCGTGACGTTGGGGACGGACTGTATCTGAGTTCGCCTTCGTGAGGGCGTCGATGAGCGAGGCGAAGTGCTCGAAGGCAGGCGCGGAGCGATCCGGGTCCTTGGCGTCGTCGTCCCAGCGCCGTACCCGGCATGCGTCCTGCGCGTACGGACTGGCCTCGAAGGCGGCCATCTCGTCGGTTCGCATCGGGCCGCCTTGCACGCCGAGCGTGTAGACCGAGGCGGGGGAGAGCCTAGCGAAGTAGTCAGGCTCGGCCGCGCATAGATATCGCTTGGCCTCGACATGGAGCCGCACAGGCTCTGTCACTTCCGGGCCGAACCACTGGGCCAGCCACGCTGCGCCCTGATCGCTGTGCTTGTTGTCGGTTCCGCGCATCAAGTCCTGACCGCTGACAGCCCCGGTGAAGTGCCCCACGTCATGCAGCAGCGCAGCCGCGATCAGCGGCGCTGGAGCACCTGCCTGCTCGGCCAGCATGCCTGCCTGGAGCATGTGATCGGCTTGGGTCACCGGCTCGCCCAGGTAACCCGCGGCCCCCTCGCTGGCGAAAAGGTCGGCGATCACCCGTGCTGCGTCCTGCCGCGCCACCTCGACTCCTCCACCACGACGTTGGCCGGAACTGGCATTAACAAGTCTGTCGGGTTGATCACCGCGGCGCGAAGAAGATTATGCCGACACCGACGAGAACCACGGCCGCACCGACCCAGTCGTAACGGTCTGGCCTGAAGCCATCGATTCCCCAGCCCCACAGGAGCGAGGCCACGACGAACACGCCGCCGTACGCGGCGTAGATCCGCCCGAAGTCAGAACTTCGCTGCAGGGTCGGGATCACGCCATAGATCACAAGGACGATCGCGCCGACGACTCCGACTATGATCGGCGCTCCCTCCCGGAGCCAACGCCAGATCAGGTAGCCGCCGCCGATCTCGGCAAGGCCGGCAGCGATGAACAATCCGATCGCCCGGGCAGTGTTCATGCTGTGATTCTTGCGAAAGCGGCGTTCATGCTGCCAGGCTCTTCCACCATGCGTCAGATGATCTCTATGGCTGAGAAGCCGATTTTGCGCGGCGAGAAAGTATTACTCAGGCCGGTCGAGGTAGCTGACGTGGCTTTTCTCGGCAGCCCTGACCCGGAAGGGGAGAAGCTGACGGGAAGCCACCACGTCCGTGAACTGACCACTGAGCAGATGGAGCGCTGGTATGCGACCAGGGCCGACTTCGATGATCGGCTCGACATGGCCGTCGTCGACCTGGCTACCGGCCGGTTCGCGGGCGAGGTTGTGCTCAACGAGCTAGACGCAGACAACCAGGCCTGCAACTTCCGGATCTACCTCACCGGTGGCCAGAACCGCGGGCGTGGCCTTGGCACGGAGGCGACTCGGCTGCTGCTGGCCCATGGCTTCGAGACCATCGGCCTGCACCGGATCGACCTGGAGGTGTATGCCTTCAACCCGCGGGCACGCCGGGTTTACGAGAAGGTGGGCTTCGTCTACGAGGGAACGAAGCGGCAGTCGTTGCGGTGGGACGGCGAGTGGATCGACGCCGACGTGATGTCGATCCTCGCGCCCGACTGGGCGGTCCACCGCGGCTACCCCGACGCCGTGACCAGCTGATCGATCAGGGCCAGCCGCGGCACCACAGTTCTTGGTAGCAGCAAGGTTCCCGGGCTGGTAACGGCGTTAGCTCCAATCCTGCATCCGTCGCCGAGAATCGCGCCGAACTTGACCAGGCCGGTAGCGACTGCCCGCCCGGATACGAGGACGTAGATGTTCTTGTCGTCACGCTCATTGAAGTGGTTGGCGAGTACGGTTCCAGCCTCGAGATTGACCGCCCGGCCGATGATGGAGTCGCCGACGTAGTTCCGGTGCGCGGCGGTCGAGCCGGCGAAGACTATCGAGCCCTTGATTTCCGAGTGCGGACCGACTGTCACGTCCTGGTCTGCCCAGACCCCGCCCCGCAGAATGGCGCCGGGCCCAACGCGGCAGCCCGGCCCGAGTATCACGGGCCCTGTCAGCTCGGCTGAATCGGCCACCACCGCAGTTCGGTGCATCGCTACCTGCGCTGCGGCTTGCCGATAATTCGGCCCTAGCGCTGGTAGCGCGTCCTGCACAAGCTCGTCGACATGCCCGATGTGCTGCCAGGCCGGCCGCTCCGCTGTGCCAGCCGGAAAGGTCCCCAGGTCCTCGACGTAATAGCGAAGATCATCGCGATTCATGGCGATCCTCGTCACGCCAGGGGCTGCAGGACGCAGAACTCATTGCCATCCGGGTCGGCACAGACGTGCCACTGCAGGCCGTCCTCGATGAGAGGCTCAGAAGTAAGTCGGGCAGCGCCGAGGCTGACGACGCGTTCGGTCTCGGCCGCCAGGTCGGACGTGCGCAAGTCGATGTGCACGCGGTTCTTCCCATGCTTGCTGTCTGGAACTTGCTGGAGCAGTACTTCGATGCCCGTTCCGTTCGCCGGGAGCAGCGCGGCGTAGTGGCCGTTACTTGGCCCGGCAGTCACGTAGCCGAGCACGGCGGTCCAGAAAGCGGCCGATCGTGCCGTGTCCGCGCAGTCGATCACTATCACCATCTCTCCGGCCAGGTACGGATGCACGGTGCGCGGGACCGGCCTTGATTGCTCAGACTGCATCGACTGACCCGGCCTTCAGGTTCTGCCAGCTGGGCGGTCTTCTTCCGACGGTCGCTGCCCATCGGAGGCCTGCGGCGCATCGGAGAGCTGCGACGCGCTGGCCAGTTGCGCGTCCGGCGCGGCCTGGATCCCACGCCGGAGCCCGGTGACGGCCACGACAGCGGCCAGCGCCATGACACCCGCCATCGCGAACAGGACAGCCTGCATGCCGTTCGCGACGCTGAGCTGGGCCGCATGGAACACCCTGGCCGCGAACGCCGGGTTGACGCCGGCCGGCGCGGCGGATTGATGTGTCGTCGCGAATTTTGATGCAGTACTGTGTGCCGCGCCCGGCGGCAAGCCAAGGTTCTCCAGCCGCGTCGTCAGGTGGCTTTTCTCCACGGTCACCAGCAGCGTGCCGAGCGCTGCGAGGCCAAAGCTGGCGCCGAAGTTCCGCGTAGTCTGGGTCACCCCGGTCGCCTCGCCGTAGGACAGCCGTCCCACCTGGTTGATCGCGTCAGTGTTGGACGGCCCGAGCATCATGCCCATGCCGAAGCCGCGATGAGGATGAAGTACCACTGATGGCCGAGGCTGAGCTGCGTGACCCGGCTCCCCCACAACGCCAGCCCCAGCGCGGCGATGGCGCATCCGGCCACCACAACTTCCTTCGCACCGCTCCTATCCAGGCGGCGGCCGCCGATCTGCACTCCAGGGGCGAAGCCGAAGAAGAACAACAACAGGTACAGGCCGGCTCCCTGCGGACCATCCCCGAGCGCCACCTGGGCATAAATGCTGGCGAAGAAGAAGATCGGGATGAACACGATCATGGAAACGAACAGCACGATGTTCTGCACCCGGAATGCTCGGATTCTGAACACGCTCACGTCGATCAACGGCCCGGGTGTCCGTGCCTCGACGCGGAAGAATGCCACCAGCAGCAAGACACCTAGCACCATGCAGCTGATGACAGTGGCGTTGCTCCAGCCCCAGACCTGAGTCTGCTGCAGTCCGTAGACGGCAAGGCCGACACCGCCGGCGATGAGAACCAGTCCCCGCCAGTCGAGCCTGCCTGGCCTGATCTGCGTCACCGGCCTGGCGGCAAAGGTAAGCGCCAGGGCGATGATCGCCACCGGCACGTTCACCCAGAAGATGGCCCGCCATGTCCACTCGCTGAGGTAACCGCCCAGGATCGGGCCGATGGCAGTAAGGCCCCCGGCTACTCCGAAGAAGATCGCCATGGCACGCCCGCGTTCGCGCACCGGGAACGCGGAGACGACGATCGCCAGGGCTGCGGGATACATGATCGCCCCGCCGACGCCCTGAATGACGCGCCAGGTGATGATCCATGCTGCCGCCGGTGTGCCTGTAGACGGCGTCAGCCCGCACGCGATCGATGCCAGCGTGAATACGCCGATGCCGATGATCACCATCTTGCGATGGCCCACAGTGTCAGCCAGCCGGCCGCCGAAGGCGAATGTCGAGGCCAGGGCCAGCAGATAGCCATTCACTACCCACTGCACGCTGTTGATGGACAGATGCAGTTCGGCCTGGATCTTCGGGACCGCGATGCTCACGATGGTCTGATCGATGAACGTCATCGCAACTGCGAAGATCATCGCGGCCAGCACGAGCATCTTGCTGCTGCTACCGCGTGTTCCGGTAATCGCCGACACGGACTTCCCTTCTGCGGTGTCCATCGGCGCACGGCCCAGGACCAATGGCAACCTCTTGCTCCTGGGCAATGCTAGTGATCGGCTTATGGCCGGCTGTTACTGGCGGCGCGGTACTAGCAGCCGACCCGGAAGGGACATGACTGGCGAGAGGTTTTCAGGCCGGCCGGACGGCGAGATGCCGCGCTAGGAAGCCGAGCGCTTGCGGTACGGCGTCCACGCGGTTCGCGCGCCTGGCTAGCCCGTGTCCCTCGTCGCCATAGACCAGCAGATGGCATTCCCGGCCCCGTCTGGTGAGCGCGGTATGGATTTGCTCCGCCTCGCTCAGTGGGACTCGCGGGTCGTTCGCCCCGTGGATGATGAACAGCGGCGCACGGATGTCGTCGATCCTGGTCAGCGGCGACACCGAGTGCAGGAATTCGCGGTCGTCGGCCAGCGTGCCGTATTCCCGCTCACGATAGGCCCGCCGGTATGCCGAGGTGTTCTCCAGGAATGTCACCAGCGAGGCGATGCCGACGATGTCCACTCCCGCTGACCAGAGCTCAGGCTGGAACGCGAGTCCGGCGAGGACCATGTAACCGCCGTACGAGCCTCCCCACAGGGCGGCTCGGTCCTGTTCCAGGCCTAGCTTCGGTAGGTAGGCGTGCAGCGCCGCCAGGTCGTCTACGGAGTTCAGCCTGCGGCGCTTGTCATCAGCGGTGTACCAGCTCTTGCCGTAACCAGTCGATCCGCGAACGTTCGGCACGAGCACAGTGTGGCCAGCGGCGGCCAGGATCTGAACGTAGGTATTGAAGTTCTGCCGGGCCTGACCCTCGGGGCCGCCGTGGACGACCAGGACCGCTGAGCCAGCCAGGCTGGCTCTCTCGGCAGCCGAATCGGCTGCGCGGTAGACCAGGCAGGGAATTTCCTGGCCGTCTGTGCCCCGCACGCGATGCTGCTCGGGCTCCGCAGCGGGTCCGGGAAGGCTTCGGGCCGAGCGAGTGAGCTGCCGCAGGCTCAGTTGCCCGTTCGCCGCACGGCTCGCCAGCAGCGCGTCGCCCGGCGCCGATGCTCCGCTGACGGAAAGCGCGATCGATCCCGAGTCGGCCGCCCACCGCGGATACGGCATCCGGATATCTGTCACGCACCCGGCAGCCGGCAGTTCGAGACGCTGCAGCAGCTGACCTGTCTTCGCGTCGTGCAGAGCCAGGTCGGACGCCCCGTCGTCATTACGCTCCACCAGCAGGCTGGAACCGTCGGGGGAGAGCCAGCCTGTGAGGTCAGCGGCATCGTCGGTGATGAGCCAGGTCAGTGCTCTACTCATCAGCTCGTAACGGCCGACCGCCAGGAACTCCCGGTCGTAGTTCGAGCTGAAGTACAGCGACGACCCATCGGGCGCCCACGCCAGCGCCGTGTTCTGCGCGGACGCGTCGGGTGTCGTGACCGCCTCCATCTGCTCCTGGCCGGCCGGCCCGGACAGGTCGACCAGAACGACGTGCTCGGAGGCGGCGGTGACCTTCGAGGCGACAGTCAGTGCTAGCCAGCGGCCATCCGGAGAGATCGCCGCCGCATCGAACATGGCGTCGCCGAGTACGAGCTGCCGTTCGGTGCCGTCCGCGAGCTGGCGGATCACTGGGTCGAAGTCGACGCCGTTCCGCCTGTTCACGAAGTAACAGATCTGGCCGTCTTGAACGTCGGCGAGGACATGCATGTAGTCCGGATCGCGAACCAGCGGCTCGAGGTCAGCGAGCCCGGCTGGCTGTCCGGACGCCAGCGGCAGCCGCAGGAGCGAAAGCTGATGCTGCTCGTTACCGCCTTCGTCATGGGACACGATCACAGCGCGCTGGCCGGGCAAATAGCGGCCGTGACATGGTCCAGGAAGGGCGGTCAGCGCCGTAGTCGTGCCGTCCGGCGTGATCTCGATAAGCTGCGTCGAGCCCGAGTCGTCACTCCCTGCTAGCAGTCGTCCAGCCGAGTCAAGATCAAATGCCTGGTACTGGCGGACATCGAGCAACTGAGCGGGATTGAAGGGCATACGTGTACATTCTCACATTCGCACGGGAACGGGAGAACCGCCGCCGACCCCGGCGCTCAGGGCTGAGGTGCCTGGCGTCTTGAAAAGACGCCGGCTACCAGTCAGGCCGTGCCAGGGCCGGTGCTACCCCGGCCGGCGGACCCGGTGCAGCACGCGCAGCACCCCGCCGGGCAGGAAAGAACCCAGCACTCCGCACGTGGCGCCGATGAGGGCGACCATGCCGAAGTTCCCGTCGTCAAGATGGCTGCCCGCCCATCCGCCGAGAGCAGCGCAGGCGGCCACCACGACGATGATCCAGATGGTTATCCGCAGCCGTGGCACACCGACATCCTGGCATCTCCAATGGACTAGTGCGCTCGCGGGGCGGAAATGCACTCGCCGGGCACGGCCCGGCAAACTGGTCTGCGGTCTAGGCTGACGCCCATGCTGGAAGCTAACGACGAGTCGGCCCGACTTGCCGCGGCGCGCACTCTCCTGGACCGATTCCCGCTGATCGATGGTCACAACGACCTGGCGTGGGCGTTGCGCGCCGCTGCGGGCTCGGATGCGGCGATGACCGATATCGCAGCGGCTGTCGAGTTCACCCAGACGGACCTCCCGAGACTGACAGCTGGCGGCGTGGGTGCCCAGTTCTGGTCAGTCTGGGTGCCCGCCGAACTTGAGGGCGAGACCGCGGTGACGACGACTCTCGAGCAGATCGACCTGGTGCGGCAGCTTGTTGGCCGTCACTCGCAAAAGCTCGAGCTGGCGTTCACCGCCGATGACGTGCAGCGGATCTCGGCGGCGGGCCGGATCGCCGCACTGATCGGCGCCGAGGGCGGACATTCGATCGGGTCGTCGCTTGGCACCCTGCGTGCGCTGTACACGCTCGGCGTGAGGTACATGACACTCACCCACAATCTGAACGTGCCGTGGGCAGACTCGGCTACTGACAGCCCAGCGGCCGGCGGGCTGACCCAGTTCGGTCGTGAGGTCGTCAGGGAGATGCAGCGCCTCGGCATGCTCGTGGATCTGTCGCACGTCGCACCGACCACCATGAGTGACGCGCTGGATGCGGCGGAGGCGCCGGTGATCTTCTCACACTCATCCGCGAGGGCTATCTGCGATCATCCCCGGAACGTGCCAGACCTGATACTGGCCAGGCTGGCAGGCAACGGCGGGATTTGCATGGTCACGTTCGTGCCGGCGTTCGTCGCCCAGCCATGCCGTGATTGGGACCTTGAGCTTGCCGCGGAAATGGAACGGCGGGGCCTTGACTACCGGGATCACTCGAGCCGCAAGCAGCTCAAGCAGGAATGGCTCAGCCAGCATCCGCGTCCGGCAGCGACGCTGGATGACGTGGTCGCGCACGCCGAGCACATCCGTGAGGTCGCGGGCATCGACCACATCGGCATCGGCGGCGATTACGACGGCGTGGACGAGCTGCCTAGCGGGCTGGAAGATGTGTCGTGCTACCCGGCCCTGATCGCGGCGCTGCTGGACAAAGGCTGGTCCGAGCTGGATTGCGGCAAGCTCGCGAACGGTAATCTCGTCCGGGTCCTGCGCGAAGCCGAGATCGCGGCCGGGCAGATTCAGGCACGCCGAGGGCCGTCGCCCGCCCGGATTGAGGACCTGGACGGGACACAAGACACCGTCACCGTCTGAAGACGCCGCCGCAGCGTCCGGCCGCTCAGCTGAACGGAGTCTGCGGTCGGTCCTGGCGCACCCCGTCCACGAAGACGTCCACCTTCTCGTCGTAGAAGGCGGCAAGGCCGGCGATCTTCTGGCTTTCCGGCAACGGCATGCGGTAGATCCAGACGATGTCCTCGTGTGTTCGACCCCCTGCATCGACCGACCAGTAGGTCGCGGTGCCTTTGTACGGACAGCTCGTCTGGGTCTGCGACGGGCGAAGCAGCTCGGTCCTGATGTCCCCCATCGGCAGGTAGTAGCGCGGTGGCAGTCCAGTTTCGAACAGGATCCGCGGACTGTGGGAGTCGGCCACGGTGACGCCGTCGACCTCTACCCGAACGTGGCGTGAGCTGGCGAGGATGTCGACTCTGGTGTACGGACTGCGCGCGTGCACGTAGACCGGCTCGTCCTCTTCGAGCCACTCGGTCATGGCCTTCCAGTCCAGCCGTACGTAGTCCCGCAGCCTGCTGTCCGGGGCATTCGGATACCGCCGCGCGGCATGCTCGGCAGTAGCTGTCGCCACCTTGACGCTGAGGATCTCGGCCTCGCCCAGGCCAGGCGCCGAATCAGCCCCAGCCGGGACGAGTTCGGCCCGGATATCGGCTGCAGGCAGGTAGTACGTGGGGTAGTAGGGGATCTCCCAGACCAGCAGTGCACTGGTGGTGTCGGCGACGATCTCGCCACCCAGCAGCACCCGTACCCGCTTGCGCGTGGGCTCGACCCTGATGGAGCTGCTCTGCGCAGTCATGTTCAGCCTCCGAAACGATCACTGGGACGGGCATGTCCGCCAATAGAGTCAGCTCAGCGGAGCGCCCGGATGTTCCCGCGCGCGCCTGCCTGTAGCGTCAAGGTATGCGACTTGGCGTGCTTGACGTGGGATCGAACACAGTGCACCTGCTTGTGGTTGACGCCCATCAGGGTGGTCGGCCGATCCCCGCTTTCTCGCACAAGGCCGAGCTGAGGCTCGGGCAGAACATCGACTCAGAAAACCGGCTGACCAGTGAGTGCGCAGGCAGGCTGCTGGAGTTTGTACTCGAGGCGCTGCAGATAGCTGAGGACAAGGGCGTCCACGAACTGCTGGCCTTCGCCACGTCGGCGGTTCGAGACGCGGCAAACGGCGATGAATTGCTGGAGTGGATCAAGGCTCAGACCGGAGTCGAGATTCGGGTGCTGCCCGGCGAGGACGAGGCGCGGCTAACGTTTCTGGCCGCCCGCCGTTGGTTCGGCTGGTCCTCGGGCCGATTGCTGTTGCTGGACATTGGCGGCGGCTCGCTTGAGGTCGCTGCCGGGTTCGACGAAGAGCCCGCCTGCGCGGTTTCCCTGCCACTCGGCGCCGGCCGGCTGATGAGGGACTGGCTACCTGGCGATCCGCCATCCGCCGACGAAGTGCGTAAGCTGCGCAAGCATGTCCGCGCTGAGATCGCTACGAGCGCAGGAAAGATCCTGCGCGACGGGCCGCCCACTCACGCAGTAGCCACCTCGAAGACTTTCAGGCAGCTTGCCAGGATCGCAGGCGCGGCCTCATCTAGCGAAGGCCCGTACGTCAAGCGAGTGCTGAAGCACACCGACGTTACTGCGATCGCCGAGCGGCTGGCGATGACCACGGTCGCGGAGCGGACCGCAATGCCAGGTGTCTCGGAAGGCAGGGCGCCACAGCTTGTAGCCGGCGCCATCGTGGCCGATGCGGCAATGGACCTGTTCGGTCAGTCGGTGCTGGAGATCTGCCCGTGGGCGCTCCGCGAGGGCGTCATCCTCCGTCGACTGGACATGCTGGGCAGCTAGCGCTCGCGGTGGCGAGCCAAACTAGCGCCTCCGCTCAGATAAAGGCGGGCCGGGCTAGTCGCGGACGGGAGATATTCCGCTAGCGGTGTCGTCGCTGTCGCTGGCCCCGGCGGCTTCCGGCACGCGCGTGTCCGCGCCCCGGCCGTCAGCGCCTCGCTGCCCATTACCGTTGCCGTGCTGGGTCGAACCCACGTGTTGGCCCTGCTGGGGGACTGCTGTCACTGGACGCTGGCCTGGTGCGGGCTGGCTGAGTCCAGGCACGGCCGGGCCGGCTGCCGCTCCCTGGCTGGGGGCGGGCGACTGGACCGGAGCAGGCGACTGGCCGGCATGCCTGCCTTCGGCCAGTCCGCGATTTGCATGCTGCTTCTGGTCCGCTCCTCCGATCGCACCCGCGACCGAGCGCGCTACCTCATCCTCAAGCGAGCCCCTGTCGGTTTCGCCTGCCACCAGGGTGGTGACGACGTCGCGAATCTCGGTGAGCCGCCTGAGCGCTTCTGTGTGCCGCGACATGAGCAGGTTCAGGCGGCGCTCGGCGCCGTCGTGAATGGCCGTCGCCCTGGCGGTCGCCTCATCGAGTTGCTGTTTGGCCTGAGCCTTCGCAGTGGCCACCGCGGTCTCGGACTGCTTGGTCGCGTCAGCGACAACTTGCTGGGCCTCGGCCGCTGCACTTTTACGGTGCTTCTCGGCCTCTGACTTGGCGGTCGTAACCGTGCTTTCTGCCTGCTCCTGAGCAGCGCTCAGCATTCGCTCTGCCTGCTCTTGCGCCTCAGCGCGGCTCTTGTCGGTCTCGGCCTTGGCGTCCGTGCGCAGCTTGGTTGTTTCGGCAAGTGCTTCGGCCCTGACCTTCGCGATCTCTTCGTCAGCTCGCGCCCGCTGGGACTTTGCCTCGTCGTCGGCAAGCTTCAGGATCTGGCCGATCCGTTCGCTGATCTCCTCGTGCGGCGGGCGTCCGGTGGAACGTGCGGCCGACAGCTCTAGTTTCAGCCGCTCGGTGTCGTCGAGAGCCTGGGACAGCCGGTTTTCAAGGTCCCGCTTGCCTTCCTCCAGGGTCCGCAGATCGATCCGCAGCGCTGCCACGTACTCGTCCACGGCGCGACGACTGTAGCCGCGCATCTCTCGCTCGAACTGGTCATCGTGTCCCAAGTCGGCGGAGAGATGGCTGTGCTCGCTCATGGTGTCACCCGTCAGTCCACGTGGGGATGGCGCCCGCGGCTGCAGGCATGTGCCCGCCGCCAAATGGGCCCCCGGTTTTGCTGTCTGGCTGGGCATCGCTCGCCGCGTAGCTGCGGGAACGGGGTCGATCCGACGCAGCCTCACGGTTCAGCGATGTCGCGCATGACTCTGTCGCTAAGCTCCCCCCGACGCAACCGAAACGATGTTTTGTCTGATTTATTTGTTATTCATCATCGCTATGTGGATGACTAAGGACGCCGCGTAGCGGAATACCCCAGGCTCAGTGACGCGATAGGCGGCTGGACAAGGAGGCTTCCATGCGTTCACCCGCGCTGATCGGGCCGCTCGAGAACGCCAGACCACAACTCCACCCGGAAGCCTGGGTCGCACCCAGTGCAGTGGTGGTGGGCAACGTGACGCTCGGCCGCGCCAGCTCTGTGTGGTACGGCTCGGTCTTGCGCGGCGACGAGGAGGAGATCGTCGTCGGCGCCGAGTGCAACATCCAGGATCTTTGCTGCGTGCACGCCGATCCCGGTGAGCCTGCGGTGCTTGCCGACCGGGTGAGTCTCGGACATCGAGCTGTCGTGCATGGTGCGCAGGTGGACGCGGGCGCTCTGGTCGGGATCGGTGCGATCGTTCTCGGCCAAGCACGTATCGGGGCTGGCAGCCTGGTCGCAGCGGGGGCAGTGATACTCCCAGGTACCACGGTGCCGCCAGGCGTGCTTGTCGCCGGTGTGCCCGGTCGGGTTATACGGGAGCTGACAGAAGCCGACCGGCAGCTCTTCGCTGGCACCGCGGCCGGCTATGTGGCGCGGGCGAGGCGTCATCGCGACATTGAATGGGTGAATACCTGACGCAGTAGCCAAATCTGGGAAGGGTGGTATGGGAAATGACCCTGATGGGTCATGCGCGCTTGACAGAAGGCCACTAGCCTGAATTTCAGCCTGGCTCGCCGAGTTCGCGGATGGAGGTGGTCGCGTTGCCCGACGACGCAGACCTGCGCTTCCACGACCGCGTGGCGCTCGACGAGATCGAGCTGTACGCCGAGGTGCTCAGCGCAGTGGCGGCAGCTGACCGCCCGCTCACTCCGGCCGAGATCGACGAAGTGCTTGGACTTCGTCAGCCAGCGGCTGCTGACGCCCGAGGCCGCTGACGCAGACGCCCCTCGTCACGGCGTGGCCGGCTCGCCGACGGCCATGGAGTACATGACGTCGGTATCCCAGTGGGTAAAGCCCAGCGACTCGTACAAGCCGATCGCCGCCGAGTTGGTCTCATCGACATAGAGCATTACCTGCGATAGTCCGCGGGACCGCAGGTACCGCAGGCCAATCAGGGTGAGAGCGCGCCCGAGCCCAGTGCCGCGCTCGTCCGGATCTACGCCAACCACGTACACCTCGCCGATCGCCTCGTGCCCGTGTTTGCCGTCCCCGGCGTGACCGTT
>Ga0126371_10000849_pt1 | contig 25578 bp, 38 predicted proteins | sample PanSoiMetaPlot_4_FD_110145 | JGI IMG/M metagenome (GOLD analysis project Ga0126371, IMG submission 110145) | Tropical forest soil microbial communities from Panama - MetaG Plot_4 | ecosystem: Environmental > Terrestrial > Soil > Tropical forest > Bulk soil | place: Panama | collected 2016-02-17 | reverse complement strand
GCGTTATGTCGTTGGGTTCGATGCCGAGCGCGAATTGCCGATCGTGGGCAAGATCGCGTTGGGATCACTGCGCAATAAGCTTCTCATCCTGCTTCCCGGTACCTTGGCCCTGAGCTATTTCCTCCCGTGGATGATCACGCCGCTTCTCATGTTTGGCGGCGCCTATCTCTGCTACGAGGGATCGGAAAAAGTCTTCGAAATCGTCATTCCCCATCGGGCGCATGTCCATGAAGCCAAGTCGGACACGGCGGCATTGAACCCGCACAATCTGGAGGAGGAAAAGGTCGCAGGTGCCATCAAGACGGACTTCATTCTCTCGGCGGAGATCATGGTGATCACGCTGGCAGCAGTTGCCGGTGCAGGCATGCTGATGCAGGCACTCGTGTTGGCACTCGTCGGAATTGGGATCACAGTCGCGGTCTACGGTGTCGTCGCGCTGATCGTGAAAGCCGACGACGTTGGTATGGCTCTCGCCAAGAACGACGGCAGTTCAATGATCGGCGGCTTGAGCCGAGCAATCGGACGTGCCCTTGTTTTCAGTATGCCAGGCTTCCTGACACTTCTCGGCGCCGTCGGCACGGCCGCCATGATCTGGGTGGGCGGTGGCATCATTGTGCACGGTATGGAGGCGTCCGGCGTGCATTCGGTTGGGCACGCGATCAATGCCGCTGCCGAAGCGACCGCTCACGCGCTGCCGTTCGCCGCCGGAGCAGTGAAATGGACGGTTGTGACCCTCCTATCGAGCCTGGTTGGTCTCCTGATCGGCGCAGTGTCGATCCCGCTTGTTGCATTAGCCTTCGCGCCCGCATGGAGACTGTGCAAGGCGTCCTACGCAAGTGCGAAAGGCGGAGATCGGCCGACTGCAACAACGGTGAATAGCCCCGCATCGCACGATCACGGCGAATAGGATGCTTCATCCGGGTCAATGGGCCGGAGTGCAAAGGCTCTGGATGCCGGTGACCCGGCAAATGGCCAAGCCGGACTAGACAAGACCACGTCGACAAAGCCATATTATGCCTTGGTCCAATTCGAGCCTGTGGTCGTCGGCTATCAGCGTCAGTTCTGTTGACCAAGCTTGATTGATCTAAGTCAAGACCGCCTCCACCAGACGGCCCGTTCCGTCACGATATCGGCGAATGGCGGAGAAATTCCTGCGGATTTGATGCATTCAACGACGACTCGCGATCGTGAAACACATCATCTGATGGAGGAAAAAATGAGCCGTGGAATGCCATCGATGACTGCACTGCTTGGGATGCTTGCCCTCGCCGGATATCAAAATCGGGACAAGCTCGCAGAAATGTTCAACAAGGCTGCGGGATCGGTTTCCAAACCCGAAGGCGGCGGACCACCGCAACCGCAGGGTGATCCGCTGAGCAGCTTGAAAAATATGCTGGGCGGCGCCGGAGTCGGAGGCCTGCTTGGTGGCGGTCTCAACGAATTGTTCGAACAATTTACCAAAAACGGTCAGGGGGAAGCTGCGGATTCATGGGTCGGCCGCGGCCCCAATAAGGAGATTTCACCTCCGCAGCTCAAGCAAGCCATCGGGCAGGATGTACTGGCGACGTTAGAGCAGCAGACCGGGCTTTCGCAGGAAGAGCTTCTCGCTCGGCTTTCGCGAGAACTGCCAACAGCCGTCGACAAGTATACGCCGGACGGCCGCCTACCACCTCGCGACACTTGAACTCATCGGGTGCAGGGAAATCATAAGATGAGCATCATCTGGACCATCATCATCGGATTTTTGGCGGGTGTCGTTGCAAAGTTCATCATGCCCGGAGACAACGAGCCGTCAGGGTTTGTCATGACGACCATTTTGGGCATCGTGGGCGCGTTCGTTGCCACCTATCTCGGGCAAATCCTCGGCTGGTATAAAGCGGGCGAAGGCGCCGGTTTCATTGGTGCCGTCGTCGGAGCGATCATCGTGCTGCTGATCTATGGTTTCTTTGCTGGCAAGCAGCGAGCAGTGTGACCAACGGGAAGTAGATGAGGTTTCGCGTCATAGGCGGCGCTGCATTTGCTTCGCTCAGACCTCGCTAAAGAATTGTTTCGTCATCGTTGGCATGCAACTCCACGAGGGCGACACTCTCAGCGGCGTGCGCTTCCGTTACGCCTTGCTGATGCTCGATATCGCTACGGTTCTGTTTATCATCACGACGTCGTTTTTGCCCCGCAGCAGGATCACGGAATCGTTCGACGTTTTGCTCGGCGTGTTGATACTTGCGGATTTCACAACGCGGCTGCTCATTAGCGCTATCAGCGCGTTCTCCGAAACAAGACAGCGGCAAATCGTGCTGCGGGACCGACAGAGGCTCCAGAAGCTCGATACTTAGGCTGCCGTTGCTAATGAGTAACATTTGGGCCCGCCGCTTTGGCCGATTGCGAGCATTTGGGTTGCAGCACAATAGGCCGATAGACTAATTTACCTCAAGACTGTATCCGAAAGGCGGGCCCAGCTAACATTCGGAAAGGCAGCGATAAGTCCAGACAATCGGGAGGTGAAGCATGTACCAGCATATTCTCATTCCGACAGATGGGTCGGAACTAGCAGAGCATGGGGTGGCGCATGGGCTGGCGCTGGCGAAATTTCTTGGAGCCAAGGTATCCATAATCTTTGTGGTGGAACCGTTTCCAGAAATCACGGGGCGATACCTCGAAACACTCGCAAGATACGTTGAGCTGCGCAAGGAACAGGCCACGAGCGAGTTGGATCGCGCGGCAAAGGCGGCCAAGGACGCCGGTGTTCCCTGCGAGACGATTCAAGTGGAGAACTCGCAACCCCATCAAGGCATCATCGCAGCAGCCGAGGACAAAGGCTGCGATCTCATTGTCATGTCATCGCATGGACGCAGCGGACTTTCCGCACTTCTAATCGGCAGCGTGACAAACAAGGTGCTGACGCACGCGAAAACCCCTGTACTGGTTTGTCAGTGAGTGTGCAGACCGCTCGATGGGTCAAATAAACGCGCCGGGAGGCGCCATCGCGGAAGTAAGCATCCGCACAATGGCAGCCGGCGCGTTCGCACTTGAGGCCCGATCGCGGCGCCGATCAAATCCAACCCGCCGGGACATTGGTCGGCGACGACATGGAGCAAGACGGACAATCGAAGAACAATCGTGAGTGGGTGACCCATGAGCGAGATTGAAGGCGAGCGGAACGATGGTACGGACTCTCCCCTGACACGTTCGGGCGTGCTTCGTTTTCTGTGGCAGCAACTTCCCTATATCGTTGCGCTGGTGCTCGCTATTGCGGGCGTCGCGTACACCAACGCTTCGCACCAGCCTCTCGTTCGCTATTGGGAGTTTCTGGCACTTGCCATCGGCGTCGTCTGCGTCATCACCAAGTGGCCGGAAATCGACGGCAAACAGGCCCAGTGGCGATTGATCTGGACCCAAGCGCTGCACTGGGTTGCTGTCCTGGTCGCGATGAACATCATGCTGGTTTCGGGTGTTCAGACATTGCTTCCGACCCCGGCAACCAGCCTTGTCCTCCTGATATTGCTTGCGCTCGGTACGTTCCTCGCAGGTGTCGGTCTTCTTTCGCTGCAAATCGGCTTTCTTGGCCTTGCGATGGGCCTTGCCGTTCCCGCGATCTCCTGGCTGCAGCAATCCATTATCTTCTTCTTGCTCGGCGCCGCGTTGCTGATCGGCCTTGGCATCACGTTCTGGCTTAGCCAGGACCGCCGACCGAGAGCGACGCTCGGTGACACCAAAAGCCAGATGGATGCTTGATCGCGAATCGGCCTGCTCGGCCGCCATTGCGCCAACCGGGCTTGACCCGGCAATCCATTCGAAGAATGATGGATAACCGGATCAAGTCCGGGCATGACGACGTGATGTGTCGAGAGATCATGGCCGAAAAGTCCGGCGAGCAGACAATCCAATACGGCGTTGTGCCCATCGATGTGATTGCATCGATGTCGGGGCTCGATTACGTCCGCGCGATCTTCGCAAGGCGATTGCCGGAGCCACCGATCATGCAGACGGTCGAGCCGTTCGACTGCACGGCCGAACCCGGCGTCGTCGTGATCCACAGCGTGCCGGGGCTGCGCCATTACAATCCTATCGGCTCGGTGCATGGCGGCTATGCTGCGATCCTCTTGGATTCCGCGATGGGGCTCGCCGTGCAGAGCACGTTGCCCGTGGGCACTGGCTACGCCACGCTTGAATTCAAGATCTCCTTCGTGCGCGGCATGAGCGAGACAAGCGGCGTGGTCCGCGCCGAGGGCCGCGTGCTCAACGCCGGCCGCCGCGTCGCCACTGCTGAAGCGCGCATCACCGATGCGAAAGGTCGGCTGCTTGTGCACGCGACGACGACGTGCCTTTTGTTCGAGTTTCCGAAGGGGAACGCGAAAGGCTGACTGCTCTCACGTCGCAATTGGGGCTAGCAGATGTGAGCGCTGAACATAACGCCGCGCGTTATCGTCCGAATCTACGCAGCCGACCGCGCATTGATCAGTGTCAGTCCAATTACCATCGCGATGATGAACAGCAGGACAGGCAGCGCGAGCCCGAACAGAATGAGTGACAGCATGGTGGGGCCTCTATCAGCCGGTCGCGCAGCAGTGATGCATCCCTATGATCGCGAGGACGACAGGCGTCGGCCCAAGCAGACCAAGAAGAATTTTGAACAGGAAATCGTTTTTCACCGCGCGCCGCTTTCAAGTTGTGAAGGGAGACTGGCGATCTCTAAGGAAAGCTGAATCGTGGTGCAAATTAACATTTGTTAGTCGATGTCCGGCAGATCGGAATCGAGGACTGGCGGCAACTCCGCCGCCTTGTTGCGGAATGTTTTCGCACAGTCGCCCTCACCTTGCGGAACTCCGATCCCGGCGCGCCCCGCCCGAGAAAGCCAGACAACGCGACCCGCGACCGTCCCGTCGCCCGTCCGCGCAATCTCAGATAGTATGATCTCCATCACAGAACCGCGGCCTGGGCCGGTCCATTCTTGCGCAAAGGCCGCACTATGCGTGGGCCGGATAAACCCCAGGGAAGCGCGCAAATGGCTCCTGCACCAATATTCATCAGCCATCGGTCGGAATACGGCCGGATCGCCCGTGCGTTGATGAAGGTCATCGAAACCGCATCACATGGGCAGATCGACGTTTTCATTTCGGAGGACATCCCGCGCGGCAATGAATGGCGGCCTGCGGTCGAACAGCATCTGCGCAACGGTCAAAGCCTGTTTCTCATCTATGGCGCGCCCTATGAGGACTGGTCCTGGTGCTTTTACGAGGCCGGCTATTTCGCCGCCGTCAATCCCAAACCGTCCGATCGGAAGATCTACTGTCTCATCCGTCCAGACGTCAGCCCGCCGAGTCCGCTCAGCGATTTGCAGATGGTGACCAGCAAAGAGCAACTCATCAAGGAACTGATCGAGATCTTCGAAAGAAACGCCATCGAGTTTGACGTTGTTGAGCTGCGCGGGTTGGTCGGCAAGCTGCAACAGGGCCTGTTTGGCGAGATCCGACAATTCGACGGCTGTGCGCGTTTTCATTTTGCCGCCTCCGATGCCGAATTCGCCAAGCGGGAAATCCCGGCCACAGCGGTATTCACCGGTGACGACAATGTGCTGGGTGATCTCTTCAGCCTCCAGACGGACACCGTGAGTTGGGGAAGGATCAACGCGCTGGCGTACTCGGACGCTGGAAAGCAGACTTTCATATACAAGTGGTTCGAGGAAACGGCGCGGATCATCCTGGCGGCGCGGGAAAATCAGCTGGTGGCGCCACAAGCCGTTTTGATCGGGCGCGGCGGAAGGCGTTACCGTACCCTGCTCCATCGCGCACGCATCCAGGGCGACGGAACCTACTGCTGCGAGTTTCTGGCGATCGAGGACGTCGGCGGACCGGTGACGGGATTGCCGCGACGGCAACTCTCGCTATTGACCAGCATCCGCATGGGATACCGGTTCAGGTCCGAGGTGATACAGAAGTTCCCAAGCGACTTCGATAGCTCGTCGGCCGAGGAACGGCAGCTGCGCATTCAGCAAATTCCCCACGCGATCGAGGACCTGATGATGGAGTCGAGAACGCGCGGCAACATCACACCCGAGGACTTGCTCGAAGCCTTCGACGAAACCGAGGGCGAACGGCTGTCCAAGCTGCTCGGTTACTGGCCGAATCTGCTGCGAGAATTGTACAAATCGCTGGGGCTCGCGGCAGACGGAAAGACGGTCGTTGGGCCGGGTCTCACTGGTCCGGACGTAGATCGATACCGCATAGTGTTCAAAGCTATGCGGTTGCTCAATGACGAGTTCCTGTCGCGCTGCTGCGCGCGCGTCGCACAGATGATGAAGCGATCCGAGCAAGAACTGAGCGACATCGCCAATGCGCTCGAAGGCACCGTAAGAGCGCTCACCAATCGGGACCTCAAGTCGGCAGCCTGAGGAGCATCTTCTCAATCCGCACGATGTCTGGGACCAACTCCGCGTGTCACAAACGTTGAAAGCCGCCCTTCGCCGTACCGGCTTTCTTTGAGCGAATGCATCCTCAGGTAGGACCGGAACTCGGAACTAGCGGATAGCAAAAGGAAATTACAGGTTTGCATTATTCGGATTTGCAAATCGGCAAATTGGGGTCATTATTGTTTTCACCGGTCGGTTCAGATGCCAGCCCCGTCGACCGGGGAGGCCCGGCGCGCGACCATGGGGCAGCGCAGCCGGGCCCTACAGTTCCCTCCTCACTCAGCCAAAATTTGCAACCAAAATTTGCGTCTACGACCCCGCCTCGCGTCGATCAGCGGGCATGCCGGCCTGCCTCTTCGCCCCTTCCTTCGCACCTCAGAACAGCGGCCGCCGGGCTCACTGCCTGGACACGAGCTCGTCATGCAAGCCAAACCGTTGTTTTGCTTTGACTTTGACGCCACCGTAGTCTTCCGGGCTAGCCTCGCCTTCTGCGGGAACGGTATCGAAAAGCAACAAAAAGGTGCAGCGTCGTACACCAGCGGGCCGGAGGGAGAGTGATGACCTACAAGGGCGTCGAGTTCACGGTGTCCATGACGGCGGTTCCGGACATCTGGAAATGGAAGTTCCAGATCGGCGAATCGACCAAGTCGGGCAAGACCGAAGCGAAGCTTCAACTTCTGGCGGTGCGGCGCGTCCAGTCGCTGATCGATCGAGAACTCAGGAAGCTCATGCGCGCCGCAAATTGATCCTCCGCGCAGGCGCGTTCCGGGATTGCTGGCTAAGAGAAAAACGCTGTCCACCCATCGGCGCGCAAGCCCAGAGGCAGCCTTCTCCAATGCTCCAGAAAGCAGCGGCGCATGCCCGCCGCACCGGGCGGGCATGCCTTTCCGCATCATGCGCTGCAATCCGAAAGCACCGGCGGTCGGCCCCAATGCTTCCCGAATTCGGGCACAAGTAATTCGCGCAGTTGCGGGCGAAGCCGAAAGCTCCGCCCCCTACCGCATCCAAACCGCTTGCCGTTTACTTCAGCGACGAATTCACCGAGCTGAAGACCCCGTTCAGCGTCGTGCCGAGGCCATTCACGGCGGCAATGATCGCCAGCGAAATGCCGGCAGCGATCAAGCCATATTCGATCGCGGTGGCGGCAGACTCGTCATTCCAAAAGCAGACAAACAAACGCCTCATCAGTACCTCCAAAGAAACTCCAAGTGGGCAGATCAAGGTGGGCAGATGAAGCGAACTTGGCACAAACTCTTAAAGGCCCCCTAACGCGAAACACTAAAATGCAATGCGAACCTTACTAATCCGTAGCGCGACACCCACTGCGCGTATCGGGCGGCCCCGAAGGGGTGCTCGCGCGCCGGGCCACTCGCAGACGACCGACGGCGCACGACGCACTTCGGTTTCAACGAAGTCCGGTCAACTTCCGTTCAGGCCGGCCGACCCAGTCCTTATCTCGTCTTGGAACGGTTATGGGCGGCGTGCATAATGCCCGCATGAGAAAAGGCGACGTCATCTGCCCCGAATGCAATGCTGGTTTCCGCAGGATCGAACTGGCCTCGCGGCGTGGATCACCGGGCGAATTCCGCTGTCCGCTGTGCAACCACGTCCTGGAGGTCTTCGATGGCTCGACCGAGATCGCCTACCGCCTCACGGTCGCGCCCGAGAAACTGTTCGAATAGGTCCGCGCATTCGCCTGTGTCCCGTTGAGAATGATTTTCGCCGGCGGGTGCGATGTAGAACAACTGTCTCTGCAGTGGCTCTTAAAAATTCCAAGCTTCGCGCTCGACCTTGATCTTGGTCAAAACGTTTTTATGCCGATCATCGAGACTGCAGTGGTCGTTGCCGCGCTGCGCCATTGAAACGGGACGCATGGGTCCCGCCGCTCAAAGAAGCCTGAAGCCGACGATCGTTCCACCCGAACCGAGAAGTTCAGCGATGACTGTCCACGCGCCGGAACTTCTGACACCTGAAGAGTTCGCCTCGCTGATGGAGGTCGCGGTCTCCGCGCCCATCGCTCACGTGCCGCCGGCCCATTTGGCGAAGCTCGTGTCGCTCGGCTATGTCGCGATGACCGAGAAGGGCCCGGTCGTGACCGGAGACGGCCTGATCCTGATCACGGAGAGGGAATGATGAGCCCGGCCGAGGACGGTCAAGCGGGAACGCCGGGCGACGGGCTCGAGCCGCGGCCGCCGAGCGACGAGCAGGTGCTGCAATATCTCGGGAGTGCCGTCCTGCTTTGCTGGAACGAATTGTCGTTCCGGTGCCAGACCAGGATTCTCGCCCAGGCCAATGATGTCATTGGGCTAAAGCCGCTGCCGGGCGCCCGCAACGAGATCGTCAAGCTGTTGCTGCGTCACGCTAGAGCATGATGTGATTAAGTGGAACCGCCATCATGCTCTAGCTCTTTGTTTGAGCATGATCTCCGCGCAAACGCGTTCCGCGTTTGTCGCGAGGGAAAACCGGTTTCCACTTTTCCGGATCATGCTCTAAGAGGTAAGACCGGCACCGCAGCGCAATACGGCGACCGGCCAGTATTTTCCCGGAATTGATCTCGGTGATTTTTGCGCATCCAGTTTGCGGGAGCTTATGAAGCTTTGCGGGCTTAGGGGCGAGCCCACGCACCGGTTGTTGGAATGCCACTCTATTTCTTTCGCATTCGGAACGGCCAGTACTCGGGTGCTTCGGATTGCGGCACCGAGTACGCCGATCGCAACGCCGCTTGGCGGGAATTGACCATTCTCTGCGCCGACATGGCTTCCGGCATTTCCCGCAAGCTTGCGGAAAACTCCGAGTGGCAGCTGGAACTGCTGGACGAATCCAAGCAACCGGTTTTTCGCATTCGCATCGTCGCCGAAACGCTCGATTGACGGTTAGAGCGTTTTCGAGCGAAAGCCTGCCCCGCCGATTCGACGCCGCTTCTGTGCAACGCACCGGCTCGCCCGTGCCCCCTTAACTTGATCGAGATCAAGCCCAACACGGTGCCATGTTGAATAGTATCGCATGGTCAGTCATTTCGTCTTCAGATGTCCCCGCACCGGATTGAATGTGCAGCACTCGCTGGAAGAGAAGCCCGCAGCGAAGGAGCAGGACGGCAGCTATGAAGCCGTGGTCTGCAACGCCTGCACCGGACTTCATTTCATCAATCGGCAGAACGGCAAACTGCTTGGCCAAGATTGAGGGTGTGTCGTCAGAGCACGAGACCCCTTGGGCTCACGTCTGCCTAACCCCCGTCTCAGCTCCCAATCAAATATCCGAAGATGCGCGTTGCGGAGATGGTCATTTGGGCGCGCTCCGTGCATCGACTTCGATCGGGTGATCAAGTCCGGTAAAGAGTCTGGTCATGGCTCGGCGGGTCGGACCAAAATTGGTCATGACAGGAATCGCGAACCGACGCAGCAATCCCATGATGGCCGGCTGACCGCGCGCCAACCGCAGAAGCTTATCAACGTGACCCACAACGCGAAGGTGGACGTCGTGCCGCAGCCTGTCGTAGTCCGATAGTCGCTTCGCATTTCCATTGAGCATATCGAGAGCGCAATGCGCGAATACAAAGGCGTCCTCGATGCCAAGATTCATGCCTCGCGCTGCAACCGGCGCATGAATATGAGCGGCGTCACCGGCCAACGCCACGCGACCGACCCTTTCGCGCGAAGCGACGCGATCGCTGATGTGAAAGGATGATTGCCAATGAACCGCGCCAGCCCTGGTGCCGTGCGGCAAGCGAGCCAGCGGGTCATTTATATTGCCGAATACCCTCCACACACCGGATCCGATGCGCAACAAGAACACCAATCCACCCTCCACAAAACAGACGTGGGCACTGTCGGCATCGAGCGGATCGTCAAGTTCGATATCGTAGAGCGGCCAGTTCTCCGGGAAGTCAGACCCTTCCAGCGTGACACCAAGTACGTCCCTGACCTTGCTGTGCGCGCCATCAGCAGCAAGCATGATTGGTGTCCGAAAATTTTCCGATCGATTGGTGGAGAGCAAGATGGCGTCGACGCCGCTGTCGTCCTGCTCGAACGAACCCAGCGCAGTGCCTCGTTCAGGCGAGACGCCGCATGCTGCCAGCGCGTCGGACAGCAAAGCTTCAGTCCGGGCTTGGGGCAGTACGGCCATCGGGAAATCCGGGTGAGCGCGATCGAATTCGAGCTCAGCCAAATGCCGCCACTCCTCATAGAAGACGACGCGATGGATCGGGTGGGCCTCGCGAAGGATCGCGTCAGTAACGCCGGTGTGCTGCAACAGCTCCAGACTGCGAGGGTTGATGACCTGCGCCCTTGAATTGGCGCTTGGCGAATGCGCTTTGTCGATGATCCGACACGGCACTCCTGCCTCGGCAAGGAACATTGCCGCGGCAAGGCCGGTAGGTCCCGCACCTACGATAAGGGGAGCCTGTTCCATGGCAGCCTCCATGTTTGCGTTCCCCCTGCGGTGAACGTTTTCAACCATGAAATGTTCGCAGATCGCCTCGATGGATCTCGACGCTTGGCAAGAGAGGAATGGTTTCAGGCAAAAGCGATGGCGCGAATGGACGTTTTCCAGCCTTGGCAAGGAACCGTTTGTTCGCCCCGGCTCATGAGGCTGGCCGGCAAGATCAGCAAAAAGCGCGCTAGGCGGACCCGTTCAGTCGGCGCTGCGCAGCCGGCGCATGGTGAATTCAATATCGCCGGAAGGCAGTTCGCGCCAGCTTTCCACCGCGCTCATGTAGCCGGCCTTCGGATAACGGGTCAGAAAATCGCGCGCCTTCGCCCTCGCCTTCTCGCGTGGCAGCGTGAAGGTCTCGCGCAGATAACCGTCATCGGGCTTCCGCCGTGCCGCCATGCGGTCGGCCAGATCCCGCGGGCGAAAGGCCATGTCGTGACTCCGAAGTCGCAACCTCAAGATCAATACGACAAGGCCAATATAAGCATGCTGGAGGGCGCCTGCCAGGCGCCGTCACGTCAGTTGGCGTTGCCGGTCTTGGTCTTGGACTTCGCCGCCGGCGCCTTGGTTGTCCCGCTCTTTGGCGCATCACTGCGCACCACACCCCAGGGGTCGGACGAACCCTTGGCGTCAGGAATCTTCTTCAGCGATTCCTTGTAGGCCTTGTCCCGCTGCTCCTCGGCCTCCTTCTCCTCCGGAGATTTCGAGTTCACCTCAGGCATCAGATTGATGTTGGGCATCTGTTGCGCATAAGCCCGCCCCATCAGCAATGCGGCCGGCCCTGCCAGCAATGCGATTGTCGCCGCGACGCGAAGAACTCTCATCCGATACTCCCTGTCGTCTCGGAGAGTTCTATACCACCGGGCAATCCGGCCCGCCAAGCGGGCATCTTCGCGCCCGGCGCGGCGCCTCAAGGGCCGGTTACCTTAGAGATGGTCTGATCTGCAGGATTTTTGCGGCTGCAGCCAGTCGTCCCAGATCGGACCACATTTGGTGCAGCCATTCAGCAAAAGTCCGGCGCCGAAAAGGCCGACGATGATCGCCGCGCGCAGCAACATGGATGATCTCCTGTCCCGACCGCTATCTTAGGGTGCAAGTCCTGCCATTTTCAAGCCGAACTAGCGGCCGCAGGGTTTTCTTCCCCAAGGTGGTTTAATAAGGCGCGCTACAAAACGGCATGGTCTAAATTGGCCTCAACAAGCGCGGAAAACACAGGTCGGGACCAGGAACCAACTTATGCAGCAGCAACAGGAAGCCAGAGCATTCAGCATCGACGAAGCGCGGCGCGTGCTTGCCGACGTGTTTGCGCCCTGGGTTCTCGATCTCGGACTATCGATCGAGCGCATCGACTATGAACCGCCCGTGGCGGCCGCCGACTGGCAACCCGGCGCAATCCTGCGCATGACCTTCTCGGAGCGGCTGTGCCGGCAAGGCGGCGTGGTGAGCGGCCAGGCCCTGATGGCGTTTGCCGACACCGCCATGGTGATCGCGATGGTCGCCGCCAACCGCGGATACCGGCCGATGACGACAGTCGATCAGACCACGCATTTCATGCGCGCGGTGGCGTCGTCCGACGTGCTGGCGGACGCGCGCGTCGTCCGCCTCGGACGCACGATGAGTTTCGGCCGCGTGACGCTCTCAAGCGCCGCCGACAACAAAGCGGCGGCGATGGTCTCGAGCGCGTTCGCGATTCTCTAAGCTGTTTGTTTGAGCATGATCTCCGCGCAAACGCGTTCCGCGTTTGTTAGCTGCGGGAAAACCGGTTTCCACCCATCGGATCGCGGCCCGAGGGCATGCTTTTCCGGATCATGCTCTAACGTCGTTGATCGCGATTACCGTTAATCGATTGTAAATCGGTCGTCCTTGCCGGGATTGTTGGCATTTATTTGATTTCAATTTGCTCGCACTAATTTGGACAACGCAAATAGCAACGTGCGGGCCACAGCCCGCAAATAGCAACATGCGGGCCACGGCCATGAACGAGGCAATGCGTGAAAAGCGGGTAGCTCCCCGGCATCGGGTGTTCAAACACGGCGTGCTGGCATTCAGCGGCGGCGGCAGTGTCGACTGCACCGTTCGAAGCCTGTCGGCGACGGGCGCACGCATCGATGTCGCCAGTCCCATCGGTCTGCCCGACAATTTCGTGCTGATGATCGAGTCCGATCATTTCACTCGCCACTGCCACTCGGTCTGGAGCAAGGACAAGCAGATCGGCGTCGCGTTCGATTAGAGCATGATCCGGAAAAGTGTGCAGCGGTTTTCCGAAAAGATCATGCTCAAACAAAAAACTAGAGCGCGATGACGTCTCATCCGAACTCGTCGCGCTCTAAGCTCGTCCGCTCGCCGCTCTGCGCCAGCGCCAGAGCGCGCTCGCGAGCAGCGCAATCGCGAGCAATGCGACGATTGCGCCGAATGTAAACCGGCCGCCCGGCCGGTCGATGCTGCGCGACCATAGTGAAGGCGCCTCGCCGTCTCGCGCCAGGCGGAACGCCACCACGCTGTCGCCGATGGTCGTGCCGACCTCGGAATGGCCGCCGGCAGCGATCGCGACATATTGCTCGCCCTTCCAGAGATAAGTCATGGGATTGGCGACGCCGGGCACCGGCAGCCGGCCCTGCCACAATTCCTCGCCGGTCTTGGCGTCGAAGGCGCGCAGATAAGCATCCATCGCACCCGTGAAGGCGAGCCCGCCTGCGGTGATCGCGAGGCCGTTGACCAACGGCATGCCCCATTTGAAGGCGAGCCCGAGCGGCGCCTTGTCCTCCGTGGTGCCGACAGTCGAACGCCAGAGGATTTTTCCGCCCCTCAGGTCAAGCGCGACCATCTCGCCCCAAGGCGGGCGATTGCAGGGAACGCCGAGCTCCGACAGCGCGACGCGCCGCGTCATCGCAAAGGACGCGCCGCGCTGCGGCCCAAATTCGACCCCCGGCGGCGGCTTGAGACCTTCCGCATCCGCACGCGAGATCAGCTTGACGAGATGCACCGCGTGGCTGACGTTGGCGTAGAGGATCTGGTTGACGGGATCGAAGGCGGCACTGCCCCAACTCACGCCGCCGCCGGTCATCGGATAGATGATCGTACCTTGCGTCGAAGGCGGCGTGTAAAGCCCGTCATTGCGTGCGGTCGCAAGCATCGCATCGCAGTAAGGACTGCCGACGAACGGCAGCGGCTTGAACATTTCGTCGATCGAGAAACGCTGTGATAGCAGCGGCGGCAGGTGGGTCGGGAACGGCTGTGTCGGCGACAGCTCCTCGCCTTCGGCCGCGCCTTGCGGCACCGCCCGCTCCTCGACCGGCCAGACCGGCTTGCCGGTGTCGCGATCGAGCACGAACACGAAGCCCTGCTTGGTCGGCTGGATCACGACATCGCGCATCCCCTCCCCGGTGTCGATCCGCGCCAGCGTCGGCTGCGCCGGATTGTCATAGTCCCAGACGTCGTGATGCACGGTCTGAAACGCCCAGGCCAGCTCGCCGCTCTCGATGCGAAGCGCGACAACGGAATTGGCGTGCTCGTCATTGCCGACCCGCTTGCCGCCCCAGAAGTCGGGGCTCGGCGATGTCGTCGGCAAGAACACCAGCCCGCGCGCCTCATCCGCCGACATCGGCGCCCAGACATTGCCGTGGCCGGCGCTGATGCCGTCATGGACCAGCGGGTCCCATGTCCAGCGCAGCTTTCCGGTGCGCGCATCGAAGGCGCGCACCGTGCCGAGCGGCGCATCGACTCGGACATTATCCCCGATCGACGAGCCGACCACGACCACGCCGCGCGCCACCACCGGCGCGGATGTGATCTGAATTTCGCCAGGCCAGAGCAGCGCCTTGCCGAAGTCGATCTTGATTTCGCCGTTGCTGCCGAAGTCGGCACAGGGCACGCCGGTCCTGGCATCGAGCGCGATCAGCCGGACATCGTTGGTGCCCATGAAGATCCGGCTGCGACACGCGGCGTCCGCTGCGGCCTGATCGTCGACCCAATAGGCCACGCCCCGGCAGACGAAGCGATTGGCCGGGCGCTGGCTTTCGCTGATCTGCGGATCATAGCGCCACTTCTGCGCACCGCTGCCGGGATCAAGCGCAATCACTTCGTTGAAGGCTGTACAGAAAATCAGGCTGTCCTCGACGAACAGCGGGGTCGCCTCGAATTTCGTCCGCGCCATCACCGCCGGCGGACGGCGCGTCAGATCGCCAGTGTGAAATTCGAAGGCACGCACGAGATTGCCGACATTGGCCGGCGTGATCTGGTCGAGCTTCGAAAAACGCGTCCCGCCCTGGTCGCCGCCCCAATACTCCCATGCGACGCCGGGCTCCGCCCATAACCCAAACGCCAACAGCGCCGCCGCTAGCCGCAACATCATCTTCGGGACCATCTGGCGGACTCGCTGCTTGGGAAGCGCGAATGAGGCAGTGACCAGCATTCCCCGCTGGAAAGCCCGGTCACACCGCGCGCCGGGCTATTTCGATTTCGGCTTGGTCGGCTCGCCCGGGCGCGCCACGCCCCAGGGATCGTATTTTTCCTTGGGCTCCGGAATGCGGTCGAGCGCGGCCTTGTAGGCCTTCTCGTCCACCTGCGGCTTCTTCTGCTCGGACTTGGTGTCGTCGCCGTGATGCCGCTTGCCGCCCATCTGCGCCTGCGCAGGCCACGCCACCAGCGCAAGTATCACCGCCGAAAGTATCACCGCCGCAACCGTCAAGCTCTTCATGTGCGCGCTTCCCCTTGCCGTCCGACCCATACGAATTTACCCGGCAGGCAGGCCGCGGCAAGGCGCGTTTTGCGGCCGCTTCATTAATTCTTGGAAAACGAGGCGGCCGGTTCAAGCCGGCCGTTCTTGCAGCGTCACGTTCGAGATTTGCCGGCGATTCGCCAGTGTCCTCGAAGACCTCAGTAACCACCGCGGAATCGGTTGGGATAGCCGGCCGGACCGCCCATTCGGCCGCCGCCGATGCCAATGCCGATCCCCAGGCCGACGGGCGGCGGCGGTGGGGCATAATAGCCGCGCATCGGCGGGCGGCCATAAACCACGACCTCCTCATCAACGACCTGATTGCCGCGGCCGCGCGGCGGCTGCGCGCTTGCGCGCTTCGGCGGTTCGGCGCCGTGCTTCTTGCTCGGCGGCGTATCGATCTTCTTGATCGGCAAGGACGGCGCGCTGCACGGACAGGTCGGCCCCAGCGCGACATTGGTGGGCGCGATCGGCGAGGACTGTCCGCTCTGCGGTGCATCGTTGGGCGCGGCCGGATTGGGCGAACCGCCGGATGTTGCGACCGCCGCCACGACGGGCGCAATTGTCGGCCGATAGCGCAGCCGTTCGATGAGCCTGTTCGCCGTCACCGTCAGGTCGCTTTGCGGATATTGCACGAGGAACGAGCGATAAGACGCAACCGTGTTGATGGTCACGGCCTCGGTCCACGCCACCATGCGGCGATGCAGTTCGAGCCACTCCCGCGTCTCGACCGCGAACGGACCTTCCGTGAACAGCATGACGAACGCCTCATAGGATTCCGTCGTGCCGTCGGCGACGACGATCTCATGCGCCACCTCGACCGGCTTGCCCTGCAATTCGTTCCGCCATTCCTCGGTGCTGCGCTTGACGGTCGCCGGCTTCGGACCGGCATTGGCCGCCTCGACCCCGGTCGTCGCGACGAACCTGAAATCCTCGGTCAGGGACGAACTGTCCCAGGGCGTCTGACGGCCTTCAGTCACCTTGTTGACGGCGACGCGGACGCGCTTGAAAGCCTGCTCGATCGGCAGGCCGGGCTCGCGCGCAGCCGCCAGCAGCGCGGTGGTGTACGGGCTGTCGGCGCCGTTGCCGTCCTCCGCCTCCGAGCCGGGTGAGGTGGAATAGGACAGGAAGGTGCCGGGAATCCCGGTCTTGGTATTGATCAGCGCAAGCCCGTGGCCCGCGGTCTTGTTGATTGCCGGGAATGGATTGTTGCGGCAGGCGTCGAGCAGAAGGATGCGCATCTTGCTTGGCACCGAGTTCAACGTGTTCAGAACATCGTTCAGCCGCACCGCCTGGAGCGGAATGTCGGTCTCGCGCTTCGGATCGACATCCACGGGCACGAGATAATTCTCCCCGTCGATCTGCTTGCCATGGCCTGCGTAGAACACCAGCGCCACCGTGTCGGGCCGCTTCGCCGCGATCTTGGCGGCGAAGTCGCCAACCTGTTCGTTCATTTCCTTCTGCGACAGATCGGCCGCGCTGGTCACCTCGAAGCCGGCGTCACGCAGCAATTGCGACATCGCCTTGGCGTCGTTTGCGGGATTGGGCAGCGGCGTGACCACGCGATAGGCGGATTCGCCGATCACAAGCGCGACGCGGCTCTCGGCGAGCGCGGGGCTGGAGCTAGCAGCGATCGCGCCCACGATGACAGCGTTGAAGACGACAGCGCTGCGATACGCGCGACGGAATATGGTCATGTGCCCTTCCCTTCTCTGCCCTTCTCTGCCCTTCTCTGCCCTTGCATGACGGCGTGCCCGTTGGTCTGAGAAGACCGGGAAGGGGTTCAAAACAGTCAGCTTCAAAACGGTCAGCGCCGCTGCCGCATTTCGGAGTCGCGATCAGGATTAGTTGATCGGCCGGCACCGATCGCGAGTCCGGCCCCGCGCGTATTCACGGTAATATGAGGACGATGAGGCAGGCGTTCATCTTCCTGGCATTCATGACATCGATCGCGATCGCTGCGACGATGCTGGCGGGGTGCGCCGCCGACAGCCACGCCTCGCTGCCGTCATTCCTTCGCGCTGAGGCGAACGAGCCGCCGCCCGAGCCCGCCCCCGACGTCAAGCGCATGGTTCACGAGCAGTTGGAATCGGTGTTCGTGAGCACCTCTTATCCGCGCGACGTGCAGGTGTCGCGGCCCCTCCACGAAGCCCGTGGTCCGGGATGGACTGCCTGCGTGCGCGCGGAGGTCACGTCGGCCACCGGCAAGCCGCTCGGCGTTCAAACCTATCGCATCACCATCAGCGAGGGCGTCATCGCCGATCGCAAGCGGGTCGGCAGCGACGATAATTGCGTGTCAGAGACCTATGAGCCGATTTCGTGACTCACGCGTGATCGATCGGGCCTTGCGGACGCCTGCTGCTGAAACTGCTCATAGGCCGAGATCGCATCGGCGGCATACATCAGCGACGGACCGCCGCCCATGTAGACGGCCATGCCGAGCGTCTCTTCCACCTCCTGCCGGGTGGCGCCGAGCCTGACCAGCGCTTCGGTATGGAAGCCGATGCAGCCGTCGCACCGTGTGGCGATGCCGATGGCCAGAGCGATCAGCTCCTTGGTTTTCTTGTCCAGCGCACCGTTGGCGGTTGCGGCCTTCGCCAGCGCCGCAAAGCCCTGCATCGTGTCGGGAATATCCTTGCGCAGTTTCTTCAGCTCCTCGGAAATGCGCTTTGTCATATCGATGTAGTTCTTCTCCATGACGCACCGTCCTGTGTGGATCAGGTTTCAAGCGGATCGGCGGGCGTGGCGATGCGCGACAATGACGGCATATGGCTGAGAAAGCGCGCCAGCCACATGCCGGCCAGCATCGCCCCAACGAAGATGAAGGCCGCGCGCGAGCCAAAGCCGAGCGCGGTCAGGGCCGGACCTGGGCAAAAGCCGACCAGGCCCCAGCCGATGCCGAAGATCGCGGCGCCTGTGACAATGCGGAGATCAAGTTCACGCTTGGTCGGCAGATGAAACTGCTCGGCAAACAGCGGCTGCGATTGCCTGAGAACATGCCGGTAGCCGGCAAAAGTCACCGCGACCGCTCCCGCCATCACGAAGGCCAGGCTTGGGTCCCAGCTCCCTGAAGCAATGCCGCCGAGATCGAGGAAGTTGAGAACCTTTGCCGGATTCGACATGCCGGACAGAAGCAGACCAGCACCGAAGACGAGCCCGATTGCGAACTGCAACAGGATTGCCATACTCATCTAGCTCCAATGCCGCACGACGAACACGGTCGCAAAGCCCGTGGCCATGAAGGTGATGGTGGCGACCAGCGCCCGCATCGAGAGGCGCGACAGCCCGCAGACGCCGTGACCCGACGTGCAGCCATTGCCCCACACCGTACCGAATCCCACCAGCAGGCCCGCGGCCACAAGCGTTGCCGTGCCGGCCTCGATGGTCTGCACCGGCAGTCTTCCCGTCACCACCAGTGCCACAAGCGGCGCGGCGACGAGGCCCGCGACAAAGGCGAGCCTGCCTGCGAACTGATCGTCTTCGTAAGGCGGCAGCAGCCGCGCGGTGATGCCGCTGACACCGGCGATCCGGCCGGTCAGCGCCATCAGCATGACGGCCGCCACGCCGATCAGCGCGCCGCCGATGAGGGAGGCAACCGGTGTGAAGGATGTTGCTGTCATTCTGTCGCACTCCCTTTCGATAGTCCTCCGATAGTGCTTGCCGCATCCACCGTCCATCGACCTCGCCGCGCGTTCAGCGCGGCACGAGCGGAACATTGCGTCGCCATGATCAACAACGAGTTACGGTTCGAGCGCCGCACAATTGCAACGGACGCAGCAAAACGCGGCGGCTATGGACCAAAACGCCTGCCTTTGCGCCCCTTTACTGGATCATGATACCGTTCACAGGCCATGCCCGGAGGCTGCGATTAACGTTCTCGCAAGCCCGGTACTTCTACTGACCCCGTAATTTAACGAATATTCAGCAGCATGACACAGATAAAGCTAGTGGTTGCGGGGATCCGGTTTTCATGTGCGTTCATCTGGTCGGCGACAACATCGCGAAACTCTCCACGCTGCGTGGGATGCTTGAGAAACGCTACGCGCTGACATCCGAACTGCTGGGACACGCCGATCTGCGCGGCAAGGACATCGAAGCCATCGTCGTCGCGGCAGACCTGCGCGACGTGGACAACATCACCGCGCTGAAGGAAATCTCTCCTAAGCTGAGCCGCATCCCGAAGCGGATTTTCCTGATCGACCGCAAGTCGCGGCTGTCGACCGTGCAGGCCTATGCGCTCGGCGCGACAAGCGTGCTTTCCAACACGGCGACGCGCACCCAGTTGCTCGCAAAGCTCGCCGATCGTAACCCGCCGACGGTTGCGCCGAGCATCACGGTTAATGGCGGACGCGAAGCCGCGTTCGCCGGCGCGGCCTCCATCGCATCGATGTTTGAATCGGTCATGAGCGGCGATCCGATTGATGTGGACGGGGCGCGAAATGCCGGCGCCAAGATCGCCGAAGCCATCGCGGAAAACGGTCTGTCGGACTGGCTCGCGACCGTCCGCCGCCATCACGAAGGCACCTACCAGCATTGCCTTCTGGTCACCGGCGTCACCGTCGATTTCGGCTTGAGCCTCGGCGTCACCAAATCCGACCTCGAACGGCTCTACATGGCCGCGATGTTCCATGACATCGGCAAGGCGAGAATTCCGCTCGACGTCCTCGACAAGCCCGGACGGCTCGACCAGGAGGAGCGAGCGCTGGTCGAGACTCATCCCGCCGTCGGCTACGACGCATTGAAGTCGAATGCGGCGATCACGCCGGAAATCCTCGACGCCGTGCGCCATCACCACGAATATCTCGACGGCAGCGGATATCCCGACAAGCTCTGCGCCGAAAGCATCGCGGATCTGGTGCGCATCCTGACCATTTCCGATATTTTTGCGGCGCTGATCGAATACCGCACCTACAAGCCGGTGATGCCGCGGGAGAAGGCCTACGAGATCGTCCAGAGCATGGAAGGCAAGCTCGAGAAGCCGCTGATCGGAGCTTTCAAGGAAGTGGCGCTGACGCGTTGACCACCGCCTCACGCGCAAGACCCAATCTGGCCGAGATTCGCAAGCCAGCGCATCGCGACGCCGCAGCGTCACCTTCGCTGACGCCGCTCGATGATATTGCCCCCACGGCGTGGCGGGCGCTCAGCGAACGCGCCATCGAGCCCAACGCCTATTATCTGCCCGACTGGGAATTGGCGGTGAACGCGTCGGCGCCCGCCCGTACCGGCGCCTCCGCCGTACTGGCTTGCGATGAGGCGACCGCGCGATTGATCGGCCTGCTGCCGGTCGTCTCGCTCTGGCGCGCCTGCAGGATTCCACTGCCCGCGCTCGTCAGCGCGCATCCCTATGGCACGTTTTGTACGCCGCATCTCGATCGCGAGGCCGCCGACGCCGCCGTGGAGCAATTGATCCGGGAAGCGCGGCACGCGGGCGCCCGCGCATTGATGCTGCGCGAGGTCTCGCTCGATGGCCCGGCGATGCGCGCCTTCACGCAGAGGCTCGCGCGTGAAGGCCTTCACGCGCGCGTACTGCAATCCCATGTTCGGGCCTGTCTCGACGCGACCCGCGATGGTGAGGAACTGTTGCGGGAGGCGCTTGGTAACAAGAAGCTGAAGGAGTTGCGCCGCCAGCGCCTGCGGCTGGCCGAGCATGGCGCGGTCCGCTTCGATGTGGCGCGCTCAACGGATGAGGTCGCGTCCGCGATCGAAGCCTTTCTCGCGCTGGAGGCAAGCGGCTGGAAAGGCCGGCGCGGCACGGCGCTGATCCAGGTCGAGGGCGACGCGGCCTTCATCCGCCGGGCCGCAAAGGCGCTCGCAGCGACCCACCAATGCGAGATCGTCACCTTGCGCGCGGGAGATACGCCGGTCGCGGCGGGCATCGTGCTGCGCCATCAGAGCCGGGCGTTTTTCTTCAAGCTCGGCGTCGACGAGCGTTTTGCGAAATATTCCCCGGGCGTTCAGCTCACGCTCGAATTGACGCGGCACCTCTGCGCCGATCCGGAGATCGCAAGTGCCGACTCGACCGCAAGCCCGGATCATCCCATGATCAACCCGATCTGGCGCGGACGTTTCGCGATCGGCGATGTGCTGATCCCATTGCGGCGTAACGATCCGATGGTGGCAATGATTCACGCCGCATTGGCGTCGCGTCAATTCGCGTTCGAGACCGCGCGTGGCGCGGTCCGCTTCATCCGTAAGCATCAGCGAAAATCAGCGTAGGCCGCACCGGCCCCTCACTGTCCCGGTCAACTCACTTCAACGGCGAGTGAGGCGCAGGCAGCATGATGGTCGAGTGCATCTCGTCGAGCAGCTGAGGACCTTTTCCAAGGAACTCATGCCATGCGGGGTCCTTGAGAGCATTCGCGCGTGCTTCGCGGCGCGCTTCGAGGCTTGGGTATGCCCAGATGTGACAGACCTCGTTTGGCTGCCCCATCTCGGTCTGCCAGAGTCCGACGATCTTGGAATATTTTTCTCGCGCGGGCAGGACCGCGGTAAAGGCATCGAGCCATTGCCTCACCGCACCCGCGGGCTTGGCGCGATAATTGCGAAACTCGTAGACGTTCCCCGTCGAGGCCGGCGCGACGGGCGGCCTGATCGCATTGAGCAGGCGGACGTCCTGGCGCATCAGCAGAGGACGGATCAGCGGAATATATTCGCCGGTCCAGCGCGTGTTCTTGGCAAGTTCGGCGCGCAATCTGGCGCGCTCGTCATAATCGCGGTAGCTCCACAAATGCATGACCTGATTGAGCGGACCGATCTCGGTCGACCAGTAACCCTCAAGCTTGCCGAAGTCGTCCTTGCGAATGTCCCGCGACACCGTGCTCGCGGCCTCGATCATCTCGCCAAGGGTACCTGGCTTCACGGTGTAGGTTCTCAACTCATAGATCATGACACTTCCCCGAATATCCGTCGCGCGACTAGAGCATAATCCGGAACGGCGGGGCAACCTCGATCGAGAGGCACCCCTCAATTGCCTCGCAAAGATTTTGCTTAAGCTCTTCGATATTGTCGCCCTGCGTGGCGCAGCCTGGGATCGCGGGGACTTCGGCCCAAAAGCCGTCCTCCTCCGCTTCATGCACGACGACCTTGATCTTCATTTCAAGTTTCGAATCCGATCGTCGCGCGCGCAGTACTACTCGGCCGCCTGCGCGTTCACTTCCGCCGAGACCTGGCGGATGGCGCGGGCCAGGAGCTCGGGCGCCTGCGCGCCGGACACCGCATATTTCTGCGCGAATACGTAAGTGGGCACGCCGGAGATGCCCTTGTCGGCGGCTTCCTGCGCCTGGGCCGAGACCAGCGCGACATCCTCGTCGGTGGCAAGACGCTTGCGCACATCGTCGGCATCGAGGCCGACGTCAGCCGCCGCCTCCACCAGCACCTCGGTATCGGTGAGATCGCCGCCGTCGCGGAAATACAACTCCATCAGCCGCTGCTTCATATCGGCGGCCATGCCCTGCGCGTCGGCCCAATGAATCAGGCGATGGCAATCGATCGTGTTGGGTTGACGTTTGACGAGATCGGGCCTGTAGATCAGACCTTCTTCATTGGCGGCGGCGACCACGCGCCCCGCGATGCCCTTATAGGCATCGACCGAGCCGAATTTCGTCGTGAGATAGTCTTCCCGGCTGATTCCCTGTCGCGGCACCCAAGGGTTGAGAAAGAACGGCCGCCAGCGCACCTCCACTGGAACGTCCGCTACCTGTGCCAGCGCGTTCTCGATCCGCCGCTTGCCGATATAGCACCAGGGGCACACGACATCGGAGACGATATCTATCGTCAGTGGCTTCAAACTGCTCATCGGCGTCCCCTGGGAGAGATGAATGCCCTGAACATAAGCGGAACCGCCCCTAAAACAAGGCCTAATTGAGGCCCGCCGCGATCGCCCGCATCCGCGCGGCGGTCAGATCGTCGGCCGGAAAAAAGGTCTCGAGCGCAAGCTCCGACAGCGTGATATCGACCGGCGTGCCGAACACCATGGTGGTCGAGAAGAAGCTCAAGACCTCGCCATCGTGCCGCAACTTAAAGGGGATCGCGACATTGTCCGGCGGCAGCGGGCCCGACCGCGCCGGGATAGGATACGACTTCAGATCCTGATAGAGCTTGATCAGCTCGGGATCGGCGGTCGCCTCGCACTGGCGGTGCAACCGCTCCAGCAGATGTCCGCACCATTCGGCGAGATTGACCGTGCGCGGCGCCAGCGCTTCGGGATGGAAGGCCAGGCGCAGGATGTTGAAAGGCTGCCCAAGCAGGCGCTGCGGGATGCCTTCGAGCAGCGGCGCGACCATGCGGTTGGCCGACACTAGATTCCAATGCCGGTCATAGGCCAGAGCCGGATTTGGCTCATGCGCTTTCAGCACGAGATTGATGGCCTCGCGCGCCGCCTTCAGCGCGGGATCATCGAGCGGACGCTGCGGAAAGGCCGGCGCATAGCCGGCCGAGACCAGCAGCACGTTGCGTTCCCGAAGTGGCACGGCCAATCGCTCCGCCAGTTTGAGGACCATGTCGCGCGACGGCGCGGCGCGGCCGGTTTCGACAAAGCTCAAGTGACGCGCCGAAATATCGGCATCGACGGCCAGATCGAGCTGGCTGAGATGGCGGCGCTGACGCCATTCGCGCAAATGCTCGCCGACATGGACGGGCCTGGTTCGCTCGGCGCGCGCCGTGGAGGTCTGTGCGTTCATGGTGGCAAACCTATCACGCGGATGTCAGCCGTTCCATTACGTCCGAAGTAATCGAATTGGGTCACGCGCCGGATCATCTTCCACGCCACAGGAGATGACCATGAGCACGCTTCCCCGACCCGGCGCGGTTGCTTCCAGCGCGATCATTCAATGGCTGATCGGACTGGCAACTCGGCTTCTGGCGCGCTCGCTCAACATGCCCGAGCCGCTGGTCTACTCGACCGGCGTCCTCGTGGTCGCGCATGTGCAGGCGATCGAGACCAGGGCGGCCAGGACGCTCTGCCCGGTCCGCCTGCTGCGTCAGCTCCGGTCGTTACTTCGCTGAACCGACACTCATCCACCCCGCAACCGAAGGAGACCTGTCATGATCCGTCCATCTCTGTTCCTGCGCCGCGCGCTTCTGGCCGACGCCATCTTCAGCGGCGTCTCGGCGGTGCTGCTCACCGCCGGCGCCGGAATGCTTGCGCCGTTGTTCGATCTGCCCGAGGCACTGCTGCGTGAGACCGGCCTGTTCCTGATCGTCTATGCCGCATTCGTTGGCTGGCTCGGAACGCGGCCATCGGTGCCGAAGGTCTTGGTCTTGATCGTGATCGCCGGCAACGCGGCGTGGACGCTCGGCAGCCTCGCGCTGCTGCTCTCGGGCGCGGTCACGCCGAATCTGCTTGGTGAAATCGTCGTCGCGGCTCAGGCGATGGCGACCGGTGCGTTCGCCGAGCTACAATATATCGGCCTGCGTAAGAGCAGCGGCGAGGTTGCAGCGGTTTAACGCAAAAAAAATTTCAATCGGCCGTCGCGGGAAGCAGAGGCTTCCGCGGCGGCCGATTTTCGTTCACGCGCTCACGCGCCTTGCGGCTCGCGCCTGAACCTCTCGCTGAGGCCGAGCATGACGCCGTTGGCCCTGGCGATGCCCAGTTCGAGGCTCGTGGCGATCCCGCGCGCAAGTGCGACAAAATGCGCCGCCGCTTCCGGCGGGCAGATCTCACGCGCCGTCGCCTCGAACAGGGCGAGCCAGCGGTCGAAATGATCGGCATCGACAGGCAGCGGCGCGTGCTTGGCCATCGGCGTGCCATGATAGCGGCCGGTCATCAGCGCGACCGAGGACCAGAACGCGCACATCTGCGCCAGATGCGGTTCCCAATCATGAATGCGCGCTTCGAACACGGGTGCCAGCATCTCGTCGGCGCGAACCTTGGCGTAAAACGCATGCACCAGGCGCTCGATCATGGCCTCGCTGATCCCGGTCCGTGCGGCGATTCCGGCCGAAATCTGCTCGCGCCGGTCTGGCCCTGTCATCACGATCTCCTCAAATCGACGGCCTGACGGCCTAAATTGGTATTTTAAATGCGTAT
>Ga0126371_10000847_pt1 | contig 25587 bp, 17 predicted proteins | sample PanSoiMetaPlot_4_FD_110145 | JGI IMG/M metagenome (GOLD analysis project Ga0126371, IMG submission 110145) | Tropical forest soil microbial communities from Panama - MetaG Plot_4 | ecosystem: Environmental > Terrestrial > Soil > Tropical forest > Bulk soil | place: Panama | collected 2016-02-17 | reverse complement strand
CGGATTGTGGGAGAGCACCACAACTTCCACCACCACGGGGCAAATGCCAATTCCTTCGGAGATGTTGTCTCAACTTAGTCCCGATCAACGCGCCAGGATGGAAGCCCGCATGAACGCGAACTCAGCTCCCAGAACCAGGACCTTCACGAACAAGCAATGTGAAACGAAAGAGAAGCTAGCAGAGCAGCCGTTCAGCAATCAAAAGGAATGCAAGGCCACTGTAATTTCCTCTACGGCGACGAAAGCGGAAATTAAGATGTCCTGCGAGTACGGCGACGTGAAATCGACTGGCACCATGAATGTTGAGGCTCTCGGCCCAGAGAATGTCAAAGGCTCAGTCCACATGACCTCGAGCGGTGGTAGCCACACCATGACCGTGAACACCACGTTTTCTGGAAAATGGCTTGGCTCGTCTTGTGGCAGCACCAAGTAGGACGACATCATCATCGCGTTTCGAAGTGTCGGTCGCGATGATGAGTCGCACCTCGCCACCCTGGCCGATCGGCGTTATCAGCCACTGTTAGTCCACTATGATGTCGCCCATGTCGTACCAACCATCGCTCTTACGTCCCGCAATTGCCAGTTGAATCACTGGCGTGTGGCTAGCGGGGTCGAGCAGCGCTATTCGCAAACGATATTTTCCAGGTTTCAGGTCCCGGGGGACGGGTATGGTGTTCTCCCACACAGAGTCTCCGGGAAGCCATTGTCGGATATCTGCCTCAAGCGGGATAACGGCAGATCCGATTTCAAGTGCCAATACGTAATCTCGGTACACTGGAGCAACCCCAGCGTTGAACCACCACATATTGACTTGAGCCATCGAGCCGCGGCTGACGCGCATGGGATATTCCAGTTTTTTCAGCAAGAAGCGGTACCCAATCTGTTTCTGGAACTCATCAAACGCAAGTTTCCATTCCGGCGGGATCCGGCTCGATTTGATGTTGATGGTCGACGCATGCCAGCGTAGCGCCTGATCAAGAATGGGTTTCAAAGAAAAGCCCCACTGCTTCCACGATTCCGGAACGCCGCAAGTCTCTAGCGATACCGGCGCCGTCCGCCAAACATCTTGCAACTTTCCGCGCGCGACCTGTTGCGGGTAGAGATCGATCATGTGCGCAAAATTCTTGGATGGCCGTCCCATATCGCCCCAGCAGTCCAGCCTCCAGCCGGCACCTTTCTTTGTGCCGTAGACCAGCGCAGGCAACTCGTCAAAGTTCATCAGCAGCAAGGTGTGCGGGAAAGCTCGAAAATAAACGTCAATGAGCTGTTGCTGTACGGACCACTCGGGTAGATACGGTCCCCAGCCTTCTCCCCAATAACCGACAGTCGAAATATCGATGTGGTCCAGATCTGGATGACCATCGTAGCGCTTGCCCATTTCCATCACGATGCCAGTCCATGAGTTGATATACAGCGGGTCAGCCCCATCCGGAGACCAGATTTCGCCGTCCTTATCGCTGGGCTTGTTCGCACGGCGGGCGCCGGAGCGGACATACCATTCTGGCATCGGATGCTTGTTGTCATAGGGCATCAAGCGAAGGGCGAGCCGCTGATGATGACGATGTGCTTCGGCAAGTGCGCTATCGATGATTTCCCAGTGGTACTTGCCAGGTTGCGGCTCAAGCTGGGACCAGAACCAGCGTAGATAGGCGACACTCGAACCGGGGAAATCTACTGTGCCAGGCGAAGCGTCAGGAAGAGCCGATTCCGGCCCGACTTCGGACCAGGTAACTCCCTCGTTCAGTGCCTGCCCGGAAAAACGATTGAACGTCTCGATACCCATCCCGGGATTGACCAGGATGTCGTCGATTTCGGTGGGTCGAATGACGGTCGTCTGAGCCGCACAACAGAACGAGCAAAACAGAAGAAGCAGCAGAGCAACGGGCGCACTCAGTGGCGAAGCCTTCGCGCGATTTCGGATTCCAGTGAGTTCAGTCAATCGCCGTTAAGATTCTCCTCGTGCGAAGTTTCGCTCGGAACAAGGCCAAACTCGGCCTCCGACTTTTTAGAAAGTAATCCGCAACCGTAGGCGAATCTGGCGTCTCGATGTGACTCCCTCCTGGTCGTAGCCTTTGATCAACTGGCCGAAGCTGGAATTGTATTCGTAGTAGCAGTTCGGTCCCGAAATCGGACAGCTCTGACCCGCCGGTGGAGTATTGCTTGTGATTGGTACCAAGACGGGCTGTTGTCCCGCTGGCCCGGCCACTGGGTCGGGTAGATAGAAATCTCCTACCATGGCGAATGTACCTCCACCTCCGCCGTCGTTAAGATCCGGGCCGAGCAGCGGATGATTAAGCACGTTATCGAAGTCGGCTCCGAGACTTGCAGTCACGCGTTCCGTAACACGGAAATTCTTGTGCACCCCAAGGTTGAGCCCCCACAGACTCGGACCTACTAACGTGTTACGCTTCGCCACTGCTGGACCGTTGAAGAAGTCAGAACCTACCGATGGTACGGTAAACGCCTGCGAGTTCCAGATCGTCGCTCCACTGCCACCCTGGCCGGTATAGAAGTTGTGGCCTGCTATATTTGGCCGGAAGGTTGGAAAGTTAAAATCTCCAACTGCATCCATCGAACTCGATCCCACGTTCCCCGGAAAAACCGGATCGCAGTCGTCGCAGAGCCAAAAGGGCGTATAGCCCGTTCCCGACTTTGCGAACATCTGGAACGTCGTTTGCCAACCCCCCAAAACGGCATCGGCAAACCTCGAGAACCCTTGTCCCCATTTCCGCCCACGGCCTACTGGCAAGTCATAAATCCCGTAAGCAATAAAACGATTCTTCGACACAAAACCATCCAGGGCGTAATCCGAGCTCGGACTAAATATGTTGTACGGCACTGATCCGAGGCTTGAATTGGCCGTGTCGCCGATCGTGGACTTTTGGTCCAAATAGGTGTACGAAAGGTGCAGCATCAACCCACTCTTGTAGCGACGTTCCACTTCAGTCTGGAAAGCGTTGGAATTGCCATAAGCGAAATTTCCGTAGGTCAGCAAATTTTCGCCGATGATCGGATATGGATACCTGGCGAAATCCGCCGGGGACAGCGCGCAATCCCCTGTGTTTATGGGATCGCAAGGCGTAACGCCGTCTCCGCTCCCATCCGGGGTATTCGCCCCACTACTGGTGGCGAACCCATTGTTGCCGGGCGGAAGTTCGTTCAGGTCGCGCCCGGCGATCAGTCCGGCCATGTGCGTGCCTAAGTACGAAACACGCACAACACTGTTCCAGCCAATCTCGCGCTCGAAAGTTACGTTGTACTGATGAATTCGTGGATCCTGCAGATCGACAGGCACCGCGTTTGCTGTGGGAGTGTTCCCAAATCCTTTGATGGAGCCTCCAGTCATTGGGCTGATGCCATGCTGGAAGCCAGGCCAACCGTTAGGAATCGTGTTGCTCAGGTAAGTAGCGCCCTGGTTGAAAGGGTTAGTCGCAATCGGATCACGAATGCCTTGGGCCGCCGACGTCGGATAGAAGATTCCATAGCCGCCACGAATCACGGACTTATTTCCCAGTCCCCAAGCGATACCTACTCGCGGCGCGAAATCATGATAGTAGGGACGTATCAGTCCCCGTCCGATGCCCTGATGCGTCTGCGCCGCCGTGAGCACACCGTAGTCAGTGATACGAGTGTCGAGGAATGGAATCGTCCGTGTCGAAGGTATGACAAAGACTCCCTTTTGACCGGTATTCGGATTGACTAGCTTCGGATCGAAGTTCGCCATCAGATCGTTTTCCTCGATAAATGGAGAGATCAGGTCCCATCGCAGTCCAAGATTCAATGTCACATGTGTGGTCAGTTTCCAATCGTCCTGTGCGAAATATCCTTGTTCCCAGTTATGGACGGTCATGGCCGGTCGTGCCTTCAAGACAAAACTTGCAGTGGTTGGAGGGAGACCCAGCAGAAAGTCGGCGAACGGATCGGTGGGACTATCGTTGCAACTGCCGCTGGCACAGTCCGCAGGTGATTTGTAGGTCATCAGGCCGCGGGGATTTCCGCGATTGAGAGCAAAACCGTCGATTGCCCAGTTGCGAACTGCGTCACCTCCGAACTTAAAGTTGTGTTTTCCTTTCACCCACGTCAGCGTGTCCCCAAAGGTTGCCAAGGCCTGGCTTAATGGCCGATAGGTATTTCGTCCGCCATTCCCAAGGGTCGCAAAATCGTTGCTGAAGCTGATCGCAGGATGTCCAAACGTCGATAATGCAAACGAACCCACCGCTGATCCATAGGCCGCTATGTCAGAAGAGTCGTAGCCAATGCCTGAAAGAAAACTATCGAGGGTCGTATTGCTGTGCCGAATCAGGTTCTCTTTGTTGAAACCGCCCCGGACTTCGTTGACCAGATTTGTCCGGAAGACTCGCGTATAGGACAGATTCAAGGTATGGTTCTGGCGATAGTTCTTGGTGAGGCCGAGACCGGTGTAAGGCACGACTACTGGACTCATAGCAGTTGATTCTACGGAGGCGTTGTAGGCAAGGTAGGCGTGATCGTTGTCCGAGAAATCATGGTCCAGGCGCAAGGTCCCCAGGTCCAGCGTGTCGCGCCCCGGCAGACTAGTCTGATAAGTACCGGGGATTTGTCCACTGAAAGCATCGATCGGCGCCGCTGTCCCAATCCGCGGGAAATATTTCGTGATGAGATTTTGAACCGTGGGATTGAGCAATCGCGAGGGAATTTGCGTAAACTGCGCACCTTGGCCCAAGTACGTATCTGAGGCTTGCTCTTGGGGCGTTAGAGTCACACCCGCCGGCACGTCCGGCAGGACGGAGGGGTCGAGCGCGGTGAAATTGCCGGTGTAGAGGTCAGGATGCGCGACTTTGTTCCCCTGGATATATACGGGGGCAACGTTATAGTCGCGCTCGTAGGCCATAAAGAACCACGTCTTACCAAGCTTCGGCACCGGGCCGCCCAGCGATCCGCCCAGGTCGTTAATGTTGAACGAAGGGTTCGGATACCTCGTCTGCAAAGGCGACGGCGCGAAGCTTGCCTTGCCGATCTGGTCCTGAACCGTCATCGCCGCCAACGCGGAGTTCTCGTTGTTGTAAAACATGGATCCATGGAATTTGTTTGTGCCTCGTTTCGTCGTGATCCGGATGTTGGCAATACCAGCGTATTCAGCGCTGAAATTGTCAGACAATACGTTCACCTGATCGACAGCTTCCAAGGAAGGTTCGCTTGCAGTCTGGGCGCCGAAAATACCGCCGCTCGAGCGCTGCCCATCGAGGGAGAAACTCGCACCGTAGCTTTGGAAGCCACTGAACTTAAAGTCCCCTGGTGCGTCAGCCTGCGTAATATTGGGGTTGAGATAGAGGAATGAATACACATCACGCGAGTCACGGGGCAAATCGATGACGGAGGCGGAATCAATTGTGTCGGCGATCGTCGGGTTTTCGGTATTGATCGCAAGTGCGTTTGCAGTCACCTCGACTGCTTGCTGGGCTCCTGAGACCCGCAACGCCACATTGACAGCGACAATGCTGCTCCCATTTACCACGACTCCATCGATCTTCTGATCAGCAAATCCGCCCGCTTGTACCCCTACTGTGTAGGTGCCGGATCTAAGCCCGAACATCTCATAGGCACCGTCGCCATTGGTCTTGGTTAGGCGACTGGCACCGGTTGAGGTATCGGTCACTGTCACCGCAGCTTGCGCCACGAGCGCCCCACTGGGATCAGTTACTGTTCCCCGAATAGTTCCGAGGTCGGTACCTTGGCCGTATAGGACGGTGGGGCTGCAGAGCGTAAGAGCGAAGAGTAGAGAAACTGCGATTGGAGAACGGAACCTCATAAACCCCTCCGTTCGGCCTGAGTATTGTGGTCACGCTTCTATCACAGGAAAGAAACAAGTCTCAAGCAAAAAAACCAAAACGAAATCAAAAAAAGACAATGGACTCTCGCGAATGAAATCACCTAAGACATGGGCGGCAGCGTATGGTCGGAGGATCCTCTCCCGTCCCAGGATCCGTATTTAGACGGAGTCGCACATTTTCGAGCTGATTTCGCTGTGTGGAAACAAATCGGTCATTTCGGCGTTGACACGTTCGGGTGTCTTGCCGGAAAGTAGGGGCGCAAAAAATTTCGAAAGCAAAAGAAAGAATCAAATGGCAAGAATCAGCCATGTAGCGATTCTTTTTGTCTCGCTTGTGGGAATGGGCTTTGCCGTTCGGCCTGGCAACTTCAAAGTTCTAGGTCCGGGAGGCGGCGGGGCAATGTTCAATCCCACAATCAGTCCGCATGATCCCAACACCGTGCTGGTGTCGTGTGACATGACCGGCTCTTATATCACCCATGATGGGGGCCACTCTTGGCGAATTTTCAATCTCCGCGGCGTGACCCGGTTCTTTGTATTTGACCCTGTCGATCCCAAAGTGATTTACGCACAAGGTATCGGATTATGGCGCAGTACCGATAACGGCGAGAATTGGAAGCTGGTATATCCAAGTCCATCTAGCATAACGAGTATCTCTATGAAATCTGACCACGCCGACGAGGAGATTGTGGCCGAGCCAGATCCACTTGGAACCATTGCGGCGCTCGCGGTGGATCCTTCAAATTCCAAAGTTCTGTATGCGGCTGGCGGCACCGTTCATGCGGAATTGTTTGTGTCTCAAGATTGGGGAGCAAACTGGAAATCGTTGGCCACCTTGCCTGAAGCTCCGCGTCGAATCTGGATAGATCCGAGGTCTCCACGCCACTCTCGAACCTTGTACATCGCAGGGCCGCATTTTTTCACCGTCGAGACGGTTTCTGGCGTGCGTAGTTTTTCCTCGCCCCAGGGGGTCAGCTTCACGAGTGTGTCATTGGGATTCACTAATGCTCCCGAACCGGTTGTGTACGGCGCTTGGGAAAACGGCATTCTCATTTCCAAGGATAGCGGCAAGACCTGGGGAGCATCGTTGTTTCCTGCCTCCGGCGCAAAGATGCGAGTGATTGCGACCAGTCACGAACACGGAAACGTGGCATACGTCTCATATAGCAGCCTTTCACTGGACGGGCAGACATGGATAGGAGTAGCCAAAACGCAAAATGCGGGCGACTCTTGGGACTTAGTCTGGAAAGAGGCGAATGCACAAGCGCCGAATGTCCATGACGCCTGGATCTCTCCAGCGTTTGGTGTTGACTGGGGTGAAAACCCGCTGGAGATTGGGGTTTCTGATCGTGATCCCAATCTCGCCTACGCCACCGACCTCGGCAGGACAATGAAGACTACTGATGGCGGCGCAACCTGGTCGGCGGTCTATTCGCACGCCGTCACCGGCGGAGGATGGGCGAGCAGTGGCTTGGATGTGACGACCATTTACGGTATTCAATTCGATCCCTTCAATTCTGCCCGCCGGTTTCTTAACTATACCGACATAGGCTTGTTCCGCAGCGAAGATGCGGGTAAGAGCTGGGAAAGTTCGACAATGGGAGTGCCTCGCGAGTGGCGCAATACTACGTATTGGCTCGCATTCGATCCCAAAGTGCAAGGCCGTATGTGGAGCGTTAACAGCGGCACTCACGATCTGCCGAGACCAAAGATGTGGCGGCACCAAGATCCCACGAATTACAAGGGTGGGGTTTGTATCAGCGAAGACGGCGGCAAGACTTGGCGACAGTCGAATTCAGGAATGGAAGAAACGGCTGCCACGCACATTCTGCTCGATCCCAAGAGCCCTGTTGATGCACGCGTCCTCTATGTGGCGGGATTTGGTCGTGGAGTTTACAAAACCATCGACAGCGGCAAAACCTGGATTCTCAAGAACGAGGGAATCACGCAACCACAGCCGTTCGGGTGGCGATTAACCTTGGCGTCCGATGGGACTTTGTACGTAGTGATTGCGCGCCGCTCCGAAGATGGCAGCATCGGTAACTCAGGCGATGGTGCCCTTTATCGTTCAAAGGACGGCGCCGAACATTGGGGTGCAGTTTCTCTTCCGCAAGGCGTGAACGGACCCAATGGCTTGGCAGTGGACCCAGACTCCCCCGGGCGTTTGTATCTTGCAGCGTGGGCACGAGCATCCGGCACACATGGTGACGGCGGAGGCATATTTCTTTCGGAGGATGCGGGCCGGACTTGGCGACAGGTTTTTGATCGTGACCGCCACGTCTATGACGTTACCGTAGATCCTAACGACCGGAATATTCTCTACGCCACCGGATTTGAGTCTTCGGCATGGCGATCCACCGATCGCGGCGAGCACTGGTCACGCATTCCAGGTTTTAACTTCAAGTGGGGACACCGAGTCATTCCCGATCCGGTTGACCGAGACAAAATTTACGTTTTGACGTTCGGGGGAAGCCTCTGGCACGGTTCGGTAACCGGGCAAGAGGCCGCGCTGGACATTGCTACTCCGGAATTGGAGCCGGGGCGATGAAGTCCCAGCGGAATTCCGTCAACCTTCTCAGCACGTTGAGGTATGAATCGTGATCAACCGTCGCCAATGGCTCCGCACGATGGGGCTCGCCCTCGGCGCTTCTGCTCGACCAAGAACCGCGTTGGAGATCTCAGGCAGCAGCGAAGAACCGAACTCCCAGACTGAAGCCAAAATCTCGCCGTTGCCGCTTGCAGAGTACGAGCCAAAGAGCGCGCTCCACGTTACCGAGACGAAAGTCGAACGGGCGCGGTTTCCGGTTGTCGACGTGCACACGCACATTACTGTTTCCGCCAAATCGCAAAACGGAGTCGACATTACGGCCAAGCGGCAATATCTCGGCCAGCCGGATGAACTCATTGCCGTGATGGAGCGCAAGAACATCCGCTCTATGGTGAACTTGACCGGTGGATACGACGATGGCCTGCTGGAAGTAACCACGAAATATGACAAGAGCTATCCGGGGCGCTTCTACAGCTTTGTGGAGCCGTGCTACGAGCGACTTCTTGAGCCCAACTATGCCCGCATTCAAGCTGACGCGATTGAACGGGCGCACCGCTCAGGAGCGAAAGGGCTCAAAATTCTAAAGACCCTGGGTCTTTATCTGCGCGAGAAGATTACCTCAGGAAAATTGATCAAAATCGATGATCCGCGATTTGATCCGATGTGGGATGCATGCGGCGAACTGAATATGCCGGTCGCCATCCACGTCTCTGATCCGGTCGCATTTTTTACGCGTACAGACCGGTTCAACGAGCGGTTCGAAGAGCTCAACAATCATCCGGATTGGTCCTTCTATGGTCAGGATTTTCCCAGCAATGCGGAACTGCTCGAAGCGCGAAATCGAGTGTTCGCGCGGCACCCGCGGACGCAATTTCTTGTTTTGCATGTTGGCAATTTTGCGGAAAACCTGGATAACGTTTCTGAAAATCTTGACAGCTTTCCAAATATCACTGTGGATATCGCGGCTCGCATCGGTGAACTCGGCCGCCAACCGCGCCGTTCGCGCCAATTTTTCGATCGTTATCAGGACCGCATTCTCTTTGGAACCGATGCCACACCCCACGGCGATGAATTTCCGCAGCAGGTATTCAACGAAAAGCTCTACGAAATCTATTACCGATTTCTCGAGACTGAGGATGAATACTTTGATTATGCTCCGGCCAAAGTGCCGCCTCAGGGGCGCTGGCGAATTTATGGCATCGGCTTGCCCGAAGCGATTTTGTTGAAGGTCTATAACCAGAACGCCGCACGCTTGTTGCAGATCGCCGTTTGATGTTTAGTGCCTTACAAATCCGTGTCACTGCACTAAGCTGCCGCCCAGTCTCCATGAAGCAGCTACTCATATATTGCCTCCTTGCCGTCTCACTCTCTTCCGTCCATGGTCAAGATGTGCCCCCGGCAGATGCGTTTCGTGTCTTGCCGGAATCCGCCGAAGGCCCCAGTATCACTTCCTATTTGAGATATCAAACGGAAATGGCTTGGCGTCAGGACGATGAACGCCGCAAAAGGTGGGAAACGATTGGAACCGAGCAACAGTTGCTTCAGTTGCAACAGGAACTGCGAAATCGGCTGCTCCATGCGCTAGGTGGCCTGCCTGCGGAGAAGACACCGCTGAATCCCCGGATAACCGGCCGGATACAAATGAAGGGGTTTCATATTGAGAAGCTGATCTTCGAAAGTTTGCCGGGCGTGTACGTCACTGCGTTGGTCTATGTGCCAGAAAACGGCACAGCAAGAAATCCCGGAGTGCTGGTTCCCAGCGGGCACTCGCCAAATGGGAAAGTGCACTATCAAGGATTGTGCCAGCATCTGGTGCAGCGCGGTTATGTTGTCATTAGTTGGGATACCGCTGGCCAAGGGGAGCGCAGTCAGTTCTGGGACGCCAAGAAACACACAAGCCGTTACAACCTGATCTGCGCCGAGCATGCTGTTCTCGGCAATCTCGCCTACCTTGCCGGTACTAATCTCGCTCGTTGGGAAATCTGGGACGGAATACGTGCGCTCGATTATCTGTTGACCCGACCGGATGTCGACCCTGAGCGCATCAACATCGCCGGCACCAGTGGCGGTGGTTTTCAAGCAGCTAACATTGCCGCCGTTGACGAACGCATCAAAGTTGCGGCCCCTTCTTGCTACATTACCGCGCTTCCCATGCGCGTCTACAACCGCATCTTCGAGGATCCGGATAGTGACCCGGAGCAGGACTTATATGGCGCCATCGCAAATGGACTTGATCATCCCGGACTTCTGATGTTGATGTATCCACGGCCGATCTTTGTAGCCGCGGCAGTGCTTGATTTTTTTCCTATCGAGGGCACGCATAAAACCGTGCGCGAAGTTACTGATCTGTACGGCAGGTTTGGGCATGCAGATCGAATCGCGATGCACGAGGGGTATCACAAACACACGTTCTCGGATGAGAATCAAGAGGCGGCTATCGATTTCATGGACCACTTCAACGGAATGCCGCCACATCGCGACTTTGCGGCGACTGAATCGTTAAATGAGAAGACTCTGCAGTGCACGCGTACGGGCCAAGTCATGCTCGATTTCCCAAACTCCAAGTCGGTAATGGATCTGATTCGTGACTACTATTTCGAACACAAAGAGCAGTCCGCGGATCTGAAGCAACTCTACTATTCGGATCTCTATCCAGGAATCAACAACTGGAGTGTAGGGCAATATCAAGGCCCTATTTCTACAGCAAACAAGATCGAGTGGCAGTTGATCAAAAGTTCGCAATCGGGTGGCGTAAAGATCGATCAATACCTGCTACATCACAACCGATACATGGAAATGCCCTTGCTGCATATTTATAAACAGCAAAGTCATCGCCCGGTCCTCATATGGCTTGGCGAAAACGGCAAAGTCACCGAGCAGGATTGGCCAAAGGCGAGGAAGTACATCGATGACGGCTACGACATCGTAACTATAGATCCGCGGGGCTTAGGTGAAACTCGGATGCGATACACCGCAATGTCTGCCGATGATCCAACTTTAGCGAACTCCGATTTCGATCATGCCTACATGAATCCCCTTTCCAGTGTTCTAGCGGACTACGCCTACAATTCTGTCCTCACCAGTAGGCCATATTTCCTTCAGATCATCGAAGATATAGAGATTGCGACTCGTTTCGTACACGAGAAAATAAATGACCAGCATGAAGTTGCGATCATCGGGCTCGGCAATGCGTACACGTTCGCGCAGGCTGCGTCGGAAGTGCTTCCCGATATTAAGCTAATTTCCGAACCGGATAACCAGGCTCTCAAGTGGTCGACATTGGTGGAGGAAAAACGGGAGCTTTGGCCAATTCTGTATCTGCTCCCCAATGGAGCCTACATTCATTGAACGGACATCGAAGCTGGAGGTCGGAAGCAGAGTAATGGGTCTTCCCTCACCTTACGTCGCCATGAAGAAAACGCTCTCCGCCCCTTCACTCAATTGACACTTCGTCAGCGCCCAGGCACGATCGGCAAGGTCAGCGCCGAGGGATGATGATCGTCGTGATAGATCACATTCGTGGCTGACACCGGTTGCTGAGAAACACCTCGTTCAAGACCCGAATTTAAATTTCGATCAAATCGGGGGAAATTGCTGCTACTGACTTCGAGTCGTAATGTGTGTCCTTTGCGAAAGACATTGCTGGTCGCCCATAGATCGATTTTCAGCTTGTAAATCTGCGCTGGGTTCATCAATTCAGGTTTTTCCTGCGAATCGCGGTAGCGAGCCCGAATAATTCCTTCGGTTAGATTTTGTGTGAACCCGTTCGGCCACACATCCACGAGCTTGCCGGTGAAGTCGGTATCCACCACCGAAGATTTGACGAAGAGTTCGAGGCTGACTGGGCCGGTGACTTCGAGGTCTTTCGTCAAGGGTGCGGTTGAATAGAGCAGGACATCATTGCGATCCTCGACCGGCCTCTGATCACGTGGCCCTGGAGCGAGGTGCTCCCAGTCGCAGCACAAGGGGCCGCCGACGGACGGTGCCGGATTTGCTGGGTCATACATATACTCATCTGGGCTTTCCGAATGCTGGGCAATCGGGGTAAGTGTTCCGTCGCCTCGCAGTGAGTTAGCCTTGCCCGAAGAATGTAAATAGTATTTCGTCGAAACAGCTCGAGCTACGGGCCAGTCATCTTCCGAGCGCCATTCGTTCGTCCCCATGACAAAGAGTTTGACCGGCTTGTTGGTGGCGAATTCATTCTGCACGCCTTTGAACAAATATTCGTACCAGGCTAGAGTCAGATCGTCGATGTTCACATCCGCAGCCCCTCCGAAATCCACTTCTCCGATCTTGCGGCCCGATCCGGCATGTCCGCCAATGGCTACGATCAGTCGCTGGCCACGCTTCGCATCTTCGGTACCAGCGTGCGCTTTCATTCCGAGGTAATTGCGGAGCGAGCCACCCAGAAAAATGTCGTACCAGGCGGCGATATGAAGTGAAGGCACTTGTATGTCCGAGAAATGTTCTTCGATTGACCATTTTTTCCAGTAGTCGTCGTAACTGGGATGAGCCAGCCAGTCGAGAAAGTAGGGAGCAAGCGTGGCAGTCGAGTCGAAGTCGGAAGCAGGAGGAACGAAGAGCGGGTAGGCCGAGAGTGGCAGCTTCCAGATTCCGTTCATCGCGTTGGTGCTGCGTTGCACCTTGCGATTGAACGTATCTTGCGCGAGTCCCGAGGTCCATGACTCGTTGAACCATTGTTCGAACGCGCCGCCTTGATAGGTCCACCCGTCGTGGTAATTGCTCGCTGTCACTTCCGGGCAAATTCCCGCGAGATGTGGCGGGTGGGCGATGGCCGCCAACATCTGCGTAGCTCCAACATAGGAGCCACCAAACATGCCGACTTTCCCGTTGGAATAGGGCAGGGCTGCGGCCCATTCGACCGTGTCATATCCATCATTGGATTCATTTTTGAAGGGATACCACTCTCCCTCCGAGGAATAACGGCCTCGGACATCTTGGATGATCACGACATAGCCGTGGGCGGCGCCGCGCCAGCCGAAGTCGTCACCTTGCTTGTTGTACGGAGTTCGCTCCAGAAGAATCGGAAATTTTCCTTCGGCCTTTGGACGAAAGATGTCTGCACGGAGGATGACGCCATCGCGCATTTTGACCTGCACATTGCGCTCGATCGTGACCTCGTATTGATCAGCAGCCCAGGCCCATGTCACCAGCAACAGGAAGGGCAGAAGTACCACTCTGTAGCGAGTTCTCATTCGAAGCGCCTCATTGCGGGCAAAGTACAGCTCCGCAGGTTGCAAGCGAGAAGCTGACAGCCAGAACAGAACTGCTTCCGCTTGTGGTCTTGAGAGTGTACGAACTTGTGGGTCTTACGAAAAGGGGATTCTTAACCAGAACGCGGTTCAAAGGCATAATAGATGCCGCTCGAAACAGTTCGAAAGACGCAGAATCCGGTAGCCATACCTCGAGAAGACTGATAAATTCTGAACTCTCCAGAGTGCATGATGCGTGTCTTCTACGGTTGGTGGATTGTTGTCGCTGCGTTCCTTAATTTGTTCTATAGCGTCGGTATCATCTATTACGGCTTCCCGGTCTTTTATCCCTCGCTGGTCGATTCTCTCGGCTTTACTCGGGCTCAACTGACGCAGGGTTTTCTCTTGGGCTTTGTCGTGGCAGGGCTCCTGTTTGGGTTATTGGCTGGAGTCCTGATCGACCGTCTGGGGCCGCGCCAGGTAATCCGAGTCGGTATTTGGTGTGTCGGCCTGCCTCTGATCCTGATGGGTAGCATGACCCGCATTTGGCATTACTACCTACTGTGTATCGCGGAAGTTTTTGGTTACGTGCTGACCGGGCCGATCCCCAACCAGGTTCTGATTTCTAACTGGTTCCGGGTAAAGCGAGGGCGCGCCATGGGCATCGCCTATCTAGGATTAGGTGCAGGCGGTGCGGTTTCGCCTCTTCTCATCAACAGCCTGATTCAGAGCTTTGGTTGGCGACGCGCATTCGAAATCATCGGAGCACTCATCCTGATTGTTCTTTTCCCGGTTTCACAGTGGATCACCCGTTCCAGCCCGCGTGACTTGGACCTTTTCCCTGACGGCATCTCGCCGGCTGCTGCCGCGAACCAAACTGCTCCGCCTGGGCAAGAGTCGATTGTCAGCTTGAGCGTTGCGCAAGCCGTGCGCAGTACTAATTTTTGGCTCATCCTGGCTGGATGCACCTTGACCATCGGCGCCATAGGCGCCGTGACCCAGCATTTGATTATCTTTCTTAAGGGCGAGGGATATACCGTAAGCGCCGCTTCCCAACTGTTGAGCGCATCACTTGTTTCAAGTCTTGCAGGTCGCGTCGTCGTCGGATACTTCGCCGACCGCTACAGTCGAAAAAACGTAATGGCGCTGTTCTACCTGATCCTCGCGCTGGCGATACCATTACTTTTCGCAGCCCGCCGGCCTGCGGTCGTGTGGTGTTTCGTCCTGGTCTATGGTTTCGCGATGGGCGCCGATTACATGTTGATTCCACTTGTCACGGCGGATTGCTTTGGATTGTCCGCACTGGGGAAACTTCTTTCTCTGATCATCATGGGATATTCCTTGGGGCAATGGTTTACCCCGTGGCTGGCAGGAAAAATCTTCGACACCTATCACACATACAATCTTTCCTGGATCCTGATGTCCGCCGCAGCCGCTGTCGGCGCGGTATTAATTTACGCGATCGTGCCGGATCGGCGGCCTACCGAAAACCGCAATGCGATTGGCACGATGAGAGATGATTTCGCTACTGAGACGACGAGCGCACTTCAAAAGAACTTCTAAACTTGGGGTGTTCGAAACTCTTTTGGGCTTATCGGAGCCACTCGTCGAGGTGCTCCTTCACGAAAGCGTCATCTTGCAGATCCGGATAACACGCACAGACTCTGTCGATTTCCTCGAGTTGGCCGGGAGATAAGTCTTCTTGTGGATTTAGGCACCAGCGGCCCGCAAGTAGCCCCTGTCGCCGCAAAACTTCGTGGATTCCAGGAATGCATCCGCGGAACTGGTTCACAGAATCAAAAATTGCCGCATTTGCGTCGGTGAGCTTAGCTCCCAAGGCCAGGATGTCCGAACTTTCATTGGACGTGGCTTTCACCATTTTCAATTGCGCGACAGCTGCCTTCGTCCATATTGCCCAGTGACCCAACAAACCACCAACAATTCGAATTCGCTTGCCGTGAAAATCGAAGGGCGTGGAGAGATCATTCAGGATGTTGTCGTCATTGCCGGTGTACAGCGCGATCTCGTTCGCGCGACCCGACTCTGCTACGGCTCGGGCGACGTCAATCGTCTGATAGCGGCTAAAAGGGGCAATCTTGATGGCAACTACGTTTTCGATTTCTACGAACTGGCGCCAAAATTCATAGGGTAGTAAGCGGCCTCCGACAGCCGCCTGTAGATAAAATCCCATCACCGGAATTATGGACGCAATGCATCTTGAGTGTTCCAACAGTTCAGCGATCGATTCTTCTTTGAGTTCCGCCAGGCTCAGCAGAGCCACGTCATATCCCAACCTTGCAGCTAATTGAGCTTCAGCGACTGCCTGCTCGGGTTTGCCACAAACTCCGGCGACCTTGACGATTTCACGTCCGCGAGTTTCCTCCGCAGCGAGTTCTAACACGGGCTTAAGGAGCTGATGTTTCGGGTTGCGAATCGCAAACTGAGTGGTGTGAACTCCAACGGCAATGCCTCCGGCGCCGGCGGCGAGATAGTACCGTGTCAGGGCACGTTGCCGGCGCTCATCCAATTGGCGGCTGGCATTAAGGGCGAGCGGATGCGCGGGAATCACGACACCGGAGCGAAGTTGATCGCGGAAAGACATCAGAATTTCCCATCGCGGCTTTGAAAGTGAGTGGGCTTGTTTAGCGTGGCTCCGCCTTGCATGATCCATTCGGCAATCCACGCAATCATTTCTGTGGGAGTGACACTAGGACTCCCAAAAAGGCCATTTGCTTTGGTGGCATTGCTCAGCAGAGAGGTCGAATCATTTGCGTCCGATAAAAACGTAGGCTCGACGCCAAGACGGCGGCCAAATTCGACGGCAATTTCACGCACACATAGCGTTTTCGGTCCGGTAACGTTCAGGATGAACGGCGGCGATTGGCAGTAAGCAAATGAGCGTAAGCACCAGGAATTGGCGTCGCCCTGCCAGATCACATTCACGTAAGGCATCCTGAGAGAAATCGGACGTTGTTCAAAGACTGCTCGTCCAATGTCAACCAGGACCCCATAACGCAGTTCCACTGCATAGTTCAAACGCAAGACTGCAATTTTTGTTCCCCACCGCGCCGAAGCATATTGAAGCATGCGTTCCCGGCCCAGCGCCGATTGGGCATACTCCCCAATTGGGTCTACGGGTGTGGTCTCCACAGCTCCGCCTTGTGACGCCGGGAGTAGAGGATACACATTCCCAGTGGAAAAGGTAACGATGCGGCTGTGGCGAAACCGTTCGGCCACCAACCCTGGAAGGTAAGTATTCATTGCCCACGTCAAGTGCTCATCACCAGACGTTCCGAACTTGCGCGCAGCCATGAAAACAACGTTGGGGATATCGGGGAGGAAGTTGAGTGCATCCGGTTCCAGTAGATCGCTGGCAATTGTCTCGATGCGGTGCTCTAGTAACTCTACGCGCAGTGCGGGATCGCTGAATCTCGACACTGCGATGATTCGTCGCGATCTCCCCGCCGAATCGGCAGCGCGTCGCGCGAGCTTCGCCAAGCTCGGTCCCATTTTGCCGCCTGCGCCGAGGATCAAGATGTCGCCATCGATGGCATCCATCGCTGACACGACCGCCTCACTCGGGCGCGACAGGCGTTCTTCCAATTCTGCAACGTTGCGGATTTCCATCCTTATCCCAACTCGAAACCTGCGATGGCATAAATGGACTGCTCATTCCCGCGCTGATTCTTCCCGCGGACCATGCGAGTCAAATGCCGCTTTGGTGTGAAACCAAGAGTTCGTGCCAAGGCAACAGCTTGTGCATTTTCGCAAAGCAAATCCAACGACCATCCACCCCCGACGTGAGTTTCCAAAGCGCGTTCTATCAGAGTGCGAGCGATCCCCGGTGCTTCGGACACGCATGGACCAAGGTACGAACTCACTCTCCCCGGCCTGCTAAACAGATACGAGCCTCCAGAGGTGAGCGGGGGATTTCTCCTCGCGAGGCGAGCTAACAATTCAGCGCGATCAGCACCAAATGCGCGCAAGTCCACAACTCGCCAATCATCTTTAGAGGTCTCGTGATTCACTTCACGATCACGAACGACGATTCCCGGGCCCGGCCGCCACCAACGTTCCACTGATTGTTCGCGACGAAATCCAAGCTTTTCGTACAAAGGCTGACCTTGGTCCGTGGCATCGAGTTTGACACTCTCAATACTCCTTTCGTCGGCCAGTCTTAGAGCTTCCATCAAGAGTCGACGTGCGAAACCGCGGCCCCGACAGCGAATCCTGGTCAGCACCATCCCGATCCACGCTAGTCGCTGTCCATAACAGAGGAGAGTTGCAGTCGATACCAGTTCGCCGTCGACTTCAATCCCTAGACACCCGTCAACGCTCAGATCGATCAAAGTACACCAATCCTCGGCGGTTTGGTTCCAACCCGCCTCTGCGGACAATTCAACAGCTAAGGGGATATCGCTCGGCTTGAGCTTACGCATCACCACGTCGCCGGAGGCCATCATCTTTGTAGTTCCTGCCGTATCCAAACCGTCACCACGCTGGCAGTCCTTCGATAGCTGGAAAATCTTCGTTCATCTTCTCTTTCTGGTTGGAACACAGTATAAGAAAACAGCGACCCACAGGAGCATAAACGGTATGGTGATCAAGCAGCCACCTTATGCGCTTTGCATTGGGCGCAGCCTTATGAGTTGATCAAAATGCCTCGTATCTCCCGGACGGTGAAATGAGCACAAGTGAAATTGTGCGCCTCGGCGGTCTAAAAAACGTCGGCCGCTTCAAAGATCATCTGCGTATTTTAGGCGTAAACATCCCCTGCGATGACGAACTTGCGTCTGGGCAGCAATCTCCTCTCCGGCAGCCACTGGTCAAAGGACAGCTTTTCATCGGCAACAGAATCGCGGTTCAGCCGATGGAAGGCTGGGATGGCACAGCCGACGGCCGCCCTTCGGAATACACCTTCCGCCGCTGGCAACGCTTTGGCGGCAGCGGTGGCAAGTTGATATGGGGTGGGGAAGCAGTCGCAGTGTCCCACGAGGGACGAGCCAATCCAAATCAGCTCTTGTTGAACGAGGACACATCTGTCGGCGTGGAGCGTTTGCGCAGCGTGCTGGTCGAAGAGCATCGGCGCGTCACCGGATCCGACCAGGGACTGATTATTGGTCTGCAGTTGACGCACTCTGGTCGGTACAGCCGTCCGAATTCGCACCAGCGCGGCGAGCCGCGAATCCTCTATCACCACCCCATTCTTGATCGCCGCCTCAAACTCCCAGCCGACTATCCCGTTCTTAGCGACGGAGAAATTCGGGCGATCATCGAAGACTTCCACCGCGCTGCCGCCCTGGCCTGGAAATTGGGGTTCGATTTTGTCGACATCAAACACTGCCACGGCTACCTTGGTCACGAATTTCTCAGCGCCTACACTCGTGAGGGTGAATACGGCGGAAGCTTCGAAAATCGCACTCGCTTCCTCCGGGAGATTGTGGAAGGAATCCGCTCCGCAGCACCCGGGCTTGCCATCGGTGTACGCCTGTCCGCGTTCGATACGGTACCGTTTCAACCGAATCCGAAGCTGTCTGGGAACGGCAAGTTCGGACCGGGCGTTGCCGAGCTTTCGCCTGAATGCATTCCCTACCGCTGGGGATTCGGACTCAACCCGTTCGATCCCACTCAGGAAGATCTTTCAGAGCCGATCCTATTTTTGTCTCTCCTGGAGAAGTTGAAGATCTCGCTCGTCAATCTCACAGCGGGAAGCCCATATTACAGCCCTCACATTCAAAGGCCTGCGTTGTTTCCGCCTTCCGATGGGTATCAGCCTCCGAGGGATCCTTTGATCGATGTTGCCCGACAAATGAAAATGACTCGAACGTTGAAGCAGAATTTTCCAAATCTCATCTTGGTCGGATCAGCTTATAGCTACCTGCAAGATTTTCTTCCGCACGTGGCCCAGGCGGCAGTCCGTGAAGGGTGGGTCGACGCAGTCGGATTGGGCCGCATGGTGTTGACCTATCCGGAGCTGCTTTGGGACGCTTCGGCAGGTGAGGCAATCCAGCACAAGCGAATATGTAGAACTTTTAGTGATTGCACGACCGCCCCGCGAAAAGGCTTGCCCTCCGGATGCTATCCCTTGGACGACTACTACAAGGGGTCGGATCTTGCCCAGCAACTTAAGGTGCTGAAAAAGAGCTGAGGCGCTACAGTTGGCGACGGGACTGAATTTGAAATGAAGACGCAACGATTCGACATCAAGAAAATGGAGTCGCGACGGCAGTTGGGCCGCAAAGTGCAGGGCATCGCCGCGGCCTTGCTGCCGTTTAAGCCAAACGGACGAATTGCCGTCGAAGCGTTTCAACAGCATCTGGCGGCTACGCATTCAGCCGGATTGGTGAACGCAGTCAACATGGACACGGGCTATGTAAATTACTTATCCGAAAATCAAAAAAGAGAAGTGCTGCACTGGACCCGCGAGGCTCTAGGCAAGAATGTCCCTTTCGTAGCGGGAGCCTATATCGATAGGCTTGATGGCCATATCGTCACTCTGTATCGGCGACAGATCGATTTCATCACAGCTGTCGGCGGCATTCCCATCCTGTTCCAAACAAGCCGCCTAAGAAAGAGGCCCGGCAGAGAGCTCGCCGCCGTCTACCAGGCCGTGTGCCGCGGATACAAAAACGTGCTCGCCTTTGAGCTGGGTTCCATGTTCGCCCCCAATGGCGAGATCCTGGATTCAGAGACCGTCGTTCGCTTGATGGATATTGCAGAAATTAGCGGAATGAAACACTCTTCCCTCGATCGCCTGCTCGAGATGCAGCGCCTCGCTCTGCGGGATAAGCATCGTCCAGACTTCCAGATTTTCACCGGCAACGATCTCGGCATCAACATGATTGAGTACGGATCAGATTACTTGCTGGGACTTGCGACGTTCGCGCCCGAGAAATTTGCTGAGCGCGATCGGTTATGGCAAAACGGGGACCCTGCCTATTACGGGCTAAGCGATGCTCTGCAATACCTTGGCAACGTTGCCTTTCGCTCTCCCGTTCCAGCATACAAACATTCCGCCGCTATGTTCCTGCACCTTCTAGGTCGCATCCCAAGCGATCGAACACATCAAAGATCTCCAAAACGGCCTCCCGGCGAAATCAAGTGGTTGCAGGATTGTGCTCGGCGCTTCGATGAGCGCGCTTAGTGCGATGCGCAACAAGCGACATCAACCAGGGTCAGTGCTTCAGATCCACCTCGAAACAAAGAAGTACCTTAACTGATATACAGAGGATTCAAAGTATCGAAGATCAGAACCGCCGAAGTTTGGGACAGGGCAAGTGGGCTCTCGTTCGCAAAGCGAGCGACGATTTGTATCACTCGATAGTTAAATGGAGACTGAAACCGCAACGGGTCAAAAACTCTGCAGGAGGAAATCTCTCGCGTTCCCCAGTACCTTCTCTTGCATCGCGGGATCTGGCAGCAGGCGAGCAATTTCAATCGCACCAATCATCGTTGAAAAAATCGCAAAGAAAGCTCGCTCTTTGTCCGCGCTTCGCCGGCCGGGCATGAATGGTAGCATTCGACTTTTGTAGTTCACGAGTTCCGTAATGATTTTAGGCTTTATCCTCTTATCGACGCGCGCCAATTCAGGTCCGAGAGACGCCAGTGGGCACCCGTGGTCGGGATGTTCGCAGTGTTCCGGACGCAGGTAGGTTCTCACAATCGCCTTCCACTCCTCTCCGGGCGCAGATTGCTCAGCGGCTCGGACCAAGGCATCCTCGATCTCCCGAAATCCCTCGCTAAGAGATTCCACAAGTAAATCGTCCTTACTCTTGAAATGCTTGTAAAAGCCTCCGTGAGTCAGCCCAGTGTCCCCCATCACAGCTGCGACAGCCGCTCCGTTTAGCCCGTAAGAGCGAATCCGCCGCGAAGCGTCTTTCACAATCCTTTGATGGATTTCAGCCTTATGTCCGGGACGGTAGCGCATGACTCTATTAGGATGCTGCGAATCATCCCAAGTTGCAACCCAACAGTCTTGTTGCGCAGGAAAGAAAAAAGTCGAATCCATAGGATTATGTTAATCATCCTATACAATGAAAAGGAGATTTCCCATGAGTCATCCAATTTTGGTCACAGGCGCAGCGGGCGGAACACAAGGATCGACTGGACGGCTGGTCGCAAGTCTTTTGCTGGAGCAAGGTCTTTTAGTTCGCGCCTTGGTTCATAAGCTCGATGCCAGGTCCGATGAGCTTCGCAAACAGGGTGCGGAGGTGGTCGAGGGCGACCTCCTGAACCCGGCCTCAGTTCAGGCCGCCATGCGCAACGTCAAACGCGCATACTTCACATACCCTGTCGCCGATGGACTGCTTGAGGCAGCCACAATCTTCGCCGACTCGGCTCGCGATGCGGGTCTGGAATTGGTGGTGAACAATTCACAGCTTCAGGGCAGGCCCGGCGATCCGGCTTTTCGCCATCTGCATCACGCTCCCAGCTTCCGCAACTTGCAACACCGGCTGGCCGATCGCATCTTTGACCGGGCGCAGGTTGGAGCGGTTCATCTCCAGGCGCCGCCCTACTATGAGAACGTACGCGCTCTTGTCACTGAGAGCGTCGCCCAGCAAAGCACCGTCTTCCTGCCGTGGGGGGCGGATACGACAGTCATTCCCCTCGTTGGTGCGGAAGATGTATCACGTGTAGCCGCAACTCTATTCACCAATCCGGGTACGCCCTCTCAAAATGTGTACCCGCTGGTAGGCGAGACTCCAACGGTGAGGGAAATGATCGGAAGTTTGGGTCGAGCCATTGAGCGCCGGGTCCGCTATGTCGCAATCACAGACGAGCAGTGGGCCAACGCAATGAAGGCGCGGATCAATCCCCATGCGCTCGATCACCTGGCACATCTCTGGCAATACTTCCGGAAGGGCGAGGAACGGTTTCAGGTTACCGATGCCATCCGCGTGGTCACCGGACGAGCTCCGCAGACACTGGAACAGTTTTTTAGAGCAAACGCGAAAGCGATCGGCTCCGGACAGCAGTGAGCGGACAACGTATTCCGTGCAGCTGGTAGGGATTCGATCTACCACCCGGATGCTCTGCTGCCGTATCGGTAGTTCCGCCGAAAACAACGGACTGGCATGTGTAATCCAATTTGCTCGATCTTTCCATCGCGCATGAGAACCGACGCTCGCTGCGTGACACGATGGCTATCGAAGAGTCTTGCATCCTGAATCAAGACCTCTTTCGCTGCGAGCAAGCCTCGTGTCAGCACCAACAGGAGTATCAACGCGACGGATCTCAAGATTTACCTTGTGTCGCAAGTTTTCATTTTCTCGGTCGCCGAAACAAGGAATACGGTCTGCCCGATCCCGAGTCGGCCGGTGCAAATGACCGTCCCGTAGACACCCGCGTTGTTCTGCTTCACACGGACGATCGTCTTCATCACTTCTGGCGCAGGCTTCGCTGTATCAGGATCAAGGTTCACCATCCCGCAGCGTTCGTCGAGCATTGTGATGGCGATAGTGGGCGCATCGTCTTCCTCACCGAATAAGAGCGCTCCGCTCACCCACTCGTCCTCCTGGAAAGGGACCGACCGCAACAACCGAACCACAACATTTGGACGAAACTGTCGCACGTCCAAGCTGCGCCCTGAAAGTCGTCCGATTTCACGTACTGTCTCAGAAGCAATCACGGAGACAGTGGCTTCATCGAAAATGCCGTTTTTCAACTGCATCATCTGCACTGGAGCACCATATCGACGGCCGACTTCCATCGCCAGGTCCGCTCCGAAGACAGTCATTTCCTTCCCATCGGGTGTGCGAATATGTGTTGGAAGGTCGCTCTGAGCACCGTTCCCGCCTCGATGCGGAGCAAACAATAGCAGTTCAGGCAACTTGTTCGCCGTCAGCCACGGCATCCCGCTGCGATCATCCACTCGCCGCCATGCCAAGCGTCGGTCGCCATCCAGTCCGTGCCAGCCTAGATTGGCGACCTCGAGCTTTTCGGCGGCCATCGACTTCACCGGGTATCGAAAAAGTGCCTCTACATGTCCAATTTCTATGCGCATGATCGTTCAGTTTCCTGCAGGCTTCACGCCTTGAATGGCTGTCGCAATTCCACTAAAACCATGACCCGTCATCCAATATGGAGATCTTAATCTTCGCCGCCGATCCCGTGTCTTGATGCACTGAATCCGATCATTGCACAATCCCCACCAACAACATCTGAGCGCTCGGTATTTTCGGTTTCATTTGTAATTGACAGCATGATTGTGGTGCGCGCGAATTACTTCCAGTTCAGACTTTGAGATGGGTGTGTTCGGTTCTCCTTCTCTCACCGAGATCGCTCTCATGTATCGTTCGAACCCTGGCTCGGAAAAAATAGCGATCAGGCTGACCGGCTCGTTTCCGATCACATCGACCGAGATCCAGGTATCTGGGGGGATCAACACCGAGGCCCCGAATCCTACCTCCTTCGTTGTGCTTCCCAAATGCACCCGAGAGTGCCCGGTTTCGAGAATCAAAATCTCCTCGCACTCCGGGTGCTTGTGGCGGGGAATTGAGGCGCCAGGCGGCAACTCTTCCGTGAACATGACCAGGTGCTTCGACGGTCCGTTCGTCGGATCGAATTTGAGGATGAATGGAGCCGTTCCGGTCGATGTTCCAGCCGACCTATGCACTCTCCGCTCGCCTTCTTGCTTCTCAAGAATGAGGGCAGGCGAATTGTTGCTGTCGATTCCCGCTGGGACAGCTGCTTGTCGTCCCATGGCAGTCCCTGCGAGGAGAAGAGCGAGAATTCCGATGATTACATTTTGAAGTGCCATACGCCTCCGGTGATTTCGATCGTTTTCACGTCCTATCCGATCTTTGACTCTCCTGGGCCTGAACAGCCCAGCATGGGCTCTCGGCCGGCTTGCAGATAGTCGTAGACTTCTCGGATGTGACGATCGCTGATGTTAGGGTTTTATCGCGATAACTGCCGTATGCACCGCCGGCGGCAGCGGCCGAAACTGGGAATCCGTAAAGCCTGCCTCGCTTAGCATGGCCCGATACTCCGAAACGGTGTACACATCTCCTGCTGTCGTGTTGGCTAGCATATTTAACGCGAACAGCGCCGGAACGGCCGGCGAGACCCGGTCGTCGTTAGGCACAAATTCACCGATGATGACGCGTCCCTTCGGTACCAGTGCAGCGTGTACCTTCTTGAGGAAACGGATGTTCGTCGGTCGGTCCCAGAGGTGCATCACGTTCGGCATCACCACGGCGTCAAACCCTATGCCCAGATCTGCTTCAAGCGCATCTCCGGGAAGCAGGCGATAGCGATGGGAAACACCAAAACGCCTTGCGTTTTCTTCGGCGACCGCCAGAACGGACGGCCAATCCAAGGCCACGATCGTTGCCCTAGAATTCTGCTGAGCGATTGCGATTCCAAACATTCCATGTCCTGCAGCGACATCGAGTACTTTGATTTCTGCATCTGGATCGAGCAGTCTTGCCGTTTCCTGAGCAACCAGAAAGGAGAGGCCTGCCATGTTCCGGGCAAACTCCGCCCATGCTGCGTGTTTGTCCTCTTCGGAGAACGGTTCATCCGACACTGGCCGTCCGGCACGCACAACTGTCGCCAGATCGCGAAATCCATCTACCACCAACGGCGACGCCAGAAACTTTCTTGCCGATCTGACATAGGCTGGTGAACGCTTGTCCAGAAATACGGCGGAGTCTGCCGTAAGACCGTAGCTGCTTCCACCTTTGGTGAGAAATCCCAGGACAACGAGACTGTCGCAAAGCATGCGCACAGCGCGATCGGTGCCCTCAACACGCTTTGCCAAAGCGGAGGCAGTTGTATGCCCTTCCCCTATCGAAGTGAATAGGTCGAGATCAATGGCGGCTTTCAGCGCCGCCGTGCGTTGATACGCAACCATCGTTTCGAAGACCTTATCCGGCGAGGGCTGCCGCCCCAACCCTTGGTTCGAAATCGTTTCCCCAATCACTTGCGCTCTAGTCATGAAAATCTCCTTCAAGATGAATTGTTGTTATGTGCCACTGATCGCTGCGGTCTACCCCAAAACCGATGACCTGCTT
>Ga0126371_10000846_pt1 | contig 25605 bp, 18 predicted proteins | sample PanSoiMetaPlot_4_FD_110145 | JGI IMG/M metagenome (GOLD analysis project Ga0126371, IMG submission 110145) | Tropical forest soil microbial communities from Panama - MetaG Plot_4 | ecosystem: Environmental > Terrestrial > Soil > Tropical forest > Bulk soil | place: Panama | collected 2016-02-17 | reverse complement strand
GTCATGAAGCGCATTATCGCCCTCTCCGTCGCCGTCGTTTCACTTACAGCTACACGTCCCGCCGGCCCCGATTCCTTGGCGGGTCTGGTGTGGCGCAACATCGGTCCTCTCCGTGCCGGGCGCGTGTCCGCAGTCTCGGGCGCGGTCGGCGAGGCGGGTGTGTTCTACGCCGGGTTCCCGACGGGCGGTCTGTGGAAGTCCTCGAACGCGGGCTCCACGTGGGATCCCATCTTCGACGACATCAAGACCACGTCGTCGATCGGCGCGGTGCAGGTGGCGCCGTCGGACACCAACGTGATCTACGTCGGCACCGGCGACATGCCGACGGGCGGCAATATCAATGAAGGAGACGGCGTCTATAAGTCGACCGATGCCGGCAAGACCTGGCAGCACATCGGCCTCGAAGACTCCCGTCAGATCCCCTCGATTCTCGTCGATCCCAAAGATCCGAACCTCGTTCTCCTCGCCGCACAGGGAAACCGCTACGCCAAGGGTGGCTCACGCGGCGTGTACCGCAGCACCGACGGCGGCAAGAGCTGGAGCAAGACGCTCGACACCGGCGACTCGATCGGCGTGGAGCGGCTCGCCTGGGCCAACGACGCGCCGGGGACCGTGCTCGCCGCGACCGACCTGCATTACGTCAATGTGAACGGTGGATTCGGCGGCGGCCGCGGTGGCAACAACGGTCCGACGGGAACCATGCTCTTCAAGTCGTCGGACCAGGGCCTCACGTGGCACGAGGTCACGGGCGGCGGGTTGCCCCGGCTCTTCGGGCGCATGTCGGTCGCGGTGGCCCAGCACACGAATGGCCAGCGGATGTTCGTGATCGGCAACTTCGGCCTCTACCGCTCCGATGACGGTGGCACGACGTGGCGCCAGATGGACAAGGAGGATCGCCGGATCGGCAACGGGCAGGGCGGCTACAACTGCGGCGTGTACGTGAGCTCGAGCAATCCCGACGTCGTCATCACGATCAACACGTCGAGCTACATCTCGCGCGACGGCGGCAACACCTTCACCGGGTTCAAGGGCGCCCCGGGCGGCGACGATCCGCAGCAGCTCTGGATCGACCCTACCGACGGTTCCCGCATGCTCCTCGGCCTGGACCAGGGCGCCACGGTGACCCTGGACGGCGGGCGGACCTGGAGCCCCTGGTACAACCAGTCCACCGAGCAGGTCTACCACATCTCGGCTGACAATTCGTACCCGTACTGGGTGTACGCGTCCCAGCAGGACGCGGGCGCCATCCGGGTCCGGAGCCGCGGCAACTACGGTGAGATCGGACCCCTGGACTGGAGTCCGACCGGCGGGTGGGAATGGGGCACCGACGTCGTCGATCCGCTCGATAACAACACGCTGTATGCCTCGGGCTCCGGGATCCAGAAGGTCTCCTTCCCGTCCGAGCAGATCAGGAATGTCAGTCCGGCGACCGACCCGGCGTCGCAGCTGCGCGCCAACTCCGATGCCCCCCTGGCCTTCGCGCCCTGGAACCAGCATGAGCTGTTCGCGGGATTCCAATATCTGATGGCGAGCACCGACGGCGGGATGCACTGGAAGAAGGTCAGCCCGAACCTGGGCTACCCGAAGGGCGTCACGCCGCCCCCGGACACCGCTCAGCCGAAGCCGGGGGCCCCGCGTGGCGGCACGATTCAGTCCGTCTCGCTCTCGACGGTGGCGCGCGGCGTGATCTGGGTCGGAACGACGAACGGCCTGATCAAGGTTACGCGCGACGACGGAGTCACCTGGGGTGACGCCTCGATTCCGAATCTCCCGGATTCCAACCGGACCGCGGTGCAGATGGTCGAGGCGTCGCATTTCAATGCCGGCGAGGCGTATGCGTCACTGGATGCGCACAACCTCGGCGACTACCAGCCGCAGCTCTATCGCACCCGGGACTACGGGAAGACCTGGACCAGGATCGTGGACGGCCTGCCGACCGGACAGATCGGCGGTTCCTTCACGCACCTGATCCGGGAAGATACGAAGAAGGATGGCTTGCTCTTCGCCGGCACCGAGAGCGGGATGTACGTCTCGTTCGACGACGGCGATCACTGGCAGTCGCTGCAGCTGAATCTGCCCACGACGTCGTTCCGGGACGGGTTCATCAAAGGCAACGATCTGGTGGTCGGGACCTACGGCCGCGGGATCTGGATCCTGGACGACATCTCGCCGCTCCGGCAGATGACGGGGTCGGCGCCGGCGGAGGCGGTGCAGCTGTTCAAGCCCGGCGACGCGATCCGCATCCGGCGGAACGTGAACCAGGATACGCCGATGCCGCCCGAGGTGCCGCACAGCGACAATCCGCCCGACGGCGCGCTCATCTATTACTACCTGGCGGGTGCGCCCTCCGGCACCATCACACTCGACGTGCTCGATTCGAGCGGCGCGGTGGTGCGTCACATGTCGAGCGCGCCGATCACGCCCCTGAAGGACGCGGCGACGCCTCCCAATCCGAGCTTCTGGCTGGCGACGCCCGAGCCGATGCCCGCGAATGCCGGCCTCAATCGGATCAATTGGGATATCCGGTATGACGATCCCCCGGCGTTCAACCACAGCTGGGAGATCAACGCGAATGCCGGACTGACTCCCGCCTCGCCGGAGGGTCCGCTGGCCCTGCCGGGTGTCTACACGGTCAAGCTCACGGTGGACGGCAAGAGCTACACGCAGAAGGTGACCGTGCGGAACGATCCGCGCTCACCTGCCAGCGCCGCGGACTTGCGCGAGGCCAACGCCCTGCATCAGAAGATCCTGCAGGGGCTGTCGGAATCGTGGAACGGGTACCAGCAGGCGAACGCGATTCGCACGGGCCTCGAGGCCGACACCGGCTCGAGCGTGGCGGAAGTCGCCACGGCGGCCAAGGCGCTGGTGGCGCATATCGACACCGTGGCCGGGTCCCTGGGCGGTCCCAGCGGCTTCTTCTTCCGGCGCTCCACCGTGCCGAACTTCGTCGGCGTGAACGGTGCGCTGGTGCGTCAGCTCAATCAGCTGGAGATGGGGGACGGGGCACCCACGCCCGGTGATCTGGCGGATTATGCGTCCACCTGCGCGGATCTGAGCAAGTCGGTGACGGCGTGGCGCGCCATCAGTGACAAGGACCTCGTCGCCTTCAATGCGGTGCTGACGAAGAACAGCATGAAGCCCGTGGCGGGTGATCCGCCGGCTTTGACGGTCCCGGCCTGCGGGCCGGCCGCGAAGGGTGGGGCGACGGCCAAGAAGGCCCGCACCAACGAGGCCGAGCAGGACGAAGACCACGATCCTGACCAGCCGCCGGAGTGATCCCCGTTCCGGTCCGGTAGTGCGTCATGAGGACGAGAGACCCCGCTTCGATCTCGAGGCGGGGTTTCTTGCAACCTTTTGCGCAGTGGGTACGTCTACCATGTGACCCCCTGAGCGCGCCGAGGCCTCGACGATGCGCAGTATCCGGTTGGCATTCCGGACTCTCTTTCGGACCCCGTTCGTCACCACCATTGCGGTGCTCTCGTTGGCCCTCGGCATCGGGGCCAACGCGGCCATCTTCTCCCTGTTCGATCAGATCCTCCTGCGGCCCCTGCCGGTGCGGGAGCCCGACCAGCTGGTGAACCTCGGGAATCCCGGTCCCAAGCCCGGGTCGCAGTCGTGCGGCCAGGCGGGGGACTGCGATGAGGTCTTCAGCTACCGCATGTTCCGAGATCTGGAGCAGCGGCAGACCGTCTTCACCGGCATTGCCGCGCACGACCGCTTCGGCGTGAGCGTCGTGTACAACAACCAGCCCCTCACCGGCGACGGGATGTACGTCTCCGGTTCGTACTTCCCGACCCTCGGCGTGCGCCCCGCACTGGGCCGGCTCCTCACCGAGTCGGATGACCAGAGCATCGGCACGAACTTCGTCACCGTGCTCTCCTACGGGTACTGGCAATCCAAGCTGGGCGGCGACCGCGACGTGCTGGGGAAGAGCATCATCGTCAATGGCCAGCAGTTGACCATCATCGGCGTAGCCGCCGAAGGATTCGACGGCACCACGATCGGTGTCCGGCCGATGGTGTTCGTGCCGATCAGCATGCGCGGACTGCTGACCACCGGCTTCCGGGGATTCGAAAACCGCCGGAGCTACTGGATCTACCTGTTCGCGCGGCTCAAGCCGGGCATGCCGATGCAGCAGGCCGGCGTCGGCATCAATGGCGTGTACCACTCGATCATCAATGACGTCGAGGCACCCCTCCAGCAGGGGATGAGCGACGCCACACTGGCGCGGTTCCGGGACAAGAAGCTTGCGCTCGAGCCGGGCTGGCGGGGCCAGAGTAACATGCACAAGGAAGCCAAGACCCCGCTCATGATGCTGTTCAGCGTCACCGGGATCGTGCTCCTGATCGCGTGCGCCAACATCGCCAATCTGTTGCTGGCGCGCGGGGCGGGGCGGTCGATGGAGATGGGGATGCGGCTGGCGATCGGCGCGAGCCGGTGGCAGCTGATCTCGCAGCTGCTGCTGGAGTCGGTGGTCCTGGCCTCTCTGGGCGGCCTCGCGAGCCTGATTGTGGCGAAGTGGACACTCTCCGGGATCGCCGCACTGCTCCCGTCTGACGGCAGCGACATCCTGCAATTCACGCTTCAGCCCGCCGTGCTGCTGTTCTCGGCCGGACTGGCCATCTTGACGGGCATCGCCTTCGGGCTCTTCCCGGCCTGGCACAGCACGCGTGGCGAGCTGGTCAGCACCATCCGCGCGAACGCCGGCCACATCTCGGGCGCCCGGGCCGCCGCACGGTTCCGCGCCACGCTCGTGACTCTGCAGATCTCGCTGGCGACCGCGCTGCTCATCGCCGCCGGCCTGTTCATGAAGAGCCTGGTGAACGTCACGAAAGTGGATCTGGGCGTGCACGTGGACAGCGTCATCACCTTCGGTCTCTCGCCGGAGCAGGCGGGATATGACAGCACGCGGGCGCTCCAGTACTACGCCCGTGTCGAGGATGCGCTCAAGGCGATTCCGAGCGTCACCTCGGTGACGAGCTCTCTCGTGCCTCTCATTGCCGGCGACAACTGGGGGAACGACGTCAAAGTGCAGGGCTTCCAGTCGGGGCCGGACGTCGATGCCAACTCGCGCTTCAATGCCGTGAGCGCGGACTATTTCTCGACGTTCGGCGTGCAGCTGGTCGGGGGCCGGGAGTTCACGGACGCCGACCGTCGCGGCGCGCCGCAGGTCGCGATCGTGAATCAGGCCTTTGCGAAGAAGTTTGGCCTGGGCAATGACGCCGTCGGGAAGTTCATGTCCCAGGGCGGAGATACGTTGAACATCCAGATCGTGGGCCTCGTGCCCGACGTGAAGTATTCCGACGTGAAGAAGCCGGTGCCGCCCGTCTTCTATCTCCCGTGGCGGCAGGACAGCCATATGCCGTTCATGAATTTCTACGTACGCACCCCGCAGCCTGAAACGGTGCTGCGCACCGTGACGGGGATCATCCGCAAAATCGATCCGGGCGTCCCGGTGGAGGATCTGAAGACGATGCCCCAGCAGATCCGGGACAACATCTTCCTCGACCGCATGATCTCGATTCTCTCGACCGCCTTCGCCGTGCTGGCGACCCTGCTGGCCGCCGTCGGCCTCTACGGCGTGCTGGCGTACTCGGTGGCCCAGCGGACACGGGAGATCGGCGTTCGCATGGCACTCGGTGCCGATGCGGGACGGGTCCGGGTCATGGTGCTCCGGCAGGTCGGCGGCATGATGGTCATCGGCGGGATCATCGGACTGGCTGGCGCCCTGGGTTTGGGCAAGGCGGCGAGCTCGCTGTTGTTTGGGCTGAAGGGATCGGATCCCGCCGTGTTCGCGCTGTCGCTCGTGGTCCTGATGTTCGTGGCCTTCGGGGCGGGGTACGTCCCGGCCCGACGGGCCTCGGAAGTGGACCCCATTCAAGCACTTCGGTACGAATGACCTGACACCTGGCACCTGATAGGCGGTGCGTCGTGTCTGACCGGTGGGGGTGGGTGCTTCGGGGCGCCTGCCCCCTGTCGATTTCTGGACCACGCCGGCTGACAGCTCTGGTGACCGGACGGCGCCCTCCGGCTAGTATGCACCCCTATGGATCAGACCCCGACGGCCGGAACGGCCGGGACGGTGCAGGAAGTGCAGGCCGCGGCGCTCCTCGCGGCGATCACGCTGGGGCTCGCCATCCTCTGCTTCTTCCTGTACCGCCGGTACCGGAAGCCGTTCCTGGCGTGGTGGGTCGTGGCCTGGGGACTCTATCTGGCCCGTGGTGTCGTCATCGGCACGTTTCTGGTCACCAGCGATCGCCTCCTTCTCTATTTCCACCAGGTGGCGACGGGCTGGACGGCACTCGCGCTCCTCGGAGCGGCCCTCGCGTTCACGCGTCCGCGCCAATGGCGGCCCATGTACGTGTGGGTGATCCTGCTTCCGGTCATCTGGGCCTACGTCACCATCTATCTGCTCAACAATTTCCTGCTGGCAGCCGGCCCCACGGTCCTCCTGCTGAGCGGAGTGACGCTCTGGACCGGTTGGATTTTCGTGCGCCACTGGCGCGGCGTCCGTGCGCCGGGAGCCGGAATCCTTGCGGCCACGTTCTGCCTCTGGAGTCTCCATCACCTCGACTACCCGATACTCCGGGCGCGGGGGGCCTGGAGTCCCTGGGGCTACTACCTCGACATCCTGTTCCTCCTCGCCACCGGCGCCGGGATTCTCGTCCTCGTCGAAGACGAGTTGCGTTCGGAGCACGCGGATCTGACGGGCCGTCTCGCGCGCCTGTCGGCCGGACTGCTCGAACAGTATGAAGCCGAGCGCCGGAGACTGTCCCTCGAGCTGCACGACGAGACGGCGCAGGTGTTCACTGCCGTGAAGCTGCAGCTGGGAGTCTTGCGCGAGCGCTCGGACCGAGCGCTCACGCCGGCGCTCACGGATATCGACGGCCTGATCGATACCGGAATTCAGAGCATCCGGCGCATCACCAACCAGCTCCGGCCCTCGCTTCTGGACGACCTGGGGCTGCTGCCGGCGTTGCGTTCCCTCGGAGACGACTTCGTGGAACGCTCGGGCGTCCGCCTCACCCTCGAGGCACCACAAACGGTTCCACCGGTCTCCGCACGTGCGGAGCTCGCGCTTTTCCGGGCGATGCAGGAAGCGCTCGCGAACGTCGTGCGCCATGCGGGAGCGAAGCATGTCCGTGTCGGCGTGATCCCGGATGGCCGGCGTTTGGCCCTGGAGGTCGAGGATGACGGGCGCGGCCTCCCACCCGGGTTCGATCTCGAGCGCGGCGAGCGGGAGGGACACCTCGGCCTCGCCGGCATGCGCGAACGCATGTCGGCATTGCAGGGAGAGTTTCACGTTCGCCCGGCCGCTTCAGGGGGCACGGTAGTGCGGGTGGCCGTCCCCTGTGCCGCCGCGGATATGGCATGACTCCCATTCGCGTGCTGGTTGCTGACGACCACTCGGTGGTCCGTGAGGGACTGCGTCACGTGCTCGCGGGTGTGCCGGAGCTCACGGTCGTAGGAGAAGCCGGTACCGGACCCGATGCGATGGCACTGGCGGCATCGGAGCGGCCCGACGTGGTTCTCCTCGACCTCACCATGCCCGGCGCGGGGGGCCTCGAAGTGCTCCGGCACCTGCGCAGCACGCTGCCGGAAATCCGGGTGCTGATTCTGTCCGTGCATGACGACCCCGAGTACGTGCTGGAGAGTGTGCGGGCCGGCGCGCATGGGTACCTCCGGAAAGACTCGAGCCCGGCGGAGATTCGTCAGGCGATCAGGGCCGTGCATGCGGGAGACGCCTACTTCTCGCCTCCGGTCGCGCGCCACCTCACCACCGCGTTGCGGGACGGGACGCCACCATCACCTCTAGAGGCCGATCTTGGGGAGCTCACGTCCCGGGAGCGTGAGGTCCTGGTCCGAATTGCGCGGGGTTTGACCAACCGGGAGACCGCCGCCGAGCTCCACATCAGCGTGCGAACCGTCGAGGCGCACCGCGACTCGCTGATGCGGAAGCTCCGGATCCACACCGTTGCGGGACTGACGCGCTTCGCCATCTCCCAGGGACTCCTGCCCGCGACTCAGTAGCAGTACGTCCGTAGGATTCCGAATGGTTTGCGCGAGGCGACTGGCCTAAAATCGCGGCCATGTCGTTGTCCTGCATCGGGATCAATCACCGCACCGCCTCCGTTTCCCAACGCGAACCAGTCGCGCTCGGCGTCGAGGCCCGGCGGCGCTGGTTGACCGCTCCCGAGACCGCCGGCCGCCGGGAGCGCGCGGGAATTTCCGAAGTGGCGGTCCTCTCCACCTGCAATCGCACGGAGCTGTACGCCGTGCACGCTGACTCGCCGTCCCCGGAGATGCTTCGCGAGCTGTTCGCGTCCCTCGCGGAGCTGCCAACGACGGAGCTCGCTCCTCACCTCTATGAGCTGACCGACTCCGCTGCCCTCCGTCACCTCTTCGGTGTGGCGGCGGGACTCGACTCGATGGTGCTCGGTGAGGCCGAAATCCTCGGGCAGGTACGGACCGCTCGAGAAATCGCGTGCGGCGAAGGGGCGGCGGGTCCGGTGCTCGACGCCGCGTTTCGCGCCGCGGCCCAGGCGGGGCGGCGCGCCCGGACCGAAACGGGGATCTGCCGGCTTCCGGGAAGCGTCGCGACCGAAGCGGTTCGCCTGTTGAGCTCCGTCGCCGGTCCGGTCGAGCATCTCTCGCTGCTGGTCGTCGGCACCGGGAAGATGAGCCGGGCCGTCGGCGAGACGTTCCGGAGCCAGGGCGGGGAGCGGATCGCGGTGATCAGCCGGACCCGCGAGCACGCCGACGAGCTGGCCCGGCAATGGAATGGCGTCGCCCTTCCGTGGCACGAGCTCCCGGCCGCGGTCCGCGCCGCCGATGCCATCCTCTCGTCGACGGGGGCACCGCACACGGTGCTCACGCGAGAGCTCGTCGATCAGGCGATCGGCCCCCGCGGCGATGGCCGCCGCCGTGTGATCGTCGACATCGCCGTGCCGCGCGACGTCGAACCGGCGGTGGGTTCGGCCGCAGGGGTCGCCCTCTACGACATCGACGATCTGCAGATCCGGGTGGGGGAGAATCTGGAGACCCGGGGCCGTGAGGTACCGGCGGTCCAGCACATCGTCGAAGAAGAGCTGGCCCGGTTCGACGCCTGGCTCCGCTCCTGGACCCTGCGGCCCGTGCTGACCGGGATGCATGCCCGGGGTGAGACGATCCGCCAACGCGAGTTGGCCCGGGTGCTGCGCCGGCTCGGTCCCGTGAACCCGGAGCTCCGGGCGCAGATCGAGTCGTTTTCCCGGACGCTCGTGAACCAGCTCCTCGATGCGCCCAGCCGGCGACTGCGCGAAGCCAGAGATCCCTCGCGCGCCGAGGCGTTCGGCGCCATCACCCGCGAGCTCTTCGGCCTGGACGACCGCGACGGCCGAGACGGACACGAAGGCCGGGATAGCCAAGACGACGCGGAGGTCGCGTGACGGCCGGCCTCGTCACTCTGCGAGCGGGGACCAGAGGCTCGGCGTTGGCGCGCTGGCAGACCAAACGCGTGTGCGAGGTGGTCGAGCGACTGACCGGGGTGCGGTCCCGCCCTGTCGTGTTTTCTACGACCGGCGACCGGGCCCTCGACATCCCGCTTCCGGCGCTCGGAGGGAAGGGAGCTTTTACCGAGGAGCTCGAGGAAGCGCTGCGTGATGGCCGCATCGACTTCGCGGTCCACTCTCTCAAGGACCTGCCGGTGGCTGATGCACCGGGGATCTCGGTCGCCGCTATCCTTTCGCGCGACGACCCGCGGGATGTCGTGATCGCCAAGAACGCGAAGTCCCTCGCGGAGCTTCCGATCGGTGCCGTCGTCGGGACCTCGAGCAATCGCCGAATGGCACAAGTCGCCGCTCTCCGGCCCGGTCTCACGATCCGTCCCCTCCGGGGCAACGTCGATACGAGGGTGCAGAAGGCGCTCGACGGCGAGTACGACGCCATCGTCATCGCTGCCGCCGGCGTGCACCGACTCGGCCTTACCGCGCACATCACGGAGTACCTCCCCTTTCATCAGATGCTGCCCGCCCCGGGGCAGGGGGCTCTGGCGGTGCAGTGCCGGGCAGATGACGACGCGGTACGCGCACTGCTGATGGTGCTCGACGACCCAGCGGCGCGGGTCCCGACCACCGCCGAGCGTACCTTCCTGTCGTTGCTCGGTGGTGGGTGCGCCGCGCCGATCGCCGCGCTCGGGGAGCCCTTCGAAGGGGATGGCCGCCGTCAGCTCTGTCTCAGCGGACTCGTCGCCTCGCTGGATGGGCGGAGGGTCGTTCGGGCTACGCTGACCGGTGAGTGGAATGGCGGCGAGACGCTCGCCCGGGCGGTCGCCGAGCGCGTCATCGCGAACGGCGCCCGGGGGTTGCTGGCATGACTGGCCCTCGAGTCCTCGTCACCAGACCCCGGGCACAGTCCCGGGACCTCGTCACCGCGCTCGAGGCGTGGGGGGCGCACGCGGTGCTCTTCCCGACCGTCGAAATCCTTGGTCCGCAGGACCCCGCGCCGATCGACCGGGCGGTGATCCGCCTGGCCGGCTATGACTGGCTCGTCTTCACCAGCGCGAACGCGGTCGAAGCCATCTTCGATCGGCTGGGCGGCGCTCCATCGAGGGGTCCGAAGATTGCGGCGGTGGGACCGGCGACGGCGGCCGAGATCAGGCGACGCGGGGCGCGGGTGGACTACGTGCCTTCAGAGTACCTCAGCGCGCAGCTCGGGCGAGAGCTCCCCGATGTCGGGGGACGGACGGTCCTCATCCCGCAGGGAGATCAGGCGGGCACCGCGCTCGTCGATGCCCTGATGGAGCGTGGTGCGCGGGTGGACGTCGTCGAGGCGTACCGCACCGCTCCCCCGGAATCCGCGGATCCCCGCGCGCTCGCCGACCTCGCCGTCGGTGTGGATGCGGCGGTGTTCACCAGCGGATCCGCGGTACGACATCTGTTCACGCTGCTGGGGAATGATGCCGCGCTCCTGGCGCTCAAGGGTGCGGTGATCGCCTGTATCGGACCGGTGACGGCCGGCGTGGCACGCGCGTTAGGGCTCGAGGTCCATGTCGAGCCGGCCGAGCACACCGTCCCGGCGGTCGCAGAAGCGCTGCGAGCCCGGCTCGCGGCATGATTCGTCTTCGCCGGCTCCGCACGTCGCCGGGACTTCGTCACCTGGTGCGGGAAACCCGCCTCGACCCCGCGCAGCTCATCTATCCGCTCTTCGTCACCGCGGCGTCCAATGAGCCGCAGGCCATCGCCTCCATGCCGGGCGTGTCACAGTGGCCCGTCGCGCGGGTCGCTGCGCAGGTCGAAGCGGCGCACCGCCTCGGCGTCGGGGCCGTTTTGCTGTTCGGGATTCCACGGACCAAGGATGCGAACGGCGGCGAGAGCTTCGATGACCGCGGGGTGATCCAGGAGGCAGTGCGGGTGATCAAGATCGCTGTACCCGACTTGCCGGTGATCACGGATGTCTGTCTCTGCGAATACACCGACCACGGGCACTGCGGTGTCCTGAATGGCGCGGGGAAGGGGCGGGCACATCCGGAGCTTCCCGAAGGCTATCTGCTGAATGACGAGAGCGTCGACGTTCTCAAGCGCATCGCGGTGTCTCATGCCCGGGCCGGGGCGGACATCGTAGCCCCGTCGGCGATGCTCGACGGCATGGTCGCAGGGATTCGCTCCGCGCTCGACCAGAACGCCTTCGGACATGTCCCGGTCTTGTCGTACTCCGCGAAGTTCGCGTCCGCGTTCTACGGGCCCTTCCGTGAGGCAGGCGGGGGTGCACCGAAGCACGGGGACCGGCAGTCGCACCAGCTCGATGTCGCCAATGGCCGGGAGGCGCTGCGCGAGTCCCGCGTCGATGTGGACGAGGGCGCCGATCTCCTGATGGTCAAGCCGGCCCTGGCATACCTCGATGTGGTCCATGAAACGCGCGCTCGATTCCCCGATCACCCGCTCGTCGCCTACAACGTCTCGGGCGAGTACGCGATGGTGAAGGCCGCCGCGGAACGAGGCTGGCTCGACGAACGCCGCGCCGTGCTCGAGCACCTCACCGCGATCCGTCGTGCCGGCGCCGACCTGATCATCACTTACCACGCGCTGGATGCGGCGCGGTGGCTGACGGAGTAGACCATGGCCGAAGAAACCCACCGCACCTTCAACCACTTCTCGCTGCTCCGGTTCGAGGACCGGTACTGGCGTGCAGACCCGAAGGCCCGCCGTCAGTCGGTCTGTTCGGCGCTCGAAGCCCTGCGCGGGGGCGTCGACGCCCTTCATCTGTATCAGACCTTCGGCGTCGAGGCGGGCACGGATCTGCTCATCTGGACCGCCGTCGATGGCGGTGACCCTGCCGTTCCGGCGAGGGTTTTCACGCACGCCGCGCGTGCGCTTGCACCCATTCGTGAATTCGCCACCCTGACGACGTCGCTGTGGGGATTCACTCAGCCGTCGCAATACACCAAGACCCGGAGCCGCCAGGAGATCGATCCGTTCGCCGCCGAGCGGTCGCCCTACCTCGTGATGTACCCGTTCACGAAGACGGCCGAGTGGTATCAAAAGAGCCGGGAGGAGCGGCGGGATATCATGCTCGAGCACATCAAGCTCGGGAAGCAATACGAGGACATCACCCAGCTCCTCCTCTACTCCACCGGTCTGCAGGACCAGGAATTCGTCGTCGTCTACGAGACCTTCGATCTGACGCGCTTCTCGAATCTGGTCACCGAGCTGCGGAGTACGCAGGGCCGGCCATTCACCGAACGGGATACGCCGCTTCATACCGCCGTCCACCAGGCCGACTGGGGTACCGCCTCGCAATGGCTGTGAGCGTTCCCGGGGCCTCGACGCTGCTTTCTGCGGCGCGGCGCGAAGTCACTCGTCCCACGCCCGTGTGGTTCATGCGGCAGGCGGGGCGCTATCTCCCGGAGTACCGGGCCATTCGCGAGAAGCACACGCTTCTCGGGATCTGCGCCAATCCTCAATTGGCGGCCGAAGTCACTCTGCAGCCGGTGTGGCGCCTGGGAGTGGATGCCGCGATCGTCTTCGCGGACATCCTCCTGCCGCTGGTCCCGATGGGCCTCGATCTGGCATTCGTCGAGGGCGAAGGGCCCCTGCTGCGAAATCCCATCCGTAGTCCCGCCGACATCGCCCGCCTTGGGGAGACCGACGTCGCCAACGCCCTCGCGCCGGTATCGGAAGCGGTGCGGCTGGTGCGCGCGGCACTGCCTCCGACCGTTCCCGTCATCGGATTCGCGGGCGCTCCCTTCACGGTCGCGTCCTATGCCATCGAGGGCGGGTCGTCCCGCCACTTCGTGGAAACCAAGCGATTGATGTACGAGCACCCCGACGCCTGGAACGCGCTCCTCGCCAAGCTGGTTCGGGTGCTGGGGGAGTACCTCGCCGCGCAGGTGGAAGCCGGCGCGGAGGTCCTTCAGGTCTTCGACAGCTGGGCGGGCGTGCTGAGTCCCAGCGACTACCGGCGATACGTCTTTCCGCACACGCGCGCCCTGTTCGTGCAGCTCGGACTGCTCGGCGTTCCGGTCATCCACTTTGGGGTCAACACCGGCGAGCTGCTGCCCCTGCTGGTCGAGGCGGGGGGCGACGTCATCGGGCTGGACTGGCGTCTTGGGCTCGACGACGGGTGGAAGCGCATCGGCTTCGAGCGAGGAGTGCAGGGGAACCTGGACCCCGTGGCACTCTTCGCGCCCGCCGCCGAGCTCGAGAAGCGAGTCCGCGATATCATCGCGCGGGCGGAGGGTCGCCCCGGACACATTTTCAATCTTGGCCACGGCCTCCTGCCCGCCACTCCGGTGGACGCCGTGCGCCGGGTCGTGGATCTGGTTCACTCGCTGACCGCATGAGCGCGTCGGTCGGCGTGCTGGTCATGGCGTATGGCGGTCCCGACGCCCTGAGCGATGTTGAGCCGTACCTGCTCGACGTCCGGGGACACCGCGCGACTCCAGAGCATGTCGTGCAGGAGGTCCGGGGCCGGTACGCCGCGATCGGAGGGAGGTCGCCGATTCTGGAGCGCACCCGCGCGCAGGCCCGTGGCCTTCACGAGGCGCTCGCGGCGCGAGGTCGGCCCCTGCCGGTCGTGGTCGGCATGCGGCACTGGAAGCCGCGGATCGCCGACGGCCTCGCGGAGCTTCGGACGCGGGGAGTCGAGCGCGTGGTTGGGCTCGTCATGGCTCCGCACTACTCCCGCATGTCGATCGAGCTCTATTTCCGCAAAGTCGCCGAGGATCGGGGCGCGCTCGCGTTCGCAGGAATCCCGGACTGGCATCTGCTTCCGGGGTACGTCACGGCCGCCGCGGACCGCGTGCGGGACGCACTGGCACGCTTTCCGGCCGACGTCCGCCACGATGTGCCGGTCATCTTCTCGGCGCACAGCCTTCCGCAGCGAATTCTCGAATCGGGAGATCCGTATCCTGAACAGCTGACGGCGTCGATGCGCGCGGTCGTGGCCCGCATCGGAAATGGCGGGCTCCGGCACCAGTTCGCCTTCCAGTCGGCAGCGATGACCCCCGATCCGTGGTTGGGCCCCGATGTCGGCACGGTGCTGAAGCGGTTGGCCGATGCGGGTGAGCGGAACGTGGTGGTGGCTCCGATCGGCTTCACCTGTGAGCACGTGGAAGTGCTTTACGATCTGGATGTGGAGCTGCGGCGGCAGGCGGGCACCCTGGGGATCCATCTCGAACGCGCCGGCATGGTCAACGACGATCCCCTCATGATAGCGGGGCTGGCCGATCTGGTACTCGAGACGGCCGACCGAGAGTGGGCGGGCGCATGACCGCGGTGGCGATCATCGGTGGTGGGATCGCGGGACTGGCGGCCGCCCAGCGCGTGACCGAAGCCGGCGTCGCCTGCGTCGTGCTCGAGCGCGATCACCGGCCGGGTGGGAAGATCGTCAGTCACTCGACCGGCGGGTTTCTGGTGGAGGGCGGGCCCGACTGTTTCCTCTCGTCCAAGCCCGGCGGCGTGGCGCTGGCGCGGTCCCTCGGCATCGATGGCCTGCTGCACGGCACCGATCCCACGCACCGGGGCACATTCGTCAAGCGTGGTGGCCGCCTGCACCCGCTTCCGGAGGGGATAACTGGTCTTGTACCCTCGCGGCTGGGGCCTCTCCTCACCACGCGTCTGCTCTCTCCCGCTGGGCGGATCCGGGCGGGGCTCGAGGCGTTCGTTCCGCGCGGGGGAGGCGGCGACGAGAGCATCGCCCAGTTCGCGTCTCGCCGGTTCGGCGCCGAGGCGTATCGCTGGGTGGTCGAGCCGCTGTTGTCTGGTGTCTACGCCGGGGATGGAGCGCGGCTTTCTCTCTCCGCGACGTTCCCACAGCTCGCGCGCGCCGAGCGTGAGCAGGGCGGGGTCCTCCGGTCGGCGTGGCGGAGCCGGCGCGCCCCTGCGGTTGAGCGTGGGGGATTTCTCTCCTTTCCGGATGGCGTGGAGCAGTTGGTTCGTTCCACGGTCGCCCGGCTGCCCGCGCCCACATTGCGCCTGGGTGTCTGCGCGCAGCGCATCACCGGCGACGCGCACGGCTTCCGCATCCGCTGCGATGACGGCGCGACCGTCACCGCCGAGCATGTCATTCTCGCGACGCCGGCATACGTCGGTGCGGAGCTGGTCGAGGATCTGAATCCCTCGCTCTCGATAGAGTTGTCTCGAATCCCCTTTGTCTCTTCGGCCACGGTCACGCTCGGGTATGCCGAAGGGCCGTCGTTCCCCGGATCGGGATACGTCTGTCCCCGGGCGGGGGGCGGGTCCGCGGTGGCGGTGACGTGGTCGTCCAACAAGTACCGGGGACGTGCGCCACAGGGCAGCGCGCTGGTGCGGGTGTTTCTCGGGCGCGCGGGAGACGAGGACTGGGTGGACGAAGCCGACGCGGTACTGGTCGCCGAAGCCCGGCGCGAGCTGGCGCAGGTCTGCGGGGTCGACCAGGAGCCGACAATGGCGCGGGTATTCCGCTGGCCTCGCGGGCTTCCACAGTACGTCATCGGTCACCTCGACCGGATGGAGCGGATCGCCGAGCTGGTCCGCGGCATTCCTGGTCTGCATCTCGCAGGGGCTTCGTACTGGGGTGTCGGGATTCCCGACTGTATCACCTCGGGATGGACGGCTGCGGACGCAGTGCTGCGCGACATCCGGGTGGCCGCATGACCGCGACCCGGTCGGCGCGCCTCTTCGAGGAAGCCCAGAAGCTCTTTCCCGGAGGCGTGAATTCACCGGTTCGCGCCTTTCGGGCGGTGGGTGGACAGCCGCTATTCCTGGCGCGGGGCTCGGGAGCGAGGGTGGAGGATGTCGATGGCCGCCGCTACATCGACTACGTCCTCTCGTGGGGACCACTTATCCTCGGCCACGCACACCCGCTGGTCGTGCATGCCGTCCAGCAGGCGGCCCTCGAGGGCACGAGCTTCGGAGCGCCGACCCCCCGCGAGGTCGAGCTCGGAGCACTCATCCGGCGCAGCATGCCCGCGCTCGAACTCCTGCGTTTCGTGAATTCCGGGACCGAAGCCGTGATGAGCGCGCTGCGTGTCGCTCGAGCATTCACGGGACGCCCCCGCATCCTGAAGTTCGAAGGCTGCTACCACGGACACGCCGATGGACTGCTGGTGCGTGCCGGCTCCGGCGTGGCCACCCTGGCGCTGCCCGATTCTCCCGGTGTGCCCAGCACGACCGCGGCCGACACCCTGGTGGCACCCTACAATGATCTCGTGGCCGTGGAGCGGATATTCGAAGAGCATGGCCGGACCCTCGCGGCCGTCATCGTCGAGCCCGTGGCAGGGAACATGGGTGTCGTGCCGCCTGAGCCGGGATTCCTCGAGGGACTGCGCGATCTGACGCGGGCGGCCGGCGCGCTCCTGATCTTCGATGAAGTCATGACGGGATTCCGCGCGCATCCCTCGGGCGTGCAGGGCCTGACGGGCGTCACGCCCGACCTGACCACCCTGGGCAAGATCATTGGTGGCGGCCTTCCGGTCGGGGCGTACGGTGGCCGGCGGGAAATCATGGAGCTGGTCGCACCGGCAGGCCCCGTGTACCAGGCCGGCACGTTGTCGGGGAACCCGCTGGCGATGGCCGCGGGCATTGCCACCCTCACTGAGCTTGGGCGCCCCGGCGTCTGGGAGTCCGTCGCCAAGGCCGCGGAGGGCCTGGCCGCACAGCTTCAGGAGGCCGCGGGAGCCGCGAAGGCCCGCTGTGTTGTCGCCCGTGTGGGCGCGATGCTCACCATCTTCTTCACCGACCACCCCGTGCGCAGCTGGAATGAGGCCCGCCTGTCGGATGTCGCGCGCTTCGGCGCTTTCTTCCGGAGCCTCCTCGCGAACGGCGTCTATTGGGTGCCTTCACAGTTCGAGGCCGCATTCGTGTCGACCGCGCACGGCCCTGAGGAGATCGGGCGCACGGTAGAAGCCGCCCGCCAGGCATTCGCCGCTATCTGACACCCACCTGACGGCCACGGCGACGACTTCGTCGGCCGACATTAGATTCGCCGCATGCGAGTGCTCGTCGTCGAGGACGATCCCCAGCTGGCCGGGCTGCTCCGCGAAGGACTGCGCGAGCAGCGGATCGATCCCGTCCTCGCGTCGACATTCGCGGATGGACTCGAGCGGGGCAGGGGAACCGACTTCGACGTCGTGATCCTCGACGTCCGGCTCCCGGGCGGTACGGGATTCGATCTCTGCCGTCGTCTGCGGGATGAAGGAGTGGCGGCGCCCGTGCTGATGCTGACGGCACTCGACGCGGTCGACGATCGCGTGCGGGGACTCGAGGCCGGCGCGGACGACTACCTCACCAAGCCGTTCGACTTCCGGGAGCTCGTCGCCCGGCTCAAGGCGCTGGCGCGCCGCCGTCCCTCGGTGGCTCCGGCCATTCACAAAATCGCCGACCTCACCGTCGATCTGTCCGCGCGCACCGTCTCCCGCGCTGGCAAGCCGATCACGCTCACCGTGAAGGAATTCGCGCTCCTCGAGCTCTTCGTCCTGCACGCGGGTGCGGTAGTGGACCGGGCGGCGATCACGGCGCATGTCTGGGACGACAATCATGATCCCTTCGCCAACGTGCTCGACGTGCTGATCCGCCGGCTGCGGGCCAAGATCGACGATCCCTTTACGCCCAAGTTGATCGCCACAGTGCGTGGCGCCGGGTACCGGTTGGGATGAAGCCGCTCACCCGGCTGCGCTTCCAGCTCACGCTGTGGTATGCCGGCGTGCTCATGCTCATCTTGCTGGTGCTGGGATTCGGACTCTTCCACGCCATCCGGCGTCAAATCTCCGGTCAGCTCGACTTGTCCCTCGAGGCGGCGGCGCACTCCCTCGAGCAGGCGGCGCGCGTTCGCGAGGTCGAGCGAGCGCAGGCGCGCGGTCCGGTCGCCGATGCGGTCGAAGAACTCCACATCCCCGACCGCACGCTGTACTTCTTCGACTCCGCCGGCGCCCCGATTATCCCGGCGACGGTCCCTGCTGAAGTGACCAACGCGGCCAGGCGGGCCGTGCAAACGGGGAATGTGAACCTGACGATCGACGGGCCCGGCGATCATGACACGCGCGTGCACGCCGAGCGGTTCACGGGAGGGTCGGGGACGCCTTATGTCGCGCTGGTGACCGCCGATCGCGTCGAGCTCGAAGACCAGTACGCATCGCTCATCGAGACCCTCGCCGCTGGAGCACTGGCCGCACTGGTACTGGTCGCCGCCGGTGGATGGTTTCTGGTGCGGCAATCGACGGCTCCGATCGAACGTTCGATGGACCGGATGCGGCGCTTCATGGCGGATGCCGCGCACGAGCTTCGCACGCCCGTCACGATCCTCCGCACCCGCGCCGATCTTGCCCTCGATCAGTCCCGTGACCCCGCACGGGACACTGCGCTCCTGCAGGCGGTAGCGCGTGAGGCTGGCCGGATCGGCGCCATCGTCGGTGACCTGCTCACACTGGCGCGCGCCGACGCCGGAGAGCGGCCCCTCGCACAGGAGCGGGTGTTTCTCGACGACCTGGCTGCCGATACCGTGAATGATCTGCGTCCGGTGGCCGACCGGCGCGGCGTCACGGTCGCGGTTGGGTCGTTCGAAGAGTGCGAGGTGCGGGGTGATCCGGTGCCCCTTCGCCAGCTGTTGCGGATTCTCCTCGACAACGCGATCAAGTTCACGCCCGCGGGTGGGCGCGTGCGGATCGATGCCGGCGTCGAGAGCGGAACACCGACGGTGCGCGTCGTGGATACCGGCATCGGCATTCCCGCGGACCAGCTGCCACACGTGTTCGAACGCTTTTACCGCGGTGAACATGCCCGGCGCGAAGGGGAAGGAGCGGGCCTCGGCCTCTCCATCGCCCGGTGGATTGCCGATGCCCACGAGGCGAAGATCGACATCTCCTCCAACGGGTCCGGGACAGAAGTCGTCGTGCGTTTTCCCGCCGAGGTGTAAGCCTCCCGTAAGGGGAACCGGATAGCTTGCGGGCCCTATGCGTCCGGTTCTGGTCTTTTTGTTTCTGCTGCGCCCTGCTTTGGCGCAGACGCCGCGAGCGGTCTCCCGAGCGGATGCCGTTGCGCTCGCGGTGGCGCATGGGCCTCGCGCCGCGACTGCGCGGGCGGACTCGGCGGCGACGTATGGCGATCTCGCCGCCGCCCGGGCGTTCCCGAATCCCTCGTTCTCCGCGACGTACTCGAAGGATGCTCCGCAGTATCACTACATCTTCGACATCCCGATCGACTGGCCGTGGCTGCGGGCTCCCCGCGTTGGCGCGGCGAGCGCCGGGGCCGAAGCGGGGCTTGCCCGTTTCGCGTTCGAGGTTGCGGCGGTGCGCTTTGATGCGGACACGTCGTACACCGTCGCGCTCGCGGCCGAGGCGCATGCGCGCCTGTCCCGCCGGACCGCCATCGATGCCGATTCGCTGCTCCGGGTGGCTCGCCTCCGAAGGGATGCGGGAGACGCCAGCGAGATGGACACCCGGCTCGCCGAAATCAACGCGGGAGAATTGGCGAACACGGCGGCGGAGGACTCGCTCGCCGCGGTCGCTGCCCTGGTCAATCTTCAGCTCGTCATGGGTCTCCCCGGCGACGCCGCGGTGGTGTTGACCGACTCGCTGCAGTTTCCCGACACTGCGGGGGGTCAGATGCCGGCGGCATCCCTGTCGGTGCTGGAGGCGCAGGCCGAGCTGACCGCGGCTGAACGGTCCCTGACCCTCGCGAAGTCCGGGAATCTCCTTTCGCCGAGCTTCACCGTGGGCGTCGAACGCGGCGATCCGACCGGTCAGGAGCCCGGCGGCCTCCCGACGTTCGGGCTGTCACTTCCCCTTCCGCTCTTCAATTGGAACGGGGGTGCGATCACTCGCGCCCACGCGGAGCGGGATGCGGCGCAAGTACGGCTCGACGCGACCCGGCGAGCCGCGACCGCAGAGCGCACCCGGGCCGTCGGCGAACGATCGGTCGCGCTCGCGCGGGCCCGGCGGGACGCCGGGTTGGTGGCGAGCGCCGATTCGGTGGCCGCGATGTTCCTTCAGGCGTACGGCGAAGGGGCGGTCTCTCTGCCGGAGGTTCTGGAAGCCCAGAGAAATGCCCGGGAGGCGCTCGGCCGGTACGTGGATGATCTGGCGCTGGCCAATACGGCCGTCGGGCTGGTCAAACTCCTCGACGCAACCCGGGAGCATCAGTGAAACGTCTGGTGACTGTGCTGGTCCTGATCGCGGCCTGTCATGGCGGAGGACATGAGGGAGATGCACCCCCTGCGGCTCCCGTCGCCACGGCGACGGCACACCTCGCCCCATTCACCGAAGTCGTAACCGCCATCGGCACCGTGGCGCCGCGTCCCGGGAAGTACGCCGAACTCGCTGCACCGGCACCGACGCGCGTCGCGCGTATCCTGGTGACACCGGGCCAGCGCGTGGCCGCGGGCGACACCTTGGTGGTGTTCGAGCAGGCTCCTTTTGACGCCGCGGCGCATGCGGCCGATGTCGCGCTGGCTGCGGCGCAGCACGCCGCGGACCGCGCGACTCGCTTGGTGGCTGCGGGAATCCTGCCCAAGAAGGACGCCGATCAGGCCGATTTGGATCTGGCGGCGGCGCAGACCGCGGATGTTACGGCCCGGCGGAACGCCGATCTGGCGGCCCTTCGTTCTCCGATCGCCGGGGTCGTCACCAGGGTGAGTGCCGTGATGGGCGCGCCCGCCGATCCCTCTCAGCCGGTGGTGGCCGTCGCGGATCCGAACGCGCTTGATCTGGTCTTCGGCCTGTCCGTCGATGCCGCCGGGCGCGTGCATGCGGGGGATTCGTTGTTCGCGCTCGCTGGGGAGCAGGGGACCGGCGATACGCTGGGGCCGGGGCGCGTGCAGGACGTCGGCGTCGCGGTGGACTCCGTGACCCGGACCGTCACGGCACGAGCCCACCTCACGCACAGCACGCGCGCGCTGCGCATCGGTGAAACGGTATTCGCCCGCATCGCCGTCAAGACGACTCCGGGCGCCATCGTCATTCCCGAGGTGTCCCTGGTCCCGACCGGTGAAGGGTACCGCGTCTTCGTGGTGGACACGGCGGGGCTGGCGCATGCGCGGGATGTGACCGTAGGCGGGCGTGCGGACGGCGTGGCGGAGATTACGAACGGACTCGCGGCGGGCGAAGTGGTGGTGTCGACGGGGGCATACGGCGTCACCGACAGCGCCCGCGTCGTCAAGAAATCATGAAGCTGTTCGACGTCCTGGCGCACCAGCGCCGGCTGATCCTGCTGGTAGTCGGGTTGCTCACGGCGGTCGGGATCTGGTGCGCCCTGCGGCTCCCGTCGGCGATCTATCCCGAGCTCCAGTTCAACCGCATCCAGGTCGTCATCGAGGGCTCCGCGCTGGGCGCCCGGCAGATGGTCTTTTCGGTGACGCGACCCGTGGAAGAGGCGGTGAGCGTCGTTCCGGGTGTGATCCGGGTCGACTCCCGCACCATCCGCGGCGCCCTCGAGATGTCCGTCTACTTCGATCCCCGCACCAACATGATCAACGCGCTCTCGTTGGTCCGCGCGCGCGTCAACCAGGTGCAGGGGGACTTACCGCAGGGGCTCGACATCGAGATCGAGCAGATGACCCCGTCCCTGTTCCCCATCCTGTCCTATACAGTAGAAGGGGGCGACCCGGCGACGCTGTACGACATCGCCCGGTATCAGATCAAGCCCATCCTGTCCCGCATCCCCGGCGTGGCCCGGGTGGAAGTGCAGGGCTCCGACATCCACGAGGTCGAGGTCGTCGCCGACCCCTCGCGGCTGGCCGGTCTGGGCCTGACCTACGACGACCTCGCGAACGCCATCAAGAAGGCCACCACGGTCTCCGCGGTGGGGAGGGTGGCGCGCGACTACCGGCAATATCTAGTGGTCACCGACGTCGAAGCCCACACGCCCGAGGATATCGGCGCGGTGGTGCTCCCCAACGGACTCCGCGTGCGCGACGTCGCGACCGTCTCCCTCGGCACCGAGGACAAAGTCAGCATCATCGCGGGTGACGGAAAGCCGGCGGCACAGATCAGCGTGACGCGCCAGCTCGGAGGGAACAGTATCTCGATCGCCGACAGCGTCGCCGGGGCGTTCCGGGGCCTGCAGAGCGATCTGCCCCCCGGGGTCCAGGTGAAGGCCGTCTACGATCAGGCGTCGCTGGTGCGGGATGCCGTTCATGGGGTGCGGGACGCGATGCTGATCGGCGCGATCCTCGCCGTGATCGTCCTCTTTCTCTTCCTCCGCCACGGGCGCATCACCGGCATTAGCGCGACCAGCATCCCGCTGACCCTGATCATCACCGTCGCGGCCATGCGCGCGCTCGGTCAGACCTTCAACTTGATGACGCTGGGCGCGATGGCGATCGCGATCGGCCTGGTGATCGACGACGCCGTGGTCATCACCGAGAACATCGCCCGGCACCTCGCGACCGGTGTGGAGCGCCAGGTCGCGATCCGCGAAGCGGTGGCGGAGCTGGTCTGGCCCGTCACGACCTCGACGATCACCACCGTCGTCGTCTTTCTGCCCCTCGGCCTGCTCACGGGCGTGGTCGGTCAGTTCTTCGCGGCTCTCGCGATCACGCTGACCTGCGCGGTGCTGATCTCGCTCGGACTGGCCCTGACCATCATCCCCCTCCTGGCCAACGAGTTTGTGACCACCGAAGAGACGGCTCCGGCGAGTGCGGGGTCGGTACTCACGAAAGTCACCACGGCACTCAATCGGCTGACCGACTGGTACAGCGACACGCTTGGCAAAGCGCTGCACCATCCCCGCCGAATCGTCGGGGCACTGGTGGTCCTCGCGATCCTGGGTGTGGTCGGCTACGAAGTGGCGGGCACCGGCTTCCTGCCCGAGATGGATGAGGGGGCCTTCGTCCTCGACTACTTCACTCCCGGCGGGACGGCGCTTGCCGAGACGGACCGCGAGGTTCGCGTGGCGGAGGGGATCCTGGCCCGTACACCTGAGATCACCGGCTCCTCACGCCGGACGGGCGCGGAGCTCGGCCTCTTCGCGACGCTGCAGAACTCCGGGGACATCGTCGCACGGCTGAAGCCGGCCAGCCAGCGGGACCGGGACATTTTCGCGGTCATGAACGCCGAGCGGGACTCGATCAGCGCCGCGGTACCGCGGCTGCACATCGAGTTCGTGCAGATTCTTTCGGACGTCATCAACGATCTGGCCGGTGCGGCGAAGCCGGTGGAGATCAAGGTCTTCGGCGAGAACCTCGACACGCTCGAAGCGTACGCTCATCGGCTGGAGCCGAAGCTGTCGGCCGTCGCGGGGCTCGAGGATTTCTACAACGGTGTCAGCGAGCCTTCGGCGGAGCTGATGCTCAAGGTCCGGTCGGCCGATGCCGCCCGGGTGGGACTCACTCCGGAGGACGTCGGCGATGGGGTCCAGGGTGCCCTGCTCGGCGTACCCGCGGGAGAGATCCATACCGAAGACCGTCCGATTGGTGTGCGGGTCCGGGCGCCCGATGACGTCCGCTACGACCTGACGAGACTTGCCAGCCTCCCGCTCCTGGGCGCGCATGCCACCCGGCCCACGCCCCTCGGAGCCCTCGCCGACTTCCAGCCCGTCGACTCACGGGCCGAGCTGCTGCGGGAGAATCAGCAGCAGATGATCGACATCAACGCAGACGTCGACGAGCGGTCGCTGGGTGATGTCATGGGGGACGTGCGCAAGATTCTCGCTTCGGAGCCGGTACCCGCCGGGGTGCGCGTCGTCATTGGGGGGCAATACGCCAATGAGCAGGAGGCGTTCGCCGCGCTGCTGGTGGTGCTGGGACTCGCGACGCTCTCGGTAGTGGCGGTGATGGTGGTGCAGTTCGAATCGTTTCTGGAGCCTCTGATCGTCCTCGCAGTCGCTCCCGTGTCCTTTACCGGCGGCCTGGCCGCGTTGCTCGTCACCGGAACCGACCTGAACGTCTCGTCGATGATGGGTTTCATTCTGCTGGTGGGGCTCATCGTAAAGAACGGTATCATCCTCCTCGACTTCACGCGTCTCCGGATGCGCCGGGACGGCCTGAACCTCGAAGCCGCCCTCAAGGATGCCGCGCGCGTGCGCCTGCGTCCGATTCTGATGACGACGCTCTGTACGCTCTTCGGCCTCCTTCCACTGGCCCTCGGGATCGGGGCGGGAAGCGAATTGCAGCGTCCCTTGGCGCTGACGGTGATTGGAGGCCTTGCCCTCTCGACGCCCATCACGTTGTACGCTGTACCCGCCTTGCTCATCGCCATCCGCGGCGGGAGCGCGACGGTCCCCCAAGCCTAGACCTGCGCCCCGCCTTCCTCTAGGTTAGTCCGTACGACCCAACGCTCTACGGGAGAGGCGATTGTCTATGGTGCAACCGAAGAACGCCCATGGATATGTCCGGTTGACGGAGCCGCTGGTCCGCGACGGAGGGACGCTTCGTCCCGCCTCGTGGTCCGAGGCGCTCGACCGGGCGGCCGAGGGGTTCCGGCGGAATCTGACGCGCGGACCCAACCGGCTGGGCATCTTCAGCTGTTCCAAGTCCACCAACGAGATGAATTTCCTCGCCGGAAAACTGGCGCGGGTGGCCTTCGGAACGCACAACATCGACAGCTGCAACCGAACGTGACACGCTCCTAGCGTCGTCGGTCTGGCGACGGTGTTCGGTGCGGGTGGGGGAACCACTTCGTACCGGGAGGTGGAAGAAGCCGAGGTGCTGTTCCTGTGGGGCGCGAATGCCCGCGAGAACCACCCGATCTTCTTCCATCACGTGCTCAAGGCGGTGCACCGGGGGGCGCGGCTCTATGCCGTGGACCCGCGGCGGACGACGTCCGCCCAATGGGCCGACCGGTGGCTGGGCCTGCATGTCGGCTCCGATATCGCGCTCGCCAACGCCATGGCGCGCGTCATCATCCACGCCGGGCTCGCCGACCAGGGGTTCATCAAGAACGCGACGACGGGATACGAGGCATACCGGGCGTGCGTCGAATCCTACACCCTCGACCGCGCCGAGAAGCTCACCGGCGTGCCGGCGGCGGCCATCGAGGAGGCGGCGCTGACCTATGCGCGCGCCGATCGCGCGGTCATCTGCTGGACGCTGGGCATTACCGAACATCACAACGCGGTCGACAACGTGTTGGCGTTGATCAACCTGTCGCTGCTCACCGGACATGTGGGGCGGTACGGGTCCGGCGTGAGCCCGCTCCGCGGACAGAACAACGTGCAG
>Ga0126371_10000845_pt1 | contig 25616 bp, 24 predicted proteins | sample PanSoiMetaPlot_4_FD_110145 | JGI IMG/M metagenome (GOLD analysis project Ga0126371, IMG submission 110145) | Tropical forest soil microbial communities from Panama - MetaG Plot_4 | ecosystem: Environmental > Terrestrial > Soil > Tropical forest > Bulk soil | place: Panama | collected 2016-02-17 | reverse complement strand
GGTCGTATGCCGCGTCGGCGCGTTCGCGTTGGCCTTATCGAAAGTGTAAAAGAAACTCGTGCCCTCTATCGGTCGCTGCACGACGCCGTCGACGGAGCTTGGCTGGCGAATGCCGGCCGCTTCCAAAATTGTCGGCCCGATGTCAATGACGTGCGTGAACTGATGGCGCAGTCCACCCGGATCCTTGATGATGGCAGGCCAGGTTACGACGACGCCCTGTGCGGTGCCGCCGAAGAGCGACGCGATCATCTTGTTCCCTCGGAACGGCGTGTCGATCGCCCACGCCCACGCTGCGGCAAAGTGCGGCGCGGTACTCGGACCACCCCAGTCATCGTAGAAGTTGAGCAGCTCTTTGACCGGCGGGTTGATGCCGTTCATCGCGGCAAACTCGTTGGCGGCGCCGTTTGGGCCGCCTTCAGCGCTTGCGCCGTTATCGCCGGTGATGTAGATGACGAGCGTGTTTTGAAAACGATGCGTGTCGCGGAACGCTTGGATGACGCGGCCGACCTCGTAATCGGTTTGCGCCTGAAATGCCGCGTACACTTCCATCTCGCGAGAGTAGAGACGCTTTTGGTCGGACGACAACGAGTCCCATTTCGGATAGAAATCGGGCCATGCCGTCAGTTTCGCGTCTTGCGGAATGACGCCCAGGCGCTTTTGCCGCTCGAACGTCGGCTCGCGAAACGCGTTCCAGCCCGAATCGAACTTGCCTTTGAACTTCGCGATCCAGTCGGCCGTCGGTTGGTGCGGGCCGTGCATCGCACCGGTCGCGTAATACATGAAGACGGGTTTATCGTGTGCGACCGCATCGACGCGCTTGAGCCACGCGATGGCTTTGTCCGCCATATCGATGTTGAAGTTGTAGCCGGGATGACCGACTGACGGATACAGTGGCGTGGTGTTCTCGTAAAGAGACGGCGACCACATGTTTGTCTCGCCGCCCATAAAACCGTAGAAGTAGTCGAAGCCCATACCGGTCGGCCACATGTCGAACGGACCGGCATCGCTGATTTGCCACGGCGGCGTGTTATGGTTCTTGCCAAACCACGACGTGACGTAGCCGTTTGCCTGGAGAATGCGCGCAAACGTCGCGTTCTCTTTGCCGAAGTCGGCATCGTAGCCCGGGAATCCGGTCGCGAGGTCGGAGACGATCCCGTTGCCGACTGATTGGTGATTGCGGCCGGTCAACAGTGCCGCGCGAGTTGGAGAACACATTGCGGTGACGTGAAAGTTCGTATAGCGCAGCCCATCTTTCGCAAGACCGTCGAGCACCGGTGTGGGTATTGGACCACCGAACGTGCTGGTCGACGCGAAACCTGCGTCGTCTATCAGGATGACGAGAACATTCGGCGCGCTCTTTGGTGTGACAAGCTTCGGTTGCCACCACGGCGTCGAGTCTGAGGCATTTTTTTCAATCGTGCCTCCGAATGTCGGCTTCGGCGCAGGGATGACGTCGCTGTCGCCGACGGAGCGCGTCGCGTTCAGCGAGTCCAACGTGACGTCGCTCTCCGAAAGCGCGAACGCGCCGCAGCTTAAGATGAAGACGCTCGCTAAGGCGACCACCGCGGACTTCTTCATACGAAAATCCTTTCTAGGTTCATTGCTGTACAGCTATCTCGACGTGGCCAGCACGGACCGCCGCCTTGAGTGCGGCGTGATCGCGCTCTGCCTGATCGGCGTACGCTTCCGCGAAGGCGCTCGCGGCTTCGTCGAATTGCGGTCCACTGCCGAGGTACGTGGCGATCGCTTCGGCATCGCCAGAGCGAGCGTGCGCGCGCGCCAAGCACCAGCCGCACGCGCGCGCGTACGTCTGCAGCGCCGCTTCGTCAAACGCGTCGACCGGCGCGGACATCTTCGCATCGCGCAACTGACGTCCGTAGAAGTGGCGCCCATCCGGCCCCGTCATCCACCCCAAGAAAATATCTGAGGCGGTCTGCATCATACGCTGACCAGCCACGACGCGTTGACCGTTATGCGAGTACGCGCCTTCACCAGCGTATGCAGCCAACACCGAGTCGTTTGCCTCTTTGAACTGCAGCAGCAACGGTTCGTCCGACGCCGACATCAGCAGCGCGACCCAGCACTGCGTTCCTACGCTGCCGATCCCAACCACCTTGATAGCTGCGTCGACGAACCGGTAGCGGTCGAGCAAGATCCTGCGCTCATCCGAGAGCGTCTCGCGATACTGCGCGATCGTCGCACTGACCGTCGCGTCAAAGCCTTTTTCCTTGCTCTGCTCGGGATGAAAGATCAGCGGCGGATTGTCGCGAAGACGCGGCGTTCCGTCGCGAACATGGGTGAGCTTCGGATAAGCGACGTCGTGCCCGCGCTTGGCGCTCACGCGTTCGACCCGCTTGCGTATCCGTGCTCGGTCCCGTGGAGGTGCGAGCGCGAGGAATTCGGCAACCCCGATTTTTGCGTAATAAGCGTCGAGCGGATGCATGTGCGCGTACTTGCGCATCCATTTGCGATAGGCGCGCACGCTCGTTTGCGCAATCTTGCTTGCCACGCCGCTATAGCCGTTCGACCTCGCTGCGAGTACGAACGACGCGGCGAGACGTTTGACATCCCATTCCCACGGTGCAGGATAGGTTTCGTCAAAGTCGTTGATATCAAAGACGATGTTTCGCTCGGGCGTTGCGAAGGCGCCGAAATTCATCAAATGGCAATCGCCGCATGCCTGAACGAGGATTCCGGTTGAAGGCGTGTTCGCCAGGTCAGCTGCCATGATCGCGGCGGAGCCGCGGTAGAAGGCGAACGGTGACTGCAGCATTCGCCCGTAACGCACGGGGACCAGCTCGGGCATGCGTTTCGCGTCGGACGCACGCAGCGTTTCGATCGGGCTTGGCTGAGACGTCGACCGTTTCCAGCGTGCGTGCGATCTGCGCGGAAGCTTGCCTCGGAGCGCCTTTCCGTCCATCAGTCCGCCTCCATTACTCCGCCTCCGAAGCGCTCTGCGACGTGAGGACAACCACGAGCGTGATACCATAAGACATCACGCACGAGAGCGATTTACGATTGTGGAGATGAGGGGACTCGAACCCCTGACCCCTTACATGCGAAGCAAGTGCTCTACCAGCTGAGCTACATCCCCACGGTGCCCGAAGCGGCAGTATACCATACGCCGCCGGGCCGCTTCAATCCTAATGTAGATGCAGGTCGCTGGGCGGAGGCGCGGGTGAGCCGTCTGACCAGCGGCGCACGGGAATGAACAAGACGGTCGGCTCGTAGGGCGCGCCGTCAGCACCATAGATCGGTGAACCGTCAATCCCTGCGGCCCACGCGGTTGCCTGACCGTGCGGCACGAAGAACATGACGTGCGGTAGCCAGGGCCCACTCGCATCATCGCTCAGGTATCCTTGCTTGGACAACATGAACGAAAACGAACCTGCTTCCGGATCCGTGAAATGATGATTGGCGAACGCGGCTTGGGCTTTTTCGATGATCTGCTCTTTGCTTAGCCCGGCAAGCACCCATTCGGTGCGTTCGACATACTGCGCTAAGACGCTGCTCACTGCGTTCGCGTTGAAGCAGTTAGGCGCGCGCTCTTTCGGGTTCCAAAATTCGGGATCGCTGAAGGGCGCCGTCCACGATCGTTCGACGAAACAGACAAAGCCGTTGTTCCCTTTTGCAGCGGTTTCATAGCCGCGCTTGCCAAGCACCAGCACCGTTGCGCCGGAGGAAACCGACGGAGGAGCGGCACTGCGCGCGAGCGCGATCTCGTCTTGGCGGCTCTCTATAAGGTAGTTTGCGACGGGAGCCATTGTCGGGTAGGCGGTCGGCGCCGTGCTCTGCGCGTAACATTTGCACGCGAGCGCGATCGGTAGTAAAAAGAACAACAGTGGCGACTTCTTCACGACTCGTGCCTTTCGTCCTAAATGCCCGTGCCGTGCCCGCGCATCAGCAAGTATAACACAGACTGGTGCGTTAGCACCCCTAAGCTGGCGCCGAGGCAGTTATTGACTGGGACTCGGCTGCACGACCTGGATGTGCGTAACGCCTTGGATGAAGCGTCCGCCACTGGCGTCGCCCTGAACGATTAACGTTGCAGCGCCAGGCTTCGACGGTTTGCCATTGATCAAATAAGCCAAGATGACGAGCTTCCCCTGAAATGCCCGTAAGAACTCGGGAAACGCGACGATCGCCAACTGCGATGACACGCCGCTGACAAGCGCATACGCGCTCGCGGAATTATCGGGAGCACCAGCAACGGTCGGTCTTGCTTGTGCGAGGATCGCTGCAAGCGGCACGCCCGTAGCCGTGACGACGCCATGGCCAGAGATCTTTTGGGTGATCGATACCGAGCGCATCTTTTGAAGTTGATCGAGCGTCACGTACATCGGGCTCGCGACTGCGCCGTCGATAAGAATGACCGTTCCCGGAGGCGGCGGCGCTGGTGTTAAATTGCCAGCAGGCACAGGCGTCATGGGGACAGCCGCGCTTGAGGTCGGCACAGGGTTCACCGGATGCGCTGTGGGCGCACCAGGTGATGGTAACGCGGGCAGCGTGGTCACGGAGACCATCGGTGTTGGCGCCGGCGTATTCGCCGCTTTCGATGAGGATCCGGTCCATGCGACGAGCGCGCCGCCGATCGCGAGCGTGACGAACGCGAGCAACCCAAGCTTCTTCAATGCGCTATCCCCCACTTACATGAGCACGAGCGTGCTACGTGCCTTTGCTCGCGTATTCGAAGCCGGTGGCCTTGAGCCATCTTGTAATTACGAAACGCGCCCGCTCCGCGCTATCGGTGTGGTTGGCTTCGATCAGCTCGTACGTCTTCGGGTCGCCGGCCTCGTCGAAAAGCTGCTTGGTCGCAGAGGGCGCGACAAGCGCATCCTTCGACCCAGCGACGAACAAGATGGGCCGTGGCGCAAGCTCGGCGATGCGCGCGGTGTGCGAATCCATCGCCGCGGTGATCTCTTCGGGGCCGACGCCGTCGACATAGGGCTTTCGATTGATGAGCCCGCGCACGAGGCCGTCACTGCTAAACCGCGCAGCGCGATGGCGCGCAGTCGAGATGAGGATGATAGCCTCGACGTCAGGCGCCCGCAGCGCCGCGCCGATCGCCGTCGCCGCTCCCATGCTGTGCCCACCGATCACCACCCCCTTGACGAATTCGCGTGTTTTCGCGAACGCGATCGCGTCGATCGCGTTGGCGACCAAATCATCTGCCCGAGCAAGTGGCCGCGAGCTGCAGCCGAGCTTGTGACCTTGGAAATCGAAAGCAAGCGAACTATACCCCTCGGTCGCGAGATGATATGCGAGCGGATCGACGTTGTGCTTGGCAGACGAATACCCATGGCACAGCACGACACATGTGGCTTCCCGCCCACTATGATAGAAGAGGCCGCGTACCGTACCGCCGGCACTTGGGAACTCGACGTCATCGACCTTGATGTGCGAAAGATCGCGAATTCGGACGCTCACAACAGCGTCTTCAGCACCATCGACCCGCTGTGCTGCCGGCCGTTGCGCTGGTATGTGACCGTGACTGTCGAGCCCGGCGCAGCCGCAAGCAGCGCTCGCACCGCGTCGAGCTCGCCCGCCGGCTGGCCGTTGACGGCGACGATGCGATCGCCCGGCGACAGCACTTTGGCCGCCGGCGAATTGGGGAGTATGCTTTTCACCATGATCCCATTTTGTCGAATGACGAGCCATGCACCGCTGCGGTCATAGGTCGTAAACCGTCGAGAGTTTGAGATCGGGGTCAGGGTAAGCTGCATCGCCGGCTCATTGAACAGCACGCTGAAGTTCTGCAAGAATCCGTTGCCGAGATAGCCGGTCGTGCGGCCGCTGGTGTAGATGACGCCGACGAGCGCGCGGTCGAACGGGAAGGGCCCGACATCGAACGCGCTCACGCGCGCGGTCGCGCCGCTGAGCATTCCGCTCGGGAGCCAGCGGCGCAACTCTGGAATCGCGGACAAAGCCGCGAGATTGTTCTGCGTCCAAAACTCCTGGCTCACGTCGGCATCGGCGTCGGAGGCCGTGTCGATGACGAGCTGCGCGTTGCGCCCGCCGTCGAACGTCGTTTCGATCTGGGGTTGACCGTTGATGATGCGCAGTGGCAGCGGGCGGGCGTCCGGCGACGGGCTCGCGTCGAGCTGCGCTTTGACGTCACGATACACGGTGACCGCGCACGGCTGATAGTCGATGCGAACGGGATAATTGAGGAATAGCTCTTGGCCGAGAATCCCGTCGACCGGTTTGCCAAGAAATGCCTCGGCCGCGGACGCGACTTTCGCGACGCCGGCGGTCAACGAGTTGAACAGCACGTCGCCGAATTGCAGCGTGTGCAATTTGACTGGGGCGTCGTGCGAGGGTGCGGAGCCGGGATCGACGATCGAGAACGGTGCCGCCGAGTCGAGCAAGAATGTTTGCGGCCGGCCATCCACGACGACGCCGAGGTAGATGCGGTTGCCGTGCAACTGACACGGTACGCTGAACGATGGCACGTTTGCGATCCATGATGAAGGAGGCACGGGCGGCGGCGAAAAGCCGCTCGGCGGCACGAAGGGCGCGGTCGTTTGGTTGATCCCACGCGCGTCCTCGGGGCGTGAAATGGGATTCGGCAACGCGGTCTGGATCGGCGTGGCGCTCGGCGCTGCCGTCGAGACCTGTGGAGCAAATGAAGGGCCTGTGTTCTCTTGGCCGATCGCTACGCTCGGACCAAATGAGGTGAACGCGGCAACAGAGATGAGCGCGAGGGCTAAACCGACGCCGACAACGCGGAACGGACCGGACACGCGCACCATTTTCGGCGGCGCGCACTCGAAAACCATGCAGCCAGCACGTTAACCTTGGTGGCTGAGGTCCGCCTGAGAAATGTTATGGTGCCGGTGCGATGATGATGATCCCGCTTTTGCTATGAACAGTGACCTGCGCGCCGCCGCCGTTCACCGCCATCGATACCGCATGCGGGCTTGTGAACCCGACGCCGGCGATCGAGGGATCCAATTGGTTGATGACGTTGCCGCCATCGCTGGTGGCGTCGATATTTGCTCCCACACCGGGGCGCACGAAGATGTGAACCGCGGCTGAATCGGTCTGCACGCGATAGGGACCCCCACCCAACCCCTCGATCGTCCAGTCGACCTCGCCGAAGCGGTCGTAAAGCTGAGTGTGCTCCAGCGCTGCTCCTGAGACGACCGTGATCCGCCCGTTGGACGAACCGCCGACAAATGAGCCTTGGGGATTGCGCGAGTCGATGCTGCCCGCGGTGAGCACCGCGCCCTGGCCGGCCACGTTGTGCAACGTGACATCGTTTTGCCCCGTTATGAAGAACGGCCCGCGCGTGTGCTCGATGAGCACGGGGCTATTGCCGGCCTCGATGTGCAAGAGCTCGTAACGATTTGGCACGCCGAGTTCCACGTCGCTGCCAGGGTTGGTGATCGCGACGCCATGCGGGCCTTCGCGTAATGGCAATTTGTGCGGCGTGCATCCGGCCGCGCCACCGGCCGTTGGCGCAGGCGCGCCTGGGCGAAAGCCGCGTCGCGTCGCCGCGAGCGACTGCGGGCGAGGGAAGCAGAACGTGCCCATCGTCTGCGGATCGACATTGAAGCGATTCATCTGAACGCCCACTGGATTGCCGGGGATACGCACCTGACCGTCCGGCTCGCCAGGGTGAACGTAGATGCGCCCACCGGTCGACTTGATATTGATGACGGGTGCGCCATCATTAGACTGCGCCAGGTCGGCTTTAGCCGACAGCATGATGACAAGTGGAGCCGCCAGCGCGGCGAGAGCGGTGGCGATAATCTTGGAGCGCTTCATGAAGGGATGGGTGAGCGGGCCGCGAGCCCTCTCATCCCAGACCTTACCGTGCGCGGCCGTCGCGCACATGAACCGCGCATGAGCCCGTTGTGAGGGCGCGGTGAATGAATCAGTGCGGCCGCGGCACCTCATCTCACGCATCGGCGTCACTCGACAGCGTGAGCGCCGGCAGCGTCACCGACACCGTCGTGCCTGATCCCACCGTGCTCTTGACCGTGATATCGCCGCCGTGCGCGCGCACGATGCTGCGCACCACGGCCAAACCCAAGCCTGTGCCTTCGACCGCACGCGAGTGGGCCGGGTCCGCGCGGTAGAAGCGCTCAAAGATGTGTGGCAGCGACTCCGCGTCGATGCCCGCGCCGGTGTCGGCGATGTCCACTTGCGCGTGGCCGTTGTGCGCGCTTGTCGAGATCGTGACCCCGCCGGATTGCGTGAATTTTATCGCGTTTTCGGTCAGGTTGACGACAAGCTGGCGGATGAGGCCCGGCTCCCCCAGCACATACGCGTCGCCGTCGCAATGCGTTTCAAGAGTGAGACCTTTTTCGGCAGCTCGCGGCTGCAGCGAGTTGGCGACATCGGTGACGACTGCGCGCAAACTGAGCGGTTCGACGGCCAAGCCGGTTCCCGTATCGGTCTTGGCCAGCATGAGCATCGAATTGATGACACGCGCCATCTGCGCGCTCTCGTTGCGAATGGCTTCAAGCGCGTCGCGGCGCACCTGATCATCGCGATCGCCCCAGCGTTCCAGCATCTGCGCATTGGCGTTGATCACGGTCAACGGCGTCTTCAACTCGTGCGACGCGTCGGAGATGAAACGCCGCTCGCGTCCGAACGCAGCCTCTAGCCGTGCGAGCATGTCGTCGAACTGTGCCGCGAGCAGGCCAAGCTCGTCTCGCCGCCCCTGCCAGTTCAAGCGCTTGGTCAGATCTGTGCCGCCGATATCCTGGATCGCGCGCGACATCTCGTTGATCGGTCCGATCGCCGTGCGGGTCAGCCACAGCCCAGAGAGCACGATCAGGATAACCGCGCCGACGAAGCTGATGAGCAGGAACGTCGCGAACGCACCTAAGGTCTGGTTCACGCTCGCGAGCGACTGGGCGACGTAGATCGTCGCTACCGGGCGGCCGTTTTCGCTGATCGTATGCCAATGCGCAAGCACTGGGCCAAGCGCCGTGTGCGCCGTGCCCCAATTACCGGGCGAAATGCCTTCCATGTGCCAGCGGCGATAGCCCGAGGTCGGCAAGTCGGCATCAGCTAGATTGCTGCTTGCGCCGATCCGCGCGCCGGCCGGGTTGAACGCTTCGACGAACAAACCTGGGCCTGCGAATGAGTTGAGCTGGCTCTCTTGCGAGAGCATTTCGACGACCGACGCCGATCCGAAAAGGGGATTGCCCGCTCGTGCATATGATTGCAGCGCCATCGATGCGCCTTCGACGCGCTCGGCAGCCGAGAGGTAGAGAACGCGGTATGCGCCGAGCATGACGACCGCCGCGAAGACGAACAACAGCAATCCCACCGCAGCGAGATACCAAAAGCTCAGGCGCCAGCGCATACTTTGGAAGAAGGGCAGCTGGTGCGCGCGTTCAGGCGCGGAGGGCGTAACCGACACCTCGAACGGTCTGGATGAGCTTTTCATCGGCTGAGTCATCTATCTTATTGCGCAAGTACCGGATGTAGACGTCGATCAGGTTCGACTCGCCCAAGAAATCGGAGCCCCACACGCTGTTGAAGATCTCGTCGCGCGTGTGCACTTTGTTGGGATACATCATGAGGAATTCCAGCAGCGAGAACTCCTTGGCCGTGAGGCTGATCCCACGCTCGCCACGCCACACTTCGTGCGTGTCGCGATTGAGCTTGAGATCTTTGATCTGCAGCAGCCGCTCGCCCGGTTCGCGCTCGCGCAGCTGCACGCGGATGCGTGCGAGCAGCTCCTCGATCGAAAACGGTTTGGAGAGATAGTCATTCGCGCCGGTGTCGAGGCCTGTCACCCGATCGGGCACCGCATCCTTGGCGGTGAGCATGATGATCGGCACCGATGAGTGGCGCCGCACGCGCCGGCAGACTTCAAGCCCGTCGATGCGCGGGAGCAGGAGATCGAGGATGATGAGGTCGGGGCCTTTGAGCGCGCGCTCGATGGCGCTGGCGCCGTCTCCGCATACTTCGACCTCGAAGCCTTCATGCTCGAGTTCGAGGCGGAGAACTTTGGCGATTTGGACGTCGTCTTCGACGACAAGGATTTTGCGCTTGGCGGATTCGGAAATATGGGAAGACGAGGATGATTGCGACATAGGTTCGGTGCTCCTGTCGTTCCTAGCGACGGTGGTTAGCACGTTCTCACTAGCTCTTAGCATACCGCCGGGCAGCCAAGCATCACATTAAGCGGGCGTGAAACCGGGCCTGCCCGAACGCCGGCCCATGGCCATCTTCGCCGCGATCGAGCTCGACGAGCAAGCGCGCGAGACCGCGCTGCGCGCGATGGAGTCGGTAGCCGCGGCGATGCCCGGGCTGCGCTCGGAGCGCCCTGAAAAGCTCCACGTGACGCTGGCATACGTCGGGCGCGTGGAGAGCGAAAGTATTCCGAGTTTTGCCGCTGCCTTGGAGCAGGCCGCAGGCTCTTGTGCGCAGTTCGAGATCGTCTTCGACACGCTCGGCGGCTTTGGAAAGAAGCGCCGCCCGCACGTGATCGCATACACGTGCTCGACACGGCACCAGCCGTTCGAGCGCTGCGCCGGGACCGTGCGCGCGGCCTTTGCCAAATTGGGCGCTGTTTTCGAACACGACGCGCTGCCGCACTTGACCATCGCCCGCGCCAAGCATGGTGTACGCGAGGTGTCGCGCATCCACGCGCCGCAACCATGCGTCGTCGCGGCGCGAGAGATCGTGCTGCTCGAAAGCATTCCCGCCGGCGAGACGACGCGCTACGAGAAGCGGGCCGTCGCTCCCCTTCGCGCTGCCGGCATATGAAGAAGGAGACGAGCACATGCGTTCATGCTTGAGGCCGCTCGCGCTGGTCGCCATCGCGTTGATCCCCTGCGCAGCATATGCAGCGCCACAGCCGGCACCGATGCCGGCGATGTCGCCGGACATGATGACGATGATGATGGCGCATCATGCATCCACCGTAACGGTGACGGGCGTCGGTTCGGTCGACTACACACCCGACGAGGCGCGCATCACCTTAGGCGTTGAGGGCGAGGCGCCCAGCGCGCAAGCCGCGGTGGGCGACATCTCGAATCGCGCGAATGCGGTCATCAACGCGCTCAAAGGCATGGGAATTCCGGCTTCTAACATCACGACGAGCGGATTCAATCTGTTCTATCGTCAGCCGACCGAAACGGTCAAAGGGGCGTACGTCGCTTCAGAGAGCGTCAGCTTCAAGACATCGGTCGACAAGACGGGCACGGCGATCGATGCCGGCATCCGTGCCGGCGCGAATCAGTCATATGGCTTGAGCTTCGACACCACGCAGCGCGACGCGTTGTACAAGCAAGCCGTCCAGCGCGCCGTCAAGCAAGCGCGCGAACTCGCGGATGTCGCCGCGTCGGCGGCCGGCGTGCGTCTCGGCTCGGTCGTCTCGATCAGTCTTGGCGGCGCACCCGGCTTCGCTCCGCCTGTGCCGATGGCGCGACTGTCTGTCGCGGTGGCCGCAGCACCACCTCCGGTCGAGCCCGGAACGGGAAGCATCCAAGCGTCCGTCTCGGTGACGTATGCGGTCGCTGGCACAACGCCGCGCCCGTAGCAGCGAGAACGCCGAAACATTTGCACGGTGTGACCCGTTATAAAGGAAGACGCTGAGATGCGCAGCGCACCCCGCGCGTCCCAGCGTCCTTGAAAAAGTCAAGGCGGACCGTGGTCCGCCTTGCTTGTTCTTATCTAACCCGCGCGAGCGGGGGTTCACAAATGCGTTAGGCTGCTTTGTGTTGCTTGGCCAGAGCGATCGCCCAACCGCGCTCGGTGCGTTTGCGCACGAGATAGCCTTCGGGTGTGCGGTCGAAAACTTCGAAGCCGCTTGCCACCGCTTCGGCGAGAGTATTGAAGACGAGTATTCCTTGCATTGGGTCTAGCTCCAGTGGTCCCCTCATATAGATATAACGGAAAATGCCCGCTGCCGGTTCATGCCAGACGTCCCGTACCAGGTGTCACCGCAAGAATATGACGCCAGTCACGTTTCGAGGGGCGTGTGTCAAGGTACGCGAAGAAAACGGGTCAATGGCATCCGAGGCGCCGTTGCTGGAAACCGCCACCTTGATCAACCGGGAGCAAGTCGCCCCCGGTTTTTGGTGTCTGGGCTTCCGCAGCCCGCGCATCGCGCGAAGCGCGCGCCCGGCGGGCTACGTCGCGGTCGACGTTCCAGGTGTTTTCTCAGTCCGGCTGCCGTTGGGCATCTGGACGACTCGCGACGATGAATTCACGCTGTTGTTCCGCGAGTGGGGCGATCGCACTCGGCGTCTGGCCAGGCTCTCGGTTGGAACGGGCGTGTCCTGCATCGGGCCGCTGGGCAACCAGTTTAGCATTCCTGTCAAAGGGTCGACGGCGCTCATCGCTGCCGGCGGCATCGGCATCGTGCCATTTTGGATGCTGACGCGCGAACTGCGCGCTGCCGGCGTGAACGTGCGCGCCATCGTCGGCGCGCGAACCAAAGCGCACCTAACGGGTATCGCGCAGTTGCGTGAAGCCGGCGCCGACATCACTCTTTGCACCGATGACGGCAGCGACGGCGAACGAGCCACCGTTCTCGATCTCGTCAAGCGCTCGGATGGAGCAGATATCATCTACGGTTGCGGGCCGGTAGACATGCTACGCGCGCTGTGTGCGCACGCGACCGCGTCGAAGATCGCGTGCGAGATCTCGATGGAAGAGACATTCGGCTGCTCGATGGGCACGTGTTGGGGCTGCGTCGTGCCGGTGCGTCGCGGGAGTCCGCAAGGATCCGGCTATCCGCCGTCGCCGCGCGACTCGCGTACCTATGACTTCGCGCGCGTGTGCATCGATGGCACCGTGTTCCCCGCTGCCGATGTGATGTGGTTGGAGGCGTACGCGTGAGCTCGGCCAACGGCACGCCGCTCGACGTCGATCTCACCGTCGACATCGGTCACGTCACGCTGACGAATCCGACGATCGCCGCAAGCGGCTGCTACAACCGCGGCGCGGAGTTCGCGCGCGTCGTCGACATCGGCGCGTATGGCGCGATCACGCTCAAGAGCGTCACGCGCGAGCCGCGTCTCGGCAATGCGATGCCACGCATCGCGCTCACACCCGCAGGGATGCTCAACGCGATCGGTCTCGAGGGGCCGGGCATCGAATATTTCGTGGAGCACGAAGCGCCGAAGATTCCAAAGGTCCCGACAACGGTGATCGCGAGCGCCGCTGGGTTCACCGTCGGTGAATTCGTCGATGTCGCATCGGCGCTCGACGGTCTGCCGGGCGTCGCGGCGATCGAACTGGACGTCTCGTGCCCCAATGTCGACAGCGAAGGCGAGTGCTTCGCCGTCGATCCACGCACGACCGATGCGGTCGTCGCCGCGGTGAAACGCCGCATCAAGCTGCCGTTGATTGCGAAGCTCACGCCCAACGTGACGGACATTCGCCCCATCGCACGTGCTGCCGAAGAGGCGGGAGCTGATGCGATTTCGCTCATCAATTCGCTGCGCGGCATGGCGATCGACGTCGAGCATGCACGGCCGACGTTAGCGAATGGCACGGGTGGGCTCACCGGGCCCGCGATCCGGCCGGTCGCGGTCTATCAGGTGTGGGAAGCAGCCCAGACGGTACGCATCCCGATCATCGGAATGGGCGGCATCGAGGCCGGACAGGACGCACTCGAGTTGATGATGGCCGGCGCAACTGCCGTCGGGATCGGGACGGCGAACTTCCGCGATCCCGAAGTTGCGGCACATGTGCGCGAGGCGATCGCGCAAGAAGCGCGCCGCAGGGGTTTTGCCAGCGTGCGCGCACTGACCGGTCTAGCGAATCCAGGTTTTGCTGCCAAGCGCTGGCCCGCCGATCGCAAGCCGCAAGCGGCGCCGGTGACGAGATGACCGAGCTGATCGTCGCGCTCGACGAACCGACCTTCGAGAAGGCGAACTCGGTGGTCGACAAGACGTGCTCGGTCGTGAACTGGTACAAAGTCGGCTATCAGGCGTTCTACGGCTACGGCGATCGTATCATCGAGGCGCTGCAGTCCCGCGGCGCGCACGTATTTTTGGACCTCAAGCTGCTCGACATCCCCAACACGGTGTACGCCGGCGTCAGCTCGCTCGCGCGCTACAAACCCGATCTGCTGACCGTGCATGCTTCGGGCGGTGCCGAGATGCTGGCCGCCGCTGCCAAGGCGCGCGACGAGGCGAACGAGGGTGGCACCGCCATGCGGTTGTTGGCGGTGACCGTCCTGACCAGCTTATCTAAGGAAGAACTTGTCGTGGCTGGTGAGGACCTTGACCCGCACGAGCTGGTCGCAGTGCGTGCGGAGCTGGCCCTACGCAACCGCATCGACGGCGTGGTCTGCGCGGTCGACGAGGCCTCGATCGTGATGGCGCGTGCGGACGATGCGCTATTGATCGTCTGCCCAGGCATCCGTCCCGCCGGCGCCGCGAGCAACGACCAACGCCGCGTTGCGACGCCGATGGAGGCGGCGATGGCGGGCGCGAACTTCATCGTCGTCGGCCGTCCGATCACAGCGGCCCCTGACCCAGCTGCCGCTGCCGGCGCGATCGTTGCGGAGCTGCGTGCGGTCAAGCCACTCGGCGCGATCTAGCGGATGACGGCACAGGAGGTGCTGGCGCTGTTCGAGCGGCGCGGTGCGATGCTGTCAGGCCATTTCTTGCTATCGTCAGGGCTGCACAGCGATCGCTTCATCCAAAAGTTTCGCATTTTCGAGGATCCGCCAACCGCCGAGGCCGTCTGCGGCGCGCTCGCCGATCTCTTGCGTTCGTCGCAGCCTCAGCTGGTAGTCAGCGCCGCCGTGGGCGGAATCATCCCCGGATATGTGGTCGCCAAAGCGTTGGGCGTGCGCGACATATTCGTCGAGAAGGAAGGCGGCGTGCCAGTGCTGCGCCGCGGCTTTGCGATAGCGCCCGGCGAGCGCGTGGCGGTGATCGAGGACGTGATGACGACGGGCAAGTCGGTGGCTGAGGTGATCGATGTCGTCTCGAAGGCTCGCGGCGAGCTCGTCGCGATCGGCGCAATCGTCAAACGCGGCAAACCCGCGCTGCCAATGCCGGTCACCGCTCTGCTCGACCTGCCGCTTTCCGACTTTCCACCCGAGCAGTGTCCGCTCTGCCGCGAGGGAGTGCCTCTGACAGATCCGGGCAGCCGCAGAACTACCGCGTGAAGCTCCAAATCGTCTCGGATCTTCATTTAGAAGAGCACCCGATGGCGCCGCTTCAGCCGAGCGCCGACGTGCTAGTCGTCGCCGGCGATACCGAGGACGACTCCGAGCGCTTCGGACACTGGTTAGAAACGCTGCGTCCCGACGTGCCGGTGGTCGCGGTGCTCGGCAACCACGAGTTCGATCACAAAGTCTTCAGCGACGTGCTGCCCGCGTTTCGCGAGGCGGCCGCGCCGTTCAAGCACGTCCATCTGCTCGAGCAAGAACGGGTCGATCTCGGAGGCGTCACGTTTCTGGGCGCAAATCTCTGGACCGATATGCGCGGCGGCCAGGATGCGGCTGCGGTCGCGCGCGTGCTCAAATACTTCGACATGCGCGGCGTGACCGTCGACGACCTGATGGCGTTGCACAAAGAGGGCGTCGAGTGGCTCGACCGCGAGTATCCCCGCGACGCCGGCAAAGTCGTCGTCGTGACGCATACGGCGCCGTCATTTCGCAGCCAGCATCCGCGTTTTGAGGGCTCGCCACTAAACGGCTTTTTCGCAAGCGATCTCGACGTGCTGGTCGAGCGGCTGCACCCACAATTGTGGATCCACGGTCACATGCACGATCCAGTAGACTACTTTATCGGCGACACTCGTGTGGTCAGCAACCCGCGCGGCTATGCCGGCGAGAATCCAAACTGGGATCCGCGCGCCCTAGTGCTGGACGTTTAGCCGGGGGTCAATTTTGGTCTGGGTGTGCGTCGCCTACGCGAGGTGGATGTTCGAGACCACCTGCGTGCCCAAGTGTTGTGCGGTGAGCAGCTCGACGATAGCGGCGTGAGCGCTCGAAAGATCGAGTATCTGCGCGGCCTCGACTCCGGCGCGCACGCCGAGCGCCGCCGAGGTCAAGCAATGCGCGAGAGCAGTGGAGAGCCCACCGCTGCTGACCAATGCAAGCGCCTCTGAAGACGTCAATTCCGCAATAACTCCATCGCCGTCTGACGGCACGCCGCCAGGCTGCGAGCCGAAGAGCAAACGGATCGCGCCGATCGCACCCGCGAGCGCACGCGCGGTCTCGTCAACATCGATCGTCATCGGCACGCCGGAAATTGCGGAGCCTTGCGATGCGACGACTGGGATGTAGCCCTGCCCGAGCAACAACTGTAGCAACGACGCGTTCACGCCGCGCAGTTCGACCGCGCCGTTCTCCGTCGCCGCTAACGTCAGCGTACTCGCCGCGAGGCCGTCGATCCCCACTGCATCGCCACCGACGCGGTTGATGTAGCCGATCAGGCGCTGCGCAGGTTCGCGCTCAGCCACATCGTGCACGAGTACCGGCAGGACGCCGAGGCGATGCATAAAGACGATGTCGGAGGCAAAGGTTTGCGAGGACACGGCTGTTTCGTCCACACGCACGACAAAGGGACGGCCGAGAAACGGTTTGCATGTCGGCAGCGAGTGCGGATCTGGGTTTTCGAAGACGCTTGACATCGCTCTATCGACTCATCGGCATCTCAACGCCGCCTGAACAGCAGATTGAGCGCCAGCGTCAACAGGATCGACAGCACGAGCGAGGTGCCGAGCAGCAGGCTGATCTGCCAGCCTTTGCCGGCGACAGTCACATCGCCGGGCAGCGACCCGATGTGCAGTGGCTTGGCGAAGATGAAGAGCGCGCCGAGCACGATGAGCACGATGCCCGCCACCACGAGCCATCGGCCGAGTTGAGGCATCAAGTCTTGCACGCTATTGAATACTTACCCGGATGCCGTTGCGTCTCCGCCTGCCGCGTTGATCAAGGCGATGGCCGCTTCAATCCCTGCGTCCAAAAACGTTTCGATGCCCGCGACGCAGCGGCCGATCATCTCCGGTAGCGCGCGCTCCTCTTCTTTGCTGAACGCGGTGATGACGTGATCTATCAAGTCGCCGTCTTGTCGGCCGATGCCGCAGCGCAAACGCGCGAAGCCTGTAGAGCCAACCATCTCTATGACTGACTTCAAGCCGTTATGGCCGCCATCGCTGCCCGAGCGGCGCAAACGCAAGCGGCCGAACGGTAGATTGGCGTCGTCGACCACGACGAAGATGTGTTTGATCGAGATCTTGTAGTAGCCGGCGATATCGGCGACGCTTTCGCCCGATGCGTTCATGTAAGTCTGCGGCATCGCCAAAATCGCGTCAAGATCCGACAACTGCGTCATGCGCGCGTGAAAGCGGGTGCGCCAGGGCGGAGCGGCGTGCGCCTGTGCCAGTGCTTCGACGACTCGAAACCCGATGTTGTGTCTGGTGCGGACATACGAACGCCCCGGATTTCCGAGCCCCACGATGAGGCACGGATTCCGGGGCGTTTGCACGTCGTCCGAGCGGCGCGCCGCCTAAGTCTCCTCGGGAGCTTCTTCTTCGGCCGGTTTCTTCTCGCCGATAAGTTCGGGCTGCGCCAGCTCCGCGCCGACAACCGCCGGGACTTCCTCCTCGGCCTTCTGCGGTGCGAGCACGGACAGCACGATGTCATCCGGATCTTCGACGATCTTCACGCCGGCCGGCACTGTTAAGTCGCGCACGTGCACGTTGTCGCCGATGTTAAGCGCCGAGACATCGACATCGATATGATCGGGGATCGAACCAGGCAACGCTTCGACCGCGATCTCGCGCAGGACGATGTCGAGCACGCCGCCTTCCTTGACGCCGGGCGCGCTGCCCACCATCACGATCGACACGTTCGCTTCGACTGCTTCATTGAGGTTGACCGCGTACAGATCGAGGTGGATCAGATGGTGGCTGATCACGTCATGCTGACGTTCGTGCACCATGACCGGGGTCGGTTTGTGGCCTTCGATCTCGAGCGAAAACACCGAATTGATGTTGTGCCCGGCGAGCGCGGAGCGCAAGTCCTTGGCATCGAATATGACTGGCACGGGGTCCGAGAATTGATGTCCGTAGACGACCCCTGGAACCTTGCCCTCGTTGCGCAATTTGTTGACCGCGTGACTGCCGGTCTGCGACCGCGGCTTCGCGGTGATCGTGATGGTCTCCATTATGCCTTTCTTGTTGACTCGACGACGTCGCGGACGCCGGCCGCTTCGACGGTTTCGGTTTCAGAGGCGACGTTTGCAGCGGCCAAGCTAAAAAGTGGTTGGTCTTCGGCGCCGTCTTGCCCGAGCGTGCGCTCGTGTTCATTGTACAGCTCCGAAACCGAACGATTGGCGGAAATACGCCGGATCGTTTCAGCGAGGAGCCGCCCGACCGAAAGTACTTTGATCTTGTCGCCGCGGATGTCCTCGGGGACCGGCACTGTGTTTGTGACTACAATCTCGCTGATCGCCGAATCGTTGAGCTTTTTGGCGGCGCCGGCGGCGAAAATGCCGTGGGTCGCGCAGGTGATGACCGACGTCGCGCCGCGCTCGAGCAGGGCTTCGGATGCTTTGACCAGCGTGCCACCGGTCGAGATCATGTCATCGATGATGACTGCCGTCTTGCCCTTGAGATCGCCGACGACTTCACTGACTTCGTTGACGTCGGGCCGCGGCCGGCGCTTAAAGACGATCGCCACCGACGATTGAAGTTTTTTTGCAAACGCTTCGGCGCGCGCGACGCCGCCGGCGTCCGGTGACACGACGACGACGCCCGGACCGCGCAACTTCTTCGTATTGATGAGATGGTTGGCCAAGATGAAGCTGGCGGTGAGGTTGTCGACCGGGTCGTCGAAGAAGCCCTGGATCTGTGCCGCGTGCAGGTCGACGGTGAGGATGCGCTGCACGCCCGCCGTGGTCAGCAGGTTCGCGACGAGCTTGGCCGAGATCGGCTCGCGGCCTTTGGTCTTCTTGTCTTGTTTCGCGTACCCGTAGTACGGGATCACCGCAGTGATGCGGTACGCGGAGGCGCGGCGTAGCGCATCGATCATGAGCAACATCTCCATGAGCGAATCGTTCACGGAGCGGCCGACTTCAGGCGGCTTGCAGATCGACTGGATCACGAATGCGTCCGCGCCGCGGACGTTTTCGTGGATCTCGATGCGGCACTCTTCGTTGGCAAAGGTCGTGACGAGCGCCTTACCGACGTGGGTGCCCATGATGTGCGCGATCTCAACTGCGAGCGCGCGGTTGGAATTGCCGGAGAAGAGGACCGGTTTTGCCGTAGCCATAACAGCGGTCTCCCATCGAGCGTCAGGTGAAGATGGGCCCGGAGGCCCATACAGATGTTCTCCGAATAGAGTAGTTCGACCCCTCGCGGCCTCGGCCCACAATCGATAAGGAACCCATGGCTCAGTTCAACGTCGAAGCCCCATTCAAACCGTCAGGCGACCAGCCAGAGGCGATCGATGCGCTCGCCGCCGGCATCGAGCGCGGCGACCGCGCTCAGACCTTACTCGGCGTCACCGGCAGCGGGAAGACGGCGACGATGGCGTGGACGATCGAGCGCGTGCGCAAGCCGACGCTCGTTCTGTGCCACAACAAGACGCTGGCGGCGCAGCTGTGCGGCGAGTTCAAGGAATTCTTCCCGAAGAACGCCGTCGAGTATTTCGTCTCCTACTTCGATTACTATCAGCCCGAGGCGTACATCCCGTCATCGGACACGTACATCGAAAAAGACTCATCTATTAATGAAGAGATCGAGCGGCTACGGCACTCCGCCACCCAGTCGCTGCTGACAAGGCGCGACACCATCATCGTCGCGTCGGTCTCATGCATCTTCGGCTTAGGCTCGCCTTCGGACTACATCGAGATGTCCTTGCAGCTGCGCCGCGGCCAAGAATACGACCGCGACAAACTGCTGCGCAAGCTGGTCGACATGCAGTACACACGGAACGACCTGGCGATGGTGCGCGGCACCTTCCGCGTGCGCGGCGACGTGCTCGAGTTCGTCGCGGTCGATGACGAGATCATTACGCGGCTGGACTTTTTCGGCGACCAGATCGACCACATCACGCGCGTCAATCAGATCACGGGCGAGATGCTCGAGGATATGGACGAGCTGATGATCTTCCCGGCTAAACACTTCATCACGCCGGAAGAGAAGTTGAAACGCGCGATCGCGAGCATCGAGGCAGAACTCGAAGAACGGCTCGCGTATCTCAAGAGAGAGAACAAATTGCTCGAAGCCCAGCGGCTCGAACTGCGCACGCGCAACGACGTCGAGATGCTGCGGGAGCTCGGCTACTGCAACGGCATCGAAAATTATTCGCGCCATCTCACCGGACGCGCGCCGGGCCAGACGCCGTTCTGTCTGCTCGACTTCTTCCCTGACGATTGGCTGCTATTCGTCGACGAGTCGCACGTGACGCTGCCGCAGGTGCACGGGATGTACCAAGGCGATCGCACGCGTAAGGAAGCGCTCGTCGAGTATGGTTTCCGCCTGCCGTCCGCGATCGATAACCGGCCGCTGACGTTCGAAGAATTCGATAAGCACATCAACCAAGTGGTATACGTGTCGGCGACCCCGGGCGAATACGAACGGCGCCATGCGACGCAGCTTGTCGAGCAGATCATCCGGCCGACCGGATTGGTCGATCCCAAAGTCGAGGTGCGCCCGACCAAAGGCCAGGTCGACGATTTGATGGAGGAAGTGCGCAAGCGCGCGGAAGCGGGAGAACGCGTGCTCGTCACGACCTTGACCAAGAAAATGGCCGAGGATCTCACCGATTATCTCATCGAGATGGGCGTGCGCGCCCGTTACTTGCACTCCGAGATCGACACGCTCGAGCGCATCGCCATCCTGCGCGACCTGCGTTTAGGCGAATTCGACTGCCTCGTAGGCATCAATCTGCTGCGCGAAGGATTGGATCTGCCGGAGGTTTCGCTTGTCGCGATCCTCGACGCCGATAAGGAAGGCTATTTGCGCTCGGAAACGTCACTGATCCAGACGATCGGCCGGGCCGCACGCCACGTCAGCGGCACGGTGCTCATGTACGCGGACAACGTCACGCAATCGATGGAGCGCGCGATCAACGAGACGGAACGCCGGCGCGCGAAGCAGCTCGCCTACAACGAAGAGCACCACATCGATCCGAAGTCGATCCTCAAGTCTGTGCGCGATATCTTGTCGACCGTGGGCGCGACCGACGACGGCAAGCGCCGCAGCGCGAGCAGGCAGCTGAAGGAAGTACCGCGTGACGTACTGCTGGCGACCATCGAGAAGCTCGAGAAGGAGATGAAGGCGGCCGCCGCACGCCTCGAATTTGAAAAGGCCGCCGCGTTGCGCGACGAGCTGTGGGAGCTGCGCAAGCAGTTGCCGGATGCGGGCGACCCGGCGCTCTCGCGCAAGGCGCCGACGGTTTTCGGCCAAGCGTTACGCGAGGCTGCGCTCTTCTGATCAAAGCGATCTTTTTCGACCTCGACGATACGCTTGTTGAAGATACGCTGTCGCTCGAGCGCTGTGCTGAAGCCGCGGTGCTCGAGGTGTCGCCCGAGCTGCGCTTGGACGCGAACAAGCTCGCTGTCGCCTACGTCGAGTCAGCGATCGACTTTTGGGAAAGCCTCGAGCCGGGCGCGGCGCCGCCGAAAGCCGGCGACATCCGCCCCTCGATGTGGCGCGCGGCGCTGCGCCGCTTCCGCGTCGACGATGCGGGGCTCGCGTCGCGCATCGCGCGGCGCTACGATGAGCTGCGCATCGAGCGCGTCGAGCTATTCCCCGAGGCTGTCCAAGTGCTCCAAGCTTTGCACGGAAAGTATAAGATGGCGATCATCACCAACGGCTTCGCCGAGACGCACGATGTCAAGATCGCGCGACTCGAGTTGGGCCGCTTTTTCGATCACGTCATTCTCGCCGGCGAGATGCAGCTGGTCAAGCCCGACCCGAAGATCTTCGAGCACGCGATGAGCCTCGTCGGCGTCACGCCGGACGAAAGCGTGATGGTCGGCGATCGCTTCAACCGCGACATCGTGGGCGCGCACGCGGCTGCGATGCGCGCGATATGGGTCAATGTCCGTGGCGAAACGCCACCCATGGACGCACGTCCCGCGGATGCCACGATTGTCAACATTGGTGAACTGCCGACTGCGCTCGCCGAGTTGGCACCTGTCAATACGACAAACCGTTAGGCTCGCTCATCAGCGCAAGTCACGGGAGTCATAAGCCGCCTCGGCGAAACGAGACATTCTTCATGCCGCAAAAACCCAATGGCGCCGCGTCGGACCCGCTTGCCGCTCCAGTCAGACCGATTCCAGCCCGTCACGGACTGGAATCGATCGTCATCAAGGGCGCGCGCGAGCACAATCTCAAGAACATCGATCTCCAGCTGCCGCGCAATCAGCTCATCGTCATCACCGGGTTGAGCGGCTCGGGCAAGAGCTCGCTCGCGTTCGACACGATCTACGCCGAAGGCCAACGCCGCTACGTCGAATCGCTCTCATCCTACGCCCGGCAGTTCCTTGGGCAGATGGAAAAGCCCGACGTCGACTACATCGAGGGGCTTTCGCCCTCGATATCGATCGACCAGAAATCGGCCAGCCACAATCCGCGCTCGACCGTGGGCACGGTCACCGAGATCTACGACTATCTGCGGTTGATATACGCGCGCATCGGCAAGCCGCACTGCCCCAATTGCGGTCGGCCCATCGCGCCGCAGAGCGCGGAGCAGATCGTCGACCAGATCCTCAAGCTGCCGGAGGGATCGCGCATCCAGCTGCTCGCGCCAATGGTCCGCGGGCGCAAGGGCGAGTATCAAAAGCTGTTCGAGCAAGCAGTCAAAGACGGGTACGCGCGCGTGCGGGTGGACGGCGAGATCCGCGAGCTGCGCGACAAGATCAACCTCGACAAGAAACGCAAGCACACCGTCGAGGTCGTCATCGACCGCTTGGTGATGAAAGAAGGCCTGCGCAAGCGGCTCACCGATTCGGTCGAGACTGCGTTGCGGTTGACCCAAGGCCTTGTGACCGCGTTGGTCGAGCGCCCGGCGGCGAGTAATGGCGGTTACAAACGGCCCGAGGAGATCCCGTTCTCCGAGAAGCTCTCGTGCAGTCACTGCGGGCTCTCGTTCGAAGAGCTTGCGCCACGACTGTTCTCATTCAACTCGCCATACGGCGCGTGCCCAGACTGCACCGGGCTCGGCGTCAAGATCGAGATCGATCCGCGCCTGGTGATCCCCGACCGGAACAAGACGTTCCGCGAAGGCGCGGTAGTGCCGTGGACCAAGAATCTCGCCGCGGGCATGAACGCGTTTTACGTGCAGCAAGTTGAGTCGTTGCTGCGCAGCGAGGGCTACGATCTCGACACGCCCGTCAAGAAAATCCCGCGCGAGCTGCTCGACCTGATCCTGTACGGCGACGAAGACGAGGAAGATAAGCGCCGTTTTACGTTCCGCACAAAGTCCGGCAAGAAGTGGCATTACGAAGGTCACTACCGCGGCATCATCCCGCAGCTGCAGCGCCGCTACGAAGAGACGACGTCCGACTATGTAAAGGAAGAGATCGACGCGCTCATGACGTCGGTCAAGTGCCCGACCTGCAAAGGCGCGCGTCTCAAACCCGAAGCGCTGGCCGTGACCATCGGCGAGCGCAACATCGCGCAGCTGACGGCGTTGCCGGTCGATCGCGCGCTCGCGTTCATGGAAAAACTGGCGCTCACCGCGCGTGAGGAGCAGATCGCGCGTCAGATCGTCAAAGAGCTGCGCGCACGGTTAGGCTTCTTGGTCAATGTCGGGCTTGAGTATCTCACGCTGGATCGCGCGGCGATGACGCTCTCGGGCGGCGAAGGTCAGCGCATCCGGCTGGCGACGCAGATCGGCTCGTCATTAGTGGGAGTGCTCTACGTTCTCGATGAGCCGTCGATTGGCTTGCATCAACGCGATAACGCGCGTCTGCTGGCGACGCTCAAGACGCTGCGCGATCTCGGCAACACGTTGATCGTCGTCGAGCACGACGAAGAGACGATGCGCGAAGCCGACTATCTTGTCGACATTGGGCCCGGCGCGGGCAAGGAAGGCGGCAACGTCGTCGCGGCGGGGACCATCGCGGACATCGAGGCGGCGCCCGCATCGCTGACGGGCAGATATCTCAGGGGCGACGTCTTTATCCCAATCCCACGTTCGCGACGCACGTCGACCGGCACGCTTTCGATCAAGAACGCGCGCGCCAACAACTTGCACGGCATCGATGTCGATTTTCCGCTAGGCGTGTTGACCGCGGTGACGGGTGTGTCGGGCTCAGGGAAGTCGAGTCTCGTCGATCTCGTGCTCTACCGTGCGCTCTCACATCATCTGCACGGGCAGCCGCCGGATGAGACGTACGGACGCGTGAGCGGGTTAGAAGCGCTCGACAAAGCGATCGTCATCGACCAATCCCCGATCGGCCGCACGCCGCGCAGCAATCCCGCGACCTACACCGGCGCGTTCGATCCCATCCGGGAATTGTTCTCGCTGACGCCCGAAGCGCGCGCAAGAGGCTACGCTCCGGGGCGCTTCTCATTCAACGTCAAGGGCGGACGCTGCGAAGCCTGTGCCGGCGACGGCATCATCAAGATCGAGATGCATTTCTTGCCCGACGTCTACGTGCCGTGCGAAGTCTGCAAAGGCAAGCGCTACAACCAGCAGACGCTGGACGTCACATATAAAGGTAAGACGATCGCCGACGTGCTCGAGATGCGCGTCGACGAGGCGGCGGAGTTCTTCGCCAATGTGCCGCGGGTGTACAGCAAGCTGCACACGATCTGCGATGTCGGCCTGGGCTATATCCAGATGGGCCAGCCGGCGACGACGCTGTCCGGCGGTGAGGCTCAGCGCGTCAAGCTTGCGACCGAATTGTCTCGCCGCGGCACCGGACGTACGTTCTACATCTTGGACGAGCCGACCACCGGCTTGCATTTCGCCGACATCGCTCACTTGCTGCGCGTGCTGGATCGCCTCGTTGACGCAGGCAACACCGTGCTTGTGATCGAGCACAATCTCGACGTCATAAAGACGGCGGACCATATCATCGATCTCGGGCCGGAAGGCGGAGAAAAAGGTGGACGTGTGATTGCGACCGGCACTCCCGAGCAGGTCGCGCTCGACGAACGCTCGTACACCGGCCGGTACCTGCGCCGCGTGCTGGCCGATCCGCGCGCACATATCGCGATCACCAGCGGCGATCATGCCGCCGTCGCGGACTTCGAACGGGCGAATCGCGAGCTGTTGCGGGCCCTTGAGGAGGCCAAAACCTCTTAAGGGAATGGTCCCGGCTGCCGATACTGTGGGGAGAGGTATGCACCTGCATGGCTGAGGCGATCGACACTGGTGAGCTTCCCGTCGCGCTGGCTCTTCCGGTCTCGGTAACCGCGCGCAACGCGGATCTCAAGCTCGATATCACCGGCCGGGCCACTCATCTTGATGAGAAGGGCCTGGTCGTGACGTTCCAACAGGAAGTGCCCGAAGGCACCGTCCTTTTCACGACCGTCGACATGCGCAGCATCAACTCGACCGTGCGCGGACTCATCAAGGTCAAGTCGCAGGCCGCGATCGGCGAGCACGGCGGCTATCGCACGATCGCCGACTTCGTCGATCTCAATGACGACGGCAAGCGCAAAATCGCCAAGATGCTCGGCGGCCCCGCTGAGGATCTCGCGCCGGT
>Ga0126371_10000844_pt1 | contig 25623 bp, 19 predicted proteins | sample PanSoiMetaPlot_4_FD_110145 | JGI IMG/M metagenome (GOLD analysis project Ga0126371, IMG submission 110145) | Tropical forest soil microbial communities from Panama - MetaG Plot_4 | ecosystem: Environmental > Terrestrial > Soil > Tropical forest > Bulk soil | place: Panama | collected 2016-02-17 | reverse complement strand
TGACTTCTCTGGTGGATGTGGCGAACCGCTTGCGTCCCGATCTTACCGTGGTCGGACCTGAACTGCCCCTCGAGCTCGGCATCGCGGACGAGTTTGCGCGGCGCGGCTGGCCCATCTTCGGTGTATCGAAAGCTGCCGCCCAGCTTGAAACCAGCAAAAGCTTCGCCAAAGAATTCCTGCAGCGCTATCGAATTCCCACCGCACATTACGCGATCTGCAATTCCTACGCTGAGGTGAAAAATGCGCTCTCGCGCTTCAGCGGTGGTGTAGTGGTCAAGGCAGATGGGCTGGCTGCCGGCAAAGGCGTAGTGGTGTCGAAGAATAAAGACGAGGCTCTAGCAGCGGCCGGTGAGATGCTTTCTGGAAAGATGGTAGGAGAGGCCGGATTGCGAGTTGTCCTCGAAGAGCGCCTCAATGGTGATGAGCTTTCCTTTCTCGTCCTTAGCGACGGCGAGCGGGTGGTTCCCCTGGTTGCCGCACAGGACCACAAGCGCGTAGGCGACGGCGACACCGGCCCCAACACCGGCGGCATGGGTGCCTACACCTTTCCCGGCCTGCTGGACGACCAGATGGCGCACTGGCTAATTCAGCATATTGCTAAGCCGGTCATCGCCGGTATGAAAGCCGAGGGCATGGAGTACAAAGGCATTCTCTACTGTGGGCTCATGATGACCGCCCGGGGACCGCAGGTGCTCGAATTCAACTGCCGTTTTGGCGACCCTGAAACCCAGGCCATTCTCATGCGCCTGGACAGCGACCTGCTGGAGGCGATTGAGGCGTCGATTGAGGGGCGGGTTAGCGATGGGGCCTTCCGCTGGTCACGGGATGCGTCCGTGTGCGTGGTGATGGCGTCGGGAGGCTATCCGGGAACGATTGAAGTCGGCAAAAGGATCAGTGGCCTGGAAGACACCGAGTCCTTGGAGGGAGTCAAGGTTTTTCATGCCGGGACCAGCACGCGGGATGGAGGGTTTTACACCGCGGGCGGTCGGGTGCTGGGCGTAACCGCACGAGCTCGGGACCTAAAAACTGCCGTGGACCGAGCCTACGAAGCGGTAGGTAAGATCCACTTTGCCGGTGCACTCTATCGCAACGACATCGCAGCGCGGGCCTTGAAAGCTTGAATGTTTCGCGGCGGGACCCGAAAGTGGCGAAGCTTTTCTCCGCAGAACGAGTGCGGTGACCGGTGACAGTTGTTTAGATACCTGTTATAGAACAAACTCAGGAGATCGAATGAGCAAGCCAGTAGTCTCTATTGTGATGGGAAGCGACTCCGACCTTGAGATTATGCGCGAGGTAGGTAAAGCGCTCGAGGGGTTTGGCATCGCCTATGAAATCGACGTGACCTCAGCCCACCGTTCGCCGGATCGCACCGCCGCATATGCGCGTGCCGCGGCGGAGCGTGGCATTCATGTGATTGTTGCCGGCGCGGGGGGCGCGGCGCATCTTGCCGGAGTGATTGCGGCGCACACGACGTTGCCGGTCATCGGTGTGCCGATTCCGTCGACATCCCTCAACGGCATGGACTCGCTGCTCTCCACTGTTCAAATGCCGGCAGGCATTCCCGTCGCCACGGTCGCCATCGGGAAAGCGGGAGCGACCAACGCGGGAATCCTGGCGGCACAGATTCTAGGCGTTGCTGATTCCAGCTTGGCGCAGAAGCTCGTCGCGCACAAAGAGAAATTGGCCAAGGGCGTGGAAGAGAAATCGCGCAAGCTCAAAGAGAGCGTCTAGCTCGAAACACCATTCGAGGAGCCAAGTCGTCCGGGGGGACGGCTGCCCCAGGGTCAACCGAGATCAGTCCAGCTTCAGTTGGCGCAAGTACTCCCGCATCGCTCCTCCCAGGTCTTCGCGCTTCAGCGCGAATTCCACGGTAGCTTTGAGAAAGCCGAGTTTATCTCCGGTGTCGTGACGCTTGCCCTCGTACACGTAGGCGTAGACTTTTTGTTTTTTCAGTAGCAAACGGATGCCATCGGTCAGTTGCAGCTCGCCGCCGGCCCCGGTGGGGGTTTCTTCAAGCACGTCAAAAATCGCTGGTGTAAGAATGTAACGCCCGATAATCGCCAGGTTCGACGGCGCCGTTTCGAACTTCGGCTTCTCCACCATGTTCAGCACTTCATAGACGCGGCCACCTTGCTGGCCGTCGAGTGGCTTCACATCCAGTACGCCGTAAGCGGAAATCGCAGCGCCTTCGACGATCTGCGTCGCCACCACCGACGCTTGTTTCTCCTCGAATACCCGCATCATCTGCTTGAGCACGGGCACTTCCGCATCGATGACGTCGTCTGCCAGCAGCACCGCGAAAGGCTCATGACCCACCAGTTCACGCGCCGTCAACACTGCGTGCCCCAGACCGAGCGCCGCTTTCTGGCGCACGTAGGCCACGTGGATCATGTCGGAAATCTGGCGCACGATCTTCAGCAGGTCGGTTTTCTTCTTCTCTTCCAGAAGTTTTTCGAGCTCAAAGCTGTGGTCGAAATGATCCTCGATCGCGGTCTTACCGCGCCCGGTGACAATGATGATCTGATCGCATCCCGCTGCCAGCGCCTCCTCCACTCCATACTGAATGATGGGCTTGTCAACCAGCGGGAGCATCTCCTTGGGCTGGGCCTTGGTGGCGGGGAGAAAGCGCGTCCCCAATCCCGCAGCCGGAAAAACCGCTTTGCAGACTTTCATGCTCATAAGGCGTCTTCGTTGCTCGTATTTCGTGACCGTTTTGCTGGTCAAAACGGATTAGACTCGCGCAGCGGAACTGGATTTTACAGGTTAACGATCGACTTCAGGTGAATAGCGTTTCGATGCAGATTCGCGCCTGCGCGTCAGCGCGTACATCAAGCTATCACAAGCGGGAGAGCTGTGGCGTGGGCGTCTCCGCTCGCGAAGGACCCCATCAGGGCAGCCCTTGCGCCAGAGGCAGGCGCTGACCGCAACGACCGATGTCTCGGGTCTGCCTCTTTCTCATTTGGGCCAAAAGGTTTCTGGGTGACACAAGGTTGGGCGGGAACCGGTCTATGGTGGGATTCTGCAACCTCGGATTCCTGGCACCTTGCCATTTCCGCAGGATCGATGCCGAGACCAGTCAAACCCCGAGCCTGACATCCGTGAGCCCGGTGCGCACATCGAAACTGCTGACTTTTGAACTCATCCAAGGCAGAGTAGAGATGGCGACCCGACGTTCAACGAACAAAAAGAAGGCAAGCAGGCGCTGGGTAGCTCAGGTGACCACCGATTCGACGCATCCGTCCCCGGGTCTGTTCACGAAAGATGCTGCCACCATCGCAAAGAATCTCGCTTCGCGTAAAGTTTCCCCCAAAGGACCGGGTTCGGGAATGCGCATGCTGACGTATTTCATGAATCGAGGCGGGAAGAACCTTACCGTCGCGCGCCGCCATGAGCTCGAAAAAGCCAAGAAATTGCTCTCCGAGCGCATCGCGCGACAAAAGACCTCCAAGGCGGCGTGAAACTGACCGGCGAAGAAGCGAGCCCGCCCCGCACTGTTGAAACCGCCCTTTGAGCATCGTGGAGTGACCGGGGAGAATGAGCCTCGACGTCTTCGAAGAACAGGGCGCAGGCTCCTCCCCGCGGCAAAAAAAAAGGGCGCGCTTTCGCGCGCCCTTGATGCTTACGTCTGAGCTTGGCGGACAATCATGTCCGCCTCGCCCAGTTAATCTCTCACTCCATCCAAGAAGGCTCGCAACTTTCGCGACCGGGATGGATGGCGCAACTTGCGCAGCGCCTTCGCTTCAATTTGGCGGATGCGCTCGCGCGTGACTGCGAAGCTCTGGCCGACTTCTTCGAGCGTGTGTTCGCTGCCATCTTCGAGACCAAACCGCATCTTGATGACCTTCTCTTCGCGCGGCGTGAGCGTCCGTAGCACGTGCGAAGTCTGGTCTTTCAGGTTGACGTTGATCACTGCCTCGGCTGGCGAGACCACGGCGCGATCTTCGATGAAGTCGCCGAGATGCGAATCTTCCTCTTCCCCGATCGGGGTTTCGAGCGAGATCGGCTCTTGAGCAATCTTCAACACCTTGCGCACCTTGGCCACCGGAATGTCCATGCGCTTGGCAATCTCTTCCGACGTCGGTTCGCGTCCCAGTTCCTGCACCAGCTGCCGCGAAGTGCGGATTAGCTTGTTGATGGTTTCGATCATGTGCACCGGGATACGGATCGTACGTGCCTGGTCGGCAATGGCGCGAGTGATGGCTTGTCGAATCCACCAGGTGGCATAAGTTGAAAACTTATACCCGCGGCGGTATTCAAACTTGTCCACGGCTTTCATCAGGCCGATGTTGCCCTCCTGAATCAAGTCGAGAAACTGCAGTCCGCGGTTGGTGTATTTTTTGGCTATGGAAACCACCAGTCGCAGGTTGGCTTCGATGAGCTCGCGCTTGGCCTGCTCGGCATCCATGTCGCCCTGGATGATCTCGCGCTGTGTGCGCTTGAGCTCCTGAAACGAGACGCCGGCCTCCACCTCCATCTTCTCCAGCTCGGAGCTGATGGTACGCGCCTGCCGCTTGTACTCTTTGCGCTGATCTTCCGAGCGCGTGGCCTCGGCCCGCTTTTCCAGATTCTGGACCTGGCGGTCGAGCGAGCGCATGGTGTCAACCGTCTTATTGAGGCGGTCGATCAGGCGCTTGCGTTCGACATTGGTGAAGCCGAGTTCGCGCACCGCCAGGGAGACTTCGACCACGGCGCGGGCGAGCTTGTTGCGAAGCCGCCGGTGCGGCTTGGGGTTCTTTTTCGGAGAAACTTCGGCGAACTGCTCCTGTACGTGCATGGCTTTCTTGTAAGCCTTGGCCAGTTCGTCGATTTTTCCCGTGAACTCGTTCAGGCGCGACTGCACGATCTCGTCGGTGATCTCTTCTTCATCGAAGGTGACCACTTCCTTGATCGAGCGCACGCCCTTCTTCAGATCCTCGCCCATGGCGAGCAATTCGCGGATCACAATGGGCGACCGCGAAAGCGCCTTCAGGACGCGGTTCTGTCCGCGCTCGATACGCTTGGCGATTTCCACTTCGCCTTCGCGGGTGAGCAGCGGCACGGTTCCCATCTCGCGCAGATACATGCGGACGGGATCGTTGGTTTTTTCCATTGCACCCGGGGTGAGATCGAGCTCGACGTCTTCCCCGAGTTCTTCAGCTTCTTCACGATCGAGTGCGGAGGGCATTTTCGGGCCCTCCAGAACATCAATGCCTTGCGTACCGATTGTGGTCAGCAGATCTTCCAGGTCGTCGGGACTTTGCACATCGTGCGGGATGAGGTCATTGACCTGATCATAGGTGAGATATCCCTTCTCTTTGCCTGTATCGATCAGCTTCTTTATGTCGTCGTACTTGTCGTCTAAAGCCAAGACGGATTGTCCTCTTCATCGTCCAACAGATGGACGAACAGTTTTCGTTTATTGAACGGTGGGAAGTGCGGTGGCGAGTTGGACGCCGCGCAAACCCTTTGATTTTAGCAGAAAAGAGCTACGGGCGACCAGCCTTCCGCTGTGCCTCCACTTTCAGGTCTGGATCCGCGCTTTCGGCTCAGCCGTAAGCTCGAGCTTGACGTATCCACAAACAGTGAGGCCGCCTCCGTGCCCAGCCGCGTTCCTTGCGGCTAGGCTTGGGGGACGACGGATCTCAAATCCTTGAATTTGTGAAGCCTGACGCCTAATGTCGCTGATGCTGCCCGTTGCCCCCACACGTTGACCTATGTCCCGGCCGTTCAATTGATTAGATGGCGGGGAGAGCGGTTTAGTTTCAATGGGGAGAAGTGTCTCGGGAGGGGTCGAGGGCCTGCCAAAGCGAGTTGCTGCCAAGCGAGAGAAGGCCAGGAAGACTTGGCGGACGCCCTGCTGAGTTCCGGTCGAGCCATGAAACCTCCCCGGCACCCGGTTTCATGGCTACTAGGGATGAGGAGAAATGCAGCCGGGATGGTCGTCCCAAACTGCGGCATGCGGAACCAATCCCGGTAAAGCGACTGCGGATTATTCAGGCCACGACTTGCCGTTTCGATGAACAGTGCGTGCAAGGGTTTCATAGAACGCCTAACCTTCAATTCCCGCAACTTCAGGGTGGGCGCGAATGGCCAGAGGCAAACGTAGGCCTGGAGACTGGGGAGATTTTGAATCGGGTCGGAGTAGCGGGCATCTGAAACCCATCGGAAGCAACTATCATGGATATCGCCGCTCAAGTCACGAAAGCGAACGCTTTCCGCGCCCTGCATCACGGGTCGAAGATTCTGCTGCTTGCCAATGCGTGGGATGTCTCGAGCGCCCGCGTCTTGGAAGAAGCCGGCGTTTCGGCCATTGCCACGACCAGTGCCGGGGTCGCCTTTACGCTTGGCTATCCGGATGGCCAGAAAATTTCCCGGCACGAGATGCTCGCCGTCGTGGCTCGGATTGCTGCGAAGGTAAATGTGCCGGTCACGGCCGATGTGGAATCTGGATACGGCGATCGCCCCGAGGATGCCGCGCTCACTTCCGAGGGCGTGATGAAGGCAGGAGCGGTGGGAATGAACCTCGAAGACGTTGCTGGCGGGGCGCCGCGTCGGCTTGCCGATGTGTCGCTGCAGCTCGAGAAAATCTTGGCCGTTCGGGAGATGGCGCAGCGGCTCGGAGTCCCGCTGGTCGTGAACGCACGTACCGACGTGTACCTGGCCCAGGTGGGAACGCCGGAAACACGCTACGACGAAACCGTGCGACGGCTAGCGGCCTTTCGCGATGCGGGAGCGGATTGCCTGTTTGCGCCTGGAGTGCGGGACGTCCAGGTCATTCAGCAGCTGGTTCGGGACTTGAAGCACCCGATCAATATTCTGGCTGGCCCAGGATCGCCGTCGGTGCCCGAGTTGCAAAAACTCGGGGTGGCGCGCGTAAGCCTGGGATCCTCCGTGATGCGAGCAACCCTCGGAGTGGTGGGACGTATCGCGCAGGAACTGCGGGAAGCGGGAACGTACCACACTTTACAGGACGCGCCTTCCCACACCGAATTGAACCGTCTCATGGCGCGGGAAGGTTAGCCCGCATTCGACCGCCGCCAGCTTTGGTGGGACGGCAAAAGCTCCGCCACCTACCGCCCGCACGGTCCTCATTTATATTGCATGCATGCGAGCTATTCTGGCGGGCGGAGGCACGGGCGGGCACGTGATTCCTGCGATCGCGATCGCGCAAGAGCTCAAGAAGTGCTATGGCGCAGAGGTGCTTTTCATCGGCACCGAGCGCGGGCTGGAAACACGGCTGGTTCCGGCGGCAGGATTTCCCTTGCGCTTCGTTAAAGTCGGCGCGCTGAATCGTGTAAGCCTGGCAACCCGGCTGAAAACCATGGTCGATCTGCCCCGTGCGATCTTCACTGCTCGCGCCATGCTTTCCGAATTTCAACCGGACGTCGTAATCGGGGTGGGCGGCTATGCCTCGGGTCCGGCGATGCTGGCGGCCATTCTGAATCGCATGCCCACGCTGGCATTCGAGCCTAACCTCGTACCTGGATTTGCCAACAAAATCATCGCCAGATTTGTCTCCGCCGCTGCCGTGCACTTCCCCCAAACAGCGGAATATTTTCGCAATCCGGTTGTCACCGGGGTTCCCGTCCGTCCGGCGTTTTTCCAGATTCGCCGCAAGCCGTACGTCCCGGCCTCACCCACGCTTTTGGTCTTTGGAGGCAGCCAGGGCGCGCGCGCGATCAATCAGGCCATGACGCGGGCTCTGCCCCAGCTGAGGAACCGTGTGCCTGGGCTGCACGTGATCCATCAAACCGGGCAGCGTGATTACGAGGACACGCTGGCGGCCTATACGCGGGCTTCGTTTCCGGCCGAGGTGCACAAGTTCATCGACGATATGCCAGCTTTTTTTGCGCGCGCCGATCTGGTGGTGTGCCGCTCAGGCGCCAGTACGGTGGCAGAAATTGCCGCCGCCGGGGAGCCGGCGGTGTTCGTGCCCTTTCCGCGGGCGGCTGACGATCATCAGCGACGCAACGCCGAAGCCATGGAGCAGGCCCAGGCCGCCATCGTCGTTGAAGAGACACGGCTCGACGAAGTTTGGCTGGTGGACACGCTGGCGGCGCTGCTCGAAGATCCAGCCCGGCTCGACCGCATGAGTCAGGCAGCGCGGGCGTTGGCGCGTCCCAATGCGGCCAAGGAAATTGCCGAGCTGGCGGCAAAGGTGGGGGGGATTGAAAGCGGGGGAACTCGGCGCTAGCCGTTGCTCTTCCCTCGAGCGGATGCCCTCTCCCACAGGGAGCTTGGCACAGTGATGAACGCGTAGATGACCCGAGGCGCGAACTCGAGGGCGTGTCCTCCCGTCTTGAAACTGAACTTACCTTTTCGGAATACAATCACACATTCCATGTTTGCCAAAATTCAACGCGTCCATTTTGTGGGCATCGGCGGCATCGGCATGAGCGGCATTGCCGAGGTACTGCTGAACCTCGGGTACCAAATCTCCGGGTCGGACCTGAAGCGGTCGGCGGTCACCGACAGGCTGAAGAGTCTGGGTACGACCATCTTTGAAGCCCATCGTGCTGAAAACATCGCCGGAGCTGGCGTGGTGGTCACGAGTTCGGCAATCGGCGCCGGGAATCCGGAAGTTGAGGAGGCGCGCCGACGCCACATCCCCGTCATTCCCCGTGCGGAGATGCTGGCGGAGTTAATGCGACTCAAGTATGGAATCGCGATCGCTGGCATGCACGGCAAGACCACGACCACTTCGATGGTCGCGGCGGTGCTGGCGGCGGGAGGACTCGATCCCACCGTGGTGGTGGGCGGGCGCGTCGATGCCATGGGATCGAATGCTCGTCTGGGCCGCTCACAGTATCTGGTGGCCGAAGCGGACGAAAGCGACCGCTCCTTCCTGAAGCTCTCGCCGATTCTCGCCGTGGTCACCAATATCGACCGCGAGCACATGGACTGCTACCGCAACATGCGCGATGTCAAAGACACCTTTGTCGAGTTCATGGACCGGGTACCGTTTTACGGAACGGTGGTCGCCTGCAACGACGATCCCCTCCTGCGCCGCATGCTGCCCAGAGTCACGCGGCGCGTGCTCACCTATGGCACCCGCAAGGGATCGGATTTCCTGATTTCGCTGAGCAAAAGAAATTCGAGCGACAGCTTGCGTCTACGCCCCCTGGCGGCAGGTACTCGATCTACCCAGACTGCCGAGACGAGAATTCGGGAGGGCACGACCTCCAGGCGTGCCGGAAACGGTTTGCCGGAAACCAGGGTTTTGGCCCCTGCGGGGCGTCCGACCACAGAGATGAGGGCGCCCGTACCTGCCAGTTCCTTTCAGGTGAGCTATCGCGGAGGAGACCTCGGGCAATTCGAGTTGCACGTGTTTGGATTACACAACGTGCTCAACGCGACGGCGGCGATCGCCATAGGCGTTGGCCTCGACATCCCGGTGGCCCGCATTCGCGAAGCGCTCGCAACTTTCCGAGGTGTAGATCGCCGTTTTCATCTGCGGGGGATGGCTGCGGGCGTTGCCGTCATCGACGACTACGGCCACCACCCCACCGAGATTCTGGCCACGCTCGCTGCCGCCCGCCAGTGCGGGTACCGCAAGATTCACGTGATCTTCCAGCCGCATCGCTATACCCGTACCCGCGATTTGATGGATGAGTTCATGACCGCCTTCTCCGAGGCCGATTCACTTTGCGTTCTGGATATTTATCCTGCGAGCGAGCCGCCGATCGAGGGGATTACCGGCGAAGCTCTGGCCCAGCGAATTGCAGAGAGAATGAACTCAGAGCAATCGAGCTCGCGGGAACGGGCTGCCGCCGACCCGACGGCCGCCGGGCTTGCGAACGGAGGGATTGCCAAGGCCGGAGATTCCGTTCGTTACGTCCGTTCCTTCGAAGAAGCTGTGAACGCCGCAGCCGCCGAAGCCCGCGAAGGCGACATGATTCTGACGCTGGGAGCGGGGTCGGTCTCACAGATCGGGCCGATGCTGCTGGAGAAGCTGGAACAAACGCGGGCGGCGGCAAGAGTGTAGCGACATAGTCGTCGCTCAGGCGAATTCTCAATAGCCCAGCAGGTAAGTGCGGAGAAGCTCGTCCTCGAGACTTGAATCCCGCGCCGGTGAACCCACTCTTCTAACCTACCCGGAATGCCGTATGTGCAGCACGTCGCCGTCTTGGACGAGATAGTCTTTGCCCTCGAGGCGCAGGATGCCTTTGGCGCGGGCGTTGGCCTCGGAGCCGGCCTCCAGCAACTGGTCCCAGCGGATGGTTTCGGCGCGGATGAAGTGCTTTTCTAAGTCCGAGTGGATTGCTCCCGCTGCCTGCACGGCGCGCGTGTTTACCGGGATGGTCCAGGCGCGGCATTCGTCTTCCCCTGCGGTGAGGAACGAGATGAGACCGAGCAGGGAGTAGGTCTTCTTGATCAGGCGCGAGAGGCCGCTTTCTTTCAGGTCGTAGCTGGCGAGGAACTCGGCGGCATCGGCGTCGCTCATTTCGGCGAGTTCGGCTTCGACTTTGCCGCAAATGGCGGTGGCTGCTGCGTTCTTCAGTGGCGCTGCCGACAGTGTTGCTGGCGAGCCCCCCGCGCCCGGACGAACCTGGTCATCGGAAGCTCCAAGCAGCTGGGCTACGCCGTATTTTCGAATCGCTTCTTCGAGATCTTTGCCGAGGGTTGTGCTCTCCGTGATGTTGAGCACATACAGGATCGGCTTCTCACTCAGGAACATGAAACCCCGGAAGCGCTTCTTATCTTCGGGAGTCATTTCCAGTTCGCGCAGCGGACGCTCGGTTTCAAGGTGAGCTTTCGCCCGTTTCAGCAGCTCGAATTCTTTTTCAAGGTCCGGCGATTTCATCTTTTTCAGATCTTTTTCCACGCGCTCCAGACGCTTTTCGATCTGACCCAGGTCGCTGACCATGAGATCGAATTCCACATTCTTGATGTCGCGCACGGGATCGATGGGTCCGACATGCGGAATCGAATCATCTTCAAAGGCGCGCACCACGTGCACGATCGCGTCCACCTGGCGAAGGTGGCCGAGATAGGCGGATTCCTTGAGCGCCTCCTGCCCGATCGCACCGAGATCAACGTATTCGACAGAAGCATGCGTGGTTTGCTTCGGGTGATACATCTCCGCCAGCCGGTCGAGGCGCTCGTCGGGAACTTTGGCGACGCCAATGTGCGCCTCGCGCGGGTTGGCGTGCGAGAGCGAGAGATGCGCCTTGGTCAGAATTCGGAACAAAGATGTTTTGCCCACCTGAGGCAGGCCGATGATGCCGGTTTTCATAAGAAACTTTCTGCGACCTCTCGCCACCGCGGTGTTCGCTCGGTTCAAGCCTTTGCCGAACCGCAGAGAAGGCAGAGCTCACGGAGGAAATCCCGAGGTTGATCACGATTTATCAGAATAAACGATTTCGGTGGTTAAGAACGCGCGGAGGTCAGGCGACGCGAGGTGAGATACAGCAGGATAATCCCAAGCAGTAAGACCGCTTCTTCGATGTGGGTTGAGGTGGAATGCAGGGCGTCGAATTGCCTTCGGATGGGACTGTCGGCGGGTAGCGTACTGATCTCTCCCGCCGTGGCTCGGAGCGCATCCATGCGGGGAATGGTGCTGAATTGCGAAATCGTGGTGAGCGCTAACATCACCACCACAAGAATGTGGCTGGGGCGAAGCAAGCGAAGCTTTCCTCTCGTGATCAGGTTTTCCATGACAGAACAGAGAAGGAAGAGGCCGCCTCCGGAGAGGCCAATCCAGTGGAGCGCGACCAGAGAATTGCGTACGACGATTCCGGCCAGGTGCGGCGAGGGTAGCATGGAAAAGGAAATCCACGCCACGATGGGGAAAAAGATGAGGCACCCGATCCAGACTCCCAGCGAGAGGAACATCAGGAAACGCAAGAAGTTCATACCGCGATAGTAAACCGGGGCGCGGAGAAGCGCTTACGAAAAGAACCGCAGACGGGGCGAGCCCTACACTGGCACGGGTACGGAATCGATGATGTCCTGAATGATGTCTTCGGGGCGAACCGATCTTTTCATGCCCGATGCATGCACGCCCTGAATAGCCACGCGGTGCGCAAAGACGGGGACGACCAGCGGCTTGAAATCTTCCGGTACGCAGAAGCTGCGGCCGTCGAGGAAGGCCATCGCCTGCGCGGCGCGATAGAGCATTTGTGAGCCGCGCGGGGAGACTCCCAAAACCAGCTTGTCATGCTGGCGGGTGCGGCGAACCACTTCGAGCGCATAGCTCACCAGCGAGTCATCCACTTCTACCTGCGTCACCCCGTGCTGCATTTCGAGCACCTCGGTGCCGCACAGGACCGGTTGCAGATTCTCCAGCTGGGCGGTGCCGGCTTCGGCACGCAGGATTTGACGCTCTGCATCGGAATCGGGATATCCCATGCGCACACGCATCAGGAAGCGATCGAGCTGAGATTCCGGCAGAGGATAAGTACCGTGATGCTCGACGGGATTTTGCGTGGCGATTACCAGAAAAGGCTGGGGCAGCGGATAGCAGTGCGCATCGACCGTAACTTGGCCTTCGTTCATAGCCTCCAGCAGCGCCGACTGCGTCTTAGGGGTGGTGCGGTTGATTTCGTCGGCCATCAGAACGTTGGTGAAGACCGGACCGCGCTTGAATTCGAACTGCTGCTCGCTAGCGGAATAGACGGAGATTCCGATGATGTCGGAGGGCAGCATGTCGCTGGTGAACTGGACACGCTGAAAACTGCATCCCAGGGTGCGAGCCAGAGCGTGGGCCAGGGTGGTCTTGCCGACGCCCGGGACCCCTTCAATCAACAAATGCCCACGCGCGAGAACCGAAACCAGGGCGAGGCGGACAATATTGTCTTTGCCGCGGATGACCTTTTTGAGCTCGCTTTCCAGGCGAGAAGCACGGTCGGAAGTGGCGGTGACAGTCTCGAGCGGCATGATGGCGATTCTACTATGCGGGGCCTTAGGGGCAGCGGTTACCTTCGTGACCGAGCCGCAAGCTGGGAGCGGCGAGTGGGGACAGCAATTGGCCCACTCGGTCCTGGCCTGAGGCCCCAACTCACTGCATTGTGTACTCAGCCGGCCGACCCGTCAGGCGTTCGATACGCTTGGCGGTGGGCGGGTGCGTCGAAAACAGGCTCGTCAGGCCCTGCCCTAAGAACGGTTGAATGATAAAAAGATGCGCGGTAGATGGGGTCGCCCGCATGGGAAGGCGCTTGGAGTAAGCGTCGAGTTTGGCCAGTGCACTGGCCAGGGCATAAGGGTTTCCCGTGAAGTGGGCGCCCGATTCGTCGGCCTGGTACTCACGCGAGCGGGAAACTGCCAGTTGAATGAGCATGGCTGCAATCGGCGCCAGAATGAGCATGAAGAGGGCGCTGATTCCGCCTCCCCCACGCTCGCGGTCGCGTTCGAAGCCGCCGAAAATCATTCCCCAGCGCGCCATTTCTGCGAGATAGGTGATCGCTCCTGCCACGGTTGCCGCAATCGAACTGATCAGGATGTCGCGATTGCGGACATGGCCGAGCTCATGCGCGAGCACGCCTTCCAGTTCCTCGTCGGTGAGCAGGTTCAGAATGCCTTGGGTCATTGCTACCGACGCGTGCTCTGGATTCCGCCCGGTTGCGAATGCGTTCGGTGAATCGGTCGGGATCACGTACATCTTCGGCATGGGAATGCCGATCTTCTGGGTGAGCCGCTCCACAATCTGATAGGCGCGCGGAAGTTCCTCGCGCGTGACCGGCTGGGCGCGGTACATGGCGAGCGCCAGCTTGTCGGAATAAAAATAGGAGACGAAGTTCAAAACGGCGGCGAAGATCAAGGCGATGACCATGCCATTCTGTCCGCCGAAAATCTTACCGATAAAGAGCAACAACAGCGTGAGCGCCGTCAGCAGAAACGCGGTTTTGAATGTGTTCCCCATGGGTATGCCCCAAAACAGTAGATGCGGTCTATGGAACAAGGATGCAGACGCGGCTCGGCAAGGCCCACTCGCCCGTGGCAAGTGCTTGATTTCAGGCATGTACGGTAAGCATCGGACAAGCTGAGGCGGCAAGGATCTTTGGAGCTGCGGTCGCCAGCCGAATGCTTCTGTTTACCGGTCAGGTAGGTAAGACAATGAGGTTCACTGCGTCGCTCGGATTCGGTCCCTCGGCCGGACGGCACGAGAAATTCAGGGTTCCACGGCAGGGCAGCAAGCCGGTTCATTCGAGATCCCGTCCGGTCGCACGCGCTCGCCACTGCTAAGGCCAGGCTACGAAAGTTCGGGAGCGCCTAGCCCCTCGATGATGCCCAGCGCGCAACCGCGCGTGCTTCACTAATTCTACTCTTGGCTTGTATCATCGACCTTTGCAAAAAAACGATTCCGCTGCCGCTGGGCGCGGAATTCCGGAGGAAGCATGTTTCGATCCCGCCGCCTGCACCTTGTCGTGGTGCTGCTCGCTGCTTCTGTTGCCGCTGCGCAACAAATGTCCGATCAGGAAATTGAGAGTAAGGTCAACGCTTTGGTCCAGAAGATGACGATCGAGGAAAAAGCCGGCCAGCTCACCCAGATGGGGTTAACTCCCCAGAGCTCGGAACTCGCGCGCCAGGGCCGAGTGGGATCGTTCCTGGGCGTGCTTGGAGCGAAGCAGGTGAATGACGTGCAACGTGGCGTGATGGAGCATTCGCGGCTGAAGGTTCCCCTGCTCTTCGGATATGACGTGATTCATGGCTATCGCACGGTTTTTCCCGTGCCCCTGGCCAGCGCGGGCAGCTTCGACATGCCTCTGCTGGAGCAAGCGGAAAGGATTGCAGCCAAGGAAGCGACCGCGTCGGGCGTGAAGTGGGTGTTTGCGCCGATGGTCGACATTGCGCGGGATCCGCGCTGGGGACGGATTGTCGAAGGTGCCGGAGAAGATCCCTATCTTGGTTCGCAGGTCGCGGCGGCGAAGGTTCGAGGCTTCCAGGGCAAGAACATGGCGGATCGGGACAGCGTGGTGGCTTGCGCCAAACACTACGTCGCGTATGGCGCGGTGGAAGGCGGGCGTGACTACAACACGGTCGATATGTCCGAGCGGCTGTTGCGCGAAGTTTATCTTCCCCCGTTCCACGCGGCGGTGAACGCCGGCGTAGGTACACTGATGTCCGCTTTCAATGACCTGAACGGAATCCCCGGAGTAGCGAATCACCACACGCTGACCGACATTCTTCGCAACGAGTGGAACTTTCGTGGCTTTGTGGTCAGTGATTGGGGCGCTGTCCACGAATTGCTCGCCCATGGAACCGCAGCCGATGACGCGCAAGCGACCCTCGAAGCGCTGAAAGCTGGCGTCGATATGGACATGGTCGATGGCGCCTATCAAAGCATTCCGGAATTGGTGAAGTCGGGCAAGTTGCCGATGAGCGTTGTGGATGAGGCGGTGCGTCGGGTCCTGCGGGTGAAGTTCGAGGCGGGTTTGTTCGATCATCCGTATGCCGATCCGGCGCGGGAAGCCACCGACATCCTCACACCCGAAAATCGCGAGACGGCACGCAAACTTGCGCAGGAATCGATGGTGCTCCTCGAGAACAAGGGAGACCTGCTGCCCCTGAAGAAAAATGAGACGGTTGCCGTCATCGGCCCCCTCGCGGATGACAAAGCCTCCCAGCTCGGACCGTGGGCAGGCGATGGACAAGCCAAAGATGCGGTCACGCCGCTCGAAGGCATCGCGGCAAAGATCGGCAAGGAACACGTTTTATACGCGAAGGGCGTCGACATCCCGGGGTTCGAGCACGGCGTAGGCGCTGGCGTCGTCGCGCCCGCGCCGCCGAGCGCTACCGGTGTTGTCGGCCAGGAAAGCGGAAAGCCGGCGAACATCGACGACGCAGTGAAGGCGGCCACGCAGGCTGACGTTGCCGTCTTGTTTGTCGGGGAGCTGGCCGGAATGACAGGCGAGGCGAGTTCGCGAGCGACTTTGGACCTGCCGGGAGATCAGAGAAAGCTGATCGATGCGGTGGTAGCGACAGGGAAACCGGTCATGCTCGTGCTCGAAAGCGGTCGGCCGCTCGACCTCAGTTGGGCGCCGGCACAAGTCCCTGCCATCATGCAGGCATGGTTTCCGGGAGTCGAGGCGGGCAATGCCATTGCCGACGTTCTGTTCGGCGACGTTTCCCCGAGCGGCCGCCTGGCCGTGAGTTGGCCGCGATCCGTCGGCCAGATTCCGGTCTATTACAACCACAACAACACGGGCAGGCCAGCCGCGCCTGACCGCTGGCACACCGGCTATCTCGATATGACTAGTCAGCCGCTCTATCCCTTCGGCTATGGGCTGAGCTACACCAAATTCACCTACCGCGATTTGAAGGCAGAGTTCACCAATGCAAGGATTGCGACGAAAGGAAATCATCAGGGCACACTACATGTGACCGCCGAGGTTCAAAACAGCGGCAATCGCGAAGCAACCGAGGTAGTCCAACTGTACGTGCGCGACCGCGTCGCGCCCACCTCGCGTCCTGTCCGTGAGCTAAAGGGATTCGAGCGAGTGAGGCTCGGTCCCGGGGAAAGTAAAACCGTTTCGTTCAGCGTACAGGAACACGATCTCGGATCTTATGATCCCGAAATGCACTGGATTGTTCCACCGGGAACCTACGATGTATGGGTCGCACCGGATTCGGTCACGGGCATTCATGGGACCTTCGAGCTGAAGTAAGGCAAGCCGCTGGCACCCTCGTGGCAAACCTTAGCACGAAGGTGCCATTCCCAAATTGGTCGCCCCGAAGTACCTTCTTAATCGAGCAGTTCTGGGGGAGGGCTGCCCGGGCGTCTCGCGACTCTAACCGAGTCGAGACGCCTGTTTTATTTTTGGAGCCAAGCGCCGCCGACGTACACTGACGAGTGCGCTTCCAAATCGAGAAGCTGGTTTATGGCGGGGACGGACTGGCTCGCCTGCCCTCGGACGAGCATGGCCGGGGCAAGAGCGTCTTTATTCCTTTTGTCCTCGAAGGCGAGCAGGTCGAAGCCGCAGTAACCGAGGAAAAGCCTGGTTTTGCCCGGGCGCGGCTCGAATCAGTGCTCCAGGCGTCGCCGGAGCGCATTCCTCCTGGCTGCCCATATTTTCAGCGCTGCGGGGGATGCCACTATCAGCACGCCGATTATTCCAACCAGCTGAAGATCAAGGCCGCCATTCTCCGAGAGACGCTGCGGAGAACAGCGAAGCTCGAAATTCCCTGCGAACTGCAACTGCATGCTTCGCCAGAGTGGAATTACCGCAACCGGACGCGGTTGAAAGTTGAGACCACGCCGCGCTTCGCGCTCGGCTACTACGCCTTCCGTTCGCATGATTTATTGCCGGTGGAACGGTGCCCGATCAGCTCGCCGTTAATCAATCGCGCGATCGAGGCACTGTGGAAATGGGCATCCCATGCCGAAATCTCCCCCCACCTGCGCGAAATCGAGTTTTTCACGAATCAGGCGGACGATCGACTGCTGCTCGAAGTTTACTGCGGCCCGGGAACTCCCCGGCACGAGGCCCGCGAACTTGCACAGTCACTCGAAGAGATGCTGGACGAAGTCAGCGGCGTGACCGTTTTCGAAACGGCCAAGCCGGGAAGTTTCGCGCAGCCGAAACCGCTGGCGGAATCCGGAGCGGCCCAACTTACGTACAAAGCGGAACTTGCGGACTATAAAGTCAGCACCGGCAGTTTTTTCCAGGTGAATCGTTTTCAAGTTGATGAGCTTGTGAAAATCGTAACCGAGAACGTCTCCGGGAAGGTCGCGTTGGACCTGTACGCGGGAGTCGGGTTGTTCTCCGTTGTTCTGGCCCGAAGTTTTCAACAGGTGATCGCCGTCGAGGCCTCACCGACTTCTTTGGCTGACCTGCGGGCCAATGCGCCTCGGGAGATCAAGGCAGTCTTGGCAACAACCGAGCAGTTCTTGCGCCAAGCCTCGGGGCTCGGCCCGGATCTGGTAGTTGCCGATCCCCCACGCGGCGGGCTGGACGACGGCGTGGTTCGCGCTCTTGCCGGGCTCGGCCCTCCTCGCATTACCTATGTTTCGTGCGACCCATCGACGCTGGCGCGGGATTTGCGAACTTTTGTGAGTCTGGGGTTTCGGATCGTGGGGGCCCATCTGGTCGATCTGTTTCCGCAGACTTTTCACATCGAAAGCGTTTTTCAGCTGGCCTCTGCGTGATCATCGCCTGGGGATGCTGACAAGCGGAACCAAGCCGGGGCACGGCCGATCAACCTCGAAACTCACCGGTCTTCCGTAGCCGTGTCGTCCGCAGCAGCCGATTCATCACCCTCTTCTTCTTCGGTTTCTTCCTGCTCGGGGGAGCGGCGATACTCTTCGATCACCTGCAGGGCCCGGGCGGCGTCCTCTTGCCGTACCAGCAGTCCGATTCCGCCGACCGGCAGCACATCCTGCGAATTTTCTGCGTCGCCGATCTCGGAGTTGATGCCGGCGGAGTCAAGCAGGCCCTGGACCACCATGGCTTCGGAGTCCTGCTCGGTATCAAAGACGCGGACCAGCCTTTCGTTGGGATCGGGCACAGGCCGGGGTTGATCAGGCATGGGGAATGACGCCTCCAATTCCGTCACTCGATTTTAGACCCTGGGAGCATTCGATGCTGCGGAAAGGGTGGAAAGAACCCGGCTTCCGGATGCCGCCCGCCTTCCCTTGCATCTAAAATGTGTCTCACCCAATTTCCGTCAGGAGCACGATATGCAATTCCGCCAACTGGGCTCGCAAGGGTTAAAAGTTTCCGCGCTCGGACTCGGCTGCATGGGAATGTCAGAATTCTACGGGCCGGGAGATGAAAACGAATCGATTGCGACCATCCATCGCGCTATCGATCTCGGAATCAACTTTCTCGATACCGCCGACATCTACGGTCCGTTTAAGAATGAAGAACTCGTGGGACGCGCCATTCGTGGCAAGCGCAATCAGTTGATCATCGCCACCAAGTTCGGCATTGTGCGCGATCCCGCCAATCCCAGCACACGCGGCATCAATGGCCGTCCGGAGTACGTTCGCCAGGCCTGCGATGCCAGCCTGCGGCGGCTGGGTATTGGCTACATCGATTTGTACTACCAGCATCGTGTGGATCCAAATACGCCGATCGAAGAAACGGTTGAGGCCATGGCCGATCTGGTCCGGGAGGGCAAGATTCGGCACATCGGGTTGTCCGAAGCCGGAGTGCAGACGCTGCGGCGGGCGGCCAAGATACATCCGATTACCGCTCTGCAATCGGAGCTTTCGCTGTGGTCGCGCGATCCCGAGGAGCGCATCCTGCCGACTTGTCGCGAACTCGGGATTGGGTTTGTTGCCTACAGTCCGCTGGGACGGGGATTTCTCACCGGTCAGATCCGGCGCTTTGAAGATTTCGCCGAGGACGATTTCCGGCGCCAGAGTCCGCGATTCCAGGGGGAGAACTTTCCAAAGAACCTGGACCTGGTGAAGAAGGTGGAAGCGATGGCACTCCGAAAGCGTGCGACGCCTTCGCAGCTGGCGCTGGCGTGGGTGCTGGCCCAGGGCGAGGATGTTGTGCCGATCCCCGGAACCAAGCGCCGGAAGTATCTGGAAGAAAATGTGGCGGCGCTCGATGTGAAGCTTACGGCGGAAGATCTGATCGAAATTGATAAAGTATTTCCGGTGGGAGTGGCCGCGGGAGAACGCTACTCGGAGCAGATGAAGAAGTTGATTGACGCGGCGGCTTGAGCAAAACAAAATTCCGCGCTGAAATTTTCAGCGCGCTCTCAGAAAGAGAAATTCATGGTCGAGCCTGATCGGCGATTCCTTAATACCGCGCAGCACAACCCCGCATGGCCCTTCAGCGATGGGGTGCTGATCCATGACACTCTCTATCTATCCGGACGCATCGGGATCGATCCCCAGCTGGGCACGGCGCCGGCTGAGGTGGATCGCGAATTGATGTTCCTGTTCGATGGGGTGGAAGAAGTGTTGCGCAATGCTGGGATGACGATGAACGATCTCGTCTACGTGCAGATCTTCTCGCCGGATCTGTCCCTGTGGCCTCAGTTCAACCAGGCCTACGTCGCGCGCTTCTCGCGGGAGTTGCCGGCGCGGGCGTTTATTGGGTCGGGGCCGCTCCTGCTAGGTGCCAGATTCGAGATGATCGGGATCGCGATCCGATCGCGGAAATAAAAAGGGCGGCCCGTTGAGCCGCCCCCCAAAGTCCTCGCCTACGATTATCCACTAACGACTACCACGTACGATCCTTCTACGCTGGAGCCGGATGCTCGCCGCCTTTGGCGATGCCAGGTCGTCCCGGCTCCGGCTTCAGCACATGCTGCACGCCGCCATCGTCGGGCTTCGAGGGCGGAGTCATCTTGGGCAATTCTTTGCCTTCGATGATCATGCGGATTTCGTTGGCGTCGAGCACTTCGCGCTCGAGCAGGGCCAGCGCGATCTTCACGAGGGTGTCGTGGTTGGAGGCCAGGATGCCCTTCGCGGTCTCATATCCCTCGCCTACCAGCCGCTTCACTTCCTCGTCGATCTTGATTGCCGTGGCTTCGCTGTAATCGCGGTGCTGGGCGATTTCGCGCCCGAGGAAGATCTGTTCTTCCTTCTTACCGAAGGTGAGCGGGCCCAGATCGCTCATGCCAAACTCGCAAACCATCTTGCGGGCGAGTTCGGTGGCGCGCTCGATGTCATTGCCCGCGCCGGTACTCATCTGGCCCAGGAAGATCTCTTCCGCCAGACGGCCGCCCATCATGATGGCGATCTCGGTTTCGAGATAATCCTTGGTGTAGTTGTGTTTGTCATCGATGGGCAGCTGCATGGTTACACCGAGCGCCATGCCGCGCGGAATGATGGTGACCTTGTGCAAGGGATCAGAGTGCGGCAGCTTGGCCGCGACCAGGGCATGTCCGGCTTCGTGGTAAGCCGTAACCTTCTTTTCCTCGTCGGAAAGCAAGAGCGATTTGCGCTCTACGCCCATGAGAACTTTGTCCTTCGCCAGTTCAAAGTCAAACATCAGCACGGCCTTGCGATTCTGCCGAGCTGCCGCCAGAGCCGCTTCATTCACCATGTTCGCCAGGTCAGCCCCGGAGAATCCGGGCGTGCCACGAGCGAGAACCGACAAATCGACGTCGTCGGCGAGGGGAATCTTGCGGGTGTGGACTCGTAGAATTTCTTCGCGGCCGCGCACGTCAGGCCGGTTCACCACTACCCGGCGATCGAAACGCCCGGGCCGAAGCAGGGCGGGATCGAGGACGTCGGGCCGGTTGGTCGCGGCCATCAGGATGACGCCTTCGTTCGATTCAAAGCCGTCCATTTCCACCAGAAGCTGGTTCAAGGTCTGCTCGCGCTCGTCGTGCCCGCCGCCGAGACCCGCGCCGCGATGGCGTCCCACGGCATCAATCTCGTCGATAAAAATGATGCAGGGGGCGTTCTTCTTGCCTTGCTCAAACAGGTCGCGCACTCGGGAGGCGCCCACGCCAACAAACATTTCCACGAAGTCCGAACCGGAGATGGAGAAGAAAGGAACGTTGGCTTCGCCGGCAACGGCGCGAGCCAGGAGGGTCTTGCCGGTTCCGGGAGGTCCGACCAGCAGAACGCCTTTCGGGATTCGCCCCCCCAGCTTTTGAAATTTCTGTGCTTCCCGCAGGAATTCGATGATTTCGCGGAGCTCTTCTTTAGCCTCATCTACGCCGGCAACGTCTTTGAAGGTTACTTTCTTCTGCTGCATCGAGAGCAGGCGAGCGCGGCTCTTGCCAAAGGAAAGAGCCTTGTTCCCGCCGGTCTGCATCTGCCGGATCATGAAGTACCAGAGAGCGGCGAGCAACGCCAGAGGCGCCAGATTGACCAGCCAGCCCCAGCTTCCGCTGCTGACGTCCTTTACATTGAAATCGACGCCTTTCTCACGAAGCTCTTTGTAGAGGTCGGGATAGTTCGCGGGGACGATGGTGTGGAAGCTGCTGCCGTTGCTTAGCTTCCCGCTGGCTTCCATGCCATTGATGGTCACTTCCTTGACGTTGCCTTGGTCGATGTAGGCCAGGAACTGCGAGGAGTTTAGCTCCGTCACTTTCTGGCCAGAATTGGCAGTCTTCACCACCTGCCACAACACCACGGCAGAAAACAGAATGACTACCCAAAAAATGATCGTCTTAACGGTTGAATTCACTTAAAGAGCTCCTGAGAAAAGCTTGCCCTGAGCTTGCCGAAGGGGCGACCTTGTCTTCCTCCTAGTTTCACGCACTGCATTCGGTGAAACGAAAGCCCTGCAACGGGAAACTCGTCGGCTGTACCTTCCCCATAGGATTAGATGCCAGACCGGGAATTTGGATCGACAAAATGCCGCTTATGCCATTCTACCCTGCTTGGGGAGGGAATCGGAAGCCGGCAGGGTGCCAAAAGGTCACCGGGTATAATCGTCGGCCCCCCGGGCAGGTACTCAGGATAATTCCTGCCTTGGGTCAGCACGGCAGTTGCGAACCTTAATTAGGGATTTCCTCCCGACTCCCGCGCCAGCTTGGCCGACGGGAAGCCGGCGACACTTTCCGCCGCGGCTAAATACGGCAGATTGCGTCCGGTCTGCTGGGCTGAACCCAAGCCGTACCCCATCAGATACGTGTTGTCGACCAAGAATCCGAAATAATCCGGCTGCAGCTGCACCCGGCGTGCGGACTGGCGGTCGAGCAGAGTGGCCACCTTTACGGAAGCCGCGCTGCGGCCGCGCAAGTCGTTCATCAAGAACTCGGTGGTGACTCCGGAGTGGACCACGCCCTCGACCAGCAGGACATGCTGGTCGCGAATCTCGAGTTCGTGGCTGAAGAAGATTTCGAGCATACCGCCGAGGTCATCGCGGTACTGCGGCTTGATGAACTGGCAGATCACCGGAACGTCGAGAGTCCGCACCAGATCGGAGAAGAACACGAAGCCGTTCTCGAGGATTCCTAGCGCATGGATGGTTTTCCCTTTGTAGTCATCGGAGATTTGGCGCCCGATTTCGCGCACCCGCTTCTGGATTTGCTCGGCGGGAATGACGATCTCGGGCGTCGCGGGTTGTCGAGATTCGGGCATGCCAGAATGCGGAACTCAAAAGCTAGAATTCAGAATTCAGAATACAAGCGCTCGGCGACGGTGTCCCACCCCAATCGTTCCTCAGCCACTACGGAGCGCTGTCGGCTTCTTCGGCGATGTCGCGAATCAAGATTCCTTCGCGTCCTTTAGTTTGAAAATCGCGGCGCACACCGAATCCGCGCAGCCAAACCACCTCATCTCCGCTCGCCACCACCGGCCACTGCCTCTTCTCCGGCCCGGTAATGTGCCGGTCCTGGAGCAGTTCCTTGATCTTCTTCGGCTGGCGGGTGTGCGCGGGCCAGAAGCGGTCTCCCGCTCGCCAGCTTCGGATGGTGAGGCCCCTTTCGACGCACGCTGGAGCGAGTAATTGTTTGGGATTATAACCGCCCTCGCAGGCCGCGACCAGGAATGCTTCGATCGCAATACCCGCCTGAAGGACCTGGACCCGGCCCGGAACGGAAAGAAGATAAGCATAGGCTTCCGAGGGCTCGGAGCCCGGCTGCAGGCGAATCTTTCCTTTGTGCCAGATTGCGCACCAGTTCTGGGGTAGAGAAGCGCGCGCTCCTTCCTTGGCGAGAGCCAGCAACTCTTCGACGTGGTGGAACTCGAGATTCAGGCCCAGGGACTCGCCGGCAGCGCGCATCAGTCTCCGTTGCTCGGCGAGACTCATATCGGTCATTGCGCGCGAGTCCAGTTCTCCCGCCGCTCGGCCTCTGTTCCAGACTCGAGCTAGAACCGTTGCCGTCTGTCCGGCCCAAAAATCCTCCTCGGCGCGCGCAATCTCCGCGGCATCGGCTAAGGCTTCGCGCATGGCAGGGTTCACGTGCTTTTCGAGGCTCGGGAGAATCTCGTGCCGAATGCGGTTGCGGGTATACCGCAGGTCCTGGTTCGTTGAGTCCTCCCGCCAGCTCTGCACGAGGTCGCGCAAATAGGCCTCGAGCTCCGCCCTGCGTACCCCCAGCAAGGGACGCACGATCCCCTGGCGGCGGGATGGGTGCGGAATGCCCCGGTGTCGAAGATTGAGCCGGGGGTAAATCCCGGCGAGGCCGCGCGTTCCCGCTCCCCGCCCGAGCTTCAGCAGAACCGTCTCGGCTTGATCGTCGAGGGTATGGGCGGTGGCAACTTTGTCGAGGCTCCCGGTCTCGACCAGCTTCTCAAAAAAGGCATAGCGCAACTGCCGTGCCGCCGCTTCGAGGCTTAGCTTTGTGCTCGCAGCGTAGGCTTTTACGTCAGCGGACTGGCCGTGGAATTCCAATCCGTGGGTAAGCGTCAGTTCCCGCACGAAAGCTTCGTCTGCGTCGGACTCGGCCCCGCGCAACCTGTGATTGAGATGGACCACCGAGAGCACCATGCCCAACTCTGGTGCGAGGCCCAGGAGAATTCTCAGCAGGGCGACGGAATCGGCGCCGCCCGAAACCGCGACTCCGACGCGGTCTCCGGAACCAAGGAGTTGGTGCCGGCGAATGTAGGAGAGCACCAATGGCGGCAGCTTGGGCACCGGACCATGGTACATCCCGCGCGGGTCAACCAGCCTGGGTAGCCCTTCGAGGGCACGCTTGAGACGGCATCGAGAGCCTTGCCCTCCCCGGCTTTCACCACTGAATGACTGGGATTTTCACCAGCTTGCCAACCCGCAAGGGAAATCTCGCCGGTGGCGGTCCTGGCCAACGGATGTACGGCTCCGTCTGTACCTGGTCGCCGACCTTTACCGAGCCTTGCTTGACCTTCCTGGCTGCATCGGTTACCGAAGCCGCCAGCCCGCACCTGACCAGGAGTCGGTCCGCTCTTACCGTCGCGTAGCGACCGCCGTCGGCGTCAACCACATGCCCGATCTCCGAGAGAGCGATCGGCACCTCTTCGGCGCTATCCGGAACCTCTTTTTTCTGAAACTGTTTCGCCCAATCTTGGGCGGCGTTCGCCGCAGCCTCTGCCGAATGGAAATCCTTGACAATGCGCGCGGCCAAGTCTTTCTTGGCCTGCATGGGCTTGGCTTCGCCCTTCATGCGCTCGACCTCGCTCATCGATGCGTTGGTGAGCAGTTCGTAGTAGCGCCACATCATCTCGTCGGAGATGGACATGATCTTGCCGTACATTTCGAGTGGGGGCTCTTTGATCCCGATTGCGTTGCCGTAGGACTTCGACATTTTCTGCGCGCCGCCGAGGCCTTCGAGGATGGGCATAGTCAGGACTACCTGGGATTCCTGGCCATAGGCGCGCTGCAGCTCGCGGCCGACCAGCAGGTTGAATTTCTGATCGGTGCCGCCGAGCTCGACATCGGCCTGGAGCATCACCGAGTCGTATCCCTGCACCAGTGGATAAAGAAGTTCGTGCAGGGCAATGGGCTTTTCTTCGTGAAAGCGCTTGTGAAACTCTTCGCGCTCGAGCATTTGCGAAACCGTCGTCTTTGCCGCCAGCTTGATCCAGTCGGCTGTGCCCATCTTGCCGAACCACTCGTTGTTGAAACGGACCTCGGTGTTGTTGGGCGAGAGAATCTTGTGCACCTGCTCCAGGTACGTGGTGGCGTTCTTTTTCAGTTCCTCGGCGGTGAGCGGTGGACGGGTCGCCGAGCGGCCGGTGGGATCGCCGATCATCCCGGTGAAGTCGCCGATCAGAAAAATGACCGTGTGACCAAGGTCTTGAAAGTCTTTGAGCTTGCGCAGCAGAACCGTGTGTCCCAAATGAAGGTCAGGTGCAGTAGGGTC
>Ga0126371_10000843_pt1 | contig 25627 bp, 25 predicted proteins | sample PanSoiMetaPlot_4_FD_110145 | JGI IMG/M metagenome (GOLD analysis project Ga0126371, IMG submission 110145) | Tropical forest soil microbial communities from Panama - MetaG Plot_4 | ecosystem: Environmental > Terrestrial > Soil > Tropical forest > Bulk soil | place: Panama | collected 2016-02-17 | reverse complement strand
GGGCTCGCCCGAAACCAATACGACCTGGCCATCACCGGCCTTGGCGCGCGCCCACCGGCGCAGCAGCAGGTCGATCTCTTCGTCGCGGCCGACCAGCGGGGTCAATCTCGATCCGCGCAATGCCTCGAAGCGGCTCGCCACGACACCCTCGCCCAGCACCTGCCAGCGGCGTATCGGCTCGATGTCGCTGTTCGTGTCGAGTGTGCCGAGATCGCGGCAATCGAACAAGTTGCCGATCAGACGCCAGGTGGTCGGCTCGATCGTCACGGTGTCCGGTTGCGCCGATAGCTGCAACCGCACCGCCAATTCTGGGGCGTCTCCGACAATGCCGTGGTCCCGGACCTCGTCGGGCCCGACGAGATCGCCAACGATGACCATTCCCGTCGCTATGCCGACCCGGCACCGCATTGGCACGTCGGCACCGGGTCTCAGGGTCCTGACCGCCGCACACAATTCGAGCCCCGCGTGGATCGCCCGCTCGGCGTCGTGCTCGTGCGCCGCGGGATAGCCGAAAAGAACGAAGACGGTATTCCCGAGACGGCCGGCGATAAACCCGCTGTGGCGGCCGACGATCTCCGAGACGCAGCGCTGAAAGGCGCCGATCGCTTCAGCAAATCCTCGAGACCGATCCCGTCGGCTCGCGCCCCCACGCCGATAGCTTCGCACGACATGGCGGTGATTTGCCGACGTTCGGCTTCATCATGCTCTCGGTCACGGATCGGCGTAACCAGCCGATCGATCGTCACGTGGTCGGTCGCCTCGGAGAGCGCGGCCTCTCGGCCGATCAACTCAGACGCACTATCGGAGTGGTTAGGTGAAGGGCGGGGCGGGCATCGTCAAGGGCACAGGAGCCTGTTGCGCGCTGACGCAGGCCCCGAGCTTGCGGGTCTCGCCGGTGAATTGGTAGCCTCGCCCCGATACCGTCTGGATCAGGTCGCGGTCCGCCCCAAAGGCCTTGCGTAGCGCCGAAATCTCGCTCTGCAGCCGGTTTTCCTCAACGATCCCGCCCGGCCAGATCCGGCTCAACAGCTCGTCCTTACCGAGCACAGTCCCTGGCGCCTCGATCAGCGCCAACAGCAGGTCGAAGGCGCGTCCGCCGAGCCTTATCGGCCGGCCTTCGGCAAGCAATTGGCGGCGATGCGGCAAGATGCTGAAGCGGCCCAATTCGATGATCGCCGGCGGGTCAGACAGGCGAACCATGACCGGCAATTGTAAACCATGTTGCCGCAGGAAATCACAGAGTTTCGCAGGCCAGTTGCGCAACGTGCGCAGCCGCCGAGCCTATTGGCCGACCGTCGGCCCAGATCCCGAAGCAGGCAAACTCAATCATAGCGGGCTGAGTGCAAGAGGCGAACTACGGGCGATGGTTGCAATCTATATTTTCGAAGAAAATCACAAATGTTCGGAGAAGACCCCGCATCTGCGGCCGCATAGCTTTACTCGATGCGGCCAACCTGGCCGCAAGCAGCCGCGGGAGCAAAGCTTCATGCCAGAGTTCGTTCAACCTACCATCTGGAATCTATCCAACACTGCAACAGGTCTACAGGTAAGCTATTCCGTAGCCGGACCTCACCTCCATTATCATCAAGGTCCCCTCGTCCAAGATTTCACTGGGAACCAAATCCGTGTGGTGGAAGCGCCTGACCTCGGAACATTGGTCAGCGTAACGATCCATACGACGGCCGACAGCGGCTCGACGACATTCACGTTGCTTCTCCCCATCGTTAACCTACCTGCACCGCCGGCTTTACCTGCAGCCGTGCCAGTCACCGCGGACGCGATCACGACACGCCACCGGTTTTCCAGGGTACTGGCCCTGCAACAGGGGCAACAGGAATTTTACACGGTGACCGCGCTTCAGGGCACAGCCAGCTGAACGGGCAAACGTGTATTCGCCTTGAATACTTCAATCGCACGAGCTGCCACGAAGATGCATTAAGGCGTCGGACATCCCAGCAGAAATAGGGGAGTGGCCGGCGCCATGATCAACCCCCAAATCAAAGGAGATGAAGATGACAGTTCCTTCCACCCCCAAAATAAGCATAACCAACACTGACAACCGCCAGATCGATAATCTTCGGATCGCAGTGTCGTTTTTGATAGATGGTAAACCACATTTTGATTACGAAGATCACGGAACCTTCAACCGGGTCGTGACAGATGGCCTGAACGCAATGAACGGTAAATGGAACGGAAACTATTTTGAGGGTAATTTCCTCTACACAAAAGGTAGTCAATCTACCCAATATGTATTGCTAAATATAGAGAAAGCGCTGGCCGCCACCGATGTGAGCGGCTGGGACGATCCCGGCACAGTATTACCATCGATAACGATCATGAAAGAAGACGGGCGTAACATCACCGGACTGCGCGTAGCCGCTGATTTCACGATCGACGGAAAACCACACCACGACTACGAGGACCTCGGAAACTTCGACCGGACCTATGGGCTGGAGTTGAACGGGATGAATGGCACCTGGGACGGTTCCAAATATGTGGGGAACTTCCTGCGTCTCAACTATTCCGGCGTCGACACCGAAATCGACCAGGGCGTCCTGACGTTCCTCAACATCTTCGTTATTTGTTGCCTCGTGGTCGCAGCTGTAGCCAGTGCAATTAGCCGTGAACTTCTTTTACATCAAGGCGGGGGTTGGCAACTCCGCCAGTTAATCTAGCCAGGCCAGGGCCCGGCGAAGTTGCGCAATGATCATTGAGAACTGTACAACTTCGCCGGGCAATCTCAACCCACCGCACGGCCCAGAGCAAATTGTTCCGAGCCGCCACAGCAAAAGCGGTAATCGCCTCGGCGCGGTGGCGGGCCGGCAATGTGGGTAAAGTTGCCACGTTTGTGGCCGTTGCTTAATGAGCATTAATCGCACGTAATTGACAAAATCTCACACAGGTGATATACGCTGAGCCGGTCAGTCCGGTGGGGTTGTCACCGTTCGGCCGCTGCGACGCGGCGCACGACGAGTTTGGCTGGTCGAAAGACGGAACTCTACGGCTTCGGAAGCGGTTGCAACGGCAAAGCTGATTAGGAACTGCCGACGTGCAGTCGCTGGAGGTTTCTATGATCGGGGAAGTTCTTGAGCCGTGCCGGCCATTCCCACCGATGGCCCCCTACGAGATAGGGGAGCCGGTTCGGCACATTGAAGTCATTCCGTTGAAACATCCGGTGATCGCGCCGGAACCCCAGACCCCGTCACCGGTCCACGAGCCGGACAAGGTGCCCGAGAAAGAGCGGGAGCCCGCTTGATGGTGCAGGAATATAATCCTGCGCCGTTGGACCCCACGAACTGGCCAACCAGCGCAATGTGCCGAAGCGCCGGGTCTTCGTTTCGGTTTAAGCATCCTTACCCGCCGCAGCGCCTTCCCGGTTTCGAGAGCGGTTCGGTCAATGCCGTCAGGGTAGGCGAAATCCTCGGCTGGCGTTGGTGGAAGATCGTAGACGACCGCCTCTTGACTTTGAATGGCTCAGAACCCGTTCCAAGCGGACCTTTCGAGGCGACTTTCTCGTCACGCGGGGGGGTTGTCGCGTTCAAGCGGCGCGAGGACGCCGAAAAAATGTTCGAAGAAATGAGCGCGAACTGGGATCCGAACGCAGTGACTTTCCAAGCACAGCTTCCGGCCGGCGCTCCTCGCGTCGCTCCGGACGGCTATTGCCTGGGGTCGGTCGAGTTGTGGGGGAGCGTCTACGAATACGAGCGCGGCTATCTCGGGCAGTTTGTTTGCGTGCGTACCGTCGATCTGGTTGTCGGCAACGCTTCTCTGACGGTCCTACGAGAAAAATACTGCCTGGGATCCTGCTGATGCGCCTGGCGCGGCGGCGTGCAGAAGTCCGTTTCGCAGCGCCCAGTCGATCACTGCGCGCGCCTCGGTCGGGGTAAATCCTCTCTTGCGCAGCGCGGCGATCAGATCGCCCGCCGCTTGAACGCCATAGCAGAGCGCCTTGAGTTCAAATACGTCTAGCCCGCCTATCCAGCGTACTGGGTTGCCCGCCTCAGTCAGCGCCACATCGGCAATATCGATGCCGCCGGGCAGCGCGAGCGGAGCCTCTGTCTCTCTTGCCGACCATGTAAGGTAGGAGGGGAAGGGCTGTTGATCTACCGGCGTCTGGTCGGCCGACAGAAAGGCAAGATGCCGGCGCTTCTCGGCGGCCACGAAATCTTCGTAATACGCGGAGGCGGATTGCCGCCGTCCGGGGTGATCGCGCCATGTCTGCAGTACCGCACCCGCAGCAAAGGCGCAGCCGAGGGCGAAGGACAAACCGCGCCCGCCGATCGGGTCATGACTGAACGCGGCGTCGCCGATTGCAATAACGCGGCGTCTGAGTGGCGCTGCGGCGGACTGCGGAAAGGCCGGACGACGGCCAAGATAGACGAGCTTGACCTGGCGTGCGATGCCGAAGGTTTCCGCTATTGCGCGCTGCATCTGCGGGCGGGGCAGCGCGCCATCGTGTATGAAACCGAACGTCGTTCCGGTCTGATCGGCGACCGCATAGCACCAGCCATGCGCGAGCCCGACCACTGCCGCCGCGTCGTAGTCGGCCAATCCCGGCGCGGCAAATAGGTCGGCACGGTCGCGGCCGTAGCGCAAGACGGGGCGCGACCAGGCGGCCCGTCGGCCTGTCGCGTCGATAAAAGCAAACGCGCTATCATCCGGCTCTGGCAACTCGCGGAGGTGCAGGATTTCCGCACCACGGGCTGATGCTTCCGTTATCACGGCCCGGCGGAGCGCGAGCCGGTCGACGTGTAGCGCGCGTCCATCGCGGAATTCCGAAGCCCTGCTGCCAAGCTGGCGCAGCATACCCATGCCAAATCCCGGCCGGACTGCGGCGAGCACTTCGCCGAGCCGCAGTTCGGCCAACAAATGCCGGGCGCTCGACGGGATAATTTCGACGCCGCCGATGTCCGGGCGCCGGATCTCAATCAGGCTCACATCAAAGCCGAGATGCAAGGCGCGCAGCGCCATGACACCCCCGGCGAAGCCGCATCCCGCAATGACAATTTTCGGCATAGAGGATTGTGTTGAACGCGCCCCGTCGTTAACCCTATGCTGTTCTCATCAACCTAACCACAATAAAGACCGGGAGAGCACGCTTGGCCAGCCTCCTTACCGCGTACGTGCTGCCGCCGTTTGCGATCGCGCGGCTCGGCGCCAGCGACACGCCGGTGGACGCATTCGATTGGGTCGAAAACCCGGCGACGCATGGAGCCGGCCGGACGGTGATCCGACCAGCGGTGAGCCTGCGCGTCCAGAGCGACGGTTCGATCCGGCCCTATATGCCGTCCGTGATCTTGTTTCGCGACGGGCCGGGCCAGAAGATCCGTCCCACCGCGCCGTTTTTCGAATTGTGGGGGCGCTTCGACGATGCGGACGACATCCAACCGATAACCGCGACGCGGCTGGAAGCCATCGGCGGTTCGCTCGGGCGGCTCTCGTGGCGGGTCCGCGCCGCCAATCTGAAAGCCGCACGGCGAACCAAATCGCCAGCGGATGGCTTCGGCGCCGAAGTGACGGTCCGCGGCAACCAGCATGCGCCGGTGCCCTTACTGGCGGCGAGCCCTAATATCCCCGGCGCTCCCGCGCTGGTGTTGACGAGCGCGCGCGTTCCGCTCGGCCGGGTGCAGGCGATTCGCCCTTATCCCGGCAACGAACTTGGCATCGATCTCGACGTGCTGCGCCTCCGCTTCACGCCGGGCACCGGCGAGGTGTTCGGGCCGCCGAGCGCGACGGTCGCCGCCGACCCCGACGCTCCCGCGGGCTCGCTGCGGCAATACGAGATCGTGCCCGAGCGCAACCGCATCCTCAACGGGGAAGCCGGCTGGGTCAAGTTTAAGCCGACCAACGACCTGGAGCAGCCCGAGCCGGCCGACACCTTCGACGGTGTGCTCGACACTCCCGCCGGGATCGGCGGGCAGAGCTGGGGCATCGTAGACGATACTTGCGATGTCGTGATCGAGGCGACCATCGAAGTCGGCTCTGACCGCTTCATCGCAACCGCTAGGGCGAGCGCCGGCCCTCCCGATTTTGCCCCCGACCGGCGGCCCTTCATGTCACTGGCGGACGACCTCGCCGATCGCGAATTGCCGGCGCTCGCCGCCGCGCAGATCGCCGAGCCGGTGACAGTGGAGGAGATCGCCGACCTTTTGCGGCGCGTATTCGAGACCGTGAGCCTCACCAATCTCGACGCGCTGCGCCGCATGATGCTCGCCGGACAAGAGCCGAGCGGCCCCGATCCGGTTCCGGTGATCGCCCTCCCGGGCTCGATGACCGACGTTGACCGGCCTTTGGCGGACAAGATCCCGAGCGTGCTCGGCCCGCGCGGTGCCGACACCCGGCTAGGCTATACGGAGGTGGCGCAAGACACGCACGGCGAGATCGCCGATATCGACAACATGCTCAATTTATTTCGTACGCAACCGGAGCGCATTCGGCACTTGCTGCGGCCGCCCTTCGCGCGGATCGCCGACCTACCCGCCCAGCCGCCGGACAAACTGCCGACAGACGAGCTGGGGGCGCCGCCAAAGCAGGTGCTGACCCCGCGGGAACGGGATCCACGGGTGCTGCGCGACGGCCTGCACGACATGCGGATGCCGCCCTACATGCGCGATTCCGACGCCGCGCCGCTGTCGCTGACATGGCGGCAATACCGCGAAGTCATCGCACTGATCGATCATTTGTCGGCAATAAGCGACGACACCTATGCGCAACTGAGCCCAGTGCGCCGGCACATCGCGCAGGTCGTGCGTCGCCGCGCCGCAGAGGGCAGACAGCCTTCCGCCCGGGAGGCAGCGAGGTGACGACAGCACAACCCTGGTACCACCTGCTGGCCGGCCCGCAGCCAGCAGTACTCGTCGTACCGGGCTCGATGCTCTTCGCACTGGACGGGGACGCGTTTGCGGCGCTCGACCGCGGCGACCTTGGGGCGCTGTCGGAGCTGCGCTCCTATATACTCGCGGCGCCCGTCGGGCCGGGCGAGTTGCCGCCGGTCACGGCGCTGTCGCTGAATGTTGCGCAGGCCTGCAATATGTCGTGCTCGTACTGCTATGCAGACGAGGGACGATTCCGCGGTACCGCACGCCTCATGGAGAGGGATGTCGCATTCCGCGGGATCGATTGGCTGACAGCGAATGCTGCAGGACAGGCGGTCACTGTGGGGTTTATCGGTGGGGAGCCCTTTCTCAACCGCGCACTGGTTCATGAATGCGTCGAATATGCGCGCACCGTCGCCGACCGTGCTGGGGTCGTGGTGCGCTTTTCGATCACTACGAATGCGACATTGTTGCGGGAGGACGACATTCGGCTCCTGCGTGAGAACCGCTTTGCCGTGACTGTCAGCATCGATGGCGGTCCGTTCCACAACCGTCACAGGCGCTTGCGCAGCAGCAAGGAGAGCGCCGCAGCGGCGGTGAGCGGCATTGCGCCCCTCCTCACCGATCCCGGCGGGGCGCGGGTTGCAGCCCGTGCGACCGTGACGCGCAATGATCTCGATGTCATCGCACGGCTCGCCTGGCTGAGGGAGATTGGGTTTCCCGAGGCGGGCGTTGCGCCGGTGCGGACGAGCCCGCGGCCGGACCTGATATTCCGCGAGGAAGACTGGCCGACCTTCCTCGAAAACATGATCGCGGCTGCCGACATCGAACTCGATCGCGTGGAAGCCGACGGACAACCATTCTTTTCCAATCTCTGGGTTGGGCTGCGGGAAATACACCGCGGCGCAGCGCGGGCGCTGCCTTGCGGATCGGCCGCCTCCTATCTCTCGCTCGACGCCATCGGAAACTTCTACAGCTGTCACCGGACGATCGCTGCGCCCGGATTCGACATGGGCTCGCTTGACTATGGAATAGACGCAGCGGCACGGCGCGCCTTCCTCGAGTCACGCCACGTCGACTCACAAGAACCTTGCGCGTCATGCTGGGCGCGGTATCTCTGCGGCGGCGGCTGCCACGCGGAGGTGGCTGCAGCCGGGTGCGCCGGTTGCGACTACATTCGCGGCTGGCTCGACCATTGCCTGCGGACCTACCTCTATGTCCTCGACCGGCATCCGAGGCTGCTCGCAAACGGAGACAGATGAATCAGAAAATCTTTCCGCGGAACCTCACCGCGCGCGCTGCCGTCAGGATCGCCGGCAACCCAGTGACGACCCGTCTTGAAAGCGGGGTGGGCAATTGCTTTCCGGGACTAGAATTCGACCATCGCAATCTCGACCGCCGGTTTTTCCCGGGGCTCGTCTTCAACTTCGGCGTTGCGCCTCCGATGCTCGCCGCGACCGACGACCGCGACCCGGCCCTCGCGGATCGCGTACCGAGCGATGCCCCGCAGCTCTCCACCGCAGTAACCAATGCGTTCGATCAGCTTGGGCAAGGCGAGTGGCGACTGACGTCGCTTGCGCAAGGCGGCAGGACCATCGACCTGCAGGCCCTCGCCAATACGCAACAGTTCGATGCGGCGAGCTTCTGGCGCTTGGCCCGCAGTCTGACCCGCGAGAAGGTCACGATCGTCCTCACGCAGACCCCGCCTACCGCTTCCGACCGACAGCGCTCGCCGGACGACGACGCGTCGCCGACGGTTCCGGTCAGTCTCACATTGACGCATTACCGACGCCAATACGTCGATCCCGACAGCGGTGTGATCTCCGCCGCGTATTTGCCGGGCGAACTCACGCAGAGCCTCTGCTCTCCCTGGATGCACGATTTTCGCGATTGCGCGTGCAACTACTGGGCGTCCAATCATCCCGATATCGCTCTCGGCGCCGATGAGAGCTTTCCGGCGGAAGGCCCGGCGGGGGCGGACCCTGATCTCGCTGTCCGGCCGCTCGACTGGCTGCGAGCGGACCGGGACAGCCGTGCGGCGGCGACCGACTCGCCTGGGGGCAATAATGCCTTCCGGCTGCATCATTATCAGATCAATCAAGAATGGACTTCACTCGCGTTCGTATTGGAAGGGCGCGAGAATCCCGGCCTCTATGCGCCAGGCTTCGAACCCTTGGCCGAACCCTTCCCGAACGCCGAAGCATTGGCCGAGGAGCTCGTGTCGTTGTGCGGGCTCGAGCACGTTGTCTTGCTCGAATATCTCTACGCCTATTATTCGCTCAAGAGACCAGAGGATTTTGCCAACCCGCGCAACTCGGCCGACACGCTGTTCGTGCGCCACGAGCTGCTGGGGATTGCCGTCAGCGAGATGCGCCATCTGCGCTGGGCGAACCAGCTGCTGTGGACATTGGCACAGCGCGGCCTGATCCGGGATCGCGGGCCGGCACTGGAGCCGGGACGCAAGGTCCCCACCGCCAATGGCGAGCGCGACCGCCAGCTCCGGCCGCTCGCTCTGCCGGCGCTCGAGGATTTCATCGCCGTCGAGCGGCCCAGCGGGACATTGGACGGCGCCTATGCGCGTGTCGTCGCGACATTGCGGGCGGGTTACCCGGAGCCCTTGCTGCAGCTCGCACGGCAGATCGTGGCCGAGGGGATGGATCACTACAACCGGTTCCGCGAGATCGGTATCGTGTTGCGCTCCTGGCCAGGTGTGCGGAGTGTCACGGAAAGCCCTTGGTTGCGCGCCGTGCAGATCGGTTCACCCCAATCCGCCGGAGGAGCCTTGGATCTCTATCGCGGCATCCTGCACGATCTGGCAGACGCCTATCGGCGCGGCGATATGGAAGATGCCGGGAAGATCCTCGACGCGCGCCAGCAGATGATGGCTCTGGATGAGGCCGCCGAACAGCTGGCGGCAAATGGCATTGGGGTCGCCTTCTTCTAGATTAGCCCGAAATCGATGGGAGGAACGAGCCATGGGCGGTACGGACGCGCTGCCACAGCACATGCTGGAAGTCAGTGAACTGACGGCCGAGGCGTTTGCACCTTACGGCGAGGTCATCGCGCCGCTGCGGACCGGCGGCCAGGGTACCGGAGCCGGTGACGAGCCGGAGGCCTCGGCTCGTGAGGCAAAGCTCGTCCTGGGCAATGGCGAGCCGCGGCTGTGGATCATGCATCTGCCGCATGTCGGTCTCGGCTTCACCCGGATCGCGCGCCATCGGCGAGTTACGCAGTGCCTGGGCTCGCTCAGCGGAAAAGAGTGGTTGATTGGCGTGGCGCCACCGGGCGACTTTGGCGATGACGCGCGCCCGCGGGTCGAGGACATCGTCGCTTTCCGAGTCCCGGGCGATCGCCTGATCAAGCTGCACGTTGGGACTTGGCACGCCGGGCCGCACTTCGTCCATGGTGAATGCCTTTTCGTCAACCTGGAGAACCGCGACACGAACCGCCATGATTTTCACGCGGTGCCGCTTCCGGTGGAGTGCCGATACCGGCTTTAAGCACCGGCGGATTACCAGCTCGACATGGTTCAGCCGTTCTCGGACGGCGCGGTCATTGGTTGCATCTGACCACTTTCCCAAGGGAAATAAATCCAGGTATCCTGGCTAACCTCGGTGACGTAAGTATGGACCAGCCGCCGGCCTAGAGGCTTGGCGTAAATGGCCGCGAAATGCGCTCTCGGCATCAATTTACGCACCACCTCGGCGGTGCGCCCGGTATCGACAAGATCGTCGACCACTAGCCAACCCGCCCCGTCGCCGGTAATCGCCGCCGGCTTGATGACCGTGGTCTCGCTTGCCTGTCGCGGATTGTAGTCATCCGGATGATAGCCGATCACGCATACGGTTTCGATGAGCCTTATATCAAGTGCGCGGGCGATGATCGCTGCCGGCGCCAGCCCGCCGCGCGTTACCGCCACGATTCCCTTCCACGGACCGAGTGCGAGCAGGCGCCGGGCGAGCGTCGTGGCATCCCGGTGCAATTCCTCCCAGCTCACGCATAAGCTTTTCCGAGGTGCGAGGGTGGCGCTCACACTCACTCCCCGCGCGCGGAATTCCACCTGAGCGGCTTATTTCTGCTTGTCGGCCTCGAGCACCGCGGCGATGCGCTGCGGATCGGCGGCGAGTGGCGGGATGCCGGCGCGCTCGACCTGGAGCAGCTGGCTGACGCTGCTGTTGCGCGTACCCCAGCCGCGGTTCAGCGCTTCGGTCAATTCCTCATAGACCATATTGGCAAGGCGCATCGGCACCCCGACCTCGCGCCCGAGGCCGACCGCGAGCCCGACATCCTTATGCAGCAGGCGCAATGCGAAATCGGCGGGATCGTGCTTGCCTTGCAGAAACCGGTCGCCGAGCCGGTCGAAGGTGCGCGCCCGGCCCGTCGCACCCTGGCGCACCGCCGCCCACAGATCGACCGGGTCGAGGCCGGCCTTGACGCCCATTGTGAAGACCTCGGCGAGCGCTGCCGCCAGCACCGCGCTCGTGCAATTGTGCACGAGCTTGGCGATCGTGCCGGCCCCGATCGGCCCAATATAGGCCGCCTGGTCGCCCATCGCGTCGAGCACGCTCTTGTGGCGGTTGAAGATCTGCTCGTCGCCGCCAACCCAGATCGCCATCCGGCCGCTGGCGGCGCCGGAAACGCCGCCGCTGACCGGCGCATCGAGCATATACAGGTTCTTCTCGGCGAAGGCGGCGTGGATCTTGCGCACCATTGCCACCGAATTGGTCGACATGTCGAAAAACGCGGTGTCTGGAGGCATGCCTTCGACCAGCCCGTTTGGCCCGAGCGCGACCTGCTCGACATCGGCCGGCACCGGCAGCGAGGTGAAGACGATCTCGCTCTGCTCGCCGACCTCTCTCGGCGAATTGGCCCACACCGCGCCGTTCGCGAGAAAGGGCTCGGCCACAGCGCGGCGCAGGTCGTGCACGACGAGCCCGTGCCCGGCCTTCTGCAGATTGGCCGCCATGCCCTTGCCCATCATGCCAAGGCCGATAAATCCGACGCGCATCTTCCCCTCCGCCAGGCGCAGCACCACTGCGGACCAGTTTTGCGCGCGGGGGGCCCGGGCGCAAGGAGGCACATTCATCGAAAGGCGTCAGCGCCTCAAATGCGTGGGTGCCGAGGAATAGGGGGAAATCGTGCGCGCCGCGGGGCATATCGCGGCCCCCGCCTTTTGCCGGCTGCGCCAACGCCAACAAGTGGACAAGTTTCAGGTCCCAGCGCTAGTCCCCCAGAGCTCGCGTCTTGGCCTTCTCGAGGAAACCGACGCTCCAGTGTCAACCAATCCTTGCAAATATACATACCATTCCCGTTCCAAATTTCGGCGTCTCGTAACCGTACTGACAAGTACTAGTGCCCATGGCCTGAGTTGGGGACTTCTCATATTTGCATGATGTTTAGTTAATATGTTTTATGGTTAATTTAACCATCAATTTGAGTCGCAGAAATGTCGAAATTTATTATAATTTTATGTGTTGAGTTTGGAGGTTCCGTTGGGGCGGGTTTGGCGCCTTTTAGGGTGGTTCGCCGTCGTCGAGCTCGTCATAACAGCGTTCGGCGTGACGACCGCACCGTTGCTGCTCGTCCTTGTCACGGACATCGCGGCCGCGCTGCTGCTCGTGCGCGGCTGTATGAAGATGCGAGCGGTGCGGCCGGTCAATGTGCCGGGCCCGTGGCGCCTCGGCGCCGACAGCGGCCGCTGATGCTGGCGTTCCTCCTCTCACAAATCGCATTGCGACTGTTATCCGCGCTGCTCGGCGGCTACGGCATTTTTTGCCTCATCATGAGCTTCGCCATACCCGTAGAGGGGGCCAAGGCCTTCCTGCTCCGCAGCGCGGCGAGCGCGATCGTATATTTGTGCGGTTGCGGGGGGGCGCCGCGCCGGTAAGGCAAATCGGCGGATGCCGTGCAAAAGCGGCGCGGGCAATGTCCGGCTACGGATGTCGCATCATGGCGAACCCATCATTGCTTTCTCCCGCAAACGGAAGATGCAACCAGCGGCCTCGACGCTCGCCAGTGCTATAAAGGGCAACCTGGGAAACAGAAATAGCGGTGTCGGACAGAGCTTCTGAGCTATTAATTGTGCCGGGTTAGCACAGCGGCAGTGCAGCGACGACCTAATCGCTTCGGCCCCGCTGATTTTCCGGTTTCTTCGTTTAGATTGAAAGCATTGTGGCCGATGGCCTGCATTCCGGGGAATGCGCTGAGCAGATCGAGGTGATGTAAACCGTTACAGCAATGGTAGCAGGCTGAAGAATGTTATCGGTTGGGGCAAAGATTCGCCCGGCATCCTCGGATGCAAAGGGGGATGAGGTTCGAAAACCTGGGGTGAAAGAACGGCGGTTCGGATTGTGGCTCGCTGCCGCGATGACCGTCGCGCCGGCGGCACAGATCACTGCCCAGCCCCTCAGCTGGACCTCGCCCGGTTCCGATGGCACGCTCTCCGTTCGAAGCATAATAACTGCCGACGCCGATTGTCCCGTGGCAGAGGCCGACGGGGTCGCGTTGCCTATGCGACCGCGCGCCGCCGCGGAAGCCGGTTTCCCGGTGCTCGTCTGCGAGGCGCGAGTGCCGTTCACGACGAAGAAGCTCGCCGTCGCCGGCTCACCGACACCGGTTCTGCCGGAAGAGGTGCGCCGCATCGTTGTGATCGGCGATACCGGTTGCCGTCTCGAAGGGCACGCGATTCAGGATTGCAATGACCCACAGGCTTGGCCGTTTTCGGCACTTGCACTGCGCGCAGCTAGCCACAAGCCGGACCTTGTGGTCCATGTCGGCGACTACTATTACCGCGAAGCGCCGTGCCCGGCCGAGCGCGCTGGCTGCGCCGGCAGCCCCAACGGGGATATCTGGGCAACCTGGCAGGCGGATTTCTTCGCACCGGCTGCGCCCCTCTTGTCCGCCGCGCCGTGGGTCATGGTTCGCGGCAACCATGAGTTGTGCAGTCGCGGCGGCCGAGGATGGCGTCACCTGCTAGACCCGCATCTCGCTTCAGCCGATTGCGCAGCGCGCAGCGATCCCTACGGATTGCATCTCGGCGGGCTCGACCTGCTGCTCCTCGACAGCGCCGATGCGGACGATTTCTCGGCCCCCACGGAAAAAGTCTCCGCCTATGCCGCGCAGTTGGAGGGCCTCCTGAAAACGGCACCACCCCATGCCTGGCTCCTCACCCATCGGCCGATCTGGGCCATGGCCCAAGGGAAACTGGCCGGGCAAACCCTCAATGCAACGTTGCAAGCCGCGATCCGAGGGCACGTTCCACCCGGGCTCGATCTCGTCCTGTCGGGCCATCTCCACGACTTCACGAGCTATGAATTTGGGCCGGAACGGCCGGCGCAGCTGATTGTCGGGGACAGCGGCGACACGATGCTGCCGCTTGGTAAGACGCCGCTCATCGGCGCCGAAATCGATGGGATCAAGGTCCGAAAGGCATTTGCGCTCGAGCGTTTTGGGTTCTTCGTGCTCGAGCGAACCCAAGCGGAATGGACCGGGACGCTCTACGACAGCAACGACGCCGTTCTCGCCCGCTGCCAGCTGAGCGGACGCGCTCTTGCATGCCGATGACAGCCGACGTCCAAGGTGGGACGTTGAAGAACATAAGACGTCGCTGGCTGCGATACGCCCCCACCCGGTGTGCCTCCAGATGGATGGTAAGGCGGCGCACGCCCACCGCCGCGCAGATGGTCACTCTCCGTCACTACGACGAGGGGCGAGGTAGCCGGCCCGGAACCGGTGCTGGAAACGGCCGATGGTGCGGTATTCCCCCAAAGTTCGAGCTCGGTTGAGGCGTGTTGTAGCCGGCGAACACGATGGTCACTGTCGAGCTGTCGGCAACGATTGCCTGCGGGTCGTAAGCGCAGGCCGCTGATATTTGTGGACGCGATCCGGACAAGCTGACCGCGGTGCAGCAGGAGGGCACCCAGATCCTGCCCGGTCTCGGGCTCGATACCGGTGAGTCGCGCGATTAACGGGCTCGACAGGAACGGAGGGCGCGTCCATATCGAGCGCCCTCGTCGTGCCGTCGAACGCGGTCGGCGTAAGGCTAGTGGTGCGAACCAGACATTTGATACCCGGCCAGCGGCGAGATTGCTTCCCCCCGGACGGCCGCCCTGCGGGGCGTTCCGGGGGGACGAAGCAATCTCAAAGTGCGGTTCAAAAAGAGGACTCATCAGTTTATTTCGACAACTAGGCGTTTAGTCGTGATTTGGTGGATTGGATCGAGATAAGGCGGTCTCGTTCCACTTCCGTAGGCTTTGCAAATGTATTGTTTTCCGCTCCGCGGGCGGCCACCGATGATGTGCTGACTTCTGTCAATGCCTGGTGGTCAACCCTATCGACGAGGAATGCCCGTGTGGCTCGGGGAACCTGCCGCAGCGGTCGCCCAGAACCGCTCACCGATTGGCGCCGTCCCGCTCACTCCCACCGCGAGCGGGACGATGCCACGAGCTGTTGAGCATGTCCCACTGCCGCGTCCTCTGCGGCGTGGGAGCTTGGTCACGCCTGCTCGCAGTTGATCATCCAAGGGGTACCAAATTGGTCGACGAGCATGCCAAAACGGGCGGCCCAAAAGGTCTTCTGGATCGGCATCTGTACCGTGCCGTTTTCCGACAATGCATGGAAGACGCGTTCGGCATCTTTGGGGTCGTCGATGCCGAGCGTCACCGAGAAACCTTTCATTGGTTCGTGGCGGTCAGACGGGGCGTCGGAACCCATCAGTATCCGGTCGCCGACCATGAGGCGGGCATGCATGATCTTGTTGCGCCACTCGGATGGCGTCTGCTCCTCCATTGGCGAGCCCCCGTACGTCATCATCGCGACAATCTTGCCGCCGAGACACTGCTCATAGAACTTGAACGCCGCCTCGCATTGACCGTTGAAGGACAGATAAGGGTTTAACTCCATGATATACTCCTTTCGCTGCTCTGGGATTGAGAGAAGGTTCTGACTGTTACTGTTTCTCAGCGAGCGCCGTCATCGCCGTTGCGAACTCGTCCTGCCCCTCATTGGCCAATCGCCGGCCGGGCCAAAGCCCAGAAAATCGCAACACGCACTGTGCGGGATACAAGAAGTCACGGCCATTTCCGAGCTCATATGAACCTGAGGGGGATCTTGCAGCGCGTCTCGCTTCGGTCGGGCAGATGGGCTCCGCTTTTGGCAGCGCCCGGCCCACGCTTTGTTGCGCCCAACGCCGCTGTTCGCGCATTCTTCAGTTCCGACAGCAAGGCGCGAATATCGTTTTCCGTTACGCCGTCGCGTCGCATAAGAAGCCGGACCGCGGAATCTGCGAACAGCTCGTCCAGAGATGGCTCGCAGCAGCGCCCGTTGAACATGACTTGCTCCCACCACAATTCCGCCACGGCGAATAGGATCTCAGTCAATTCGATACCGATGAACCTGGCCCGCATCGACAAGACCGAGCTGATCGGAGCGCGACAAGGGTCCGCTGTTGCTTTCGGCTGCAGACATCAGGAATTCACCTGGCCGGTGCAGTGAAAACTGCGCGTTTCGCGGGCTGCGTTCGCTGTCTTAGCGCGCGCTGCCGCCGTCCGTCAGGGAAAAAGCCTGAATTGATCTGAAAACGTCGTGCGCAATAGCGGCCCATGGATACCCGGTTAGAGAGTGCCGGCGAAGGGCTTGCTAGAGCTCCAGGAATGTCTCGAACCCTCCGTAGATTAGGCGCTTGCCGTCGAAGGGAAGCGCCGACATGCTGGCTTGTATTCGGGGATCTGCCATCACCTTTGCGTTTATCGAATCACGCCGCTCACGCGACTCATAGACGATCCACGAGAACGCGATGATCTCATTGTCCTTCGCCTGCACCGCCCGCGGGAAGGACGTGAGCTCGCCATAGGGCACATCATCGCCGATGCACTCCACATACGCGAGCGCTCCGAACTCCTTCCAAACTTCGCCTGCGGTACGGGCGGTTGCCTTATAAGCCTCAAGGCTTTCCTTCGGCACCGCGACCACGAACGCGTCGACGTAGGGCATGTAAGGCTCCTTTCACCTGGACTGGACTAGGAACGACCCGCCGAGCGGCCCCGACGATGGCGTACGATCGGTCTGATGCTATGCGCTAGCGGGTCATCGGATGCGGGGCTGCCATACTTGTGACACGTTACTTGTTTTACTTTGCACGGCGTGATGCAAGACTGCCTTGCATGTCATTGTCATCACGCCAACTAAGGCTGCACCAACCCAAAAGCGTCGACTGCGCCGTCGCGCCCGGCTGGCTCCGCGGGCGGCGAGGAAGGCTTGATGCAGTGATGGGGTCGGGGAGAGGAACCGTTCCTCGTATTCGCTCACGGTCATGATCACTCTCGACTGATCGAATAGGATCGAGCCTTCGGTATTTCATCAGCGCTGCGATCGGCTTCATGCTGCGTCGATTCAACGACGTTTGAGCGATCCCGTAATCGACCGAGCGCTGAAAAAATCCTGTGTCCAGTGCGGCAAGTGAGTAGACGCTGGGTGCCCATCTGGGTGGCGACTGAGATGCGGTCACCGGCAATCCTCCAGATTGGCGTGGGGCGCCGCCCGCTTGCTTTCAAGGCGCGCGGGGTTCTCCCTTATTAGGTTGGAGCGCTAGCCGGCATCTCTGCGAGAAAAGATCTGAATTCGCCTGAAAAGGTCGGCTACAATCGCCGTCCATGGATCCGCTATCCGAAACGCCGGCGAGCTTCGAGTTCGGCCGTTTCAGGATGTTGCCGCAGCGCCGCGAGGTGCTCGCCGATGGCCGGCCGGTGGAACTCGGCGGGCGCGCTTTCGATGTGCTCGTCGTGCTGATCGAGGCGAACGGCGCCGTCGTCAGCAAAGAAGAGCTGATGAGCCGGGTCTGGCCGGGCCGGGTTGTCGAGGACAACAATCTGCAGGCCCAAATCAAGGCGCTGCGCAAGGCTTTCTCGGACCATGACTTAATCCGGACCGTCGTGGGTCGAGGCTACCAGTTCACTCGCGAGATCCGAGCGCGCCCTGCAGGCCAAAGCAAGCGGACAGACACTGCGATGGTCCGGGACCTGCCTGGTCCGGGGCGCGCTCTAACGAACCTCCCGGCGCCGACATCGGATCTGATCGGTCGAGACGCCGAGGTCAGCGACGTGATCGGCCTCGTGACCGACCATCGGTTTGTCACCCTGACCGGCACGGGAGGTATCGGCAAGACGCGACTCGGCCTCGAAGTTGCGCGGCACCTGCTGCCTCAGTTCGCCGACGGAGCCTGGATCGCCGAACTCGCATCGCTGTCTGATCCTCAGCTTGTCCCGATCACCGTCGCCAGGGCGCTGGGGCTCGAATTCGTATCCGGCGTTGTCTCACCCGAGCGTATCGCCGGAGCGCTCGGCTCAAAGCAAATCATGCTCGTGCTCGACAATTGCGAACACGTGATCGACGCCGCGGCGGGGATGGTCGAAGCGTTGTTGCACGCCGACTCGGCAGCGCGCGTGATCGCGACAAGCCGTGAGCCGCTGCGAGCCGAGGGCGAGCGCCTCTACCGGGTGCCGCCGCTCGCCGTACCGGCGGAGGACACGCAGACTCTGGAGGATGTGCTGCAACATGGCGCGGCGGCGCTGTTCGTCGCGCGGACTCAGGCGGCGGACCCACACTTCGTGCCGGACCAACAAACCGCCTCAGCCGTAGCTGCGATCTGCCGGCGGCTGGACGGCATCCCGCTCGCCATCGAATTGGCGGCAGCGCGCACCCCGACGCTCGCGATGCAAGAGCTCGCTTCGCGGCTCGATGACTGTTTTGGTCTTCTCACCGAGGGTCGCCGCACGGCACTGCCGCGGCACCAGACCCTGCGCGCCACGCTCGATTGGAGCTACGCATTGCTCTCCCAATCCGAGCGCGCGGTGCTGCGACGCCTGTCGATCTTCGCCGGCGATTTTACGTTGAAAGCGGCAATTGCGGTCATAACGAACAGCGATATCCGCGAGGCGCATGTCGTCGAATGTGTCGCAAGCCTGGTGACCAGGTCGCTCGTTGCAGCCGATGTCGGGGGCGCCGACGTACGTTATTGGCTGCTCCAGACAACGCGTGCCTACGCGTGCGAGAAACTCGCCGACCACGGCGAGCTCGAACAAGTTGCGCGGAAGCACGCGGAATACTACCGGGAGCTCTGCAGGCAAGCCGAGGCCGAATGTGAGACACGGCCTGCGGCCGAGTGGCTGGCGGATTATGGCCGCGACATCGGCAATGTCCGCGCGGCGCTGGATTGGGCCTATTCGGCGAGCGGCGACGACTCTATCGGCTTGGCGCTCACGGCCGCCTCGGTGCCTCTTTGGTTCCAGTTATCGCTGGTCGACGAATGTCGCAAGCGCGTTGACCATGCGCTATCCCGCCTTAAGTCCGGACCAGACAGTGACACGCGCCGCGAGATGCAGCTCTACGCAGCGCTTGGCGCGTCGCTGCTGTATACGAAGGGTCCAGTCCGTGAGACCGGTGCAGCCTGGAGACGCGCTCTCGCGATGGCAGACCGTCTTGAAGATACTGAATATCAGTTGCGGGCGTTTCGGGGCCTGTGGGCTTGTCGTATCACCAGTGGCGAGTATCGGATTGCGCTGGCATTTGCAAAGAGGTTCAGAGATCTTGCCGCTAGCCACGCCGACCCGGCAGATCCGCTGATTGGCGAGCGAATGATCGGCACCGTACTGCACTTCCTCGGAGACCAGGCCAGCGCCCGGCGTCATATCGAGCGCATGCTTGCCGACTATGTTGCGCCGGCTCACCGGTCGCATATCATCCGTTTCCAATATGATCAGAGGGTGGCGGCACGTGCAGATCTCGCGCTGATCCTGTGGCTTCAGGGATTTCCCGATCAGGCCATGCGTGCGGCGCAAAGCACCGTAGAGGCCGCCCGGGCAGTCGATCACCCATTGTCGCTGTGCTATGCGCTGGCCCAAGCGGCGTGCCCGATGGCGCTACTGATCGGCGATCTTGTGGCAGCGGAACGCTGGACGGCAATGCTGCTCGACTATTCCGCAAGGCATGCGCTGACGGTCTGGCACATGCGAGGCCGCTGCTTCAACGGAGCGCTGTTGATCAAGCGCGGCGATTCTAATACCGGCTTGCCCCTTCTCCACACCGGAATTGGCGAGCTTCGTGAGACCGGGTTCGCCTCGCGGTTCACAGCCTTTCTTGGCGTGTTGGCAGAGGGTTTGGCAGGTGCGGGGCAACTGGACGATGCGTTCGAGACGATCGAGGAGGCACTCGCGCGGTCCGAGCGCAACGAAGACCGCTGGTGTTTTGCCTGGCTAGTGCGCGTCAAGGGCGAGCTTATTCTATTGCAGAACGCGCCTGACGCGGCCGCAGCGGCCGCGGGTCACTTCCAGCAAGCCCTTCATTGGGCGCGCCGGCAAGGCGCTCTGTCCTGGGAGCTACGCGCCGCCATCAGTCTCGCGCGGATGTGGCGCAACCAAGGCCGCAGCAAAGAGGCGCGCCAGCTGGTCGCGCCGATCTATCGGCGCTTCACCGAGGGCTTCGAGACGGCGGATCTGAAAATCGCAGAGAGCTTTCTGGAACAGTTCGAAAGCCACCGCACCTGGATCGCTAGATAAGTCCGCCAGCTCACGATACCCCCGAAAAGGGGCGACGACGATCCGCTTTCGCGACTGCTGTTGGTGACGATGTCCTGGTCTCTCGGATCGGCCGAATGTCCCGCTGATCCAACACGTTTCCTTCGCGGGACGCAAGCATCGGTCCGAGTTCGAGTGCCTCTTGGTAGAGAAAAGATCTGAATTCGCCGGAAAACGTCGCGTACAATCGCCGTCGATGGATCCCGTATCCGAAGCGCCGGCGAGCTTCGAGTTTGGCCGTTTCAGGATCTTGCCGCAGCGCCGCGAGGTTCTCGCAGACGGTCGGCCCATGGAACTCGGCGGACGCGCATTCGATGTGCTTGTTGTGCTGATCGAGGCCAAGGGTGCCCTCGTCAGCAAAGACGAGCTGATGAGGCGGGTCTGGCCAGACCGGATCGTCGAGGAGAACAATTTACACGCGCAAATCAAAGAGCTGCGCAAGGCTTTCGCCGACCACGATCTCATTCGCACTATCGTTGGTCGCGGCTACCAGTTTCGGGGAGAAGTTCGCGCACGCCGTGCAAGCCGAAGCGAGCGAGCGGAGCCAGGGACGGCTTCGGACGTTTCTGGTCCGAGGCGCCCTCGGACTAACCTCCCCGCACCGACATCGGATCTGATCGGCCGAGACGCCGAGGTCTGGGAGGTGATCGGCCTCGTGGCCGACTACAGGTTCGTCACCTTGACTGGCGCTGGAGGCATCGGCAAGACGCGGCTCGCCCTTGAAGTTGCGCGGAACCTTCTGCCGCAATTCGCCGACGGGGTTTGGATCGCTGAGCTCGCGTCGCTGTCCGATCCCCAGCTTGTGCCGATCACCGTCGCCGCGGCGCTCGGGCTCGAACTCGTATCGGGCGTCCCTTCGCCCGAACGGATCGCGGCGGCAGTCGGCTCAAAGCACGTCGTGCTCGTGCTCGACAATTGCGAGCATGTGATCGACGCTGCGGCGGGGATGGTCGAAGCATTGTTGCACGTCAGCCCATCAGCGCGTGTGATCGCGACAAGCCGCGAGCTGCTCAGAGCAGAGGGCGAGCATCTCTACCGTGTGCCGCCGCTCGCCGTGCCGGCGGAGGATACGGAGGAGTTGGAAGACGTGTTGCAACACGGCGCGGTGGCGCTGTTTGTCGCGCGGGCGCAGGAGGCGGACCCGCCCTTCTCGCCGGACCAGCAGACCGCTGTGGTCATAGGGGCCATCTGCCGACGGCTCGATGGCATCCCGCTCGCTATTGAGTTGGCGGCAGCGCGTGCATCGACGCTCGGGGTACAGGAGCTCGCTTCCCGGCTCGACGACCGCTTCAGCTTCCTCACGGAGGGACGCCGTACTGCACTGCGGCGCCATCAAACCCTGCGGGCAATGCTCGATTGGAGCTACCAGCTCGTCCCCGAACCCGAGCGCGCCGTGCTGCGGCACCTGTCGATTTTCGCCGGCAGTTTTACGTTGACAGCGGCGAGTGGGCTTATCGCGGAAGACGGGATCCTCGTGTCGGATGTCATCGACAGTGTGGCAAATCTGGTTACCAAGTCGCTCGTTGCGGCGGATGTCAGCGGCGCCAGGGTCGACTATCGGTTGCTCGAGACCACGCGCGCCTACGCACGCGAGAAACTCGCCGAGCACGGCGAACTCGAACGAGCAGCACGGAGGCACGCGGAATACTACCGGGATCTCTGTGGTCAAGCAGAGGCCGAATGGGAGAAAAGGCCCGCGGCCGAGTGGTTGGCGGATTACGGCCGCCAGATCGATAATGTCCGCGCGGCGTTGGATTGGGCCTTTTCGCCGGGCGGCGACGCATTGATCGGCGTAGCGCTCACGGCCGCGGCGGTACCCCTATGGTGTCAGTTGTCGCTCCTCGACGAATGCCGCAGACGCGTCGAACAAGCGCTCTCCTATGTCGTTCCGGCATCGGACCGACATACGCACTGCGAGATGCAGCTCGAGACGGCATTGGGACTGGCGCTTTTTCATACAAAGGGTTCCACGCGCGAGACCGGCGCCGCCTGGACCCGCGCACTTGCCATCGCGGACCGTCTGAAAAGCACCGAATACCAATTGCGGGCGCTTTGGGGGTTGTGGTCTTATCGAATGACGAGCGGCGAGTACCAGGCTGCGCTGGGATTTGCGAAAAGGTTTCGCCGGCTTGCCGCCAAACAGCCGGATCCGGCCGATCAGCTGATCGCCGATCGAATGACCGGCACTGTGTTGCGCTACACGGGAGATCTCATCGACGCGCGGCGTCACATCGAGCGCATGCTCAGCCGGTATGTCGATCCGCTGCACCGCTCGCACGCGATCCGCTTTGTCTGGGACCAGCGGGTGGCAGGGGAGATGGTCCTCGCAGTACTCCTGTGGCTGCAGGGATTCCCGGACCAGGCCATGCATACCGCCCAGAGGACGATTGAGAGCGCTCGGGCGCGGGATCACACGATTTCGCTATGCTACGCGTTGTCCACCGCGGCGTGCCCAGTTGCGCTCTGGATCGGCGACTTGCCGGCCGCAGAACGTTACGTGTCGATGCTGCTCGACCATTCGGTAAAACTGGCGATAGGGTTATGGCAGGCCGAAGGCCGTTGTTTGCACGGCGCGCTGCTACTCAGGCGCGGCAGCGTCGACTCAGGTTTGCAGCTTCTCCGCGCTGCTCTGATCGAGCTTCACGAGACCGGGTCAGTCCTGCGCTATGCCGCATTTCTCGGCGTCCTTGCCGAGGGTTTGGGCGGAGCCGGACAAGCGGCTGCAGGCCGCGCGGCGGTCGACGAGGCCCTTGCGAGATCCCAGAGCGACGAGGAGCGTTGGTGCATTGCCGAACTGCTACGCATCAAAGCCGAACTCATTCTCTTGGAGGCCGCCCCCGCTGCTGCAGCAGCCGCGGAGAATCATTTCCGGCAAGCACTCGACTGGGCGCGGCGGCAAGACGCGTTGTCGTGGGAACTGCGCGCCGCGACGAGCCTGGCGCGGATGTGGCGCAACCAAAGCCGGAGCAAAGAGGCGCACGAACTGCTCGCGCCGGTCTATGAACGTTTCACCGAGGGTTTTGACACGGCCGATCTCAAAGCGGCAAAGGCGCTGCTTGAGGAGCTCACTGCGTAGCCGAAAACACCTTGACTCTTAAAACCTCGTTTGCGACGGAGGTCCGGTCTGCGCGGTGGCAAACCCGGCGAGATCCCTCAGACTGAGTTCTTCTCAGTTTGAACCGAAGGGACGGCCGCAATCGTTGACAGGGGAATTCCAGCGCTGGCGCGAGCGGCGAGCGACTCAAGGATTTAGCGCGCGTGCGGCTGCACGACTTGCGCCACCGCCGCGCCACCCAGCTGCTGGCGGCTGCGGTGCCGGCCAAAGTCGTGCAGGAACGGTTCGGGCATTCGACGGTCGCATTTACCCTCGTTCACTACCGGCATGTGACGCCGACCATGCAGGAGAAGGCCGTCGAGAGCCTCGACGCCGCCTTCCGGCGAGGCGGAAAGTCCGCAACATGAACCTTTGTTCGCCTATGTACGGTCGCGTCTCGCCGTGATAAGTAGCAGATAGCTAGCAAAGGCGGGTTTCGCGCGGTTCGGCGGCCCCTAAATCATTGATTTGCCGGGTTAGCACAGTGGCAGTGCAGCGGTTTTGTAAACCGAAGGTCGGGGGTTCGAATCCCTCACCCGGCACCAAATGTATCAAGATGTTAGGATGAAAATAGGGAAGGCGGGGGCGGCGCCTGGCGCTGGGCTAACATCGGGCTAACGTCCCGATCAAGAGTTCAGCCGCGGTGGAATGCACCGAGAACCTCGAATGCAGAGCCCATGTCGCAGGCTCCTCGGCGTTGCCGCCGTCACCGCGCACCTTGCAATCTCGACGCCGCTGCGCCCGCGTTGCCTAGGGCGAGGCCGCAGGACTTTGACCGATGACGAACCGAATCCCTGACCCGCCTGTCGCGCCACGCGATCGACGACGGCCGGTATCCGCTGTCGCCGCGGGTGCAGACGTGCCCGGCGGGGGAAACCGGGGTTTCTGGGCGATCCGACCGGTTGTGGTTGGGGGGAATTCGAGAACCGTCCTGCATTAACCAACAGCAGGGAATGAGTGCGGTTCCGGCGGCTCGGCGAACCAAGGTATGCCTGTTGTCGCCCTACCGATGGCATATCCCCGGGGCGACACTCCCGCGCATCCAGCCTATCGCGCCGACCTGGCACCAGCGGCCGTTCGACGATCTCGGCTGGCTCTTCGATTTCAAATACGACGGCTTCCGCGCGCTGCCCTTGACCTGTCCGACGAACAAACAGTCGCCTTCTCAATGGGGTATCGTGCTTAAAGCGGAGGTGATCAGATGAGCGAACCGCGCCGCTTATGGGCAAGCCGGGATCTTTCCAGTGGGAACGGAGGTCTTCGGCGGCATGTGGGACAACGACCAATTCTACCTGACCCGCGCCGAGGCGATCGGCGATATCGCGCTGCATGCGAGCAAAATGGGGTTGCGGCCGATCGTGTGGTCGGAGATCGACGAAAAGCTAACGATCGGACGCACCCACAAGTGCGGAGCGGCCAGCTACCGCAAGGCTGGCGGCTCGTTCCCGCCGCCGAGTCTTACACTGACTGCTGCGGCACGCTGACTGCTACGGCGCGGCTCGCCGGGAGCGATGCGCCACGACACCTATCAGCACCGCGCCGATGCCGATGCTGCCCAGGCGCGCAGTGTCAGGCGGCGGCTACGGCACGATTATACCGCGCTCGCCTGAAACCGGATGAGATCCTACCGCGGTCCGACGATGACCTTGGGCAGCGCCGCGCAGCCCGTTTGCGATTCAACGTTTGGTGCACACCCTGTGGCCACCGCAGCGAACCCGAGCCTGCCGGGCAGGCGCGGTGGTACTGTCCTGACACGACGGAGCCGGAGGGGAACCGGCGGCTCGTGTGCGGCAAATGCGGCAGCCGGGATGTCGGTTTCGTGGTGAGCGGAAGCAGGCGCGATCCGCTATTCTGACGCTCGCCAGCGACCCCACGATTCGCACGAAAGCGCGTGACTAATCACGTCGCTGGCGCGTCGCTGACGGCAGGAGGCCTTAGAAAGGCTAGGGCCAATCGGCGCTACGTTGATTGCCGCGCGATGCGCCTTCATAAGAGCGGCCGAGAAGGTCTGCGGGTTCCACGCTGCAACCTTGGTGAAAGCCCGCGGGCTCGACCTCCGGGTCACTTGCCGCGGTCCACACTTGGCCAAGTCGGATCTGAGGTGTCCGCCGCCTACGGATGGCACGACCACGAAACGACGCCCAGAAGGC
>Ga0126371_10000842_pt1 | contig 25633 bp, 15 predicted proteins | sample PanSoiMetaPlot_4_FD_110145 | JGI IMG/M metagenome (GOLD analysis project Ga0126371, IMG submission 110145) | Tropical forest soil microbial communities from Panama - MetaG Plot_4 | ecosystem: Environmental > Terrestrial > Soil > Tropical forest > Bulk soil | place: Panama | collected 2016-02-17 | reverse complement strand
CCTCGCATCAGTGACTTCGTTGGAGAATGGCAAACCCGGAAGATTCTCTAGCGCCTGCTTCGATAAGCCGGGGTTCTCGGGGAGGCGCAAGCGCCGTGCATTCTACACCAACTCATTCGCAGCTGGAGCACGACAGTGATCGCCGAAGCCCTCGTAAACGGGGACTTCCCGGACTTGCGAGCCGGGTCCGACAGGGACAAGGTCTACGTTGCCAATGCATTCACTCTTGTGGTATCACCCAAGCGGTCGGAACCTAAATGAGGAAATTCGTTCTCACTGCCTGCCTGGCCCTCAGTGCAGCCGCAATTCTAGGATTGCCTTCATGGGCCACCGATGACGCTTGCTTGCGTCGCACGGTCTCTGTGACCGCTGCCGACCGAAACTGGGCTCCGATTCTGGACCTGAAAGCGGGCGATCTTCAAGGCGAATTTCGAGGAAAGCCAGTAAAGATTCTCTCGATTGTTCTTGAGAACCGCCCTCATCGCATCGTGATTGCCCTCGATGCTAGTGGGAGCCTCGGACCCGGGACAGGTCCGAGTGATTGGCCACTTGTGCTTCAGATGGGGTCCGACTTGGTGCAGAGCGGTCTGACGCAGACCAGATTTGTCGTGCTCATTTTCAATGAAAAAGTCCAGGAGCAAATAGACTTTTCGCACGGCTCCGCAGGCGTGATTCAAAGACTTCAGCAGATCGCTGCCGATTCCAAGTATCAAGTAAGAGGCAGAACCGCTCTGTGGGACACGGCGCTCGTGGGCTTCAACCTCCTCCGCAATCCAACCTCGGGGGATGCCCTCTACCTCATTACGGACGGAGGCGAGAATGCGAGCAAGGCCAGCTCCAGCGACGTGAGACGTCGGCTTGCGGCAAGTGGTTCACGAGTCTTCGTTGCGCTAGTCGCTTTTACGGAAATTGGCTCCCGCAATCGAACACCGGAGGAGTTGAAGGGACACGCTGGACCCGCAGAAGCCAAGGAGGTAGCCCAGGCAACTGGCGGCGCGTTGTTCGGGCCGGTGAGCGAGGGCCCCACCGGGCCTTACATCCTGTTTCGAAATTTTCCTGTTTCTGAGGGGTTGAGTCACTTTTATAAAAGTATTCTGAGCGGCTACCGCATGGAAATTGAACTGCCTGTTGCCGTAGATAAGTGGCGCGAGTGGAAGCTAGAACTGACCAAGGAAAAGCAGAAGCAATTCAAAGATTCCGAGCTAGGCTACGCCCGGGACTTGGAGCCCTGCAGGGAACTGCCGAAGTGACGCTCGCCCCTTCCTGATTGGTTACGCAGGTGGACATGCCTTCTAATTCGGCGAATCTTTCTCAAGTCCCCATCGTGGAGGATTTCTCATAGCAGCGGTGTACGAGAGCCGAAGCCGGGATTCTTGAGGCTCGCGGAGATGTCCAAGGAGCGATTGCAAAGCTGGATGAAGTCGAAAAGAGAATTCTCGTCGTATCGAATTCGGTACAACGAGAAGTATCTCTCCGGCTCCTGCGGCGGTGGCAGGCGGAACTGCGGGGGGACTTGAGCCTAGCCGAAGAAACGATGTTTCAACTGCTACGTTCTCCGCTTTCGACCAAATCCGCTGAGGCAAAGGCGATGCGGCCCTGCGACGCGCAACGGTCAAGATTTCCCACAGGAGCACATAGTTGGAAGCCCGGAACGCATAGTGTGGTCAACTCCTGGTAAACCGGGCCTTATCGGAGAAGTAGGACGGTCGACGGCGTGGCCCTCAGCGGGTCTGTATCTACATTTTCATTTCAACTTCGGCGGCAGTTCAATCTGAAGGCGTTCAGCAAGATGGAGCAGGGCTGTTCCGAAACTTCCGGTTCGGAGCATTGGAATCATTTCTTTGCCTAACCGATCCGCGTCTTTGTCAAACAACACTGATGCGAGACCGAGACCGACGGAAATTCGGTACTGCCGCTCTTTTACAGCGGGCAAAACCAGAATGCCACGATTGGTGTCCTTATGACCCACACCCCAGCGGTTCGCCAATTTAGTTGCAAAATCCTTGATTTCGAGACCTTCCAAAGATGCAACGGTTACAATCGCTAATTGCGTTTCCGTCTTTCGATCCAGGTCCTTGCTGATCGCCTCCAGTTGCGCTTGGAACCTTGGACCGATTATTCCGGCAAAATCGTTTACGTAACCGTGCGCCTTCTATTGGTTGACAGGGTCTGCTTTGATTTCTTGCGAAGTGTTCGTGCTCTGCGGCAAAGCAGACGCGGGGGAAAACAGGATGCACGACAGCGTGGCCGCACGAATCACAGAGTGAATGTCCATTCAACCACCGACTATGGGCGACACATATCACGGAAAGTTGCTGCTAGCCGAACATATTGAAGCAGGGCCAGGAGCTCTCGATCATTCGTACTTCAATGCAACTATTGGGTCAACCCTAATAGCCCGCCTCGCTGGGATATAGCAGGCCAGCAACGACACCACTGCCAGCACTGCAGTTACCCAAGAAAACGTCAAGAAGTCTCTCGCGCTGACCCCAGCAAGCAGGTTTGCTTCGATGCGAGCAAGTCCATACGCACACGGCAACCCAAAAGCAAACCCCATAACCATGAGCAGAAGCCCGTGGCCAAGGACCAGGCGCACGACGTCTCCGTACCCGGCTCCGACTACCATGCGGACGCCGATTTCATGTGTGCGCTCGACGACGGTGTAAGCCATGACTCCGTAGACGCCGATCGAAGCAAGTAATAACGCAAGCGCACCAGCAGCTGCCATCATGACAGCAACGTAGGCAATTGGGAGAGTGTTGTCACGGATTACTCGATCCAGGCTCTCCGTGTTAAAGATGGGCTGGTCCCGGCTGACTCGAGCAACGGCAAAACGAGCGGCGGAAATCAATGAGGCGGGGTCCCCTTCGCTTCGCAAACCGAAGGCCACATAGTACTGCGGCGCCTGGCGGTACGGCCGGTAAACCACTGGCTCCGGCATCGAGGCCGACCAATTGTACTTGATATCGCCCACCACCCCGACAATGGTCATCCACGATTCGGAACTATTCTTCGCCTCCATCTTAATGCGATGGCCAATGGGGCTTTCGCTCGGCCAGTGGAGGCGGACCAATCGTTCGCTGATGATGGCAACGGGAGATGAATCCGGGCCGTCAAGATTGTTGAAAGCCCGACCTTCAATGAAGGGTACTCCCATCGTCTCAAAGTAGTTCGGGCTGATGTCCTTCGTAACGGCAAACGGTTGAGCGCCGGCATCGATGACTGGCTGTCCCTCGATGTTGAAAGTCCCACCATTCATTAAGCCGGAAAAGGGAAAACCCGTTACCAGCGTTGCCGAGCGAACCCCCGGGAGCGCGGATAGCTCCTGGAGCGTTTGGTCGTAAAACGCAGCGCGGTGGTGTGGGTCCTTGTAGACAGGAGAATCGGGTAAAACAAGACGCAGCGCCAGCAGGCTCTCCGGATGGAAGCGCTGGTTGGTATCGAGAAGAGCACGAAAGCCCTTCACCATCAACCCCGAGCCAAGCATGAGGACCAGCGCCACCGAGACCTGCGTGACCACAAGGGCGCTGCGCAGGCGGTGACTGGTACGGCTCTCGGAACTGCTCCTCGTTCCTTCCTTTAGGACCGCATTTAAGTCCGGTCTCCAACTTTGAAATGCTGGCGCGAGACCGGCAAGAAGTCCTGCGATAGCCGCGACTGCCAAAGCAAACGCGAAGACCACGCCGTCCAATCGAATTTGATCCCATCCCGCCACAAAGCGCTCAAGCTCCGGCGGCATGTTCGCTAGAAACACATAGATGGCCCACTGCGCCATCAGGAGTCCGACGACTGACCCCAGCAGCCCTAGAACCAGGCTCTCACACAGCAACTGACGCACGACGCGCCACCGGCCGGCGCCCAGTGCAGCTCGCACGGCCATTTCTTTGCGCCGCCCGGTCGCTCGCGCGAAGAGCAGATTAGCCACATTGGCACATACAATCAGGAGTACCAGGCCAGCTGTTCCCATAAGCAAAAACATGAACGGGGCGCTGCCGTGGAATACGGCGTAGTCCCGCAAAGGAATAACTTGTACCGTCCAATCGCGGTTGGTCTGGGGATACTGCCGGGAAAGCCGCTCCGCGATAATTTTCATCTCCGCAGAGGCTTGTTCCCGCTCTATTCCGGGCTTGAGATGCGCCATCACTTGCAAAAACCGGTCCTGCCGGTTCCGCTGAGCTTGAGGCTCGAGTGCAAGCGGCAGCCAGAGTTCGACGCTTTGCGGGAATTTGCAATCTTTGTCCATCACGCCCACAACCGTGTAACCGCTCCCATCGATCCGAACTCTCCTTCCAATGACATTCGGATCGCCGCCAAACTCGCGCTCCCACAGCCCCCGAGTCAGAATTAGTTCCTTGCCATGTCCGGGTTGATCTTCCTCGGCCACAAAGATCCGCCCCAGTAGCGGCTTGACTCCAAGGACCTCAAAAAATTCTCTTGAGACCCGAATCCCCTGCGCCGCAAACGGTGCGCCCCCTGCGTTTAGATTCACACTCCCCCAATCGAAAGCTGAAATATGATCGAAGGAGTGACCTTGCGATACCCAGTCGAGATAGTTTGCCGGGGAAACGCGAATGGTATCGTTCCGGTCATTCGCTTGCAGCTCGCCGATAGCTACCAGGCGATCCTCGTGAGGTAGTGCCAGCGGCTTAAGAAGAAAGCCTTGAGCCACACTGAAAATTGCGGCGTTGGCTCCGATGCCGATGCCGAGCGTTAGTACCGCTACAGCGGTAAATCCCGGATTCTTGCGCAGCGTACGAATGCCGTAGCGAAAGTCCTGTCCAGCTTGCTCAAGCCAAGTCCAGCCCCACGTGTCGCGCGCTTGCTCCTTGGTTAGTGACGGATTACCAAAAGCTCGCGTGGCAGCGTAGCGGGCCTCTTGCGGGTTCATGCCGCGGGCGATGTTTTCAGCAATTTGCTGTTCAATATGAAACTGAACTTCGTCCTCCAATCGCTGAGCTAACCGTTCACGACGGAAGAGAGTTTGTAGCCGGAGCCATAATTGTTGAGTCCACATCACGACCTCACATCTTACGTCGTCTCAACCACTAGATTGATGGCCGCCGACAGGCGAGACGAATTCTCGCCCTCCCTTTCGAGCTGCGCTCGACCGGCGCCGTCAGCGAATAAAACTTGGCTTCCCGTCCCCCGTCTCGGTTTCCTTCCATTTGGCTTTGATCCACGCGCGCTGCTCCAACCGGTGTACGCCGGGTAGAGCGATCCTTGCTGGACCTGTAGCACCTCTCCCGAAATCTGCTGGATGCGCTTGGCAATCGCCCAACCGTGTTTCGGCTCCAGCGAGATGGTCTTGAGAATCAAAAAGTCGAGCGTTCCTTGCACAAGATCGTTCGGTTTTGCCATACTATGATTATCTACAACATGAATTGTCGATTGTCAAGGTATCACCCACGTACGTGCATCGCCCACGTACGCCGCTTCGCCAAGCTCCTAATGACTGGACGTTCGGCTTTTCAGCGTATGATTTTTGAGTCTTCATATTTTCGTGACGGTGTTTCTACTTCTATCCCATTAATGAGCACGGCTACGGCGTACTTGTGTCGACTGGCCCTCCGATAACTGATACATCAGAGATTTCGTCCCGACCACGACAACTGTAGTGCACTCTCAACTCGGCGGGCTGCCGAAAAACCGTTTGCTTTACGTCATCGGTCAGATCAAACCAAATGTCGAGCGTTTCAGTTTTTCCTAGGATTCCTGGAGATCTACAAATCATCGAGACCCCGAAACTAAATCGTTTGCGAGAAATGACCTGCTACTCTAAATCCGCGCAAAGAGTGGTGTGATTCGGCAACTTGAGCGGTCGGCTTGCCATCCGTGCCGCAAGAATTTGAGCCCGAAGCCGACGCCCGTGGATTGACGACTGCTGAGAAAGACACAACGAAGGGCTTTCACGGACTCGAAGAAAATGAGGGGCCATTGAGGGGCCAATAAGAATTCCCACGGATTCCTTACTGTTCCTTTTCAATGTCTTAGTGTTCCTGGGCATTTCTTCTAAGTCCTTGAAATTCCACTTGGTATTGTTTTCGATCCCCAACCGCCCCTACCAATCATCTTTCTGATTGGTAGGCACTTAGCAAAAACGCGAGGGGGGCAAAAAGGGGGCAAATAGCCTCGATGATCCGGTTCGTGCGATAAATTTCAGCGACACGATTGACAACGTGGGCAGTCTATTGATGAGGCGCGTGGCATTCCATGCAGGCGGTGATGTGGACAAGGTATTCGCCGCGGGCTAGACGTTGCGGGGTGTTCTGGAATTTGCTCACGGTGACACCTTCCATGAAAACTTCGTCGGTCGCGCCGCTTTCCGAGTCAAAGCGAAAGCCATTATTTCGCGCGTCGACCTCGAACCAATGTCCGAGACAGCACTCGGTTAGACGAAATCAGACGGCCGAGCTCTTATTCTCAGCAATTCCTCCAAGCAGATGGAGCTGCATGGCGCTGAGATCGAGTTCATTTTCCCAACGAGCAATCACCAGCGTGGCGACGGCGTTGCCCGTCATGTTGACGACGGCTCGGCACATACTCAGAAAACGGTCAATCCCCAGAATCAAGGCCATACCTGCAACCGGAATGGTGGGGATGACCATCATCGTGGCTACTAGAGCGATAAAAGCAGCTCCTTGCACGCCGCTGGCGCCCTTCGAGGTGAGAAGCGCCACACCCAAAATGGTGAGCTGCTGGAACAGGGTGAGATGCGTGTTTGTTGCCTGAGCCACGAACAGAGCGGCGAGAGTCATATACAGGCTCGTGCCGTCGGCATTGAACGTGTAGCCGGTGGGGACCACAAGGCCGACGAGAGTCTTTGAACAACCGAGTTTTTCAAGCTTGGCCATGAGCGAGGGCATGACGGGTTCCGAGGAGCTTGTGGCCAGAACAACGAGAATTTCTTCACGCAGAAACCAAAGAAAGCGAAGAATGTTGAAACCTGCAAGGCGAGCGATGCTTCCCAGGATAAGAACGATGAAAGCGAGAGACGTGAGGTAGAGCGCAACCATCAATTTGGCGAGCGGACCAAGTGAAGCCAGACCATATTTGCCGATGGTGAAAGCCATCGCCCCAAAAGCTCCAATGGGGGCAAAACGCATGAGGATGGCAACCGCACCAAACACAATACGCGTGATAGTGTCCAGGAGGTCCACGAGCGGTCTGCCACGCTGTCCTGCAAGAGACAACGCAAAACCGAAAAGAAGAGAGACGAAAAGAACTTGCAGAATGTCTCCCTTGGCGAACGCGTCGAACACTGTGCCCGGAATGATGTGGATCAAGAATTCGGTGACGTTTTGCGCCTTAGCTTGTCCAGCGTATTCGGCCACAGCCTTGGGGTCCAGAGTAGCGGGATTAACATTAAATCCACTACCCGGATGCACGGCGTTACCGACACCTAGCCCGATCACCAGCGCAAGTGTCGAGACGGCTTCGAAGTACAGAAGTGCCTTACCTCCTACGCGGCCGACTTTCTTCATGTCCTCCATGCCGGCGATGCCTGTTACCAGCGTGCAGAAGATGACCATCGTAATGATCATGGTGATCAGACGAATGAAGGCATCCCCGAGCGGCTTCATGGCGACTGCGGTCGCTGGACTGGCATGGCCAAGCACGATGGCAATAGCCACACCAACCAGAACTTGAAACGAAAGGCCCGTGTAGAAAGGCTTTTTATTTGAGGGCGAGAGTCTGGCGGTTTCGGCGGGGGGAATCGACATCGTTCAGCCCTTTTGAAGCGCCGGACGGAGTTCGCGGATATTCGGCAGCGACTCCACGGAGAGCACCTTGCTGATGAGAGTGGAACACGCGCCTGCACCAAGGACCGGAGTGATGAGGTCGCGAGCCTTGGCCACAACTTCGTCGCGGGTCATCGGGTTTTCCGCCGTGCCGCGTACATCACGAACCCACTCGCTGAGCCGCGTGCCATCCGTGAGAGTAAGTTCGACGATGGCTTCCCGGCGGGGCCGGCGGGCATCTATGCGCGGATCAGCGACCACTTCCACTTTGGCGCGCTGCCGCAAGACGGCGGGGTCTTTCATGCGCGCCTTGTCGTGTGCGGAAGCAAACGTGACGGTCTTGTCGAGCAGCATGACGGCTACCATGTGCTGCATGCAGATGTCGGGCATTTCGCGGTTACTGACGGTGTTGGCTTCATCGCTAGCAATGCGCACCACCACTTTCTGGACATCGTCCGCGCCAAAGCGTCGTTTCTGAAAGAAACCGACAAGGGCGTCCAGAGGAGCCTGAATGGGTGAGCCTACGGTCCATTTCTTGATATTGGTGCGTGTGATTTCATAGCGCTCGCCAAGCCCATTGACAAGCTGGGACGGGTCGGCCTTCAGAACGCCATTTTCCCTGGGGGCGTAGGCGTCAAAAAAATTGTCGGACCCGGAAAATACGTCGTCGACGCCCGTCCAGCCAGAACGAATGAGCATCGCGGTGGCCACGCCGGCGGCTGCAGGTCTCCCTCCGAAAAGAAAGGCTTTTTCCATGTGCTCTGTGTCGCGCGCCCAGGCGCCGATCCCCGAAGTCTGTTGCGATGCATAATCGAGCAGGAAACGAAACTGCTTCTCGTCTAGCCCGCCCGCACAGCCGGCGGCCGCCACGGCGGCAAATGTGGCCACTGTGCCGTGCGTGCTACGGTGCGTCGCCGCTTGGTAAGCTGCGCCGCCCATGCTCATGGTTACACGAGGCCCGACATCATAGCCGAGCGTGACCGCGCGAAGGAAGTGAGCCCCGCTGATACCAAACTGCTCGCCGGCAGCGAAAGCCGACGGCACGACGGAAGCTCCGGGGTGCGAGCGGGACGGACCATGGGAATCGTCGGTCTCGTCGGAGTGGGCGAGGACGCCATTGGCGAACGCAGCTGCGATGGGGCCGCACACTGTTCTTGAGGCGACCACGGTTGCGACCTCGTTTCCGCCATACACCTGCGCAAACTGCAAAGCGGCGTGCCCCGGAGGCAATTCGGAGCCCGAGATCATCGCGGCAAATGTGTCCAGGATGTGGTGCTTGGCCTGCTCGGCAACTTCTTCGGGAACCGGCCGCATCGCGGCCTGGCTCATGTAGCTGCTGAGCTTTTCCATGAGCGGGCTGACCGGCTGAGACGGAAGAGGCTGCTTCTGTTCGGGAGAAGGTTCGGCCGTGGTTGCGCTGTATGGAAAGACAGCCGACACAATCGCTAAGCCTGCAAACTCGAACAAGCCACGCCGCGTAAGGATCGCCTGCGCGCTAGAACCCGGCTCTTGGCCTCCTCGCTCAGATGACATTTTGCGCTTCTCCTTTGGTGCGAGCCGCAGCCGAAAAAACTCATGAATGCGGCGCCAAGAGAACAACTCCGGTGCGTATTGACGATATGCCACGGAGAAATCCAGTACCTGAAAAAAGGATTAATCTTTCTTCAGAGAGAGCGAGTCTCCTCATTCCGTTTGACTTTCGTTGCGCCGATTACTCCACAAGCTGCCTCATGACACGATATAACTCCTGCTTCGCTTCAAAGCCAATACCCGGAATTTCGGGCAATCCGACGTAACTATCCTCGACGCGAATGCTGTCAGCAAAACCGCCGAAAGGCTGGAAGATGCCGGGATAGGATTCGTTGCCGCCGAGCCCGAGCGCTGCAGCGATGTTGAGCGACATCTGGTGCCCGCCATGAGGAATGCAGCGCGCCGGAGACCAGCCATACTCTTTCAGCATTTCAAGAATGCGCAGGTATTCCACCAGGCCGTAACTCAACGCGCAATCGAATTGCAAAATATCGCGATCCCGGCGCAAGCCCGCGTAGCGGATAAGATTTCGAGCGTCGTGCCAGGAAAACAGATTCTCGCCAGTCGCGATCGGCGCGGAATAGTGATCCGCGAGCTTGGCCTGGAGCTCGAAATCCAGCGGGTCGCCGGGTTCCTCATACCAACGAAGACCATAGGGAGCAAGGGCTCGCGCGTAGTCGATTGCCGCGTCCAGGTTGAACCGGCCGTTGGCGTCGACGGCCAATTGATCCGGAGTTTTCAAGATTTTGAGCACGGCTTCAATCCGTTGCAAGTCTTCGGACAGCGGCGCGCCGCCAATCTTCATTTTCACGACGGAGTAACCCAGGGCAAGATACCCGCGCATTTCATCTTGCAGGGCGGAGAGGTTTTTGTTCGCGTAGTAGTAGCCGCCCGCGGCGTAGACGAACACTTTGGTGTCGAAGCGTCCGTCGCGGTAGCGATTCGCCAGAAGGCGATACAAAGGTAGGCCGGCGATTTTCGCGACGGCATCCCAAACAGCCATATCCAGCACGCCGACAGCCACGGAGCGCTCACCATGGCCGCCGGGCTTTTCGTTGCGCATGACGGTGGCCCAGATGCGATGGGGATCAAGGTTTTCGCCTGCTTCGTCAAGCAGCGAATCAGGTGATGCGGCTTTAAGACGTGGGAGAAAGCGGTCGCGCAGCAGCCCGCTGGGCGCGTAGCGACCATTCGAATTGAAGCCGTATCCAATTACCGGCTTGCCGTTTCTCACGACGTCGGTAACGAGCGCCAGGACGCTCACGGTCATCTGGCTGAAGTCGATGTAGGCGTTGCGAATGGCCGACTTGATGGGAACAACCGTCTCACGGATGTCAACGATGCGCACGGGTATATTCCCTGACTGCTTAGCAAAGCCGTTCAAGAACAAAAACGGCTAGCTGCGTTGTAACAAAAGTCGAAGTTCTCGAATATCGCTGACACCTTCAAGATGAAAGATTTTCTCAATCAGGCTCGAGCATTTCGCTGCGCCTAGGACCGGCGTGATGAGGTCACAGGCCTTGGCAATAACTTCGTCTCGGGTCATGGGGTTTTCGGGAGTGCCCCGAACATTGTCGACGCGCTGAGTGAAGCGAGAGTCAGCGACCAGCGTAACGTCGACCGTCGCCACGCGCAGCGGCATGAGACGTTCCAGTTGCGCGTCCGGAATGAGTTGCACTTTGGCGCGTTCGCGAAGCGTCGCCGGGTCTTTCAAGCGTGCGCCGTCATGCGCCGAGGCAAAGGTGACCGTTTTGTCGAGAAGTATCACCGCAATCATGTGCTGCAAGCAAATGTCCGGGATTTCGCGATTGTTGACGATGGCGGCTTCATCCCTGGCAAGGCGCACGGATATTTGCCGTACTTGAGCTGCGTCAAACGGATGCTCCCTGCGCAAAATGACCACGGCGTCGAGCGCGGCCTGGATCGGCGAACCCACGGGCCATTTCTTGATGTTTGTGCGCGTCACTTCATAGCGTTCTGCGAGCTTCTCAATCAGGCCCGCGGGATCGGCGTGGGGATTGTAGGCGGCGAAGAAATTGTCCTTTCCGGAAAAGATGTCGTCCACGCCTGTCCAACCCGTCTGCACGAGCAGCGCGGAAGTCACTCCGCTGCGCGCCGTCATGCCGCCGAAGTGAAAAGCCTTCTGCATATGTTCAGTGTCGCGATTCCATGCTCCGAGCCCGGAAGATTGATGCGCGGTGTAACCCAGCATCCAGCGCATCTGCTGGGTATTCAAGCTCGCCGCGCAACTCGCCGCTGCGGCGGCGCCAAAAAGCGGAGAAATACTGTGGGTGCTCCAGTGGCTTTCTGCTTCGAATCGTTGACCGCCCAGAGTCATGGTGAAGCGTGGACCGATGTCGTAACCCAGCGCTATGGCGCGCAAGAAGTGTGTTCCGCTGATGCCAAACTGCTCGCCTGTCGCCAGAGCGGCAGGAATAACCGCGCAGCCGGGATGGGATTGCGAAGGAGAGTGTGAATCGTCCGTCTCGTCGGCATGAGCGAGCACACCGTTTGTCATCGCCGCCTCGATCGGGCCGCATAAGGTATTTGAAGCCACCACGGTGGCAACCTCTCGGCCTCCGTAGGCCCGAGCGAACTCAAGCGCCGCGCGTCCGGGAGGCAACCCGGAACCCGAAATCATCGCGGCGAGTGTATCGAGCGCATGTTGTTTAGTTTTTTCAACAACTTCTTCTGGCAACGCCCGGGAGCGGGCTTCGCTCATGTATGTGCTGAGGCGTTCCATGACTGGACTGAGTCCTTGCGCGGCTTCCATGGCAAGCGGAGCCGCGCCGGCGAGGGCCATTCTCGGCGGGAGCGCAGCAGACGCGATCGCTAATCCGGCGATTTCGAAGAGGCCGCGCCGCGTCAAAGGCTGACTCGTATGCGGTCTTTTATTGTCGTCATCTGCATCCCGTTCCACGATCCGCGTTCTCCTTTGGCCGGTGCTGGCCTAGAGATTAATGGATGCTCAGCGTCACGGCCTGAAAATAGCATGAATTTCTTGTCAGGACGCAGTTCCGGCGCGAGCCGCTATCTGCGCTGCCTCGATCGGCGCGGGTTGAGGCTTGGCCAAAAGTGCCGCTCCTAAACCGCATCCAGCGGCAAACGAAAGCCACACACCCGGAATTGCACGATTCCCGATGACATGAATGAGGTAAGTGCAAATGGCAGGCGTAAAACCTCCAAAGATGGCTGTTGCCAGGCTATAGGCCAGCGAGAAGCCGGACGTCTTCACGCTTACCGGCATGATCTCCGTTAGAAAGACGACCATTGCGCCGTTGTAGCTGCCAAAGACAAAAGACAGCCAGAGCTCCACGGCCAGCAATCTTGCAAACGAAGCCGCGCTAACCAGCCACAACATCGCCGGATAGGCGGTAACTAGCATGAGTATCGTGAAAATGAGGAGCAAAGGCCGCCGTCCTACCTTGTCCGAAAGAGAACCCATCACGGGAAGCCAGAAGAGGTTGGAAGCGCCGACGCACAAAGTAACGATCAGGCTTTCCTTACTGCCAAGATGCAGCACGGAGCTGCCGAAAGTTGGTGTGTAAGCGGTGATCATGTAGAAGGAAACGGTTGTCATCGTTACTAGCATGGTTCCGATGGCAACAATTCTCCAGTTTGCCGAAAGCGACCGGAGAATCTCCGATGTGCTGGGGTGGTGCTGGTGAGCAACGAACTCATTCGTTTCCTGAAGAGACCGCCGAAGGAGGAACAGGACCGGAACAATCACGCAACCAAGTAGCAGCGGAACCCGCCATCCCCATCCGGTCATTTCGTCAGAAGGAAGAATAGCGTTCAACATGACACCGACGAGTGCGGCAAACATAACCGCGACTTGTTGGCTTGCAGATTGCCAACTCACGTAAAAGCCTTTATGGCCCGGCGTGGCAATCTCCGACAAATAGACCGAGACGCCACCCAGTTCCATTCCAGCAGAAAAACCTTGAAGCAATCTGCCCACTACGACAAACAAAGGAGCGAGCAGCCCGATGGTGGCGTAACCCGGGATGCAAGCAATGGAGAAGATCCCTATGGACATGAGGCCAAGCGTCAACAGCAGGCCGGCGCGGCGCCCGTGTTTGTCGGTATACGCGCCAAGTACGATGGCCCCGAGAGGACGCATCAAAAAACCTGCGCCGAAAGTCATCAGCGACAACATCAACGACACAAACTTATTGCCGGAAGGGAAGAAAGCAGCGCCGATGGCTGAGGCGTAATAGCCAAACACCATGAAGTCGTACATCTCCAGAAAATTCCCGCTGGAGACGCGCAGCACCGACCAGATTTTGGCGCGACGATCAGACGGACTGAGCATGGGATTTCATCGTAGAAGCGGCATTTTATTTCCCAAGTAGCGGGCAAAAGGCCAAGCAGAATCGTCCCCCGGATCGATCCCGCATGAGCCCACGCAAGACGAACCTGGTTGTCGTACTTACTTTTGTCCGCTCACCTGCGAGGCAATCGCCGCTCCCAATTCTTTGGTGGACGCGGAGCCTCCAATGTCCGGCGTCCGCACGTTTCCTTGAGCCAAGACCGCGGCGATGGCAGTCTCCACGGAGTCGGCGGCCTCTGATTGGCCCAGGTGCCGAAGCATCATGGCGCCAGACCAAATCTGCCCGATGGGATTGGCGATCCCTTTACCTGCGATGTCCGGCGCGGAACCGTGAACCGGCTCGAACATGGAGGGAAATTCCTTTTCTGGATTCAAATTGGCCGAGGGCGCAATACCAATCGATCCAACAACAGCGGGGCCCAAGTCGGAAAGAATATCCCCGAAAAGATTCGAGCCGACAACAACGTCGAACCAGTCGGGGTGGCGGACGAAGTGCGCGGTCAAGATATCGATGTGAAATTGGTCCGTGCGGACATCCGGATACTCAGCGGCCATCGCGCGAAAACACTCGTCCCAGAACGGCATGGTATGGATGATCCCGTTCGACTTTGTCGCCGAAGTTAAATGCTTGTTTTGCTTGCGCGCTAATTCAAAGGCGTAGCGCAGCACGCGATTGACGCCACGCCGTGTGAAGACCGTCTGCTGCACCGCCATCTCTTCTTCCGTCCCTTCGTAAAGGCGGCCACCAATGTTGGAGTATTCGCCTTCATTGTTTTCCCGGACGATGCAAAACTCAATTTGACCGGGCCTCCAGTGTTTGAGCGGACTCTCGATTCCCTCAAAAAGACGAACTGGGCGCAGATTCACGTATTGCCGGAAGCTGCGCCGGATGGGGATTAAAAGCCCCCACAAGGAAATGTGATCGGGAACGTCGGGGTGACCGACGGCACCAAGGAAAATCGCGTCGGACGGCTTTAATTGGTGGATGCCATCCGCGGGCATCATCCTGCCTGTTTTGATATAAGTTTCACAGCTCCAGTCCAGACATTGCCAGGTAAATCGGAATCTAAAGCGTTTCGCTGCGACCTCCAGCACCCGCATGCCTTCTGGCACGACTTCTTTGCCGATGCCGTCTCCGGGAATGACTGCAATGTTGAATGTTTCCATCGACCGAGCGCCCTATCCCTTTTCTAGCGTTAGCAGGGGAGACAACGTGCTCACGTCCGGTATGGATTCCAGAGTCTTCACGAAAGCGATGATTTTTTCCGCTTTGGCTTTTGGCCACTCCGCGTATTCGGCACAGCCCCGAAATTTCACCGCCACTTCTTCGAAGGTCATGGGATTGGCAGGACTGCCTTTTCCAAAATCGGCGCGCCCCGAGACCACTCGACCGTCCTTGAGGTGAATTGTGAGCAGGGAAGTCATTTTGTCATAACCGGCTTTCTCCGCTTCCGGATCCACATAAAAAGTTACGCGGCGAATCATGTCTTGAACATCAGCTCTTTGCACAACTTGATCCGAAAACTCGCCCAAACCCGCCTTTCCGCGCAAAAGGAGTATGGCCAAGCAGAATTCCATGCTGAACTTGGCCTCAAGGCCAGTTTTGGGCTGATGGTGAAGCAAAGTGGTCGTCATGTTGTGATTTGCGCCGATGTCCACCTTTTCGACTTCAGTTCCCTGGATGTTGTTTGCAGAGATGAGTCGGGCCAGTTCCGTCATCGCCGGATGCGACAAAGAGCCCGAGGGATAAGGCTTCAACGAGATTCCTGGCGAGACAAAAGTCCACGGCTTTCCCAAGCGATCCATAATCGCGCCCGGATCAAACGTTCCGCCAAAGGAGTGGAAGAAGCCCCTTTCGGCCTCCAGGATTTGCTGCGCGGCGTCCCAGCCCAGCACGGCCAGTTCTGCAGACGCGACTCCGCTCTCCGCAGCGTGGCCGGCCTGAAAGGGCTTGGTCATCGTCCCAAAATTTTCACGCAGCCCGCCGGACTGGCTGGCCACCAATCCAAAACTGTTCAACGTCTTTGTGAGATCGAATCGCAAGAGGTTGGCGCAGGCGGCAGCCGAACCGAACGGCCCGCAGGTTCCCGTGGAATGAAACCCGTCCTGGTAATGGCGGGGAGAAATGGCTTCGGCTATTTTGCATTCCACCTCGACGCCGAGGTGGTACGCCAGCATGAATTCTTTTCCGGAAACGCTTCTTCCTTCCGCGAGGGCAAGAATAGCGGGAAGCACGGGAACCGTGGGATGCACCAAAAGTCCGTAGACGCGATCCTTTGCGGCCGAAAGCTGCGTATCGTCAAAATCATCCGCGTGAATCGATACTCCATTTGTCCATGCCGCGAAACGGGAAGAGGTTTTCAGTCCGGACCCGGCGACCGTAGCTTTTCCGCCGCACACACCGAGATGCTCGAGATACTGGCGGCAAATTGCTCCTGATTGTGCGCGGGATCCCGCTAGGGCGAGACCCAGTCCATCAAGAATCGACTTCTTGCCAAGTTCGATGACCTCTGCGGGAACATCCTCATATTTTGTTTCCAGGACAAACTTCCCCACATAGTTCGTCAGTCCACGAACCTGTGGGAAATCGTCCCGAGAAAGTAGGGGCGCATCTTTGGGCGGAACAAAGAACGAACGTGAAGCGAATGCGCCGAGGGATGCTTTGCCAAACTCGCGCCTATGCATGCTCGTGTGGAGGCTCTCCTACGGCTGTATATCGTACACCCGCACTTCGGCTTCGTTGCCCCCGTGGTGAGGTACGGCGAGATAGTACCGATTCAGTTCGGGCACAAGAATGCCGGTTTTTGCGCGGAAGCTTCCTTGCACATGTCCCAAGAGAGAGTAGTGATCGGCGTCCTGTTGTTGAAAAACGTCGAGATAGCCGTCTCCGGCAACGTAGATGCGCTTGTACTTTGCATCAAAGGCGGCGTCGTCCACCATTCCAACCGAGGGAAGCTCCGTGACCACCTTGCCGGAGTCTGAATTTAGAACTATCAACTTTCCCGGAGCGCGCGTGGAAACGAAGAGACGGTGATTTGTTTCATCGAACGCCATAGCTACATTGCTTTTGTCGCCAGGCGGCAAGGGCCAGCTGGCTGTGAGGGAGTTCTTGTTGCGGTCGAGAACGCCGACGGCATTTTGCCCGGTGATGTTGCAAAACATCCGTGGTCCTGACTTTTCCAATACGATGGCCTCGACGTGGCTGGAATTGATTTTGATATCGCGCAGCTTTTTGGAAGTGTTTGTGTCGACTACGCTGATTAAGGAATAAGGAGTATGCGCCTCCCTGCCGCCATTCACGACATACAGGTAGTTGGTTGCGGGATCGTAAGCGATAGAGTCGGCATCTATGGATAATTTTATTTCGCCCAGCGGTTTGTAGGTATCGCTGTTGTAGATTTTGACGGCTGAGGCGTCGCCTTCCACGATAAAGAGTTTCTTCAAGTCCTTTCGATACAGAATCGCGTGGGGTGCCTTTGCGTCTTCGATGGTATGGATGCGCGTGTTGGTGGCCGTATCGAGCACATCGACCTTGTCATTCTCCTCGTCGGTAAGAAAGAGCCGGTGTCCGTCGATGTCAGGGGTGAAATGATCGAAATCGCCGTCCTTGAGTCCCGGCAAGGGAATCGTCGCTACTAGCTTCAGCGGCTCCTTTGTTTGCGCCGCAATGTGAACAGGGAGCGCAGCAAGCACCATGAACATGAACAATTGCGTGTGTCTCATCGAATCCTCCAAGGCCCCTTGGCTGTTAAAGACCTTGCTTCCACAGAATCTGGTTACCCGACGAAGAGAATGACCTGCTTGAGAGCAACCGCTTCCAGTTTTTTGTCTTGCCACGTCATATTCGCGGAAGCTCACTAATCCAGTCAACATCCTGCCACGCCCGTGGAAATGACGATTGAAGCTCAATTCTTTCGAAAGCCGTTGATTTGTAACGACAGAATCGCTTCGCATGTCGCTGTGGCTAAACAGAAATTAATCTTGGTTTAAGTAGGCACGGGTATCGATGAATTATGCTCTCGCTTGCCGATCCTGTGACTTTGCGCTGCACATCGAGCCACCGCTTGGATTTCAGCGGATCGGCAATCCGATTGCTTTGACAGGGAGAAAAAATGAGGAAACGGTTTGTGATCCCGGCGATGATGCTTGCGGTCTTGGGAGTCCGGACGCCGGCCCAAGATTCAGCTCCTTTGAAATTGGTGCAGACCTTTAAGCTGTCCCCGGACATCAAAGGAAACTTTGATCACTTTGCAATCGACCTAAAAACCAACCGGTTGTTCGCAACGCCTGAGGGCTATAAGGCGGTTCTTGTTCTCGACGCTCGGAGCGGGAAGCTGATTCACACCATTCGAGGCATCGAGAAGCCCCATGCGATCCTTTACCGGGAAGATTTGCACCATTTATACGTGACAGACGGGGAAGCGGGGGAACTGAAGATTTATGACAGCACGAATTATGCATTGCTCTCAACCGTGAAGCTGCTGCTCGATGCGGACTCGATTGGGTACGATCCGGTAACAAAGCTTCTGTACATCGACAATGGCGGCGGCGACGTCCACGAAACCTACTCCATGATCAGCGTGGTGGATACGACGGCCGGCAACAAAGTGGCTGACATGAAAGTCGATGGCGACACCCTGGAAGCCATGCGGCTTGAGGAATCCAGCCCGAGAATGTACGTAAACAACAAAGCAAAGAGCCAGGTTGAGGTCATTGACCGAAACAAGCGCGAGATCGTGACGAGCTGGCCTGTCACCAAGGGCAAGACCAATGTCGCGATGGCCCTGGACGAGGCGAATCACCGCCTATTTATTGCTTGCCGTAGCGGGGATATCGTGGTGTTTGACGCGACTTCCGGCAAGGAGCTCACGGCGTTGCCCATCACCAAAGGAGTGGACGATCTTATTTACGATACGGGCAGCCGCCGCCTCTACGCCTCTGCCGATGGGAATACAGATGTTTACGAACAAACTGATCCTGACCATTACAAGCTGTTGGGGAAAGTTCCTACCGGACCAATGGGGAGGACATCGCTCTTGGTCCCAGCGTTGAAACGCCATTTCGTGGCTGTCCCGCAACACGGAACAGAGAGTGCCGAAATCCTGGTTTTTGAAGTTCATTAGGAAGCACCACGCGGTTAGAAACGTTCGGTGTTTCGGTATGTGGCTCAATGCGTGCCTTCAATCTGGTTATTTTGTGAATCACGAAAAGTGAACAGCAAGGAGGAATAACTTGAGACTGCGTTTTTCTACGGTTTTGCTGAGACCCTTGACCTTCAGCATGGTGGCAATCGTTTTGCTTGGGGCAATCGCCACATCGGGGCGCGCACAGAATTTGCAGACCGTGGTGATTCGCGCAGGACGCTTGTTTGACAGCAAATCAGGTAGAATCCTCGAGAATCAGGCCATTCTTGTGGATGGCGAAAAGATTTCGGCCGTAGGGCCCGTCGACCAAGTGCAAATTCCCCCCGGGGCGCAAGTCATTGACCTGAGCAAAGCAACCGTTCTCCCTGGATTGATTGATGGGCATACGCACGTGTTTGGATTTGGTCTTGATGGGATCAAACCCGGCGGCCCGCCGTTTGCGAACGCGATCAATGATACCCGCGAATACCGCACTCTTCTGGCTCTCGCCAACGCGCAAAAGGATCTTCGCGCAGGCTTCACAACACTTCGTGATTTGATGAGCCACGGCGGAGGCTACGCCGACGTCGACATTAAGAGGGCCATTAATCGGGGCTACTTCCAGGGGCCGCGCATGCAGGTTTCGACTATGGGGCTAGTGGCCACGGGCGAAGGGATTTTAGGTTCTCCGGAGGTCAGCCTGCCTGGAAATTACCAGGCCGTGGACAATCCTTGGGCGGCGCGCCAAGCGGTTCGAGAACAAATCCACTATGGTGCCGACTGGATCAAGTTTCATTCGACTTCCGATTACGAATTCGAACCAAACGGCGAGTTGTTCAGCAATCCCACATTCACCAAAGAGGAAGTCGAAGCCATCGTCGATGAGGCGCATCGCCATGGCAAAAAAGCCGCTTGCCATGCGTTCGGAGGAGAGGGCTTGCGCAATTGCGTTCAAGCCGGCGCGGACACGATTGAACACGCCATCGAACTGGATGAGGCAACTGCGGACTTGATGAAGAAAAAGGGGCTCTATCTTGAACTAACGGCTTATCACTACTCTCTTTCCGAATACACGTTGCGGGACGCCAAAGTAACTGGAGGCAAGTACAGCCTGGAAGCGATGCGGGAGAAGAGCGGACGGCTGGCAATTTCACGAGGCTTGAAGATTTCATTTGGATCTGGCGTGGGGCCCTTTCCACATGGGACGCAGGCTGCGGAATTCTCTTACTTGGTCAAATACGGCATGACTCCAGCCCAGGCCATTCAGACAGCAACAACCGTCGCAGCTGAGATGATGGGATGGCCGGACCGCATAGGTTCGATTGAGAAAGGAAAGTTCGCCGACATTGTTGCCGTGACCGGCGATCCCTTGAAAGACATCACCGAACTCGAACGAATAAAATTTGTGATGAAGGGCGGGCAGGTAGTCCGTAACGACGTGAAGTAGGGCGAGCACTCGCGCAAAAGACCTCCATCATGATAGTAAACAATATGTATGCGGATTCTATTGGTTGAAGACGAGCGCAAAGTGGCAAATTTCATCGCGCGAGCCCTGCGCGAAAATACTTATGCGGTGGACGTGGCCGAGTCTGGCGAGAAAGCACTTGAGTTGGGCACGGACGTCACTTACGACGCGATACTTCTGGACGTCCGGCTACCTGCCATGAGCGGCATTGAGGTGTGCCGCGAACTAAGGCAGCGTGGAATCGAAGCTCCCGTGCTGATGCTTACTGCGCGCGGCCTGGTCGAGCAGAAAGTTGAAGGCCTTGATGCCGGAGCAGATGACTACCTCACAAAGCCCTTTGTGCTTTCGGAGCTCCTCGCGCGCGTTCGGGCGCTCGTGCGGCGCGGCTTCCACAGTGGCAACGCCAGGCTTCGATATGGCGACCTCGAACTTGACCGTCACCGCCGCCGCGCCAACCGCGGAAGGGAAGTAATTCCCCTTACGAGTAAGGAATTCTCGCTTCTCGAGCTTCTGCTTCTCCGCGCGCCCGAGCTCGTTACTCGAAGCGAGATCGTTGAACACGTGTGGGACTGCCATTTTGACAGCGAAACAAATCTGGTCGAAGTGTACGTGAACCGCTTGCGCCAGAAGATCGACCACGACATGCCTGCGAAACTGATTCACACGATCCGCGGCGTTGGCTACCGCTTGGGAACATTGGAATCATGAAGGCAAAGACGCTTCGTTCCCGGATGATGCTGCTCTTTTGTTCGGTTGTGGGCGTGCTCCTTGCTGCTTCTTATCTTGCGTTTTGGGCCCTGCTAGCTCGTGCCATCCCGGCGCAGCTGAACCGTCAGCTTTTGGAGACCTCGCGGCCCATAATTGCTGACATTGCTTCCGAGCCGAATGCGCGCGACATCGAGCGCCTGGACATTCCGGGTCAATTCTTTGAAGTTCTCGATTCCGGTGGGCAAGTGCTCCAACGCTCAAGAAACCTGACCAATCCAATCGACCTGCGTGGATTAAAGCTGAACGCTCTGCATCCCGAGTTCGGAGTAGGTTTTGTGGGGAATTCAGAATCCGTGCGCGTTGCTCTCATTCCGTTTGAGCAAGCGGCGGGGAAGCGGTTCCTGGCTGTTGCGATTCCAACGTTCGGAACCAATCGCTTATTGGATACCTTTGGTGGCATTACTTTGCTGCTCTTTCCGCTAAGCCTGCTGGTCACGGCGGTGATCTCGGCCTTCTACGTCGGGAAAAGCCTGACGCCCATCAAGGCGCTTACCCAGCATGCCGAACTCATGGCTAAGCGTGTGACCGACCGCCAAGGGTTCTGGGAGCCGTTGCCCATCACTTCGCCGCACGACGAGCTCGGCCGCTTGGCGGAGACCTTCAATCAGCTCCTGCAAGGCATCGATTCTGCGGTTCGCCAGCTTCGCCAATTCGTTACGGACGCTTCTCACGAAATGCGCACGCCGCTCGCAGTACTCCATGGTGAAACGGAGTTGATCCTATCCAAGCCTCGGTCGGCGGACGAATATCGGAAGACTCTTGCCGGCATTGACGAGGAATTGAAGAAACTGACCCGAATCGTAGAAGGATTGTTCACGCTCTCGATGGCTGATGCCGGACAGTTGCGTCTTGAAAGTGAGCCGCTTTATATCAATGAAATCCTGGAGGAGACTTGTGTGCTGGTTGCTCCTCGCGCTGGCGCAAAGAATGTTTCCATCGTACGCGACCTCAACCAAGAGGTTTCTTATGTCGGCGACGAAGCCTTCCTACATGAGCTGTTTTTGATTTTTCTGGATAACGCCATTAAGTACTCTCGTTCGGATTCGCAAGTACGAGTCAGCATCGAACAAAGTAATGACGCAATTCGGATCTGCTTCGAGGATCAGGGGATTGGAATTGCTGGCGAGCACCTCCCCTTTATTTTCAAGCGTTTTTACCGCGCGGCGAGGCCAAGTAACGGAGAAGCTCACAGTGGAGGGCTTGGTTTGGCAATTGCCTTGGCCATTGCGCGCGCGCAGGGGGGCTCCATCGAGTGCCAGAGCACTCTTGGCGGGGGATCCACTTTTACGGTCCTCTTGCCCGCCTCACGGGCCGTGGGAATGAGTCCTGCCACTATGCCTGAAAGGAAATTAATGTTGGGTTAAGGCACGGTCAGTGGCTATAAAATAGGCTCCACTCCAAGTGGGGAGGTGACCCCGTGTCCCTTCGAAGCCTTTCTGCAGTGGATTCGTTTGGCCGCACTTTAGCAGTTGTCTTGATGCTCGGGATCTTCTTTTCTGGCGCATCTCGCGCCCAAGTAGCCGGGGGAACGATCTCTGGCGCCATAACCGATCCCTCGGAGAAACTGATACCACAGGCTCAGGTTTCGATTACCAATGTGGCGACGGGAATCACCACTATCGTCACGACAAACGCGGACGGCTTTTTTACCGCCCCCAACCTGCTGCCGGGAGAATACGAGATCACAGTTAGCGCCAAGGGCTTCAACAGCGAAGCGCGCAAAGGGATTATTCTCACAGTGGGCGCCCAGCAAGTCTTCAACCTTACGCTCCACGTTGGGTCTGCGGCCAAAACGGTCGTCCAGGTGACCACGGAGGCTCCCACGGTTCAACTTGTCAGTTCGGACATCAGCGCAGTAGTGAACGCTAGTACCGTGCGAGAGCTTCCTTTGAATGGACGCAGTTGGACGGACTTGGCTGCTCTCCAGCCCGGCGTGGATACGATTCAAACTCAGCCTGGTTTCCAGGTCGGGGCGGACCGTGGCAATCGCGGCTTCGGCCAGCAGTTGACGATTTCCGGTGCGCGACCGCAACAGAATAATTACCGCTTGGACGGGGTCAGTCTCAATGATTACGCCAATGGTGCGCCGGGCAGCGTTTTGGGCGGAAATCTCGGCGTGGACGCCATTCAGGAATTCTCCGTTCTCACCAGCAACTATTCCGCGGAGTACGGAAAGACATCGGGGGGCGTCGTTAACGCCATCTCACGGTCGGGAACGAACAGCTTCCACGGCAGCGCCTACGAATTTCTCCGGAATAGCAAAGTGGATGCGGCAAACTTTTTTGAGAATGCGGGCGGGCTTCCCAAGGCCCCGTTCAGGAAGAACCAGTTCGGAGGCGCAATTGGTGGGCCGATCATAAAAAGCCGTACCTTCTTTTTCGCAGACTACGAGGGCGTCCGCCAATCGAAGGGCATCCCCAGTTTTATTTCTGTACCCTCGCCCAACGCCCGCAATGGAATCCTGTCCACGGGAAACGTGCCAGTTTCCCAGGCGGCCGCAAAATATCTCGCCCTCTATCCTCTCCCCGCTGCTTGCGGCAGTGATGTCTGCCCGTTCACATTCTCAGGCCAGCAGATCATCAACGAGAATTTTGTCACCACGCACCTTGAGAATAAGTTTTCGGAGAAAGACCGGCTGATCGGCACGTATGTGTTTGACAAAACTCCTTATTCATCGCCGGACTCTTTCAACAACGTCCTGCTGGGCAGCTCAAGTTCGCGGCAAATCGTAGCCGCCGAGGAAACTCACAGCTTTACACCGATATTCGTCAATGCCGTCCGCTTCGGTTACAACCGCGAATCGGTGAACAACAACCAGAGCCTCCGCGCCATCAATCCCGCCGCATCCGACCCCAGCCTGGCCGCTTTCTCCGGCCGCGACGCCTCTTTTGTGCACATCGGAGGCGGGCCGACCGACATGCCCGGCGGCGTGGGTGGCCTTCCGACCTATTTCTACCGGTGGAATTCTTTCCAGGGCTACGACGATGCCTTCTACAACCGGGGGACTCACAGTATCAAGTTCGGTTTTGCTTTTGAGCGTATGCTGCTGCAAGCGACCGCGCTTACCGACCCCAATGGGATCTGGAACTTTGTAGACTTGCCGTCTTTCTTACAAGGGCAGGGAACCAAGTTTCAGGGCGGCATTGCCGCTTCCCTGACACCGCGCAACTTCCGCCAAAACGTTATCGGCGGGTATTTTCAGGATGACTGGCGCACAAAGCCGAGTCTGACGTTGAATTTGGGGCTGCGCTATGAAATAGCGACCGTGCCCACGGAGACCAACGGAAAGCTTGTCAATTTGAGGCATATTACCGACACTCTGCCCGTATGCGGTGTGATGGTCACTGGAAGTTGCGCTGGCACTGGCGCCTTATTTTCAAATCCCACTTTGCACAATTTTGAGCCGCGCATAGGTTTCGCATGGGATCCATTACACAGCGGCAAAATGGCGGTGCGTGGCGGCGCAGGATTGTTCGATGTTCTGCCGCTACCGTATCAGTTCATTCTGATGGAGACTCAGGCCATACCTTTCTTTCAATATACGACCATAAAAGCTTCGTCGCCCCCTCCTCCGGCTTGCCCGGCTGGAACTATGCTCACCTTCCCCTTAGTAGACCCATGTCTGATTGCCGGGAACAGGCTGCGTACCACTTTTATTGATTCCAATCCGAAGCGCAATTACGTCATGCAGTGGAACCTGAACCTGCAATACCAGCTTGGTCAGAACCTGGCAGCGATGGTCGCATACGTCGGCTCTCGCGGCGTGCACCAGCCGTTCCGCGTCGATGAATCCGATCTCATTATTCCGACAAAAACCTCGGCGGGCTATCTCTGGCCGCAAGTGGATGTCAACGGAAACCTCACAACTGGACCGAACGCAGGCAATTCACCCAATCCCATCAACCCAGCCTTCGGCTCCATTCGTGGAATGTTTTATCAGGGGCTCTCCTACTACCATGCGCTGGAGTTGCAGTTGGCTCGGCGCATGAGCCACGGCTTTCAGATGCAGAGCACGTTTACGTGGGGAAAGAGCATGGACACGAGTTCCGCCACGATCGCGGGCGACGCCTTCGGCAACTCCATCTCCAGCTTGAACTATTTCGATCTGAGGCTGACCCGCGCGCTTTCGGATTTCAACGTAGGGCGCACGCTGGTCGTGAATGGCACTTGGGAGGTCCCGACGGCAAAGTCGTTTTCGGGACCGGCAAAGTGGGCAACCGATGGTTGGGAACTCGGCCTCATCCTTACGGTGAGTGACGGTGTGCCTTTTACGCCCACATGGGGTACTGGATCCGATCCGGCCAACACACTTAGCGGCGATGATTTTGCCTTTCCGAACCGGCTTGGCGGATCAGGCTGCAGTTCGTTAGTGAATCCTGGCAACCCAAATAACTATATTAAAACGCAGTGCTTCGTAGTTCCGACGGCACCAGATATGAACTTTTGGAACACGAACTGCGATTCTCAACCGCCCAGCGTTGGGGGGCCAGTCCCGTTCCCTCAATGTTTCAATCTTCGCGGCAATGCAGGTCGCAACAGCCTGATTGGGCCAGGAATAACCAATTTGGATTTTTCAGTGTTCAAGAATAACCGCATCAAGCGAATCTCTGAAAACTTCAACGTGCAGTTCCGCATGGAAATCTTCAACATCCTGAACCACCCGAACTTCGCGCCT
>Ga0126371_10000841_pt1 | contig 25669 bp, 21 predicted proteins | sample PanSoiMetaPlot_4_FD_110145 | JGI IMG/M metagenome (GOLD analysis project Ga0126371, IMG submission 110145) | Tropical forest soil microbial communities from Panama - MetaG Plot_4 | ecosystem: Environmental > Terrestrial > Soil > Tropical forest > Bulk soil | place: Panama | collected 2016-02-17 | reverse complement strand
TTTCCGTTGTTGAGAAGACCATGGGGAAAGCACTGTGAGTGAAGACCTTCGCATCCGTCTCTTGATCGTCGACGACGAGCAAAGCATCCGCCGTCTTTGCGTCACCGTGGGAGAAGCTCTGGGATTCGTTTGCCTCGAAGCCGCCAGTGGCGAGTCTGCGCTCGCGGTGCTCGAGGAGCAGCCCGCCCACATGATCCTCACCGACATGGTCATGCCGCACATGTCAGGTCTCGAGTTTCTCGAGAAAGTAAAGAAGATGTTGCCACGTTCCGAAATCGCCGTCATGACGGGTCATGGCTCGGTCGAGACCGCCGTGCAGGCAATGAAACTCGGCGCGTACGACTACATTGCCAAGCCTTTTTCTCCTCTCGAAGAACTCCGCCTCTTCCTGCGTCGGATGGCCGAGAAAGTCCGCCTGGTCGAAGAAAATCAATTCCTTCGCGATCGCATGGATACCGAGACCCAGCTCCACGGCATCGTCGGCTCCTCCGCAAAAATTCAGGATGTCTTGCGCATGGTCTCGCGCCTCAAAGACACGCGCACGCCGGTTCTCATCACCGGCGAAAGCGGAACCGGCAAGGAACTTGTCGCCCGCGCCATTCATTTCCGCGGATCGTTTGCCAGCCGCCCCTTTGTTGCTGTCGATTGCGGTTCGCTCGTTCCCACGTTGATCGAAAGCGAGCTCTTTGGATACGAAAAGGGTGCATTCACTGGCGCTCTCAAAACGCGCACCGGGCTCTTCCATTCCGCCGACGGCGGCACCATCTTCCTCGACGAGATCGGCGAATTGCCGCTCGAGCTGCAAGCGAAACTCCTGCGCGTCCTTCAGGAAAAAGAAGTTCGTCCGGTTGGCAGCAATCAGCCTTCAAAGGTCGACGTACGCGTGATCGCTGCCACCAATCGCGACCTCGAGAAAGAGTACCGGAGAGGCACGTTTCGAAAAGATCTCTACTTCCGCTTGAACGTCGTCACCATTCACGTTCCGCCGTTGCGCGAGCGCCGTTCCGATATTCCGATGCTCGCTCACTGGTTCCTTGATCGCTGCGCTCCCGGACGGTCTGTTCAAGTCACCAATGCCGCGATGAAATCACTGCTGCAGTATGAGTGGCCCGGCAACGTCCGCGAGCTCGAAAACTGCGTTGAGCGAGCCCTTGCCCTGGGAAATCAGCAGACCATCGACATCGACGATCTGCCGCCCGCCATCGCATCGACCTCGCCCTCATCAGTGTCAACGGCGCCACCTGAACCAGATCCGGGTTACTCGACCACGGACCTTGAAGACATCGAACGCTCCACCATCGAACGCGTCTTTCAGCAGGTGAAAGGCGACAAGGTCCTCGCCGGCAAGATGCTCGGCATCAGCCGTGCAACTCTCTACCGGAAATTGAAGCGCTACAACATCGGCACCCGCTCGTTGTCTGCCTCAAGCGCGCTGCAGTAATTGCTCGGGTTTTATTGGTTTGTCATCCTGAGCGAAGCGAGCCGTAAGGCGAACGAAGCGCGTTCCAAGCCCTGAGGATCAACCGGTGCACTTCAGACATGATCAGAAGATCTCGTTCTGGATGCAGGTCTATAACTTGACCACCGATCAGAAAACGAACCGGCCCTCAGCAAGAATCCAATACGCGTTGAGTCCGGTCGGAGGCGCCTCCGTCATCCAGAACTCTCAGTCGTCCGCGGACCTTGGCCTCACCGGCGATCAGGCGACTTTGCAAAAGACACTTCCCGCCGGCGACCTGAAGCCCGGAACTTACGAGCTTCGCATTCGGGTCGACGACCTGCTTTCCGGGCAATCCGTCGAGCCGTCGCAGACCTTCGTGATCGATTAAAAAGCGTGAACTCAGCGACCCAAGGCCGCCGTCTCATGTGAGACAGTGTTTCAATTTGAGACGGAATGTCCGAAAACGGTCCACCATGGTTAGCCCTTTCTCAGGTCCGTGTTAACGTTTTCACACATTTACCGCATGGCACTTTAGTTTTTTCGAGTGGCGTCCTACCTGCACATCTCACCTGCGTAAACTGCGGACCCGACGGCTCCCCACATACTCTTTCTAACCCGGAAGAGGGGAGCCCTTGACCGCCTTTCGTGCTTGATCGAGATGTTCCGCCAGTCGAAATATCTCGAGTGGACCCAAACATGACCCAATCTGAGTTGAACCAATTGACCGCAGAGTGGAATGCGGCTCGCGTCCTTTATCCCACTTATTCCGCGCTGGCCCGTGAGTTTGTCATCGATCTTTCTCCTTGTAGCGACCTTGAATCTGGCGCCGAGCAGCCTCCCCGTGAATCCGTCGAGCAAGCGCAAAACTGGCTGAACGAAATGGACGAGCGCATCCAGATCCATCAACTGCGCCAGTTCTTGCAAACCACAACCCTGGTCACCCCTCCGCTGTTGCAGACCCTCCTCCTTCATCACTTGCACAAAGAAGAAAGATCGCCGTCCGATCGCGACAAGATCGATTTCCTGCTGGTGCAGTTGTTCTCGCTTGCAGCCCCCTCCCGCCTCTACGACAGCGCAGTTACTTTGGATTACGTCGCAAAGACATTGTCCCCGGCACTCGGCGATGTCGACACGCAAATCCCCACCTGGCTCAGCCCGCTCGAACAGGTGGTTCAGTCTGCGCAGAAGGCGCGCACGCTGAACGAACTCCTCCACGGTGGCGTTCTCGAGCAAGGCCGCAAGCTCAAGGTGCAATCGGGCGAGAACTACTTTGAGCCCATCGCCATGGTCGCCTTCGCGCGTTTCAGCTTCCTGATGCGGCGCTGTTTCTTCCGCCTCATGCATCAGGATCTGAATGCAATCTTCGATGGTCTGCGCGAACTCGAGCACAACGGCGTCACTCATATCGATTGCCGCCGGGCCCAGTTCTCGGCTGAAGAGCCGATCATGCGTCTTCGCATGATCTGCCAATCGTGGAAGGTTATGTTCCAGGCCGAATATTCTTCGGGCCAGCCATTGCGTATGTTGGTTGACCTTCGCGCCGCCATCGACGATGCACTCGGCCGAAGTCCGGTTGCGAACGCGCCCGCGAAAACACCCGCCGCGGCTTCGAAAGTGGCCGCACCTTCGAAACCCGCTCCTGCTCAACCGGCGAAGCAGGCAATGGCAGCACGGGCGGGTGCAGCGTCCTCCGCGCCAAAGTTCAACGTCACTCAGGACGAAACGCCGGAATTTGAGATATCCATCGGAAACGACGAGTGGAACGCCGACTCGTCCGGAAACTAACAACGACCTGGCCGAACCCGGAAAAACAAAATCGTGGATCCCCGCTCAATCCTGATCATCTCTGACGATTCCAATTTCGCGCAGCAGATCACCTCGCGTTGGCGAGACGAGCGCAACACTCCTAGATCGGCAATTTCCCGAAATCTCGATCAGACCATCGATTGCGACGTTTTCGACCTGTTCATGGTTGGCCCCGGCGCTCCGTCGGCTTTGAAGCGAGTAATCCGCGCTCTTGATGCCGGACTGCCTGTCATTTTCGTCGCGTCTTCCTCCGATCAGGCGGCATCGCTTCGGGAGGAATTTCCGCGCCTGATCGCAATTCCGCAACACGACGGCTGGGCCGAAACCGTCGTCATTCTTGCCGGGGAGATTCTGCGGCGGATGGATGCGGCTTCCCGTGCCGATCGTACCGAACTCGTCAACTCGCACCTGAAGCGCAATGCCACGCTTGGCCAGTACGTGCTCGACATGCGGCATGCGATGAACAACGCGCTGACCTCGGTTCTCGGGAACTCTGAGTTGCTCTTGCTGGAACCCGGAGCCTTTTCGGCGACGGTTCAGTCGCAGCTCGACACGATTCGCAACATGTCCTTGCGCCTGCACGAGATTCTGCAGCGCTTCTCGTCACTCGAAAAAGAATTGCTGTTTATGGAAAGACACGAGGCAGGAGAGAAATCAAACGGACTTCAGATCGCTGCCGGACAGTAGTCCGGCCCGCAAGCATCCATGGACACCGGATTCAATCTCGGACACACCAGCGAGCCGCCCAGAAGTCCGGCGCGGCTTGTGCTCGATCACGAGCTTTCCGAACTCCGGCTCATTCTCGAGCGGCAGGGTGGAGTTCTTCTGGATGCGCCGCAGGACGTCCTGATCTCCAGGCTCAACCAATACCTTGAGAAGCGGCGTTTGAAATCCGTTGCCGACCTTCTCGGTCGACTCCAAGGCTCCGACACGGAGTCTGAGAACTTGCTGGCGCACCTGGTTGACGGCGAGACTTCGTTCTTCCGCCATCCCACTGCTTTTGGTCAATTCCAGAACCGCATTCTTCCCGAACTGCATCTTCGCAAGTCAGGCGATGCGCCTCATAGTCTTCGGATCTGGAGTGTAGGTTGCTCGACCGGCGAAGAAGCCTACTCCATCGGTCTCTCCGTATGCGAGTCGATGAACGGCAACGGCCTTGGCTGGAGCATTCACATTCTCGCCAGCGACATCCGGCAAGACGCCCTCACCGTCGCGGAACGCGGACTTTATCCTCAAGCGGCGCTGGCCAATGTCGCGCGCCCCTTGGTCCAGAACTACTTCGCCAAGGTTGGCCAGCATTGCCTCGCGAAACCCCGCTTGCGCAACCTGATCACCTTCACGCAGATGAACATGGCGCGTCCGGCCTACCTTGGCCGTTTTGACTGCATCTTCTGCATGGATCTTCTGCCGCACTTTTCGAGCGCTCAGCGTCTCCTGCTCGCGCAGCGCCTGCATCTCTATCTTGAACCCGGCGGTTACCTCGTTCTCGGCGACGGCGAGAAACTTCCTGCAGTCGACATCAATTTCCAGGCCGAGACGCACAAGAGCATTACGCTCTACCGCAAGCCAATGGCAGCCTCGGCCCGCGTCGGCCGCTAGGCGAACTCCCTCCGTCAATGACGACTCGGCAACCGCCCTCTTCATCCCGCTGTCTTCAAATCCCACTGCGATACACTCGATTCATCGCCACATGACTTCAACGCATACCGGCTTCACCTCGAAAGAGCTCCGCAAATTACGCAGCCTCAAGGATCCGCACGGCATTCAGGAATTTCTCGACGCGATGCCTTATCACCTCGCCGACACAGCCTGGTCGCCGCAAAAGGTGCTCGCTGAAAATACTTCGCATTGTCTGGAAGGAGCGATCTTTGCCGCGGCTGCTCTGCGTGCCAATGGCTTTCCGCCCCTGATCCTCGATCTCGAGGCCGAGCATGATACCGACCATGTCATTGCCGTCTACCAGATAGACGGTCTTTGGGGAGCCGTGGCCAAGTCGAACTACACAGGCTGCCGCTATCGCGAGCCGGTTTACCGCTCTGTGCGCGAGCTCGCCCTCAGCTACTTCAACATTTATTTCAACTTACGGCGTGAGCGGACGCTGCGCCGTTTCTCTCAGCCCGTCAATCTCGCGCGCTTCGACCATCAGAATTGGATGACGACCGACAAGCCAATCTGGTTCATCGTCTACTACCTGCTCGAGATTCCGCACACACCTTTATTTCCCGCACGGGTGGCCAAGCGGCTCCATCGTGTCGACGACCGTACCTATCAGGCAGAGGTGCTGGGAAAAGCTTACAAAGATCGGGGATAACGTCTGCGAGGTGTGCTGTTACGCCGCAGTCGAACGTTTGAGTGGAATTTTGCCGTCCTGTTCGAGCAGAAGAATCAGCATGGCAAGGATAACTTCCGGGTTCACCGAACGCGTCGCCGTATGAGGCCCTGTCTCCCCACACAAGCTGACTGCCACGGTCTTGCCTTCGTGCATCAGTACTGGCAGTTCCGGTTGAGACTGCCGCAAGCATTTCCACATATCGGCGCGCCGCGACAGTGACTCGCGATCCGCCACCAGAGCGTCGAATTTGACGGAAGAGGCGAGGCAAATTGCATCGCTTGCGCCCCACGCCGTCCACACTTCAAAGCCAGCCTTCTCCAGAGTCCTCTTCAGACTCTGCAGACGCAGCTCCGAACTGTCGATGCTCAGAATCTTCCCGCTTCGGTTTTCCATGCCACTACTCCTGACAGCCTAGATAGCCGAGTCTGTAGAAGGTACTCCATCTTTGCTGCAAGTGAGTTAAAGAGTTGTAAAGACTTGTAATCTTTTTGACACCTGCTGATAAATGCAACAGCGAGTTTGCTTCTGATGAAATATACGCAGGCGTGGTACAGCCCAATTTCTGCTAGCCTGTGATCAGTCTTTAGTTTCAAACCCCCGAAGCTGATCGTAGTTGCGTCGAAACATTGGTCTGGCTCGTGGGTTTCTTTCTCGCAGGATCATCGATGCGTCGAATCGCAATATCCGTGTTCGTCCTCCTGGTCGTAACTCTCGCGTTTGCTCAGGAACCATCGGCCTCCCCGAAGTCTGATGCATCCACGCCCTTACCAACCGCGGAGTCCAATGCGTTCAAGTCTTCGACACCTGTAACGCTTTCCAGTGATCAGATAAAAGACCTCATTCGCAAGGCTGCTGAAAAAGACATCGAAAACGACAAACGTCAGCGCGACTACACCTACTCAGAGCGCGTAGAAGAACACAAGCTCGATGGCAAAGGAACTGTTAAATCTACCGAGGTCCGTGTTTACGACGTCCTGCAGATCTACGGTGAAGAAGTCCACCGGCTTGTTTCGAAGGATGGTAAGCCGCTCTCTGAGAAAGAAGCAGCTAAGGAAGAAGACAAGATCCAGAAGGTTATTGATAAGCGGAAGGGGGAGTCGGATTCCGATCGCGAGAAACGCCTGAAGAAAGAAGAAAAAGACCGCGAGCACGACCGCGAATTCGTCACCGAGGTAGCTGATGCCTATAACTTCACCTATGTGGGCACCGAAAACTTACAGGGTCGTGAAACCTATGTTATCGACGCTGAGCCCCAGTCTGGCTTCGAGCCGCATACGCGCGAAGGCAAGATTCTCCCCAAGTTCCGGTTCCGTCTCTGGCTCGATCGCTCCGAAAGTCAGTGGGTGAAACTCGACGCCTCCTGCATCGACACAGTCTCCTTCGGCCTCGTCCTCGCCCGTATCCACAAAGGTTCTCGCGTCCTCATCGAGACTACCCGTGTGAACGACGAAGTCTGGCTGCCTCAACACATCACCGTCCACGTCGACGCGAAGTTAGCCCTGCTGAAGAGTATCGACCTCGACGAAGATGTCACCTACAAGGACTACAAGAAGTTCAAGTCCCAGACCCGCATCGTCGGGATGGAAGAAGTGAAGTAACTGGCTGTGCGTACGTGACCAGGTCGTCCGCGAACCAAGTAAGTTAACACTGGCCGACTCTCTAATCCTCTACGCCCTGGGTGTGGCGCGGGAGAATCCCCCTGTCGCCGCGGTTGCCAGCTGCCACAATCGCTTGCCTTCCGCATCTTACTGACTCGAACCCGGCGGGCCCGCGGCCTTCGCCGATCTTCCCAGTACGCTCATCGAGAGAAACGCTCCCACCCACGACCCCGCCGCAGCGAAACCAACGTAAACCCAATTTTTCGTGTAGCTGATGACCGCGAACGCGGACAGCAGATACCATACGCTGCTCCACGTTGCTGCCGGAATTCGGCGCTTCGCAGAAACCGCTGCGTTGAACATCACATAGACCGCGTCCGTTGCGGCCGTAGACAAGAACACACCCAGCGATAACCAAGGATCAATCTGCGACACAGTTCCCACCTCATCGTAGGAGTTTCCTTGGACGCAAACAAACGGTCAATAGCGGGAATGATGACGTCCGCGACGCTTTCGAGGGACTACAAATTCGCAAATCGCGAACCGGGCCCATTGGCGCATCGTAAACGCGGGATTCAATGCGAGATGTCCCCAATCCGACCTCTACGCGATGCCCTTGCTCTTCTTGTATTCGTCGAACTTGTCGAGGAACCGGTCGATATCTTTTTTCTGCAAGTAGTATGGCGTCGACAGCCGCAGCTTGTTCGGGTCGCCGCCGCGGATGCGGATCTTGTATGTCTTCCACATCCAGTTCTCCAGTTCCATCCGCGGAACGGGCGGCACATTGACGCTCACAATCGCACACCGAAGAGCCGGATCTGGCGACGTCCACGACTCGGCGCCACGCTTTTTCATCTCTCCAAGGATGTAGTCGGCCAGTTGTCGGTGACGGTGTTCGATATGCTCCATGCCAATATCGTTGGCCAGGTTGATCGATGCTCGCAGGCCATACAGCGCCGGCACGTTCGAACTGCCGATCCGCTGGAAGCGTTCCGCGCGAATCTTGGTGTCATCCCATCCCTCGGTTGCGATCGTGTTCCAGAGACGGTCCATGACTTCCTCGCGCACATAGAGAAACCCTGAGCCCTTCGGTGCCTGCAGCCACTTGTGCGGACTTGCCGAGTACATATCACAGCCGAGTTCCTTTAGGTTGAGCCGCATCATGCCCGGAACATGCGCTCCGTCGAGCGCAGAAAGAATCCCCTTTGTCCGCGCCAGGGCCGCCATTTCCTTCACGGGCAAAACCACTCCCGAAAACGTCGTGATGTGGCTGACGAAGAGCACCCGCGTGCGTGGCGTGATGGCGTCGTTGAACAGGTTCAGAACTTGCGCCGCGTCTTTAACAGGGCGGGGAAGCGTGACCTTCTTCACCACCACGCCGTAGCGCTTGGCCTTCAGATCCCATGGATGTTCTCCGCCGGGGTGTTCCTGATCGGTCATGAGGACCTCATCACCCGGCTTCATATCGATACCGTTCGCGATGTAGCTGTTTGCTTCGGTGGCATTGCGCAGCAGCGCAACTTCGTCGCGGGTACAACCCACGAACGCGGCCAGCGGATCGCGAAACTCGTTCCACGCGCCATATCCCCAGATGGGATAGTCCTCCGGATCCGCCTGGTCCATCTTCTCCGTCGTCGTGTAGCCCTCGAAGATGGCACGCAAAACGGGCGCGGGACTCGAACCTACCGTGCCGTTATTCAGATAAATCTCGTCTTCAGGGATCAGAAACTGACGGCGCATCTCGGCCCAGTAGGCGTCTTCATTTTTGTCGAGCAAAGAATGATCGGGCAGCGGCGGCATCTTCTCGAGTTGCGCAAGCAGGTTGCCGCCCAAAGCGAACGACGCAGCGACTCCAGTGGCAGCGGTGGAAAGAAAACGGCGGCGGTCGAGCATCCAGCCCTCCTGGCCATGTAGAGACGAAAGGCGCCATGGTACGACTGCAGGCAGCCAGGAACAAGACACTTCGAACCGTAATTACCACCCCTGTCATCCTGAGCGCGGTAAGGCGATAGCCGAACGCAGTCGAAGGGGACCCCTTGTTCCTCAGCACTACAACGGACATCAAAAGGCGTTCTGTTCCGGACCTTGTTCTCGGGCATCAAACCGGGCATCCACAGATATTCAGGCGCTCCTTTTAAGCCGTCTCCACTCAATCACTTGTTGCGGTCCTTTCTTCGTGACACGCTGGACCCAACTCCCTTTTCTATTCTTTTGTTCGAGGAGCGGCAGATGGAGGCATCCACGATCGCTTTGCTGATCATCGGTGGAATTGCTGGTTTACTGGTGCTCGCCACTTTCCTGGGTAGTTTCTTCACGATCCAGACGCAGCAAGCAGCAGTGATCCAGCGTTTCGGCAAGTTTCAGCGCGTAGCCACAGCAGGGCTCAATTTCAAAGCCCCCTGGATCGACAACATCGTCGCCCTCGTCGACCTGCGCATCCAGCAGTTCTCCGCAATCATTGAGACGAAGACCAAAGACAACGTTTTCGTGAAGATTCCCGTCAACGTGCAGTACTTCATCATCCCCGAGAGCGTTGAAAACGCCTACTACAAGCTCTCCAATCCGAAAGCGCAGATCGAGTCTTACGTCTACAACGTCATCCTTGGCCACGTGCCCGGCATGATTCTCGATGATGTGTTTCTCAAGCAATCGGAGATCGCCGTCGACGTGAAGACGCAGCTCGAAGCGTCCATGCAGCCCTTCGGCTATGGGATCTCGAAAGTGTTGATCACCGACGTGATCCCCGACGACCGAGTAAAAGCCTCCATGAACAGCATCAACGCCGCGTTGCGCGATCAGGAGGCCGCCAAAGCGCAAGGAGAAGCGAAGCGAATTTTGATGGTCGCCCAGGCCGAAGCCGATAAGCAGGCCAAGATTCTGCAAGGCGAAGGCATCGCCGGGGAACGCGAAGCCGTCGCCAAGGGTCTACAGAAATCCATTCTTGAAATCAAAGACGCGGTGCCCGATGTATCGGAAGCCGACATTCTTGCGATCCTTGCCCTGACTCAGCATTACGACACGCTGAAGTCCATCGGTGCGTCTGACCGCACCAACACCATCATGATTCCGCATACGCCCGACGCCGTCGGGGGCCTTCTGAACCAACTGCGAAATGCCTTCACCATGGGCACCGTGGTTGCAAATTCAGCTGCCTCACCGCCGACGAAGCAGTAACACTGCACTTCCGCAGTCATTCATCATTCGGGCTCTGGCCTTGCGCAACTCACCGCCTGGAGCGAGCGAACGCAAACGGATGCTCGAAGCTGAGATACACGATCATGCCTTTCTCTCCGGCGCACGGACCAATGCCAATCGGCACGCCGATGCCGGGCACAATCTGTAGTCCATTGCGCAGGTTATAGGCCCAGCGAATCCCCGGGCTTACATAGAGATCGTGGGACCACTGCGTCTTGTTGGCAGCGACCACGTTCTCGCTTGCGGTCCAGAGAGTTTCCACCAGAAAATTCACTCGGGGCGATGCCAGCCAGACCATCGATTGACCCAGGTTTGTCGCGACGGTCCCCGACGTGTCGCCGCGTTCATTCCGCGCGTTCGGAACGACGGTGGCGCCCGCATTCCAGTGGGTGACGAAACGTCGGGTGTGCTGCACACTGAGAGGGAGATTTGTCTGAAATCCGAATCCGCCTGAACCGCGGCCTGCCGTGTGATCCCCGGTCGGCGCCAGCAACGTGAAGCGCGGTGCGAACGCATACTTGGTTTCACCGCTGCCCAGCAATTGATAGCGGTAGTTGATCGCCGTATCGCCCCATCCCGCAGCCGATCCCTGAAAACTTCCCGCATGCGTCGCCATCATGGTCACGCTCAGCTGGTGCTTCAGCGATCGCAATGGCCATTCGTCGGTTTGCGTATATACCCAATCGCGGCTGTTCGTCAGCCGCTGAAATGTACTGATGTGCTGAATGACACCATCTTCCTGGTTGTAGGCCTCCTCGATCAGAAAGCTGTTGTCCTGGATCGGGGCCGTGTCGGCAAGAGTTTCCCTGTCTTGCGCGGCGGATGGATTTGGAAAGACTTGAATGCAAATAAGCAAAACCAGAATAAGAACAGAAGAGCGCATTAGAAGTTCTCCGATGAAAATGAAAATGAAATTCAATTTCATTTAGAAAAATACGATTTCGGAGTCTCGCGATCCTGTGACAGGCGTCACGGAGTGCAGTGACAAGCCAGGGATGGTTACCGCACTAGATTGTCGCTTGAAGTGGAAAAAAGGTTCGCCTGGGGCTACCGTTGCATCCAGAATGTACCCACGATATTGATGACATTGCAGCGAACTCGGCAAACCGCAACGCAAGGCTGAAGCTCGTAGCGTCTTCTCTGGGTCACCAAGTTGCCTCTATACATCCGCTGACCCGATACCCCGAGCCGATTGTTTCCATGATCCGATCCCTTGTGCTCCTCAGTGCCCTGTGTGTCCCCTGGGGTGAATGCTTTTCTCTGCGTTCTCGACGAGCTTTTCTCCGCACCTCTGCGGTTAAAGCTTTTCTCAGTAGACTGTTATTCACAGCTGATTTTCTTCGCGTCCTTTGCGGCTTTTCTTGGCGATCTTTGCGGTTAAGATCTTTTTTCTCGTATCGAGAACTCGCAACTCTGCGGTCAAAAGCTGTCCGCCTTGCCCGCACAACGTATTCCCACAGTCTGAGGCCCTCCAGCCCGGCGCGTTATAATAGAAAGATTCTCTATCGCTAAAATTGCAACCCGTAGAGACGGCGAAAGGTTTGCGGGCGTGTTCAACCCATAATCGGAAGGGAAGGCTTTCGCTATTGGCCACCAGCCACTAGCGATCAGCTGTGTTTTCATGGATTTCAAGCTCGTCAGTGATTACAAGCCGCAAGGAGACCAGGGAACCGCCATCAAGGCGCTCTCCCGAGGTGTGCTCGACCGCGAGCAACATCAGGTTCTGCTGGGAGTTACGGGTTCGGGCAAGACCTACACCATGGCCAAGGTGATCGAAGCCGTCAACCGTCCTTCGATCGTGATGGCGCACAACAAAACGCTGGCCGCGCAGCTTTATCACGAATTCAAAGCATTCTTCCCGCACAACGCGGTCGAATATTTCGTTTCTTACTACGACTACTACCAGCCCGAAGCCTACGTGCCGGCGGCAGATCTCTACATCGAGAAAGAAGCGACCATCAACGACGAGCTCGACAAGCTCCGTCTTTCGGCCACGAAATCGTTGTTCGAGCGCCGCGACGTGCTCATTGTCGCCTCCGTCAGTTGCATTTACGGTTTGGGATCGCCGGAAGCGTATTACGGCATGTTGCTCTTCCTCGAGAAGGGTCAGAAGATCAAGCGCCAGGACATCACGCGCAAGCTGGTTGAAATTCTCTACGAGCGCACCGACGGCGATTTCCGCCGGGGCACCTTCCGCGTGCGCGGCGATGTCATTGAAATCTTTCCGACTTATGACGACATGGCCTATCGCATCGAGATGTGGGGCGACGAAGTTTCCGCGCTCTCGCAGATCGATCCGCTGTTCGGAACCGTCAAGCAACGCTACGTGCGCCTGCCAATCTATCCGAAGACCCACTACGTGATGAAGGAAGAGACGAAAGCCTCGGCGGTTCACTCGATTAAGGAAGAACTCGCGTGGTGGGAAGTCGAGCTGCAAAAGCAGGGCCGCCTGGTCGAAGCGCAGCGCATTCATCAGCGCACGATGTTTGATCTGGAAATGATCAAATCGATGGGCTACTGCCACGGCATCGAGAACTATTCACGCCACTTCACCGGACGCCTTCCCGGCGAGCCGCCGCCGACGCTGATCGATTATTTCCCGCGCGACTTCCTGATGTTCATCGACGAATCCCATCAGACCGTTCCGCAACTGCGCGGGATGTACGCGGGTGACCGCTCGCGCAAAGAAATCCTGGTCGAGTACGGCTTCCGCATGCCTTCGGCGCTCGATAACCGTCCACTGACATTTGAAGAGTTCGAGCACCGGATGAACCAGCTGATTTACGTTTCGGCTACCCCTGGACCCTACGAACTGACGAAAGCGGCGGGAGTTGTCGTCGAGCAGATCATTCGCCCCACGGGATTGATCGATCCGCCGGTCGAAGTGAGGCCGGTAAAGGGTCAGATCGACGACCTGTTACACGAAATCCGCGAACGGGCTGCGAAGCATGAGCGTGTGCTGGTCACAACGCTCACCAAGCGCATGTCGGAAGATCTTGCCGAGTACTACAGCGAAGTCGGCGTGAAGTGCCGCTACATGCACTCGGAGATTGAAACACTTGAGCGCGTAAAGATTCTGCGCGACTTGCGCAAAGGCGAGTTCGACGTGCTGATCGGAATCAACCTGTTGCGCGAAGGACTCGACCTGCCAGAAGTTTCTCTGGTCGCGATTCTGGATGCCGACAAAGAAGGCTTCCTGAGATCGACCGGATCGCTGATCCAGACCATTGGCCGCTGCGCGCGCAACCTGAATGGCCGCGCGGTTTTATACGCCGACAGGATCACCGATTCGATGCAACGGGCGATGGACGAGACCAACCGCCGCCGCGCAATTCAAACCGCCTACAACGAAGAACATGGCATCACGCCTGAATCGATCGTGCGTCCGGTGGAGATGTCGCTGGCTTCGATTGTCGCGGCCGACTACACGGATCTGGCTTCGGTGGAAGAGAGCGGAATTCCGGACTTCAAGTCGCAGGAAGAGTTGGACGGTTTCATCGGCAAACTCGAAAACGACATGCGCGAGGCCGCGAAGAAGTTCGAGTTCGAGAAAGCCGCCAAGCTGCGCGACACGATCAAAGAACTGCGAACGAAAGAGTTCCTGTTCGTGTAGTGACGAGTTTCAAGTCGCAAGTCCCGAGTCGCGAGTACAAGTCCGCCAGCGAGTTTCACCTCCCGCCGTGCAGCTTTATGAGAAAAACTCTTAACCGGAAAGATCGCAAAGAATAACCGCAAAGGGCGCAAAGAAAAGCCACTGAACTCGGTTTGCAACGCGGCCTAACCCGGCGCTCCGCTGTGCCCCCTGGGGTTATCGATTTTTGTCCGAGGGCAGTCGGCGCAAGACAGGCGTTTCCAACTCAGGGTAGTTATTTTATATTATCTACGAGCTAATATTGCGCTACAATGCGTTATAGACTCTCGGAGTCGCAGGATGAGCTTTGACCATCACCTCGCCTCCGATTCGCGCTCTACGGACTTCTAATCGCTCGCAACGGGCATTCTACGAAGTTTCGCTCAGGTGATTTTCAATCACTTACGAGCCCTTACCGATTATCAACAGCTTAGCTGCAAGTGAATCAAGTTTGAGACGGTCGAGGTGACGTCGCGTCATTTTCGCACGAGCCGGGAGAACGGACGCAGAAACAGGATCGATACGCTTACTGGTTAGGACCAGCCTTCAGGCACTTCCACGTACGAGCGATCGAGCTCCGCAACAGATGAGCATCCCAACAAGCGGATCGTGCGTTCTACATCCGAGCGCAAAATCTGGAGCGCGCGCGTAACTCCGGCCTCTCCAGCAGCGGAAAGTGCATACGCATAGGCGCGGCCGCAGAGAACTGCACGCGCTCCCAGGCACAAGGCTTTCACGATGTCGGACCCGCGGCGCACGCCGCCATCCATCCAGACCTCGATCTGTCCGTTCACGGCCCTGACCACTTCGGGCAGCGCGCGAATTGAAGGACGCACAGAATCAAGTTGGCGTCCGCCGTGGTTCGAAACGCTCACGGCAGCCGCGCCTTCATCGATGGCGCGCTTTGCATCGTCTCCAGTGAGTACACCTTTCACGACAATCGGGCCGCCCCAATGCTGGCGGATCCAGCGCAAATCGGCCCAGGTGACAGCGGATGCGGCGAGCGCGGCGGCAACGTCTCCCATCTCCATCGCACCTTGGCCCGGAACCACGACGTTGGGAAGCGCGGGCACACCCCCATCGCGCAAAAAGCCAATCAGCCACCCCGGGCGCGAGAGCACCTGCGGAAGAAAAGGAATTTTCTCGAACACGCTCGTGCCCATGAGTTCCTTGATGCCGTTGCGGAAGTCACGCTCGCGCAAGCCGGCGACGGGCGTGTCGATTGTCACTACGAGTCCGGTGCAGCCAACTTTTCTTGCGCGATCGATGGCCGCCTCGGCCGCTCCTCGACCGCCCATGAGGTAGAGTTGGTAAAACACCGGGCCTTGCGAGGCGGCGCGCACATTTTCGATCGAATGACCAGAGATGGTCGAAAGAATGTAGCCGGTACCGGCTTTGCCCGCCGCGCAAGCCGCCGCTACTTCGCCGCGGGGATGCATGAGACGGCTGTAGCCAACCGGCGCGAGCATCGCAGGCAACGAGATCTCATTGCCGAGAACGGTGGTCTTCAGGCTGCACTCGGTGAACGCGACTGCGCACCGAGGCCGGAAAGTGATGTCATCGAAAGCGCGCACGTTTTCGCGCAGGGTCATCTCGCCGTCGGCGCCGCCATCGAGATAGTCGAAGACAGCTCTGGGCAGCCGCCGTTGTGCCAGCGGACGGAAGTCATGAATGTTGATGACGTGCGGCGAAGCGATCGAGCGACTCACGATGGAAGTCTCGGTTCGTTGTTGACCGGTTCGCGCTTGAACCGTTTCGCGCGCCCAAGTCACGGGACAGCCTATCACTCCCGGTCAAGCGCCGTCGCCAATCGGTCTCAGTTCGAGACCAATTGTTACTTTGGTCATGGGAATTCTCGAAATCCAAATGTGCGCGAAATCGGCCGTCGCTAGAGTGTTGCCGCCGATTTTTCGGCTTCGAGCGAACGTCTCGAAATGGGAGCTTGCGCCATTTCAAATCCGGAGCATGAACGGCGGGACCCGCAACGGGACGATGACCAGTGGGCGAAATGTGGAATTTGCGGGTATACCGCTGTTTACGACGACATCGTTGGGATGAACGTCTGCATCATTTGCGGAGCGCAACAGACCGTGAGGGGTTGGGAGCCGAGGGGTTAGCGAACCCATTAGCGGCGCGGGGCTGGCGCCGGACCGGGTGGAAGAATCTCGGGCTCGCCCGCTTTGATTTCGGCGCGGGTCACGAAGTAGACAGCAGCCGTCCACGTCGGGAACAGATCGAAGCCCGGCAGCATCTCAGCGGCGAGCGTGGGCAGGAAAGCCCAGTGCCAACCGAGCAGGCGGATCAGAAGGGCGGCGACAAGAACGTCGAGTGCGGTATCAGCGGGCGACAGCGCACCTTCGACGAACATCGGAAACACGGTGATCTGAACTGCGTCGGCCGCGAGGGCGACAATCCACGCCAGCCGATGCTCGGGAGTCTTGAGGCTCTTCCAGAATTCGCTGATGCGCATAACTCTTCCCTTAGATGCAGGTTCAGGATAGCGCGATAGGGGGCGGGAGAAAAGAAGTGTAAGCGTTGAGAGAGCAGAGGGTTGGAGAGCGCGCTCACAGAGCTTGCGGTCTGAAAGCAGGTCGGAAATTGAATGAGGTTCCGTGTCTGAAAGACAACGCCTTTCAAGGTCTGTGTCGCGTTGACAGACAAGGGGTCCCTCGACTTCGTTCGGCTTCCGCCTCACTGCGCTCGGGAGGACAAAGCAAGTAGCCAAATCACGATGTGATGGGGTAGCCATGTCGCAAATGATGATAGGAATGTTTACGGCTGGACCACCTTTCCGTCACCGAGCTAGCTCAGCACTTCGCCGAGTTCGTGGGCACTGTCGACGCGCACATCAGGTGGCGTCAGGTCGAGCGTCTGCGGGGCGAAGCCATAATTGACGCCGACCGTCCAGAGGCCTGCGTTGCGTCCGGTGAGGACGTCGTTGGCGGAGTCGCCAACCATGACGGCTTCTTTTGGACGGCAGCCGAGTTCTTCCAGAAGCTTCTGCGCGCCGAACGGATCGGGCTTCTTGGTCGGGAAGCTGTTGCCGCCGTAGACCTGCGCAAAGAAATCTTTCATGCCCAGCGCTTCCACGATAGCCCGCGAGGGATTCACGGGTTTGTTGGAAAGAACTGCCATCGCGCGCGGATGACCGTTGTGCCCCTGCCGGATGCGGGCAAGCGCCGCGGGAATTCCGGGATAGATATGCGTGTTGTCGAGCTTGTGCTCGCGATAGTAGGCGAGGAAGTAGTCGAGCGCGAGCTGGACGGAGCTTTCGTCGTCGGGGTCGCCCAGTGCGCGGCGGACGAGCATGGGCGCACCGTCGCCGACGTAGGTGGCGATGACGTCGCCGGGGAGTTCGGGGCGTCCGATGTGGCGGAGCATGGCGTTGACGGAGTGGATGAGGTCGAGACGCGAGTCGATCAGGGTGCCATCCAGATCAAAAATCAGAAGCTTGATGGACGCGGGATCGAATGCGCGGAGGGTACGAATCATTAGTAGCAGTTTAGCTGATGGCTAGTGGCTGGTAGCGAGTAGCTTTGAACGCTACGAGCTGTGAGCTACGAGCTTCGAGCCATCAGTACTATTCACCAGTTACTTCGGTGATGAGAGCGGGGGCTCGAAATAAGCGCACACTTGAAGTGGCGAGAGCGTGCGATGTCACTGGCGGGACGAAAACGGCGGGCGATGTTAAGGCCGATCTGCGAGATCAAGGTCGATGCATTTGTAGGGGTGATGCTTGCGCTATTCGCGATGTTTGCTTTGCCTCAAATGTGGTCGTTCTTTGTCCCAGAACGAGGGGACTATCGCGCCGCGGTCGATGGGGTGCATGTGCCACATCCAAGAGACATGCGTGAGGCGAACAGAGCCGACGCTATGTGGGTTGCGGTACAAAGGACGGGCGACGTCTGGCTAGGAAACGAGAGAGTCCGACCGCCGTACGACGACCTTTCGAGTGGAATTCGCAAGAGAGTCCGGGCAGGTTCTGAAAACAAGGTCTACATCAGCGCGGACTCACGGGCTAAGTATGGCCGGGTTCGCCAAGTGCTCAAGGCGGTACAGGCATCTGGCACGGAGCGGGTCGCCTTTATGGTTTGGAAGAGAGATAAGCCCTATCCGCAGCCGTAAACCTCTTTAATGCGCCGCAACGGGCGGCCAGCGCGTTGATCCATCATCTTGCGTTGCTTCTTGAAATCCCAGGTTAGCGTCCAAAGAATGGACGCGAACCTGGGGCACCCTCATCGGTTACTTCGGTGACGAGGGCGGTTGAGTGATCTGGGCGCACACTCATGGTGGTGAGAGTGTGCGATGTCATTGGCGGGACGAAAACGTCGGGCGACGCTGAGGCCAATCTGCGAGATTAATATGACGGCGTTCCTGAGCATTCAGGCCGTTTTGCTTTTCCTTTTTATGCCAGTCGTTCCAGACGAGGGCAATGCTCGGATAAGCGTCGATCAGGCGAAAGTCTCTCATCCAGTCTCGATGAGAGCAGCCGACAGGGAAGATGCGATGATCGTCGCCGTGATGCGCGACGGCCATGTCTATTTTCAAGGTGACAAAACCTTGCCGTATAACCTGGAGTCAAAAATCCGCACTGCAATCGCTTCGGGGTCGGAAAAGAAGGTCTACATCAATGCGGACGCTCGTGCGAGATATGGCCGCGTGAGCGAAGTGCTTGCAGCGGTGGAGTCGTCCGGCGTGGAGCGTGTCGGGTTCTTGGTGGACCAACGAAAGCAGTCGTCGCTGCCTTAGACAGTCGGTCCAACCGGCAAGGACGCTCTGTCTTTCCATCGACTCCCAGGTTAGCGTCCCAAGAGCGGACGCGAACCTGGGGCACCCGCATCGAGTTGGCCCGAAGAACTAATCGGCGACGCCATCGCGGTTTCCGTCTGTGAGTAGTTTAGGCAGGAGCCATCAACCACGAGCCATCAGCAGGCTACAACAGCATTTCGAAATAAATAAGTGGTGCCACGCGATAGACCGCGCGTCCGACTTCTCGGAAGTCTGACTTTCGATAGAAATCGCCTGCGCCGGCTGCGGTGTCGTAGGCGTCGAGGCGGATGGCGTCGCCGGGCCACTGTTGAGCGATCTTGCGCGCCTCATCGATGCAGGCTCTGCCGATTCCTTTGCGCTGGTGGTCGGGGCGGACGGCCATGGCCGTGAGGTAGAGGGGCTTCTCGCTTGCGTGGAAGTATTTCTTGTCGATCGCCCAAGGCTTGCGAGTCGAGAGTGTCAGGGTTGCGATGAGGGTGCCACGATGACGGGCAAGGTAGACAGTACCGCGTCGCATTGCCAACAGCGCGCCTTTTTCCGTCGAGCGGGAAAGCCAATAGCCGTCTCCGAATTGTGAGCGCAAGTGGTCGTTGACGGCGTTACGGAGCGCGACGAGATCGGAGACGTCGTCAGTGGTGGCGGTTTGGAGTTTTAGGCGCACGCTACGTGTGAGAATCCCCCTACCGTCGCAAAGAGCGCGACGTAGGATGGGCACCCAGAGTGAGTACTGTACGGGAATCCCAGGTTAGCGTCCAAAGCGCGGACGCGAACCTTGGGCACCAACGTGGAAGAGAGTTTCGTGGTGGGAATGCCTACTGATTTCTCTGGTTGCGGTCAAAGGACAAGGGGTCCTTCGACTTCGTTCGGCTGGCGCCTCACTCCGCTCAGGATGACAAAGATTTGTGTTACTTATTCTCGTTTTCCTCGGGACCCAGATGACGCTGACGACCGAAGACTGATGGCTGACGGCTGACAGCTGACGGCTGATAGCTGCCTCCTCCTACCGACCGGTCGCTTCTGTGGAAACGGCTGTATTCCCCGAACTGCAATTCTCCATTTACAATGCAACCTGCGAATTCACCCAGCCCCAGGGTATTGAATGGCGACTACGAAGACGGACCCCAAGCTGAGCGCGCACGCAGACGACAAGAAGTCCAAGTCCTATGAAGGCCTATCCCGCCAGCAACTGATTGATGCGTATCGCAGCATGTACACCTCGCGGCGGGTGGACGACCGCGAAATCCTCCTCAAGCGCCAGCAGAAAATCTTCTTCCAGATATCCGGTGCCGGGCACGAAGCGATCGGCGCGGCCGCGGGATTCTGCCTGAAGCCGGGCTACGACTGGTTCTATCCCTACTATCGCGACCGGGCGCTGGTGCTGGCTCTGGGTGCGACTCCCTACGAGATGCTGCTGCAGGCGGTGGGCGCGGCCGACGATCCGAGTTCGGGCGGACGGCAGATGCCGTCGCATTGGGCCTATAACCGGCTGAACATCGTGACGCAGTCGTCGCCGACCGGATCGCAGATCCTGCAGGCGGTTGGGTGCGCGGAGGCGGCTGTTTATCTGCGCAATCACCCGAACACAGCGCAGACGGGAAGCGGCGACTACCGCGAGTTCCACAAGGTCAGCTCGCAAAGTGATGAGGTCACGTACGTGTCGCTCGGGGACGGAACCACCAGCGAGGGCGAGTTCTGGGAGGCGCTGAACACCGCCGCCAACAAGAAGCTGCCGATTATCTTCGTGATCGAAGACAACGAGTACGCGATCTCGGTACCGGTCGAAGTGCAGACAGCGGGCGGGAACATTTCGCGGCTGGTCTCGGGATTCCCGAATTTCCATTTTGAAGAAGTTGATGGTACCGACCCGATTGCCAGCTATGCGGCAATGAAGCGCGCGACGGCCTATTGCCGCGCCGGGCATGGGCCGTCGTTCGTGCACGCGCACGTGATCCGTCCGTATTCGCATTCGTTGTCGGATGACGAGCGACTCTATCGTCCGGATGCGGAGCGGCAGCAGGATGCGGCGCGGGATCCGATCACGCGCATGCAGATGTTTCTGATCCGCGAGGGCATCCTCGACGAGAAGGGCATCAACAAGCTCGAGAAGCAGGTCGAGGACGAGTTGCAGGCGGCGGTCGACCGCGCGCTAGAGGCGAAGCCGCCCACTCCTGACACGATTACGCAGTACATCTATTCGCCGGATGTCGATCCGACGTCGGCGCAGTTCGAGACGCAACCGGTCTTTGCGCAGGTGACGGAAGCGGCGCCGGCCGCGGATGGAAAAAAGCCAAGCGCACCTTTGCCCAAGACGATGGCCGAGTTGATCAACTCGACGCTGCGCGATGAGATGAAGCGCGACGAGCGGATTATCGTGTTCGGCGAAGACGTGGCCGATGTGAGCCGCGAAGAGTATCTGAAGAAGAAGCTGGTGAAAGGGAAGGGCGGCGTCTTCAAGCTCACGGCAGGATTGCAGGCGGCCTTTGGCGGGGACCGCGTGTTTAATTCTCCGATTGCCGAGGCGGCGATTGTCGGGCGCGCGACGGGTATGGCGACGCGCGGGCTGAAGCCGGTAGTCGAGATCCAGTTCTTCGATTACATCTGGCCGGCGATGATGCAGTTGCGGGACGAGCTGCCGGTGATCCGGTGGAGGTCGAATAATGCGTTTTCGTCGCCGTGCGTGATTCGCGTGGCGATTGGCGGCTACCTGACCGGTGGCGCGCTCTATCACTCGCAGTGCGGCGAGAGCATCTTCACGCACATTCCGGGATTGCGGGTCGTCTTTCCGTCGAATGCTTTGGATGCTGCGGGATTGCTGCGCACGGCGATCCGTTGCGATGATCCGGTGCTCTTCCTCGAGCACAAGCGGCTTTATCGCGAGACCTATGGGCGGTCGCATTATCCGGGGCCGGACTACATGGTCCCCTTCGGAAAGGCGAAGATCGTGCAGCCCGGGACCGACTTGACCGTGATCACCTATGGCGCGGTGGTTCCGCGCGCGATGCAGGCGGCGCAGCGGCTCGAACGCGAGTTGGGTGTGAAGGTCGAGTTGATCGATCTGCGGACGCTGAATCCGTTTGATTGGGAGACGATTGCCGCGTCGGTCGAGAAGACCAATCGTGTGCTCGTGGCTTACGAAGATTCGCTGAGCTGGGGCTACGGCGCGGAGATTGCCGCGCGGATCGCCGACAAGTTGTTTCCGCATCTGGATGCGCCAGTGCGGCGTGTGGCGGCGATGGATGTGTATGTCGCGTACCAGCCCATTCTCGAAGACGCGATCCTGCCGCAAGCCAACGACCTGTTCCGTGGGATGAAGGAGCTGGCGGAGTATTAGGCGCCAGGCATCGGTCGTCAGTCGTCAGGAAAGGCTCGTGGCTGATATGGCCGGTAGCTTGTGGCTTAGAATTATCGCCCATACGGGTTCTTCGGCTGTGGGATGTTGTTTGCGCCTCTAACTCATAGATTCATTGCGTGAGTCCCGTAACTCATTTCTTGTCTGGCTGGGTGCTCGCCAATGCCGCGAGTGTGAGCAACCGGCGTGATCGGGCGCTGGTTACTCTTTCCGCAGTGATTCCTGATGTGGATGGGTTGGGAATTGTTGTTGAGGTACTGAGCCGCAATTCGTCGCATCCACTGCTGTGGTTCTCTCGCTATCACCATTCTCTTCACAATTTGGGATTCGCGATCCTGGTGAGTGGCGTTGCTTTTGGGTTGGCGCGCGAGCGATGGAGGACGGCGGCATTGTGTTTCCTGGGATTTCATCTGCATTTGTTCGAAGATCTGCTCGGGTCCCGCGGGCCGGATGGGGATCAGTGGCCGATTCCGTATCTGGCGCCGGTTTCTTCCTGGTCGCTGTCATGGCATGGTCAGTGGAGTTTGAATGCGTGGCCGAATTTCGCGATCACGATCGCGCTCTTAGGTGTGACGCTGTACCTGTCGTGGGCGCGGGGATATTCACCGTTGGAGACGCAGATCGCCGGTCTAGAGAGAACAGCAGGCCTTCGCTTCGTTCGGCTGGCGCCTCACTTCGCTCAGGAGGACAATTCAAACGTGGGGTTGGGTGTCGTGACGGAAGTCAGCTCTTTTCGACGCTGCGCATCTGCGCTCCGCCGGACAGACGAGGCGTCTGTCCCCACGTGGTTCGTGCCGCGCGCGAAGTCTCTGCTCGCTGTCGTGTTGATCGGAAGAGAAGCCCGTCGGAGCTGCGGGTACGGTCGATTGAAAGGCGTCCTTCGACTTCGTTCGGCTGGCGCCTCATTTCGCTCTGGATGACAGTTCATATTTGGTGTGAAAGAAAAAGCCAGCGAGCTCAAGCTCGCTGGCTTTCTTCCCTCCTGTGCTTTGGTTTGCTGACGACTGACGACCCAAAGTTGGCAACTGTTCTTATCGGTGGCCGCCGCCGCTGAATCCTCCTCCGCCGTGGAAGCTACTCATCCCGCCACCGTGGAATGCGCTGGCCGTATGGGGGCTGCCGGCGAATGCGGGATGACCGCCGCCGAACCCTCGTCCGCCCGCGAAACCGCTCGAATGGACGGCGCGGTTTCGATAGGGTGCTGGATCATGGGCGATGCGAACCGGCGGGGCTCCGCGATAGCCGTAGTGGCCGTAGTAACCTCCGAAGCCTACGAACCGTGGTGAACGGTAAGCCCAGAAGGGCGAGTAGAAGCCCCATCCGAATGGGTTATAAAAGATGCCGTCACCCGGAATGAACGTGTAGCCCGCAAACCACGGATCCCAGTACCAGCCCGCGCCGATCCAGCCCGGGCCGTAGAAGCCGTTCACGTAATACGTGCGGGCGGCGTCCACGTTCGCTTCGGCGACGTAGTCGGAGCGCAAGCTGCTCCAGCGATAAAGGTCAGTGGCCTCAAAGGTTTTCTTGTCGAAGCCGGCCGGTTTCCGCGTGCCGGTTGAGTTCAGCGCCCGCTGGTGTCCACCTTTCACCGTGATGTTGCGATCGTTTTCCTGGACTTCGGCTTTGCCATCGATCACGCGCACAAGGCTATGGTCCGCGTCGAAATCGTAGAGGCCGGTTTTGACCAGCCGCGTTGTGACGCCGTCTTCGGCGATCCGGATGTTGTTCTGCGGGTGAAGCTCGTCGACTTCAACCATAGCTTCGCCAGAACTGATCGCAACCTGCGTATCGGTCAGGCTGGAAGAGACCATCTGCGCGGAGCTGTGATCGCCGAGGCGCAGAAAAACGCCGGGCGTAAGCAGCATTTCGGTCTTGCCTGTGGCTGTCGTCAGCGACTGTCCGGGGTCGACCTGAGCCGACCCGATGGACTTGGAGCTTAACTCCTGTGCGCCGATGGAGGCTTGTCCTTCTACGTAATTGACTGTTCCCGGCACAGCCGGGTTCTTATTTGTATCGGCAAACGCCACGGGTGCAGCGATCAAAAAAGCCGCCAGCACCGCGGTTATGAATTTCACTCCTGGATAGTTCATATCCTCACCACCATAACTCCACATTAACTACGGTTAATTAGATGAGGAATGGGAAGGGTTCGATGCCTCCGCACAATCGTGCGCAGCCTTTGAAGCCATAAGGGCTGGCGGGCGAGACATTGCCGAAAGCGGCAGCGGACGCGGGTTCCGAGGCAACCTTTTCTGTGTCTAATTGATTTTGACTATTTGCTGCGAGTGCCTCCGCCACCGCCGCGGATAGCGTCGATTGAGATCGCGCCGCCACCAAGAAAGATCAGAGCGAACGCGATGGCAGCAAGGCTGAGCGAGAACTCCATTCCTCCCGCCCCGAGCAGTCCGTGCGTCCAGTGAACTCTCGCGATCGCAACGCACATGTCGATGAGGACGGCGATTGCCGCGCAGCGTGTGAGCAGTCCAGCGATGAGAAGAATGCCGCCCACGAATTCCACCAGGGCAGAGACATATCCGAGCCAGGCCGGCATTCCGAGAGTGTGAATGTAGCCGGCGTATTCGTGCATGTGGCCGTACACCTTGTGCGACCCGTGCGCAACGAGGATCACGCCCAGGGTCATACGCAGAACAAGCAGCGCGAGCGGCTGCATGCGATCGAGGTAGCGCAAAGAAAGTTCTCCCTCCTCAGAGTACTTGAGGGAAGTTTGCGGATGGAGTACGCAGAAGGATGCTGGACAAGGGAAACGGGGTGTCACGGACGATTTCGTAACCAAGCGTCGATCCGGTTTCCGATTTTCGGGGCCGCGAAACAAGGATCACAGCCATACCTCCCAAGCGTGATTCCGTACTCGACCGGCATTCGAACCGATCACGTCCTGCCGATTCGAGATCCACAGGGGAATTTGCGAAGGCCTACAAGAAACATGCCAATGAAGGAGCCTTCCGCCCTAGTGAATTAGGGCAAATGCCTTAAGCGCCGAAGGCGGGGGCGAACAAAAGGCGAGAATCACCCCTAAAACCAGCCCCAAACGGGGCGATTTTGGGACCGCTATTTGGCCCATTAAGTCTATTGTTTTGTGTAATTTTCCTGCCGTCTTACGACCTTCGTACCGTCGTTAGTACTTTGGTTATGTGAGCCGCCGTATTCGCCCTCTACTTTCACTTGAACCGCATTACCACGTGTACCGATCATCATCCACCACAATATGTAGCAATGACTTGCGTTTACACGAAAGTAATTTTCCAGGAAAACGGAACAAAACACGGCAAAACACGGAAATTCGGCACGACTTCGTGTTTTTCGGGGTTGAGCTATGCTCTGCACACCGAAATCCGCACGAAGGCGATTGGATTGGTGGATTTCCTCCCAAGGTTGCGCTTGCTGCCGGAGACACCGGATAGCAAGGGCTTGATCTGTGGAAGGGAACAAGAACTCTATGGCCGACTCGCGAGAAGTGATGAACATTCGCCAGGCGTCGCAGTACCTGGGGGTGAGTCCGGACACGCTCTACAAGTACGTGAATGAG